>Ga0335395_10003119_pt1 | contig 10286 bp, 7 predicted proteins | sample MAT02_FD_205744 | JGI IMG/M metagenome (GOLD analysis project Ga0335395, IMG submission 205744) | Freshwater microbial communities from Lake Fryxell liftoff mats and glacier meltwater in Antarctica - MAT-02 (spades assembly) (version 2) ...
GCTCACCCCGGGGCGAGCTCGATGAGCATGTCCGCGAACGCCAGGTCGCCCGCCGCCGGTCCGTCGAAGCAGCGGGTGTCGGCATCCTTGCGCATCTCGACCAAGTATCCGATCGGATAGTCGGGCGAGAGTTCGGGGCGCTCGAAGCTCAGGCCCTCGGTGGCGAGGGCCTCGGCGTCGCACAGGTCCTGGGCGATCCGCGTCCACTCGCGCGGGTTGGCGCGGTCACCGTTGTCCTGATTGTTGGGGCTGCTGAGGATGTCATCCGAGGGCGGCAGCGGCTCCGCGAATTGCTGCTCGCCGGCGATGTCCTGCTTGTCGGCCGCGAACGCGACGCTCCAGGCAACCGGGTCGTAGCGGTCGCCGCGGGTGAGGTAGCTGCTGCGCACGCCAGTGACGCTGAAGTCGGGGCCGTTGCCGACCGCCGCGTCGCGCAGGTCGAAGACAAAGACACCGTGCTCCCCGAGCACCTCGAGGCTGGGCGTGGCGTCGACCGGGCTGACCGCGATGAGGGCGGTGTTCTCGTCGACGCCGAACACGCGCTGTTCGCCGGTGTCGAGCCCGAGACGGACGACCCGCGCCTGCCGGCCGCGCTCCGAGAAGTGCGTGTCGACGAGGCCCGCGGTAAACAAGCCCAGGCCGCCGCCGGCGTCGTATACCAGGTCGTCGCCGCACAGCGGATTGGGCATGGTGCACGTGCTGGTATCTGCGCCCCACACCAGCGCGTTGTAGCTCTCGCCGCCCGTGACCATGGGCCGCGCGGAGCCCGGGGTCTGCACCGCCGTCCCCGCGCTCGAGCCGGCGATCACCAGGGCGCCTTGCTCGTGGCGCGCACGCAGGGCCGCGAGCTCGGCGGTATCGCCGTCCTTGCCGACCAGCGAGGCCTTGTGCCGGGCCTGATCGCCGCCGGTGAAGAATAAGCCGTCCAGGTCCGCGAGCTGGGCGAGCACGCTCGCCGGGTCGGCGCACGCGGCCTGAAGCTGCACGTACAACTCGGGGTAGCGGCGGGCGACGTCGTAGAGCTGATAGTCCTGCTCGAGCGCGGTCACCAGGCCGCCGCAGTCGCCCGCGTCGAGCGCGTGGCGGTACGCGAGATTGATCGGGATCCACGGCACCGCCGCTGCGCCGGCCTGCTTAAACAACTGCGCGTGGAACAGGTACGAGTCGAATCCATCACCCGAGGAGGCCGAGATCACGCCGACGACCGCCGCCGCACCGCCCGCGCGGGTGACGATCTCCTGATAGATCGCGCGCGTGTCGGCCGAGCTGCTGACGGCGAAGTCGACGACCTCCTCGTCGCGCACCGCGGTGTAGCCGAGGATCATCGCTCGCTCGGCGCTGCCGCGCGGCACCAGATCGAGTCCGATCGCGATGTCGAGTGCGTCGAGCATCTGGTCATAGGTGAGCGGCGCGTCCTTCGGGAGATCGGGCAAGCCGACCTTGATCGCGTCGCCGAGATCGGGCCGCGCGAGCAGTTGTGTCTGCGCGAGGTCGGTGACCTGGTAACGCGGACCAAGCTCGTCGCGCAGCGGCAGGCTGGTGCGCTGGGCGAACCTGGGCGCGCCGTCGCAGGCATCCGGGACGCCGCTGGTACACACGTGCGTGCCGCCTCCGACCAGCACCAGTGTACGCGCCGCCCCGAGCGGCGCGCCGGTGCTGCTGTCCTCGCCAGCGCTGGTGCTGCCGTCGGTGGTCGTGGTCGTGGTCGTCGCGGTGGTCGTGGTCGCGGTCGTCGCGGTGCTGGTCGGCGCGGTGCTGGTCGGCGCGCTGCCGGTGTCGCTGCTGGCGTCGCCGGTGTCGCTGGTGCCGGCTCCCCCCGCGTCTCCGCATCCGGGCAAGAGGCAGGCGAGGACGAACCCGGATACGACGCGTGAACGAGACATCGCCGGGATATAGCCGCTATACCCGCTGCTGAGAAGCCCTCGCCAGAACTCACAGGCGCGTGGGCCAGCGCGATCACCGGTCGTTCGCGCAGCGTCGACGCGTGGGCGGCGGGCATGTAGCATCTCGAGATGGTTGGTCCCCGAGCGACATGTAGCGGTCTCCTGCTCCTGATGCTCGGTGCGTGCACCGGCGCCGATCCTGCGGCCGAGGCGGAGGATTCGGGCGGCATGAGCACCACAGCTCCGACGAGCGCGGCCGGGACCACCGGAACCACGGAGACCGCCGCGGGCCCGTCCAGCACAGCCATGGGTACGACCACCACAGGCGAGCCGGCCGAGACCGGACCGACCACCACGGACGACACGGGAGCCCCGACGAGCGGCGGGCCGGACGAGCCGGTCGGGACCTGCTCGGGCGTACCGGCGATCGACTATGACCCGCTGGAGGCCTGGGTGGCCCCGGCGCTGCGACCGACCGTCATCGTGACCACGGCCGCCGACGCGGGTCCGGGCTCGCTGCGTGCGGCGGTGGCGGACGCGAGCGACGGCGCGGTCATCGGCTTCGATCCTGCGCTCACCGGTCAGACGATCGCGTTCGCCTCCACGATCGAGCTCGGCAAGAGCGTCACCCTCGACGGGAGCGCCGCCCCGGGCCTCACGCTGGACGGCGGCGACGCCGTGCGGCTGTTTCAGGGCAACACGGACGCGCCCCGACGCTTCGCATTCTTCAGCCTGAGGTTGATCCGCGGCAGCACGGACGGCTCGGGCGGCGCGCTCTCGTTCAACGGAGAGAACCTGGAGGTCGAGGTCGGCGGCTGCTACTTCGAGGGCAACCGCGGCACCGAGGGCGGCGCGATCCGGGTCGGCTACAAGCTGGTGTCCACCACGTATATCCATGACAGCACATTCGCCGGCAACCTCGGTGAGACGGGCAGCAAGGGCTTTAGCGGCGGGGCGATCAGCGCGACCGCGACCAATCTTCACATCGCGCGCTGCCGATTCGTCGACAACGTGGGAGCGCCGGCCGGGGCGGTCTATGCGATCCACGCCCAGCCGCTCGTCGAAGATTCTGTGTTCTCGCGTAACATCTCGCACGAGGGCGCCGGCGGGCTATTCGTCGATGGGGGCGGGCCGGGGGACAATAATAATGTCACCGACGTGCCGGGCCGCGTCGACGTGCGACGGGTGAGGTTCGAGGAGAACGAGGGCGCGGCGGCCAACGGCGGCGCCGCGCTGCTATGGGGCTACCCCATGGACGACATCACCGTGGAAGATGTCGTCCTCGCCCGCAATGTCGTGGAAGAGGGCCCCGGCGGCGGCCCGCAAGGCGGCGGGCTCAAGGTCCACATCGAGGCCGTCGAGGGCGGCCCTCAGCGGTTTCGGGCCGCGCGCGTCGCGTTCGTGGAGAATGTGTCGAGGAACCAAGGCGGCGGCTTGTGGCTCGACGGCAAGGGCGCCGTCGAACTCGAGAACGTGCTATTCGCGGGCAACGTCGCGGAGGGCGACCGCGGCGGCGGCGTGACCTTCAACCAGTCGCCGAACGCCCACGTCACGGTGACGCACGCGACCTTCGTGGGTAATCGCGGAGGCGTGGCCTGCGGCGCGTTCTGGCTCAACTCCGACGCCGCCGACGTCACCTTTCGCAACAGCATCGTCGCCTTCAACGAGGGCGTAAATTCATGGGAGTTTCAATTTGGCTACGCCCCCAAGGACGGCGGCGCCAACATTCAATGGCCCGAGCCGACCGGAGGCAGCGTGGCGCTCGGTCAGGCGCTGCAGGTCGACCCTTTGGTAGGGCCGCTGACGACCATGGATGGCACGTACGTCCACGCGCTGCTACCCGGGAGCCCGGCCAAGGACGCCGGCTCGCTCCCGACCCCCCCGACGGACGCTCGCGGCGCTCCGCGCAACGGCCCGCCAGACATCGGCGCTTACGAGGACGGACCCGCCTGCGCGCCGTGATCGGTGGCCATCTCGAAGCGATGCAAGGGTCAGCCTGGCCCACGACCTGCAATGAGTGTCGCCCGCGGGCCTTCGCTCACGCCTGATCTAGCGAGAAAGTAGTCGCCTCACCTCGCGGCGGGTTTGGGCGCCGCATCGCTACGGAGCGGGACAATATTGTGCCAGCCGAGGTACACGCAATCGCCGTCCTCGCTTGCGGCCGCGGACGGGCCCGCAGGCGTGCACATACGGGGACGCACCGCCTCGCGTCCGGCGACGCGGCGGGCGCTGCCGAGGTCATGGACAAGCCGGCGCTCGACTGTTCCGGTGGTGAGGTCGATGCGGAGGTTGTATGTCAGCGTCGGATCGATGGGGAGGTCGTGGAGGTCCATGCAAAGGATGTGGTCGGTGATGCTCAGGTCTTCCTGTCGCTGTAAGTAAATGAGCGGGTCGGAGGAGAAGCCGGGGAACGCGAGCGGCGGGAGCTCGAGCACGGTGCGTGCGGCGTGCTCGCCCACTGTCGCATATCCTGACTCACCGACGGCCTTGAGGACCGGGTGCGTGAGGTCGAAGAAGTAGAGCACATCACCGTCGAGTCGGAGCAGACGTCCAGGCCCCGTCACGAACGACCGCCTCGGCTCGCCGATCTGGTCATGAAGGATGATGTTCTCGTCGGTCACGCGGAACTTGGGGCCGGGCGTGTCACAGCCCAAACGCGGCGGCCGTTGTTGGGGCGGCGCCTCGGCATGCGCGCGGGGTGGCGAGGCGGATGGGCGCACGCACGCGGCCAGCAGCAGCGACAGATGCAGCGGGGACGCACGCATGGACCTCCAGCATATCATGCGAGATCTCGGTTGGGGCATCCCGACCTCAGCGCTTGCGCAGGCGGACGCGGCGGATCGAGTGGTCGTTCGACTTCTCGAGGATGAGGTCGGCGCGCTCGCGGGTCGGGAGAATGTTCTCTCGCAAGTTCTTGGCGTTGATCTCCCGCCAGATGCCGGCGGCGATCGTGCTGGTCTCCTGCGCCGAGAGGTGCGCGTAGCGGTTGAAGTACGCCCGCGGCCGGCGAAACGCGGTGCGTTGCAGGGTCAAGAAGCGCTCGAGATACCAGCGCTCGAGGTCATCGGGGTCGGCGTCGACGTAGATCGAGAAGTCGAAGTAGTCCGATACGAAGGTCTGCGGCGCGTCGGGGTCGGTGCGGGTCTGAAGCACGTTGAGCCCCTCAATAATGACGATGTCCGCGGCCCCGAGCGTGATCCGCTTGCCGGGCACGATGTCGTAGCTCTCGTGCGAATATACCGGGCTCTGCACGCCGACCCGGCCGGCCTTGATGTCCGCGACGAAGGCCAACAAGCTCCGCGCGTCGTAGCTCTCCGGGAAGCCCTTGCGGTGCATGAGGCCGCGGGCCTCGAGCGTGGCGTTGGGCAGCAGGAAACCATCGGTGGTGACCAGGTCGACGCGCGGGCTGTTGGGCCAGCGGGCGAGCAGCTCGCGCAGCAGGCGGGCGGTGGTGCTCTTGCCGACCGCGACGCTGCCGGCGACGCCGATGATGTAGGGGACGCGCACGGACTCGGGGTGCCCGAGGAAGGTCGACGTGGCCCCGTAGAGCTCCTGGCTGGCGGCGACGTGGAGGTTGAGCAGGCGCGAGAGCGGCAGGTAGACCTGCACGACCTCGTCCATCGACACCGACTCGTTGAGTCCGCGGATCCTGCCGAGGTCGGACTCGGTCAGCGTCATCGGGGTGTCGGCGCGCAGCCGACCCCATTGCTCGTGATCGAAGTCGAGGAAGAGGGAGCGGCGCATCGCGCTTTCACGGCTCGGGCGGCGGGTCGAAGCTCATGCCCTTCTGCAAGAACTCGTACACCCCTTGCAGGTCGTTCTCCTGGCCGACCAGCACCCAGGCCCAGCCGGGCTCGCTGGTGTTGAAGTCGGCCCAGCGCTGCTCCCAGGCGACGACCTGCTCCGGGGTGGCGGCGAGCATCGCCTGCGCGTCGCGGGCCAGCGCGGCTGCGATCTCGCCGTCGTTCGCGGCGAGGTCGAGCGAGTCGCTCCACAACGCGGTCCAGTCCTCGCCGTCGACGCTGGCCGCGACCATGCGCGCGCCGAGCCACAACTGGGCGACCTGGAACAGGTCCTGGGTGGTCGGCCGCACGCGCATGTGGCCGCGGACCAGCGTCAGCTCGCGGCGCAGGCGACGGGTCAGCGGGTCCTCCGGGGCCGCCTCGGCGGCGTCCTTGGGCGGGTCGGTGCCCTCGAGCGGATCGATCGCGGGCTTGGGCTTGCCGGCCGCGGCCAGGGGGATGTGCAGGGTCAACGCGGCCCACGAACCTGCGATCGTCAGGCGGGCGTCGAACTGCTCCTGCAACCGGCGCTGGACCAGCCGCGCCAGGCTGCGCTGCTGCGCCGAGCCGGTCGGGACCGCCCTGCCGATCACCAACTGCGCGCGGCCGCGGCCCGGAGAGTCCACGCGTCGTAGCGGCGCCAGCGGGGCCTTCGTGAGGTGCTTGTTGGATGCCGGGGGCTGTCTGCCCGGACGCAGGCGACCCACCGCGGTCGGCTCGGAGCGACCGTCCACACCAGGCAACAACGAGACCTTCTGGCGCCAGCGAGTCGCCAGCTCCGTGGTCGCGGCCGCCATCGGCGCGTCGCCCAGCTTCGCCTTCGCGTGGACCACCAACAACGCCTGCCGCGGGTCCGTCAGCGCCCTCCAGGCGTCCTGCGCGACCGCGTCCTCAAGGGCCTGCAGCGCGGTGACGTCGATGCGCTCGCGACTGGCGTCGCCGCCCCGCAGCTCCGCGACCAGCTCGCTGGTCGCGACGACCTCGGTGTCGACCGGACGCAGCTCGCTCTGCAGGGCCTTGCGCGCGCTGCCCAGCGCGCGGGTCGGGTCGGCCGTGAGCGCCTCGGCGAGCACGGCGAGGGCGGTGGTGGTCTCGCCAGCGACGCCGTGCAACACGACCTCGATGCGGTCGACGGCGGGGCGCATCTCGGCGTAGCTGGCGAGCCGCGGCGCGCCCTCGGTGCCGCTGGCGCGCGAGGCCAGGAACTCGAGCTCGTTGACCAGCGCCCGCGCGGCGAGCAGCGCCGGTGCGCCCTGATGCGCCGCCTTGAGCCCGTGCGTCGGCAAGATCAGTCGCAGGTGTACGGCAGGGGTCTCGGCCTCGTGCAGCCAGTGGACCAGCAGGCCGTTGCCCAGGATCACGCGCTCCGGCGCCTGCCACGGCGGCGCGAGCGACCCGAGCGCCTCGGTCTGGGCCGGCGTCGCCGCCTCGTCGAAGATCTCGACCTTCGGCGGCTCGCGCTTGCGACAGCCCAGCGTCAGCGCGATCAGCATCGCTATACCGATATGACTGATAGTACCGAGGTGCTTCATGGCGCCGCCTCGGGGTAGGTGAGCACGACCGCGGCCTCGACCCGCAGCAGGTCCGGCGCCTCGCGCTGCAGCGACGCGGGGTCGGCCAGCGCGGTCACGCCGGTCAGGTCGTCGACGCGGTGCTGGCGGGTGAACGCGGGCTGCGGGCTCGTGCTCTCGTCGGCCGGGCTCATCGCCAACTGTTGTGCGAGCCCCTGCGGGGTGCGCTGGGTCAGGCGCAGCGCCTGGCTGACCGTGGCGGCCTGGGTCTGCAGCAGCCCGGCATCGGCGCCGCCAGGGGCGAGACGCGCGAGGCGGGCGCGTACCAGCGCCCAGGGGTCCTCGACGCCGCTGGGGCGCAGGATGATCACGCCGCGGCGCGGGTCGGCCTCGAGGTCGCAGCCGAGCCGGGCCTTGCGCGGCTCGTCGGGCTCGGGCGCCTTCTTCTGGCGGTTGATGGTCCGGCAGATCGCCGCGGCCCAGGCGTTGGCGGCCGGCGTCGGCGGCACCGCCCACACGAAAGTATGACCGCGCTGACGCGCCAGCGGCACCGTCACACCTGTCCCCGGGGACATGCCCGAAGGGCCAGCCGAGGTCGGCGATGTCGGGGCAGTCGGGGCAGTCGCCGCCGCCGGTCGCGGTCCCTGACGACGGACTGGCGCGATGCGTCGCATCGGCGGCAGGTCGGCGAAGTACGGGCTGATCTTCTCCAGCAGGCGCTCCGGGGACTCGGGCGCGACTACCACGAGGGTCGCGCGGGCATAGCTAAACTTCTGCGCGAGCTGCAGCGCCAGCGCGCCCTCGACCAGCGCCGCGAGCGACTTGCCGACCGCGCGCCCGTCGTGGCCCAGACCCGGCGCCCCGTGTACGAAGGCCAGCGCCTCCGGGCGCAGCCGCGAGCTCGTGCGCTCGTCGCCCGCGGCCCAGCCGAGCGACTGCTCCCAGCGCTGCGGCGCGGTGGTCGGGAAGCGCAGGCGCTGCGACTCGACCCACACGAGCGCGTCGAGGCGGGTCGCCGGGACCAGGCTCTCGTAGCGGAGCTGCGCGAAGCCGGTGGCCATCCCGTGCAGTCCGCCGGCGTCCTGCGCCGCTGCGATCGCCTCACCTGGACGCAGCTCGCGGTTGCCTTGCAACACCTGGTAAGCGAGCGCGTGCATGAGGCCCGGGGCCTCGGGCGGGTCGTCCTCGCTGCCGGTCTCGATCGCCAGCACCACCGCCGCCACGGGCAGGCTCATGTCGCGGGCCGTCAACACGCGCAGGCCACAGGGAAGCAGCGCGTCGACGACGATGTCGGTGCCTCCCGCGACCGGCGTCACCGCGGTCGGCGCTATCCCGGCCGCGGGCGTCGCCGCGGTCCCGACCGGTGTCCCGACGGCCGGAGCTGGCGTCGGGGCGACCGCGAGGAGGGTGAGGAGGGCGACGAGCATGGGCGTGCGGATGGCAGCGACGCGTCCGTCATCACGACGACTTGAACAGCTCTCTGCCGGCGAAGCGAGCGGTGTCGCCGAGGGCCTCCTCGATGCGCAGGAGCTGGTTATACTTCTCGACGCGGTCCGACCGCGAAGCCGAGCCGGTCTTGATCTGCCCGGCCGCGGTGGCGACGGCGAGGTCGGCGATGAAGGTGTCGGCCGTCTCGCCGCTGCGGTGCGAGATGACCGCCCGATAGCCGCGGTGCTGGGCCAGTTGCACGGCCTCGAGGGTCTCGCTGAGCGAGCCGATCTGGTTGACCTTGACGAGGATCGAGTTGGCGATCCCGCCTTCGATGCCGCGACGCAGGCGCGCCGGGTTGGTGACGAACAGGTCGTCGCCGACCAGTTGGTGCGTGGCCCCGAGGCGGACCGTCAGCGCCTTCCAGCCGTCCCAGTCGTCCTCCGCCATGCCGTCCTCGATCGAGACCAGCGGGAACTTGGCGGCCAGCTCGGCGTAGAGGTCGACCAGCCCCGCCGAGCTGAGCGCCCGCCCGTCCTCGCCCGCGAGCACGTAGCTGCCCTTGGCCTTGTCGTAGAACTCCGAGGCCGCGACGTCGAGCGCCAGGCTGACCTGCTTGCCCGGCGTGTAGCCGGCCTGCTCGATCGCCTGAAGCAAGATCGCCAGCGCCTCGGCGTTGTTCGCCAGGTCCGGCGCGAAGCCCCCCTCGTCGCCGACCGCGGTGGTCTTCTTCTGCTTGCGCAGGATCTGCTTGAGCGTATGGAAGATCTCGACCCCGGCGCGCAGCGCATCGCTAAACGTGTCGAAGCCGTGTGGCACCAACATCGTCTCCTGGAAGTCGAGGTTGTTGTCCGCGTGCGCGCCACCGTTGATGACGTTCATCAGCGGCACCGGCAACAAGTTGGCCTGCGGTCCGCCGAGGTAGCGAAACAGCGACAGGTCCGAGTCCAGCGCCGCCGCGCGGGCCACCGCCAGCGACACACCGAGGATCGCGTTGGCCCCGAGCTTGCCCTTGTTCGGGGTCCCGTCCGCGGCGATCAGCGCCTGGTCGATCGCTAGCTGGTCGCGCACATCGAAGCCGAGCACCACCTCCGCGAGCGTGTCGTTGACGTGCTCGACCGCCTTGAGCACGCCCTTGCCGAAGAAGCGCGCCTTGTCGCCGTCGCGCAGCTCGACGGCCTCGTGCTCGCCGGTGCTGGCACCCGAGGGCACCGCGGCCCGCCCGATGTTACCGGCCTCGCTGCCGACCTCTACCTCGATCGTCGGGTTGCCCCGCGAGTCGAGGATCTCCCGCGCCTGCACGTGAATGATGGTGCTCATGGGCCGGGATGGTAACGCGGACACCCGCGCCCGCACCTCGGCAATTGCGTGCGTTTTCGCCCCACCGACCGGGATCACCGGCCTCAGTCGGGGCAGATCTGGTTGACGAACAACTCGTCGCAGCAGGCCTGGCTGTCCGCGCAATTGAAGTCGTTCGTGACCTTCGCCTGGCAAGCCATGAGGTCGCGGTCCGAGTCGTCGAACGAGACGTCGCCGCAGTTCTCCTCGCACGCCGCCCGGCACTTCGCGCCGTCGAAGTCGTCGTCCCACAGGCAACGCGCCCACTCGCAGTAGTCCTGACAGCCCGCGGGATCGCACACCAGAGTCATGCCCGTCGGGTCCGTCGGCGTGCCCGTCGGGTC
>Ga0335395_10003120_pt1 | contig 10286 bp, 11 predicted proteins | sample MAT02_FD_205744 | JGI IMG/M metagenome (GOLD analysis project Ga0335395, IMG submission 205744) | Freshwater microbial communities from Lake Fryxell liftoff mats and glacier meltwater in Antarctica - MAT-02 (spades assembly) (version 2) ...
CACTCTCCGCTGTCGTCCTCGGCGCCTCAGGATCGGTTGGCAACGCGATCATTCGTGAGCTGCTACGCAGCGCTGCGTTCAGCCGTATCGTCACACTGACGCGCGCATCGCAACCGGATCAGCTCGCTGCAGCGCAGGCGGCGCAGGTCGAGTTGCGCGAAGTGATCGTACCCACCATGACTGCGGACCGCTTGCAGTCCGCCACGGTCGAGGCCGTTCGCGCCATCGCGGTTACGGGAGACGGGGACGTGGTGGGGCTGAGCGTGCTGGGTGTGGGTGCTGCAACGGCGAAGCTCACGATCGATCAGCATCGCGCCGTTGATGTGCAGTTGAACGTGGCCTTCGCCCTCGGGCTGGCCGCGTCGGGGCGCGTACGGCATCTGGCGTTGATGTCAGCGGTGGGCGCAGACGCGTCTGCGTCTACGGAGGGATCGGGGGCAGCGGGATCAGCGCGCTACAATCGTGTGAAAGGCGAAGCCGAAGCGGGGGTGATGGCGGCCGGGCTGCCCATCGTGAGCATCTTCCGACCTTCCCTGATCATCGGGTCGCAGCATACGCCGTGGCTGCTGGAGAAAGTCATGCTGATGTTCACGTTCGTGACGCCGGCGAAGTTCCGATCTATTTCCGTCGCACAGATCGCGAAGGCGATGGTCGCGACATCGCGACGGACGCCGACGGCGTCGGCAATCTATCACTACACGGAGATGATGGCGTTGAATCGCAACGTGTCGGGCTCAGTCGCGTGACAGGACACCGTTACTTGCGCGCGACTTTCACCGTCGGCGGCTCGAACAACCGCCGCCGCGAGGCCCGATCGAGCGGCGGCGGAGAAGGGGAGCATCGCGCTTTAGATGTATTGGCCGCGCTCATCGTCTCCGTCGGTGCGGCGTCCCACTCGGTGCGACAACGGGCCGACCAACATTACGAAACCACCTCGCGAGAGGAAATGCAATGCTCGCCTGCACGGAGCAGAACGTAGGGTGACTGCCAGATGCACCGCTGCCACTCGAGAGCGCAAGACCGTTTGCACGAACACCGTCGCAACTGCTTTGTGAGACGTGTCGCTGGTGCCTGCATCTCGGTTGTGGGCACGGCCGGGCGTCCATGCGGCACCAGTCCACGCGCGTCCTCGTTTTGCATCTACGGACCCGCACGTGCGCGAACGCATGAGGGTCGGTTCGTCCCCTCCACCACCCATCGTCCGTGATGTCCCTTCTCGTTCGTCTGCTGCGTCCCGTCCCCATCGACGGTTGGAGTGCGGCGTTCCTCCTGCTGGTCCCGCGACTGGTCTGCGGTTACCTGCTCACTGCGGAGTTTGGCGCCGACAAGTTCGGTCTGCCGTGGTCGCCTGCCGACCACAATCTGCGCCTATTTGAAGTTGCGTACTGGTTCCCGAACGACGTCGCTGCGTTCGGCGGATTGTTCGCCGTGTTCCCGCGCCTCTTCGCCTGGGTGGGGGCATTTGCTGAGGGAGTGGGTGGCGTGGCGCTGCTGTTGGGCCTCTGCGTCCGGCCATTCGCAGTCCTCATTGCCTGCACCATGCTCGTTGCAATGTTCTTTCAACAATGGCGCGCTGGACTCTGGAATATGCTCCCAGCGTTGGGCTTCACCTGGGTGATGCTCTACATTTTCGTGTTGGGCGCGGGCCCGCTCAGTCTCGATGCGCTCCTCGCTCGCCGGCTGGACCGATGAAATTCTACGCCACGAGGACGCTGGCGCTGACGGTCGGTGTGTTGTCAGGGGGTGGATGCGTCCAGCCCGCATTCGACCGCATGATTACCTATGAGCTGGATGTCTCCCGCGTGCCGGGCGTACGGACCGTCGGCGTGCGCGGGGGTGATCGGCCGCTCAGTTGGGATCAGGACGTCGCCATGCGGCCTGTCGTGCCAGAGTCGTTATACGTTGTGACGGTCACCTACCACACCGGGTACCTCGCGACCGACGTCAAGTTCACCGTCAATGGCGAGTTTGAGTTGGCCGAGCAGGAGAACAGACGCGTCCGGGTAGTACCTACCGTCACGGGCGGAGATACCACCGTCGTTCACGCGGTCTTCAACCAACGCCAATGGCGCCGCGACTAGACTAGGCCCCGCCGTTTATCGGTCTTTCGGGCTCGAACATAGCAAGGGGCGTGATTTACTCGTGAGTGCCCTCAAGACTTAACCTCGCGGTGCTCGCCGTTCACGCTCTCCTGGTCAGCGCACCGCCGCTGGACGAGCGGATGAGTGAGGATCTCGATGGTGACATGTTACTCCCAGCCGCACTTGTCGCTGGATACGACCGTACTCCTTTCCGGCGACACCTAGCGCGTGGCGGGGTGGCGAGGTGGCGCTTGGTCGACGTGCTGAAAGCGTGACAGTTAGTGGACCGCCATATCGAGCCCGCAGGTGTCGAACGGAGGTTGCTGCTGACGGGTGACGTTGACGCTTGGCGAACCGGATGGCCGTGGTTACTCACTACGTCGTTCTTTTCCCTGAACGGGTTCATGCAGGGAATGATCGACGCCAAGCCGTTGACCATGTTTTTCGCCTCCATCGGTCGAGTCCCTATGGAGCCATCCAGCACCAGATCGGTCAGCGCTAACGGTGGAAAGGCTGGCCGTCTTCGAAGCCCGCGTGAGACTGTACGAATACGATTCCGATCGCGCCACAGCCTCACGCCTGTCTCCTGCATGACGTACGACTTGCCTTCACCGGGGAAATGTGAGACACTCGTTGGATGACAACGACCCCGACGGTTGGCGGACTCATTGAATTGGCGCACGCCCCATCCGTTTGGGCGCGCCCGGATCCGGCGCTCGCTGCCGCCGGCATCGAGGGTGAATTCGTCGTCGCGCGGGTTCGGATCGTGGCGATGGGGCTGCTCCTGCTTGCCCCGACCTGGAATATCCTGCACGATCCCGGCCAGGCCATCTACGTTACCGGTTTCATTGTCACGCTGGTGGCCGCCTGCGTCTCCGTAGGGATCTGGTGGCTCCTTCGCGACGGGCGCTGGCGACCTTGGGTTGGCTTCGCGTCGAGCGCGTTTGATGTGTCGATGGTGACGCTGGCGCTGATCAGCTTCCTTGTCGTGGCCTCACCGATGGTGGCGCTCAACTCCACGGTCACCTTCGAGATATACTTCCTCGCCATCGTGGCCACGAGCTTGCGCTACGACGCGCGTATTTCTCTCGTGATCGGCCTGCTGACGGTTGTCGAGTTCGGCTCTCTCTGGTGGTTTGCCGCGGCGAACTACAACCTGTATGATCTCGCGTTGGTCGGATCCTCTGGAGCCTACTCGGCCGTGGATCTGTCCACGCGCCTCATCCTGCTCGGCGTCGCAACGCTGCTCTCCGTCACCATCGTGCAACGCGCGCAGCGGCTACTCCATCTCGCGTCGCGTGATCGACTGACGGGGCTGTTCAACCGTGGTCACTTCGATCGTGCACTGGTCACGGCTCTTCACACCGCGGCGCGAAGCGGCGAACCGCTTTCTCTGGCGCTACTGGATATCGATCACTTCAAGCGGATCAATGATGATCACGGTCACGAGTGCGGGGACCGCGCTCTGCGGCAGGTGGCCGAGCTGCTTGCCGCTCGCATGCGCCGGACCGACATCGTCGCCCGCTACGGGGGCGAGGAGTTTGTCGTGCTGATGCCCGCGACGACGCTTGCCACGGCACTGGCACGCATCGAGCAGCTGCGGCAGGAGGTTGCCATGACGCCGATAGACGTCGGCCGCAACGAAATGCTCCGGTTCAGCTTCAGCGCTGGCGTAGCTGGAACGCCCGACGACGATCTGGACGCCGACGACCGGAGCCTCATGAGCATTGCCGATCAGCGCTTGCTGACGGCGAAGCGGAACGGTCGTGGACGTTCCGTCGGCAGCGAGACCGCGCTGAGACCAGAGCGCGCTGCCGGGTAGGAACGATCATACGCGGTTCCAGTACGGCAACCGGGGTGCACGGCCGCGAATGCAATTGGCAGATCGCTGTCAAGCAAGCCCCTGCGGCGACCGCTGCTCTACAGCGCCTTACCCTGTTGGCGCGCCACTTTACTCACTGCGCCAGCGCCGTCCGAAACCACGCCCCATGCTCAGCCCCCGCCTCGCGGTCAATCATCGCGAGCACCAGTGGCGTTGTGCGCAACGGCTCCGTCATGAAGCGCACCAGCAGCGCATCCATGCGTGATTCCCCGATGCGCGCTTCGAGGTCGGCCAAGAGCGCGGGCGCTTTCCGTGTCGCGGTTCAAGTACTCCACACACTCCGCCGTGCTGGTGCGCAGACGTTGACGAATCGGGTACGGGGCACCGATGTCGTGCGTCCTCGCGCGCGCCATGACTCCCGTCTGCAAGCTACGCGACGCGGCCAGCAGGATTGATTGGCGAGGCATACTGAGCCGCGGCTGAAGGGCGGAGGGGTTGGGAGCAGCCGTCCGGACGTTTTGTGGCGGCGAAAAGTTGCAGCAGTGCAGGAGATCCATCGCGTGTTGCAGCTTCTTGGCGGAGGGCCGATGTCGCGCCGAGGCTGCTTTGACTCCGGAACCTGGTGGGCACCGTGAGGGTTCGAATTTTCAGTCCTCCTCCGCAAGCGTACCGGCCACCAATTCCGCACTCATGCCAGTCCGCCTCACCACGTGGCACCTCCCACGCGCCACCCTTCGGCTCCTGCCGTCCCTCCTTCTGGTGCTCGGCGTGAGCGGTTGGTCCACACCCGTCCAGTCAAAGGTGCCAATGCAGATGACGCTATTCAATTTCGACCGCGCCGATGAAGCAGAATGGAACGTGGTCAACGACGGCGTGATGGGCGGTCGCTCGGCGGGCTTCGTGTCGGTGGAAGATGGCGCCCTCCGCTTCACCGGCACGCTCGTCACGCAGGGCGGCGGCTTCACGTCGGTGCGGGCAAAACGTGTGATCGACCTGACTGGCCAAGTAGGGCTCGAGCTCCGCGTGCGCGGCAGTGGCCGACAGTTCGAAATCGAAGTGGACGACGGCCTGCGTACCTACGGGCGCAACGTGTCCCGTCGCGCGCCGTTCGCGTCATCGTCGGAATGGACGCTCGTGCGCGTGCCCTTCGCTTCGCTGCGGAGCACTATTTTCGGCCAGTCGGTGAATGCGTCGGCGATTGACCTCTCGCGCATTCGCGGCGTGGGGTTGTATATGGCGGACGGGAAGGACGGGGCGTTTCGGTTGGAGGTGGATTATGTGCGGGCGTATGGTGCGGGGGAGGAGTAGGATGCTGTGGCAGCGCAGCACTTGCTCTCTCGACATTGTGACCTACCCCTCCGCGCCGCTGGCGTACTAGTTCATTCTGCGCAGGTGACCACGATCTCCATCGGAGTGAAGATGCCGCCCGTTAAAAAACTGACGAGCTGATTCGGAAACGACAGTTGGGTATCGACCTTTGCCACGCCCTTCGTGCACTTACTCGTCGTGGACACCGTAGACGGTGGCACAAGACCATAGACCCACCCGGCGGCCCACTTCTTCTCAATCTTCTCGGTCGACGGCTTGGCGCCGGTTTCGATCGATGCGTGGTAGCATCCAGTCAACAACACGCTTGCAAGGGCAGCGCTCACGATTCGCCGAGCCACGTTCTCTCCTAGCCTGTGCGGGGGACATCCACCGTGCGCAGTCGCGCACCGTGGTACTTCCAGCGTCGAACCGGCCGTTCTCGAGTTCGATGCACAGACGCTCGTTCGGACTCCGCTTTGCGACGCGCCGACATCTTGCTGTCAGCGGAACAACCGGGCAAGGTCTGACGGCGCTTTTTAGCGCTTGGGTGCCTCGACTGCCGACATGCAAAGCGGAGGCGTGCTGCGATGTTCTCGCGCTCCCCATCTGGCAGGTCGTCGACGAACTCCCCTGTGTCGCAGGATACCGATGCACCAGGCCGCTGCCGTCTGGCAAGGAGCAGCCAGTTCCATGATGCTGAGTGCGTACGGCACCGAGCGCCGGCGCGCCAGGCACGGCCTTGCCCAGCAACTGCGCCAAAGCCCGAGACGGGAAGCTCACCGCCGTGAGCGGGTGCTTACCCAACCAGCGGGTATGGACTCCTGCGACGCCGCCCGGGGAAACCAGGGCTGCAGTCGTCGGCCGGGGCTTCCACGACAGCGGCAACACCAGCGGCGCACCCGGTTCGCGTGCTTCCACCAAGACCAACAGGCGCGTGGCGCTCTGCAGGGGCTCGGCGGCGTCGCTGCGGCCTTCGGGAAGAAACTGCTTGGCCCGTTTGCCGCCAGCGTCACCGATGCAGTCGACCCGTCGACCGATGAACTCCGGCTTATCAGGGGATACGCAACATCTTCAGGAGCCGAAGTCCCGCTTCACATGCCATCGGTTGAGGATGCGCCAAGCGATGCCAATCCTCGAGCTACGCCTGGTACACTGCAACCGGCTTTTTCAGCAACCTGTTAAAACTGCGTGGCGCTCGCGTTCTCCCACGCCCGCGACATGCCCGTCGTGGACGGATCCGTGAACAACTGGCCGCGTGTGAGCTGTGGGTAGATGTCGGCATAACTGCGGATCTCCATGGCGCTCACACGCTTCATGATGAACCACGGCTTGAGATCCTGCGGTCGCTGCAGCCCCGCCGCGCCGAGCACTTCGAAGAAGCTCTTGACCGTTTCGCGATGATAGCGCGTGACCCGGTGCGACTTGTCGCCCACGTGTAACCCGCCCACGAGTGCAGGATCCTGCGTCGCGACGCCGGTAGGACACTGATTGCTGTTGCAGCGCAGCGCCTGAATGCAGCCGATCGCGAACATCATCGCACGGGCCGCACTACACATATCGGCGCCGAGGGCGATCTTGGTGGCCATCGAGAAGCCGGTGTTAACCTTGCCCGAGGCAATCACGCGGATGCGGTCGCGCAGTTCAGTGGCCACCAGGGCGTTGTGCACGAAAGACAATCCTTCGTTGAGCGGCGTACCGACCGAGTCGGAGAACTCGAGCGGTGCGGCGCCGGTACCGCCTTCGCCCCCGTCCACTGTGATGAAGTCCGGCGTGATCCCGGTGGCCATCATGGCCTTGATGATGCCAAGGAACTCGTGGCGCTTGCCGACACAGAGCTTGAAGCCGACGGGTTTGCCGCCCGATGCGTCGCGCAGGCGTTTGACGAACTGCAGTAATTCCGTTGGCGTCGAGAACGCCGTGTGGGCAGGCGGCGAGATCACGTCATGACCGGGTTCCACGCCACGGATCTCGACGATTTCCGGCGTGAGCTTTGATGCCGGGAGGATACCACCGTGTCCCGGCTTCGCGCCCTGCGACAGTTTGATCTCGATCATTTTCACGTTCGGCAGCGTGGCGCGCTTGGCGAATTCGGCTTCGCTGAACTGTCCCTGCCGATCACGCGCACTGAAGTAGCCGGTACCGATCTGCCAGATGATGTCGCCGCCCGGCTCGAGATGATACGGACTGAGGCCACCCTCGCCCGTGTTGTGCGCGAAGTTGCCCATCTTCGCCCCGGTGTTGAGCGCGAGCACCGCATTCTTGCTGAGTGATCCGTAGCTCATGCCGGACACGTTGAATACCGATGCCGAGTACGGTTGGCGGCAATCGGGCCCGCCCACCGTCACGCGTGCGTGTGCATCGTCGGGATGTGCCGGCGCCAGGGAATGATTGATCCACTCGTAGCCGGTCGCGTATACGTCCTTCTGCGTACCGAAGGGGAGTGTATCCAGCTCACCCTTTGCGCGCTGATAGATCAGCGACCGATCGTTACGGCTGTAGGGTCTACCGTCACCGTTCGACTCGATGAAGTACTGATTGATCTCAGGCCGGATTTTCTCCAGCAAATAGCGCGCGTGTCCGATGAGTGGAAAGTTGCGCTTGATGGCCTGCCTGGTTTGCAGCATGTCGGCGACACCACGACCGATCAGCGGCAGGAGGATGACCAAGGCCAGCGACGCCGGTAACCAGAGAACGGAGGCCGCCGCCACGGCCAGCAGCACGACCACCGAGAGGATGACGAATTGGGTACGCATGTCAGGGAGTATCGTCAGCTGGGCGCCGGATGGTGAACGCGAGATTCACGTAACCAATCGGCGCAGAGTCCACCCTTACCCTGGTAAAATGTGCGTCTAGTCAACGACGGTCGTCCACGCGCGCTGTGTTGACGAGGTGCGTGATCGGCCGCCACCGGTGTGATATCGCAGGGGCGTTTATGGAGCGGTACGCGGCCAAAGGACGCAGACATCGGCAGGTCGGCGAACGGGAAGTCTCCGCTGGGCCCCCGCCGACCCGGAGGTGACGAAAAAGAGGATAGACAACATTATCGATGTACGTGAGGTCCAGGAGGCAAGTCGACCCGCAACGTCCACAGCGTCGACATCCTGCCGGCGCAGCGAGCAATTAGTTATCAGCTCGATTCCAGCGCTTCGAAGTAGTCCTCGTCCTGCTTGAGGATACGAATCTCGTCGGACGTCGACACGCCGATCTGCGCGTCGATCATCAGTTCCGCGAGAGTCCGCCCGTCAACCAGCACGATAGAGACTTGCTGGTTGGCCGCGTAGGCAATCGCGTCGGCTGAAAATCCGGAGGTCGTGATAAAGATACCTTTGCGAGCGCGCTGGCCGAGCAGCGCACCCGCAAAACGCTGAATCTCCGGACGACCCACCGTGCTTTGCCAGCGCTTGGCCTGCACGTAGATATAATCGAGGCCAAGTCGATCCTCCTTGATGATCCCGTCGATCCCCTCATCACCTCCGCCACCTACGACCATGCCGGCATCGGTGAGCGTTCCGCCGTAGCCGAGCCCGACGAGAACATCGATGACGAGCCGTTCGAAACTCGCCGGTGCGATGGCTTTCACACGCTCCAGCAATTGGCCACCGAGTGCTTCGCGCAGTCGCTTGTAGCCGACGCGGATCTGCTCATCGGGTGTCAGCTCGAGGACCGCTGCCGTTGAGAGGGTGGGCGCCGCACTGTCTCCAGTCCCGCGGGGCTGTCGGAAGGCTTGAAACTCAGCGGCAAGCGTCTGCCGCACTTCGTTCGTGGTACGCGGCGATTGTTGCCCAAGCACACGAAGCGCGGGGAGCATGAGCGACTGAAAGTCGGGAACTGGCATTGCGTGGTTGGTGAAAGATACTGACCAAGCTGCAGGATGGGTCGTTAAGCGGCAAGACGTCATCGCAACTGTCGGCGCCCACCCATCGGTATGTGACCTGCAACGGACGAATGTGTGCGACTTCACGCATCAATTTTCGAGCAGCGTTCCACAAGTCGACGTTACGCTGCAGGATCAGCCAGAATTCAGGGGAGTTCCCAAACAACTTGCCAAGCCGGAGCGCCATCTCGGGGCTAACGGCACGACGCTCTTGAAAGAGTTCGTTCATCGACTGCCGAGGTACACCGGCGGCCTCAGCGAGCGCCGCGCCAACAGCGCCCTCGGTCATCTGTCACGCAAATGAGCAGACAGGGCCCCTCCTCATCGTACGTTTCCTTGGGGATCATCCACGTGGTGCGCACCGTATTCTTGACGTCCACGTTTTCGTCGTCGATGACCAGATCTCTGACGCCCTCCGGGACGTCAAGAAAGTCCCTGAAGAAATGCTCGACCTTCAAGCCAATAAACGTCTTCTCGACGTTGTCGAGCTCGACGATTGTAGTACGCCCAGTGCGCACCGGATCGATGACGTACTCGATGGCGTCGCGCACCAACATCGGAAACGCGGTGAGCAGGCGGCTCTTCAGTCTTTCGAGTGGGTAGTCGTCACTACCGCTGAAGTTCATGAACCATTCCGCCGCAGCGAAAGTAAATCGCTATCTTGAATGCCTCACGGTTACGATGGCCACGGGCAACGTACCTGATCCACTGGATCTTCGCGTCGAGCCCTACGATCACGGCATTGGGAATACGACACGTGAGATACGTCAGGATGTTGTCGCGATGCGCCTCGAGCATACACGTGACCATTTGCATCTGCTGAGCGCGAGCTCACCGACGGGACGCCGGTGAGCTCAACAGCAACCGGTTGTTGGAGCGATCCCGGTCGATCAGGCGGATGCCGGGGTCGATCTCGACGAATGTCGGCGTCCGGTCAGGCGTGGCACTGACGACGGTCGTGTCGACCGCGATCGCCCCGTTGGCGACGCGTCGCCGAACCGTGTGCAGCAGCCGCGGCTCGTCGGTCGTGCCACCGTAAATCCCCACCGTCACGAGAGCGCCGTTCGCACTCGCGGTGTGTTCTCCGAGGCTGTCCGAGCGCACGCGCTGCACGCGGAACTGTGCGACCACACGTGCACGATCGCCACGCTGCTCCACGGTCGCCGAATCAGCCACCAGATCGTAGATCACCCGCTCGGCG
>Ga0335395_10003121_pt1 | contig 10283 bp, 8 predicted proteins | sample MAT02_FD_205744 | JGI IMG/M metagenome (GOLD analysis project Ga0335395, IMG submission 205744) | Freshwater microbial communities from Lake Fryxell liftoff mats and glacier meltwater in Antarctica - MAT-02 (spades assembly) (version 2) ...
CGACGTTGCCTACAGAGCCCTTCAAAATGCACTGCGCAAGGCGTTGTGCAGACATTCCCTGGCGACAGTTTATCGAGGCGACTTGACTGACCCAAACTTTAGTCAATCTGCATGACGTCCATCATTGCAGAACGGCTTGTGGGCGAGCAAGTGCGTTGTCGGCCACCTGATATTGGGATAGCATAGAACGACGAGTACCTACCAGGGGGCCTTATGTCTCTACGACTTGCACGGGCGGAGACTGCCATTTTTGTCGTGTACTTATTCAGTGGTACTGCCCTGGGTCAGTACAGCGCGGCCAACGACCGTATGGTCGACAGCGTGGTGAACGTTGAGTGCGTCGTCGAGTTTCAGGGTGAGTTCTTCCACGGCGGCTCAGGAACGGGCTTTCTCGTCGGCAATGGCGACCGTGTGGTCACGAACAACCATGTCATCGGCGACTGTCATTCAAGGAACCGTATCGACGTGTTGGCGCAGAAGGTCAAACAGCAATTGCTCGAGGAAATAAACCGCACGCGGAAGTTGCCTCCTCAAATGCTGGAGGACCTGAAGTTGGCCGATGCAGCTGACTTTGAACGCATGATGCGGGAGCCAGAGATGTTGCGGCAGTACATTGGCCGATGGGTCGACTTGGTTACGGCCGGATTTGCGAAACAGAACTTCGCAGGCATAACGCAGAAGCTGTCAGTCGTTGTGATGGGCAAGACAACCAAGGAGCCCGTGCGTGTCGATGTCGTCAACATTCTTTGGAGCCAGGGAGACAACGAACGTGCGATTGCGATCGGCCTTGACCTTGCCATTCTGCAGCTGGCGCGTCCGCTCGCCGACCGGGCGACGGTGAAGTTCGCCACCGGCAGTTCGGCCCGCATCAACGACGTGGTCTATACCGTAGGGTTTCCTGGCGCCTCTGGGCGGGGCGCGCCATCTGCCCGCTATGTGCCAACAATGAAAAGAGGCATCGTCAGCAAGCTGGGCATCGAGTCTCCCTACGTAAGCGACGAAGCAGTGAAAAAGGGCTTGAAAGGCGCTCCGGTGATCGAGACCGATGCCGCCATCAACGCCGGCAATTCGGGCGGGCCGCTCTACAACGAATACGGCGAGGTGCTGGGCATCAACACCTTCGGTTCCAAGATCGGCGTGGGCGTGGGATGGGCGCTGGACGTCGAGGCCGTGTTGCCCATCTTGCAGGAGCAGGGCATCTCGGTGGCCGACGCGCGGCGCGAGCCGCGCACCTGGATCGAGCTGAACCGCGGCCTGGCCATGGCGGTTGGGGCTGGCCTTGGCGTGCCCGTGCTGGTCGGCGCCGGGGTGCTGGTGAAGCGCCGCCGGCCATCCGCGGCCAAAGCCTATGTGCAGGGATTGTCGGGGCCCCATACCGGCAATCGCATTCCGGCATCCAAGGAACTCGTGTTCGGCCGTAACGCGAAGCTGTGCAATGTGGTCTTCGCTCAGGAGGAAGAAGGCATCAGCGGTAGGCATTGTGAATTGCGATTCGACACCTCGTCGGGCGGTTTCGTGTTGAGCGACCTGGGCTCTGCCAACGGCACCTTCGTTGGCGACGTGAAGATGCGCCCCAACGTGCCAAGGCGCCTGCGCGACGGCGACCAGTTCCATCTTTTTTCACCCAAGTACAAGTTCGAGGTTCGCTCCGGCCGCGAGAGATGAGCGCTGCCCATTACCCTGTTTCGGTTTGCTTTTCCTTAGGAGAATTCGCATGGGCCAGGTGACGAAATGTGACGAGGGTCACTTCTACGACGAGTCCTTGAACAAGAACTGCCCGCACTGCGGATTGGGCGAAATCGACAAGACCGTCATGGCCAAACGCAGCACCGGCGGCGACGAAGTCGACGAGCGAACCATCCAAGCCGGCATCGGCAAGACGCCGGCACGGCGTGAAAGAAGCCAGAGCCGAAAATCCGACGAGGATGTAACGGTGGCCGTATGGCGTCAGAAATCGGGGATCGATCCGGTGGTCGGGTGGCTTGTCTGCCACGAAGGCCCGAACCAGGGACGCGACTACCGCATTCAATCGGGGCGCAACGTCATTGGCCGCGACACGTCAAGCCAGATTTGCATCAGCGGCGACGACACAATCTCGCGAGAGAATCACGCGAAGATTTTCTTCGACACCCGCAACGCAACCTTCCACGTGACGGAAGGGGAAGGCCGCAGCGGCGTGTACGTCAACGGCAGTGTGGTGCTGCAGCCCACCCTGCTCAGTGCCTATGACATCCTGGAGGTGGGCGCGACGAAGCTGGTGTTTGTGCCACTGTGTGGCGAGAAGTTTCGCTGGGACAACAAGAAGTCCGGCGCGCCGGATACCGTGCCAGTGACTGAGCCTAAACGCCGCGACCGGGATCTGGACGAGACCATTGCCGACTGAACGCCGTCCCCCCACGTCTTTCGGGGCTCTCCATGAAACTTAGTCACCAGGCCGCCATGGTCGGCCTGTTCTTGGCCATGACCGGGTTGAACGCCGCCAGCCTGCGCATAAGTCAGCTGGCCGACCGTTCCCCGGACCTGATGGTGTTTTTGGCTGCGGACGCTTCGGCTGAACCCCGGTCCGTGACTAAGGAGGGTGCCAAGGCCGCGCTGGGCAAGCTCACGCTCGGAGTAAAGGACGCAAAACCCTGGAACCAAAAGGACGGCGCGTCGGTCGTGGTGGCGGTCGACGTGTCGTCCTCGATGAAGGCCGTCGACTTCCCGGCGATCCAGCGCGCGCTGGCCGAGGTGCTGGCCGGCCTCCCGCCGTCAAGCAAGTCCGCACTGCTCACCATCGGCACCGATGCGAAGACCGAGGTCGAATTCGGTCCGGTCGATGCCGTGCGACAGGCGGTGGGAGGATTGGCACCCGAGGCCACCCGAACAGCGCTTAACGAAGGCATATTGGCCGCGCAGGCGCTTGCCGCTCGCGGCATCAATGGCTTGCCGCTGCGCCGTTTTGTACTGCTGGTGACCGACGGGTTCGACGACAGCAAACGGGCAGTCGGCAGCAACGAAGTGATATCGGGTGTTGCCCACGGAGACATTCCGATCTTTGTCATCGCGGTGACGGGCAAGCAGCGCTCGGCGGGTCTCGAACCGTTGGGGCAGATGGCGCGCGCCAGCGGCGGCGGCTTCATCCAGACCACGCCGTCGCGCGTTGCGGAGGATCTGAAAGCCCTTGTGGCCGAGGCCCTTCGCGTCGACTTGCTGACCGTCGATTGCACGGCATGCCCGCGCGATGGCGAAGTGCGAATGGTGCAGATCAGCGTGATCCGAAATGGCGGCGAGGTTACGGTTGCACGCGGCACTTGGCTTTTCGCCGCATCGCCGCCTCTGCAGCCGCCCCCGTTTGCCGATGTTAAGCCTCGTCCGCCGGCGCCACCCGACCACGACTGGCTGGCGAAAGTGCAACTGAAGCTGAAAGTCGTGTGGCCCTGGCCCTTGTGGCAGCTGGCTGTGCTGCTGCTTTTGCTGCTTGCCAGCGCGGTCGCTGGCGGCATGGTCTTGTGGCGCAAAGCTCAGCACAAACGACAGACCGTGACCGTGATCAAGGACAACCCGCCCGACATCCACGTCGTCATCGGCATTCCGCCGCAGGTATCGTCTGAGCCGCCGGGGACGTCTTCGCCGCAGGTGTCCTTGACCGTGGACGTGTTGGACGTCGGCCGCATGCATCTCGTGGTCGGCGCCGCCGACGTGGTGTTGGGGCGCAGCGCAAGCGCGAACGTGAGCGCCGAGAAAGACGGCGAAGCCTCGGGTCGGCATGCCGCGCTGTACGTGGAGAAGGGCGTATTGATGGTGCGGGACCTGGGCTCAGCCAACGGCACCGCCTTGAATGGAACCCGCATAGTGCGGCCTGAACCCGTTCGCGACCGCGACGTCGTCCGAATCGGCCGCACCGATGTGCGCATCTACTTTGGGCGCCTTTGATCATGTCGCCCCACAAGCCCCGGCTCGACATCTACCCCTTCTCCGATCGTGGCCAGCGCGAACACCAAGAGGACTATTTCTATACGGACCCGCCAATGCGTGATGGCCGGCCATGGCTGGGCACTGTCTGCGACGGCATGGGCGGGCACGCGCACGGAGACATCGCGAGCCAGGCCGGTGTTCATGCCATCACGCGGGCCTTTGACGCGGCGGTCGCGAGCGGCGAGAGCACCGACCGCGCCCTGACTGACGCCACGCGCCATGGCCACGATGCCGTGCTCCGAGCTGCCGAAGAAGCGGGCTCGCTCGGCGACATGGGCTCCACCGTGATCGCCTTCGCTGTCGACGGTCCCACCCTGCACTGGTGCAGCGCCGGAGACTCGCGGCTGTACCTGTGTCGCGCCGAAAAGGTTCTGCAGTTGTCGCGCGATTTCACCTTGGGCGAAGACATGCGCCAGGGCCTGTCCGGCGGCGGATGGACCCAGGAAGACATCGAGACAAGCCTGAAACCTAACGCGCTAACCAGCTTCATGGGTACCGACAACTGGCGCTCGGACTCTGGCAGCAAGGCACTCCAGCACGGCGACATCTTGGTGGCTTGCTCGGACGGCGTCTACGGCACGATAGAGAGCGAAGGCATCCTCGCAGCCTGCCGCAGTGGCGCCGGAATGGCCACTGCCCAGCAAATCGCCGAGAACATGCAAAAGCGAGTGCTCGAGGTCGGCAAGAACCACCAGGACAACAGCACCGCCATCGTCGTGCGATTCCTGAAGGATGGAAAAGACGAGTCTCGCAGCGGCTTGCCAACGTCCAGGGTGTCGCCGATGGCCGTCGGCTCGGTGTTTGCGGTGACGGCAGTGATCGCCGTTGCGGCGATTCTCGTTCTTAAGGTGCCGAAGGATAGCGACCTGAACAAGTTGGATCCACTACCCTCGGCACCGACACCGGCACCGGCACCGGCACCGGCACCGGCACCGGCACCGGCACCGGCACCGGCACCGGCACCGTTTGCCCCGGCGCTGCCAGCCCCACCCGCACCCGCACGACCGCCGCAGCCTGGACCGTCCGCACCGCCCGCACCCGCACCTGTCCAACCGCCCATTGACGAGAAAGGCATAAAGGTCCAGTTGGGTAAAGTGACAGCTCTGCTCAAGAACAACAAAGCCCAGGAAACAATCGATCAGGTGGATTTGCTATTGGCCGGTGTCAGCCCCCGGCCGACCGGTCCCGCCGCCACGTTCCAGAAGAATCTGTACAAGTTGCGGGACGAGGCCTGGATGAAGCGCCTACAGCTTGAGATCGATGTCGCCAACGCTGGGCCCAAGGCCGGGTTGGGCGCCCGCCTGGGCGAAGTCGCACAACGAAACCGGAAGATCCTGGCCGAGATCCGCGGCGTTCAGGAGCGCAGCAAAGCGGTGGCGCTTCTGGTGAAGACCGAGACGAGTTCAAAAACGGCACAGCAGGCGGAGTTAAGTAAAGCCGAGGAGACCACAATAATTGTCGTTCCGCCCGCGCCTGGACCAGTGCCAACGCCAACGCCAACGCCAACGCCGACGCCTGCGCCAACCCCTGCGCCGATGCCAGCGACAGCGCCCGCGCCAACCCAGGAGAGGGAAACGTCGGGCGGGAGAAATCCTTTGAAGATCCTGAACGGCGAAACAGTGCCCGCACCCGAGACTTCATCGCCCGATGCGTCGAATGCGGCTTCGAAGTCGGGGTAAGGGCGGCTGCCGCCCGACCGGATTCCAAACCTTTTGCCGACAAAATGACACGCTGCCCAGCCTGTTTCGCGGAAAAGAGCCGCGTGGTCTGCGAGTACTGCGACTTCGACGAGTCGGTCGGGCCGCGAACGATGTGCCTGCCCTTTCACCACACGCTGAATGGCGGGCGGTACGCCGTCGGGATCATTCTCGGGAACCCTGGCGGTTTCGGCGTGGCCTACAAAGCGTGGGACCATGAGATCCACGCCATCGTGGTGATCAAGGAGTTCCAGGGCGTAGCGTCAGAACACGTCTCGCGCGTGCCGGGCGAAGGCCGTATACGTGTCGCCGACGAGTTCGCCGAGGAGTATCGGTTCGGGCTCGAACACTTCCGCCGTGAGGCCGACATCACGAAGCGGTTCAACGACCGCCACATCGTCAGAGTAGACAAATTCTTCAGCGAGAACAACACCGGCTATTACGTGATGCCCTTCGTCGAAAGTGGCGACCTCCGCGCCTACATGGCTGGCAAAAGAGGCCGCGTGCCTCCGAACGAGGCCTTGTCCATTGCGCGCGGCCTGCTTTCGGCACTTTCTGTGGTGCATGCCAAGGGGTATCTGCATTGCGACATCAAACCTTCGAATGTGCTGCTCACGCACAAGAAGAAGGCCATCCTGATCGATTTCGGGGCAGTGTGGGAGAAGATCAGCAAAGAAGGGCCACGCCACTACTCGGAGAAGTACGCCCCGCCCGAACTGCTGGCGCGCAATGTGTCGGAGTTGGGCGACTGGAGCGACATTTACCTCTTGTGCGCTACCTTGTACGAATGCTTGTCCGGAGAGCCGCCGCCGCAAGCCCGGACCCGAATCCGTGCCCAAAGGGACCCATTGGTTCGGATCCAGGACCGGGTGGGGCCGATGGACGCGGCACTGGCTACCCTCATCAACAATGGCCTGGCCTTGCCCATCAACAAGAGACCGCCCGACGCTAGCGCTGCGCTTGCATTGCTCGAAGGGAAAACTATTCCTGGCCATGACTACTCCGGGACAGTTCACCCCACGGTCATCGGCACAAATCGTGCCCATCCGACAGTCATACCTTCGGCTCTGAAGCACTCGCCGTGGCCGCCGACGAAGCCCCAGTGGCTCGGCCTCGCCCCTCTGGCCGCGGTAGCGGGCATCGGCCTGCTGTCGTCCGACCCCAGCGCGTACTTCGCTGGCCCTGCCAGCGTGCTGATGGGGGGTTATGGCTTGGCTTGGGCAGGGTGGGTCCATCGCAGCGGAAGGAAGCTGCCCCCCCTGTTGCCTGACGCCCTTGCCCTTGAACTCACCTTTACATGGGAAGGGATGGAACCGCTGAGTCGCACCATGCTGGCAGGCGAATCGCGGGTCGTAGGACGTTCGGCCAGGGCCACCTTGCGTATCGCGAATCAACGGATGTCGGGCGAACACGTCAGGATCACGATGTCTGCGTCTGGCGAATGCACGCTCGAGGACATGCAGTCCACCAACGGCACTTTCATCGAACTTGCCACCGACCACGGCACCGAATGGCAGGAATTCAACGTCATTACCGTGCGCGAGGGCCGCTTCATGCTGGGCCAGCAGCAAGACGGTGGCGTCTTGCTCGACATTCGCCAGACCACTGTGCCGACATGAGCGCCACTCTGACCGCCCGCTGCCATGAATGCTTCGCTGACGCCGTGCTCGACGGCCTCTGCGGCAAGTGCAAATCCGACCACACCGGGATACGGCGCGACCGACGCGCCTTGCAGCTGTGGAAAACGGTCGAGAACAAATACCGTGTCGGCAAGGTGCTGGGCGCGGGCGGCTTCGGCATCACCTACATCGCCGAAGATGTGCATCTCGGCCGGCGCGTCGCGCTGAAGGAGTACTTTCCTTCCGGCCTCGTCTCCCGTGCTGGCGATGGCATCGCCGTCGCGTTCAACTCCTACGATGACGAAGCGCCGTTCGGCCGCGGCCTCGACAGGTTTTTTCGCGAGAGCAAGCTGCTGGCGATGTTCGACCACCCGAACATCGTGCGCGTGCATGAAGTGTTCCAGGCCAACGGCACTGCCTACCTGGCGATGGAATACCTCGACGGCATGACGCTGAAGCAGTGGCTTGCCGACATCGAGCGCTTCGAATTGAAGAAGGCACTGCGGCTGATGGATTTCGTGTTCGATGCCTTGCGTGCCGTGCACGGCAAGGACATCGTGCACCGCGACATAAAGCCAGACAACATCTACATCACGAGTGCCGGCCGAGTGCTGCTGCTCGACTTCGGCGGTGCCAAGCAACTCACTGCAGAGGGCGACCGCAGCATGGATGCGATGTTCGCGCACGGTTATGCCGCGCCCGAGCAGTACTTTTCCGATTCTGGCAAGGTCGGCCCCTGGACCGATGTCTACGGCGCTGCGGCCACTCTGTACAGAATGTTAACGGGAGAAAAATTGCCCAGCGCTCTCGAACGGCATGCAGATGACCCGGCGCTCGACTGGCATGGCACCGACGTGCCGGCGTCAGTGCGCCGCGCGGTCGCGAAGGCTGTGTCGCTGATGCAATCGGCCCGTTTCCAGACCATCGCCGATCTCGACGAAGCCGTGTCCTCGCCAGCTTCTTCCCGCGCCGACACCAAAACCGACACCCTAAGAACCAGCAATACTTCGGAGGCCGGCGTGACCGGGGCCGGGACTGACACCTGGCAGCCCACACCGCGGCCGAGAACCGCGCAGATCGCTCTGGTGGCGACGGCACTTGTGATTGCAGGAGTCGTTGCATGGCAGTTCCGGCCGGTCACGCCAACGGACGTCATTGTCCAGGCTCCATTGCCCCTCGCGGCACCGCCCGCCTCCAGCTTGGCGGACGCACGCACGAAGAAGATACTCAACAATATGCTCGAAAGCGCCGAAGGCAATCGCTGGGCTGAGGTGGATGCTTCGGTGCTGTCGATCCGCCCTCGCGATGCCACTGGCGCCACTGACAAATCACCGCGCCGCTTGGCACTGCTCTCGGCGGCCGACGAAGCTGTCGGCAACGGCAACTATGCGCGCGCATCGGAATTGATGCTTCGCGCCACGGCCGAGCAGCCCAACGATGCCAGGGCTTGGTTCACGCTCGGGTATGCGGCAATGCGCCTTAACCAGCCCGACGAGGCGCGGCGGGCCCTGACCAACGGACTTGCATTGGCAGCCGACAACGGCGGCGCCTGGGCCATCATGGCCGAGTTGCTGGCGGTCAGCGAGGCCGAAGTTCAGTCCGCCGCCGCCCTGCAGCTGGCCGTGTACTTCTCCGCAAAACGAGCCGACATGCTTGAGCAGCTGACGCAGTCCGACTACGTGGCGCCGCAGCTCAGGGCGATCATTCGCAAGCAAGGTGTTGCACTCGAACGCTTACCGGCGAGGACACCATGAAAGCAGGCTTGATTGCCCTTTGCCTCTTGCTTGCCCAGGCCTCATTCGCGCAGACCGTGGTGCGGGCGGCCTTCGACGTGGATCGTGTGCCCGTCAACCAGCCCGCCACCGCGACCATCGCCTTCGATCGCACTGACCGGGTCTGGTGCGGCTTGCGCATCATCTTCGGCGACGGCGAGGTGCGCGAGATGCGCGTCGAGCAAGTCCCAGTCGTGGTCACGAAAGCCTTTGCCCAACCGGGGACCTATGCGATGAATATCGAAGGCGCCTTCGTGGGGAGGGGCCTAAAGTCGGCCCTCGCTTGTTCAGGCAGCGCGACGTCGGGACAGCTGACCGTTTTCGACCCGGTGGAAGAAGAGCGCAAGGCCCAGGCGGGCCGCGCCGCTAAAGAGGCTGACGATGCCAAAGTGCGGGCCGCGGAGGAGCAAGTGAAGGCTTTGCAGGCCCGGACGGCCGAGCTTGAGCGAAAGCACAAGCTGCAACTCGAACAGCAGGCCAACCAGAAGCAGCCCGTAAAGGTGCCTCCCGTGGAGCCAAAACGCCCGCCAACGTCCACCAAGATCCCGCCCAAACCGCAGTCCCCTGCGGCCAGCAAGCCGCGCGACAAGGTTCCGGTCTTCTAGCGCCACATCGGCGACTTAGGGCCTGTCAAACAATAAAGTAGTCATTTTGGTTCGGATGCTGGACGTCCACGGTCCATGCACGGTGAATCCGCCATGAGGCAGCGCTGGGAATTGGTTCGAGGGCATCTGAACGAGCGACAGCGGCGGGTCTCGGCGGCTGCCGAGGCAAAAAAGATCGGGCGCGGTGGCGTGGCTCAAGTCGCTGCCGCGACAGGACTTGCGAGAGACACCATCAGTGCTGGGCTGCAAGAGTTGGACGCGCCGCACAACGAATTCATGGGCGGTGTCGTTGCGGCTCCACTGGGCATGGTCCGCCGCTCCGGGGGCGGGCGGAAGTCGACGGCGCTGAAGGATCCAAGCCTGGTGCCTGACTTGCTGTCGCTGGTGAACCCGACGACGCGTGGCGATCCGTAGTCGGCCCTGCGCTGGAGCTGCAAGAGCCTGCGTGTCTTGGCCGATGAGCTCAAGCGCCTGGAGCACAACGTCAGCCACGTTCTGGTGGGGCAGTTGCTGAAGGCGCAGGGCTACAGCCTTCAAGGCAATGCCAAGGTCATTGAGGGCAACCAGAGTCCCGACCGCAACGCGCAGTTCGAACACATCAACGCCACTGTCGAGGCCGCACTTGCCGCTGGC
>Ga0335395_10003122_pt1 | contig 10279 bp, 12 predicted proteins | sample MAT02_FD_205744 | JGI IMG/M metagenome (GOLD analysis project Ga0335395, IMG submission 205744) | Freshwater microbial communities from Lake Fryxell liftoff mats and glacier meltwater in Antarctica - MAT-02 (spades assembly) (version 2) ...
CTAATCTAGCTACTTGCAAACATTCAAGAAATGCGCGAGCTTCTGGATGCTGAGATTTTAGAAAATCATCGGGCGATCCCAATTCAACCAACCGTCCATCCTGCATCAAACCAATTTTAGAAGCTAACAAAAAAGCTTCTTGAATGCCGTGAGTCACAAAAATCACAGTTTTGCCCAGTTGCTGCTGCAATTGACCGAATTCCCGCTGCAATTCTAGGCGAGTAATGGGGTCTAAAGCGCCAAACGGTTCGTCCATTAACAGCAGTGGAGGGTCAGCCGCCAGTGCTCTGGCGACACCCACGCGCTGCCGCTGTCCGCCAGATAACTGATGGGGATAGCGTTTGGCGAAGTGCTGCGGATCGAGGTTGACTAATTCTAACAGTTGGCGGACGCGAGATTGAATGCGCGATCGCTCCCAACCTTCTAGTTTCGGGACTAAACCGACGTTTTGCTCGACGGTAAAATGGGGAAACAAACCGATTTCTTGAATCACATAGCCAATTTTTCGCCGCAATTGAATTGGGTTCCATTGAGTTGTCGGTTTTCCCATGACAAGCACTTCGCCGCTGGTTGGCGTGAGTAAATTGTTAATCAATTTCATGGTAGTAGTTTTGCCGCTACCGCTGCGTCCCAGCAATACTAAAACTTCTCCTTGCAGCACTTTAAAATTGAGTTTTTCTACTAAATGTCTGCGGTTGAGGCGGTATGCAACTTCCAGGCATTCGACAGCAACTTCATGATTATTGACAGCCATGATTAGTTTCGATGATGTTGGTTGAAATAAATCGTCAATCGGCTAGTGTGCCGGGAGAATTTAAAATCTAAAATTCAAAACTTGTTCTGAGCGAAGTCGAAGAATCTAAAATCTAAAATTGTCGTGGTTTTGCCATTCTAGCAACAAGGCTCGACATTGGAGGCAAGTTAATTTTTTGAGCAAGTCGCGAATTCCGTCGGGGGTGACAGGATATACAGCACCGAGAAGTTCGGGGTTTACTGTGGCTGTGGGGTGCAATTCTGCTACAAAACCGTAGAGTTTTTGATTGGAGAATGAACTGTTGATTGCCCAGCCTGTGGTGTTGATTGGTTGGATGCGGGCGATCGCACTTTCAGTCACACCTAATTCCTTCTTGATTATAGCTGGAACTGCGGCTGCTGGCGTTGTGTCTTCTGGTACGCGACCGCCGGGAAAGTCGAGGGTTGCGGATGCTACGCCGGGGCGATACATCGGTGAGGGAAACAGAAATTTTTCAGCTTGAATTGTCAAGATTACAACTGAATCTGCTCTTTCTACTCGCCAATATTCTACTATTTTCCCTTCGGTTGTTTCGAGATGTTCGGCGATTAGTTTTACCCAATGAGAGTTGATTTCTACAAATCTATCTAGGGTTTTCCACTGGAATTTTGCTGTTTGGTTCATGTTAGAAGGAAGAAGGAAGAAGGAAGAAGGAAGAAGGAAGAGGGAAGAAGGAAGAGGGAAAAAATAATTAAGAATATCCTAAGCGTTGGCTATGGTTGCTATAAATCTGATGTTTTGACCATCGTAATTGATAATTGTCGATCGCCCAAATAGCCGATCGACCTTTTCGACCTTTGAGCCACTTTTACTCTCTCAATTGTAAATTTTTGTAACGAGCTACACATTGACCCAGATAATTCAGTAACATAGACTACATAATCAAAATTTATCTGCCGCTCTGGGTTGTTAAAACCCCGCAAGGAGTGCAGACTCTTAGCTCGACAGACAGGAGTAATTATGCAACTGCAAACAGATATTCGTACTTGGCAACCGCCAGTCGGCACCGCGAGTGCCCGCGACTGGGAAAAATTTGGCTGCGCCGTACCTGCACCAAAATTGGCTCCTTCTATGTGGGTAAGATTGTTCAATCCCCCAACAGCATTCAGTTTTGACGAAGCGCGGCTGTTGTGTCAGCACTCGGAGGACAAGTGGCTAGCTTGGATTCCCGATCATGGGGAAATTTTGCTGAGTACCAATGAATTTTGCGCTACTTAATCGAAAATTAAAGTGTGGAAATCCATACCTTTCGGGCTTCAAAGCAGATTTTGGGAAAAAACCAGGTCTTTTCGGAATTATCTCGTTTGTAGTGAAGACTTCAGCCATCAAAGATTAAGCAGGACTAAAGTCCTCACTACAAACCAATTAATTAAAATTTTGACAACAAAAAGAGCAGTAGAAAACCTATTGCTCTTTTTGTTTTGTGCAAAAACACTTCTAGTTTTTGTCTTCAGACAGCGGAACTTATACCATTTTTCAAAGATATGCTATAGATGAAGTCTTAGCCCCCCCTTACTAAGGGGGGGTTGGGGGGGGTAAGATTTAGCGCTACTTTATGAAATTGGTATTACTCGCTTATTTGCAAACTGCACGGTTATTTGCGTTTCGGACAATCGTGCCTACTCTGCCATTAATCATAATCGGGTTTTTGGTGCTGGCTCGGATCAAGCGGGGCTGTTTACCCAGACATTCTCTGATTGATTCTGACCAAGCGGTGAGAGCTGTGGTGTATTCTGAACGAGTCGCTGGCGCGCGAAACTGCTCGGTAATTAGGTAATCGGTGGTGATGCTAGTGTCAGTAGCAACATTGGTAATAATTGGAAAGTCAAAGGCTCTGGGCAAGGTTCTGTCAGGTATTTTGCCCGGTACCATCTGGTACTTCATCGAGCCACCCTTGTAGTCAATACCTGCTTGGGGGGCTGTTTGAGCGAAGGCGGGAATAGGCAAGCTGGCTACCAATACGGTGCAGCAACTCCAAAATAATTTCGATTTCATCCGATTCATCTCCTCAACTTTATGACGGTTAGCACTAATTAGATAGGCTCCAAAAACATTAGCTTATATTTATATAAAATATGATGCTAATGAGCTTTTTATCGGGAGTTTAACCCACCTAATTTATTACCATACATCTTCAAAAATGTAAAAACTGGTTGGTCTGACAAACTGTAGAATGGTTTCAGTTGAGTAAGCTATTTACACATCTGAAGTTGTTACAGCATTGGAGACTCGGTTTTACCAGAATGATTCATTTTTGAGCGATGTTATTGGAACTTTATCAAATTTTGTCTCAGATATCAAGTTTTGTCGATCGCACATCACATCTTAACACTGTCCCAGCAGCTCGATCGCCCTTTTAGTGTTACGAGCTCGCCCCAGGGCTTTGAAAGATGCTACAGTGCATCGATGGGCGTTTGAGTGTTTTCAAGCGACAATAGGCAGAGAAGGGGCTTGAAAATAGGTGAATTTAGTGGAAGATAGCAAGATTATAGACTTATCAGCAATCATGGGTGTTCCCGCGGCTCCTGCGGGTTACAAATCGGGCTTTGTGGGTATTATCGGGCGGCCGAATGTCGGCAAATCCACGCTGATGAATCAGTTGGTGGGGCAGAAAATTGCCATTACTTCGCCGGTGTCTCAGACGACGCGCAACAGGCTGCGGGGCATCCTGACGACGGATGAAGCACAAATTATTTTTGTCGATACTCCCGGAATTCACAAGCCACATCACCAACTGGGTAAGGTTTTGGTGCAGAATGCGCGCACCGCAATTCAGTCGGTGGATGTGGTGCTGTTTGTGGTGGATGGTTCGGTGGAATCGGGTGGGGGCGATCGATATATCATCGAAATTCTCAGCAATTGCAAAATTCCGGTGATTTTGGGGATGAATAAGCTGGACGAACAACCGGAGGATTCCGTGTTGATCGATCGCACTTACGAACAAATTGTCAATCCTGAGTGGCCAGTCGTCAAGTTTTCGGCGCTTACGGGCGAGGGTGTCGAACCGCTGCAACAATTGTTAATCCAACATCTGGAGGAAGGCCCCTATTATTATCCGCCCGATTTGGTGACTGACCAGCCGGAACGCTTTATTATGGGCGAGTTGATTCGAGAACAGATTTTGCTGCTGACGCGGGAAGAAGTGCCGCATTCCGTAGCAATCGCGATCGACATTGTTCAAGAAGAAGCCAAAATTACGCGCATTCTGGCGACAATTCACGTCGAACGAGATTCCCAAAAAGGTATTTTAATCGGTAAGAGCGGCAGTATGCTTAAGTCGATCGGCAGTGCAGCCCGCGAACAGATTCAAAAGTTAATTGAAGGTAAGGTATATTTGGAGTTATTTGTCAAGGTGCAGCCGAAGTGGCGGCAGTCCCGCACTCGTTTGGCGGAATTGGGCTATCGGGTAGAAGAATAAAACTTTGGCAGTTGGCCGGTCGTTTGCCTCTCAGGTCTGAAGACGCGCTCGTTTCCCACTTATAGCAATTCTGTTTGAAGCTGCACAGAATGGGAAGCCTGAAATCCTTTCCTGTAAAGGATACATTCTATGCAGCTTCACAGAAAAATGCTATTACCGAGTGTTTTTTATGAACTACCGAAACCACATCACGATCGAAGCAAATAAACGCGGTGGTAAGCCTTGTGTACGCGGCTTGCGAATTACGGTTTATGAAGTGCTTGAGTACCTGGCTTCCGAGATGACCGAAGCAGAAATTCTTGACGATTTTCCCGATTTGACACGAGAAGATTTAAAAGCCTGTATTGCTTATGCTGCTGACCGTGAGCGTCGATTTATGACTGCGACTTTATCGGCATGAAATTACTTTTTGATGAAAACTTGTCGCCCAAGTTACCGAATTGTTATAAAGCTCAGGTGATTTACGTCCGGTGAGCGTGTTGGTATTACTACTTTTAAATTAGGAGATTGTTATGATTGCAGCCAGAGAGCAGGATCGGTCTTTTACGCCTGAAGAATATTTTATTTGGGAGGAGCAACAATTAGAAAGACATGAGCTAATCGATGGTCGCGTGTATGCGATGACTGGCGGGACTAGAAATCACAGTGATATCGCGGGAAACTTTTTACTGACGATCAAGCCCCATCTGCGGGGTAGTGGTTGTAAAACATACAATTCTGACTGCCGCGTAAATATCCTCAACACTCGCAACTATACCTATCCCGATCTGAGTGTCACTTGCGATCCGCGAGATAATTCTAGCCCTCAATATATTACCTATCCCTGTTTGATTGTTGAGGTTTTATCGGATAGTACCGAGGCTTACGATCGCGGCAAGAAGTTTGAAAAATATCGCCGCAATCCGAATTTGGTCGATTATGTATTGGTGAGTTCGGATGAGATGGCGATCGATATGTATCATAAAAATGAAGCGGGGGATTGGTTGATTCTGAGCTATCGATCGGGCGATCGCGTGGAGCTTAAAAGTATTGGGTTGAGTTTGGCGATCGAGCAATTCTATGAAGAAATTGTTTTCGAGTCTCAGCCCCAAGAGATAGAAGGAAATAACTGATAAAATAGCAATCGCTTAAGTCTTCTATCGACTCTCTTTCAATAACCATCAAGCGGACTTTTCAACCCTCTTCCACCTCGATTTAATACATGAGTATAAATCATTTATGTTGGAGCCGAAGTTTGCGGCGAACTCGATCTGGGAAAGGAGATTCAGATGGGGAGTAAGAAGGGGTTGACATATATCCTCGATCTGCGGTATTCTTTGACTATATCCAGTATTGTACCGCAACTGCAATACAATTATAAGTTAGACCGCCAAGCTTATTGAGCACACTATAGGAATCTGAAAATTTGTGGAGAGAGTAATATGGGTGCCTTCCTAGCAATTCTTATTTTTGTAGGTTTTATCTTCCTGTTAATGGCTGTTAGGAAGGAAAGAAATAGTAATCATGATGTCTCTTCTAGTAAAGTAGGTTATTTGCCTAAGCCTAATTCTTCTGAATTGTCATATTCGTCATCTACAACCAATATTCAGGCTGACTGGAACACAGCAATATTTGGAGAAGAAGTATTTAAAGACAGCGTTAATTTATACCAACAAGGAATGCAGATATATCAACTATCGCCAGAAAATGCTTCTCTATATTTTGAAAAATCTTTTAACTCTATTCAAAGATTGAGAAATAGCTATTCGAATAATCCAATATTTTATCTAAACCTAGTTGAGTGTGCTATGGGATTTGACTATGACGTAGCTATTGCAAATGGTTATAAGTTTTTTAATCTAATAGGTCGAGAAACTTTGAGATTGGATCAAATAGCTACATCGTATGATGTGTCGCGTAAAATGTATAAACTTTTAATTTTGAGGGGAAAATTTGATGAGGGTAAGCGATTTGCGAGTAAAACCATACACTTAATTGATGAAATTTTAAAGCGCACTCACAATGAATCTTTAGGGCGTGAACGAGATATTGCAGGATACTTTTATGGCAGTCTAACTGAAGGGGATTATAGTGTTAAACGAAACATAGTACCTAGTTTTGATAGTCCAGAACCCTCGTGTTATTTTGATATATTTAATGAACCTCAAATGATGAAGAAAATTGAAAATTGGGTAAAAGAGATAATGAATTACTTCTAGAAGCCGTAATAGGTAGTCACGATCGAGCGATCAAAATTCTCAACCGTAAAGCTCCACTCACCCTTGAAATAATCCGGCAGTTAAATCAAAAGTTAGGTATTTCAGCACAAGTTCTCATTCAACCTTACGCATTGGCATATTAGCTTGCAACGATTATAATCGGATGAAAGCGCGATCGATAAGACTCACTCCAAAATACCTATGAAAACCACGATCGAAATCGATAACTCCCTCATCACTAATGCGCTCCAGGCGACTGGACTCACAGCACAAGAAGAAGTTGTCGAACTGGCTCTGAACCTGCTGATCCAAATGAAAAGCCAAGAGAACCTCCGGGCGCTACGGGGTAAACTCGCCTGGGACGGCGACCTCGATCGCATGAGAACGGATACGCAACAATAGTAAGCCCATGATTATTGTTGATTCCAGCGTCTGGATTGACTACTTTAACGGACAATCCACCCCACAAACCGATCGCCTTGACCAATTCCTCACCACCCAACCGATCGCGATCGGCAACCTTATCCTCACCGAAGTCCTCCAAGGGTTTCGCCAAGACTCCGACTACAACAGGGCCAAGCATCTCCTCACCAATCTCACCGTCTTCAATTTCCTCGAAGCCGACCTCGCCATCAAAAGTGCTGACAATTTTCGCACCCTCAGAAAGCAAGGCATCACAGTTCGCAAAACGATTGATGTCATTATCGCTACCTTTTGCATCGAAAACAATCACGAACTCTTATTTTGCGATCGAGACTTTCTTCCATTCGTCGATCGTCTTGGATTAAAATCTGTTCTCTAAATTGGTCTGCTAAAAATCTCATATTAAATTAGTACAATTAATTCAGCGAATATGCGATCAGGCGCGATTGAATGGATTTATGTTTGCGCTATGGTGAAGTAAAAGTTGACATACACCCCTCAAGCTGCGGTATTATTCGACTAAATCCTGTATTGTACCGCAACTGTGATACAATTATAAGTTATTCCTCTAGTTTGGAGATTCTGTGATGACACCGGAAGAGTGGTGGAAGAATTTCGCGCTTGGTATAGAAATAGATGTAGCAGGCACTTTCATTCATAACGGCATCAAGGCGCTTCATGAGTTAAGTTCTCTGAACCACCCAGTGGACAGCTTTGAGGTTCTTTACAACCTATCAGTAGGTATCGAGCGATTATTAAAAGTAGCAATAATACTAATCGAGCATTGTGACCACATTGATATGGATCAGTTTGAAGAGAGCTTGATATCACATAACACGATAGATCTTGCGAACCGAGTGAATTCACAGCGCAATTTGCAACTTTCTAATATTCACAAAGAGTTTTTATCGATTCTTTCAAAGTTTTATAAAACCCATAGATATGGCAGATATTCATTAAGTGCTGTTCCTGAAATTTATGAGGAAAAGCGCCTATTTCTTGATTTTGTTGTAAAGCATCTGAAAATATCCCTTCCTATTGATGATAAATTCGTACAAATCCCGAATACCGATCAAATTCGCCGATTTGTGGGAAATGTGGTTAAAAAGATTTGTGATGAGCTTTTTCATGTTGTTCGCCAGCGGGCAAAGGAACTGAACATCTACACGGCAGAAATAAGAGGAGATTCTAAGGCTCTAAAAATTTTCTACGGAGAACGTCTTGATTTCATTGATGAACAACTCAAGAAGAAGGAGCTACTGTTATTTCTTATGCATCCGAAATCTCATGGTCGACACATAGACTTGCTGAGATCCTTTGATGCGTTAAAGTTAGATCCATACCAGACACCAAAATACATTCAGGCGTTGCTAAATGATGCAAGTCTGCCATACGTCGAAGGCCAGGTGGACGAGGCCTACACCGAAGTAACAAATATTCGAGAGCGCCTTGATTTTCTAAAAATAGTGGATGAATGAATATCTTTCAGCGAAGACGAGGCATAACAAATCGTTGCAGCGGTGGAATAAGAGCTATTAGTTGGTTGCCGAGATTACTAACCGCCACTGAACTCAATCGTTAGGCAGCCAAGCGCAGATGGAAAAAATATCCTGTTTAAAATTATCTCACTCTTACTTGATGGACTGGCATGGTCAATATTAATAACAGTAATTCTTTTTATCATTTCAGTGAATTTGTTTTCCCTATATGTGAATTAAAGCCCGGTCTAGAACCTGGAACTCTTGAAATTGCACATTTCTTAGGAACTGGATTTAGTATTGGAGACAATGGATTCTTCTTGTCAGCCGCACATGTAATAAATAGTGCTGTAATAGATGCTGCTTCGCAAGAGAATGTAATTGTCGCTATGACACAGAGATTAAATGATGGGCAGCGAGAGTGGTTACCTGTAAAGATTCTAAAAGTAGAATCGCGAAAAGGAAGAGATCTAGTAATTGGAAAGCTAGATGCAAGTCTTCCGAAATTCTTTTCAGCTCAAAATTCAGATGCGTATGGATGGGAAGACGTTCATGTCTTTGGATATCCAGACTCTCGCAAGAAGGGTTTAGATGGAAACTTCGAGTTTAATTCAATCTTTCTCAAGGGATATATTACACGTCGTCTTGAAGCTCAACATGTTAGTATACCGACTTGGACAAATTCATGTGAGCTTAATTTTGCAATACCTCTTGGCGTTAGCGGTAGTCCAGTATTTCGTCAAGGATCTGATCACTCACTAATTGGCATCGCTCTTGGCTCCGTAGACTTTACCACCACTCTTTATGAGTATACAGAGGTTGATAAAGATAAAGGAACTTATCGTGAAAACACGAAGCAAGTTCAACAGTTTGGAGTTGCCATGAGAATTTATGATGCTTTGGATTGGGAGCCTGAAATTACTGATGGAAAGAGTCTTCGAGAACTATTCTAACGCCTTGGTTTTCAATAGGTGTAATCTTCAACTCAAGCTGCCTAACAAGCGCGTGCACTCGGAACGGCGGGATACGCTATCCGTTATTTACTGTCTCAATTAATGGGGGATTTTGCACTCTGGCTGAATTCACAATCTGCTTTAAGGCTCCATCCAGTCGAATATGCGACTATGGCTCATTATCGTTTTGTTTCTCTGCATCCTTTTCGCGATGGGAATGGTCGAAGCGCTAGATGATTAATGAATTTACTCTTAATCCGTGCAGCCTATCCGATCGTGGTGATTAACAACCAAATACACAATGATTATATTAATGCTTTAGCCTACGGGCAACAAAACCAAGATGATTTAAGCCAGCTTTTTGCATTGATTTTTGATGCTACGATTAGTTCGCTTGTAGAAGTTTTAAGATTATTGGTGACTGCAAGTAGCAGCAGGGGAAAGGGACAGGCTTTTTATCAGGAGATTACTGATTTTCTCGATCGTAGCGGTGGTTTAGGGAATGGGGAATAGGTAATGGGTAGGATGTTAAACAAAAATGTTCCTGTGTACCAACGTTATCTCGCAAACGCTGCCTGACCTTGGAGATAATTCGGAAGCTAGATCGACAGCTTGACCTACAGAAAATTGGTAGAATCAGTAGATACGCTTCGATCGCGCACCCATGCAACAAGCTAGTAGATCAAAAAAAAGATGTTTGTGTAAATCGTTAAAATAGTACCAAAAATAACCAAGGATAAACCCATGTTAACCCTAGAAATGGCAATCCAAAAAATCCAACATTTTTCCCCCGAACAACGCAATAAAGTTATTGAATTTATCGAATTTATAGAATTTCAAGCCAGCCAAACTAAAACTATCGAACCCAAAAACGATGACTCCGATCGAGAACCATCCTTTTTCGATCTAGCCGGAATCTGGGAAGGAAAAAATATCACCCTAGACGACATTCGCAAAGACGCATGGGGTAAAGAAAACCAATGATTTTGTGTGACACCAATATTCTCATCGAATTC
>Ga0335395_10003123_pt1 | contig 10278 bp, 8 predicted proteins | sample MAT02_FD_205744 | JGI IMG/M metagenome (GOLD analysis project Ga0335395, IMG submission 205744) | Freshwater microbial communities from Lake Fryxell liftoff mats and glacier meltwater in Antarctica - MAT-02 (spades assembly) (version 2) ...
AAACTTAACCAATCTTCAACTTTCAAAACCAGATCCGCCCTAACTCCCGTCAGCCCCTGCTCTTGATACAAAAATTGACGGCGGGCAAAATCCATCGGTTGAGAATAGGTCTGCTTAGTCTCCAGTCTCGGTTTAGGCCCAGCCCAATGGATCACCGCTGCATCATTATTTTGGACTAAGGGTTGGGGATGAGTAGATCGATCGAAGCCAAATCTTTTTTTGAGTTCCCCTTGGCTAAAATCGGGAGCAATCACTTGAAAATCTTCACTAGTGAGTTTAATTCTGCCCTCATGGGCTGCCCGGAACAGCATAAAATTCAGAAAACCCATTTCTCCATACTTAAATATTCCCGGATGAGATTGATGAAAATCTAGAATTTCTTCGTATTCTTTGAGCGGAAAAATCCCCTTTTTAGCAAAAAAAGTCCCCGTACAAAAATAATCATTTTGATACTGTTGCCAAGGAAAATCTGGGAAGTGTTGCTCTACGGCTGAGACATCAAAGAAAAATTCACTCACCTGCTCTGGAGTATAGCCATAACAAGGTTTATCAATGACAACATCATAGTTTTGAAAATCTGCAAATTGCACAATATTTCCCCAAATATTCGTGTCCGCATCTAGAAACAAAAAACTTGACCAAGGGCTTTCAAAAAAAGCAATCATCTTTGTTAGTCCCCAACCAAAACTCCGCTGCCGTAAAAACTGATTTTTGATATTATGATGATTAATTATCTTTACTTTGTAAATTTCTTGTAAAGTTTTGGTGTCAAAGGTTCCATCAACTATCAAACAGATAGGAACGTTTCCTAAAAAATGCCGAATACTAGCACAACATCCCTTGGCAAACAGGTAATCTTGGTAACAACAGGCAATAATAACGCCGAAATCTTCCATACTATTGTCCTAGTCTTGGGATAATTCTAATGCTATGATAGCGAAATCTTTGACTCTCTAAAAAAAATAATAGAAGTCAGCTAGTGACGCTATACTTGCAGCATCTATTAAAACTTAGTTAGATCAAGAATTTTTAATGATTTTTTGCTAATTATGTCTCGATAGTTCTCCATAAACAAACTTTCAACAAACTTGAACTGATGAAAGGCGATCGCATAGCAGCAATCCTGACCTGTTACAATCGGCAACAAAAAACTCTAGAGTGTCTAGGGGCTTTATTCCAGCAAGATTGTATAGATGAAATTACCGTAGATGTTTTCTTGACCGATGATGGAAGTACCGATGGCACCGCCGCTGCGGTTATGGCAACCTATCCCCACGTCACAATTCTCACTGGAGATGGCAACCTTTTTTGGGGAGGGGGCATGGAAAAGGCTTTTGCCGCAGCCCTACAGGGAAATTATGATTACTATTTATGGCTGAATGATGACACGATTCTTTACCCCGAAGCCCTGAGTAAGTTATTCCAGACCTACACTGAAATCACTCGATCGGGCAACCCCAAGGCAGTTATTTCCGGTTCTACTCAAGATAAAAATACTGGGGAACATACCTACGGCGGCGTAGTACGAAAATCTAGCCTCCGTCCCCTCAATTTCTCCCTCCTGTCTCCCACAGACCAACCCCAGCCCTGCAACACCATGAATGGCAACTGTGTATTAATCTCCCGGAGCGCCGCCCAAGCCGTGGGTAATGTAGATTTAGCCTTTACTCACTATGCTGGAGATTATGACTACGGACTCAGGGCAATCCAAAAAGGCTGCTTAGTTTACATTCCTCCCGGTTATGTCGGCACTTGCTCTGGGAATGACACCGCTCAAGCTGCCCCTCCAGTCAAGGAAGGTTTGAAGAAAATCCAAGGGCCCAAGGGAGTAGCGATCGCCAACGCCACCCTCCACCCCATTAATGAATGGAAAATCTTTGCCCAACGCTATGCCGGGCCTCTATGGTTTATTTATTGGCTAATCCCCTACCGCCGACTACTCTGGTCTTCCTTCAAAATCAAGGGAGTGAGTACACCCTAATTTTTACCCCCTCTAACTGCTTTCCCGTCCATTTTTTACCCCCTCTAAGGACATGAAAAATGCCTGCATTGCTTGGTTACACTCATCGGTAGAATGTTGAAGCTAATTATGGGTTGGAAGCTGATTATTCTCTATGAAGGAAGTACTCCTAATTCAGATTTTGAAGACTCTTTTATTTACCTAGTTCCCGATGCCCAAACTCTCCTCCAAAATAGCACCGGAGAGACTCCCCCCTTGCCAGCTCAACGTCCGATTTTTCTGTACGTAGGACACATTACTGCCAGAAAAGGGATTAAACCCCTGATCGAAGCCTGTACAATCCTCAAAAAGCAGGGCTATACTAACTACAGTACGACGGTGCTATGTTCTCGCTGGGCTGGGGCGGCAGAGCTAGTGGTAGATGGGGAAAGTGGTTATATTTTTGACCCCTACAAACCAGAGGAACTGGCAGAAAAAATGCGCCATTGTCTCGATCGACCAGAGTTGATTAAAATTATGGGCGATCGAGCTAAGGAACTCATTGGCAAAACTAATTATCAAACTGCTGCCGATGGGTTCATTGAGGTGATTAATCGGGTGATCAACTAATTACTAACTAAATTACTAACTAATATTACTAACTGGGTGACGGAGGAAAATAAGTGAGCGTAGTTATTATTACAGGTTCGGCGGGTTTGATTGGTTCGGAAGCAACTAATTATTTTGCAAAAAAAGGTTTTGATATTGTCGGCATTGACAACGATATGCGCCGGGTCTTTTTTGGGGATGAAGCCTCCACAAGTTGGAATCGTAAACGCCTAGAGGAGTCGATCGGAGCTAAGTACATCCACAAGAACATTGATATCCGGGATACGGAAGGCATTTATCAACTCTTTGCGGAGTATGCCAAGGACATTGCCCTGATTATCCACACCGCCGCCCAACCTTCCCACGACTGGGCAGCCAAGGATCCCCAGATGGATTTTACCGTCAACGCCAACGGCACTCTAAATTTACTAGAAGCCGCCCGCAGATATTGCCCCCAAGCACCTTTTATTTTCACCTCCACCAACAAAGTTTACGGCGATACCCCCAACCGTCTACCCTTGATTGAGCAGGAAACCCGATGGGAGATTGATCCCAGTCACGCCTACAATGGCGGTATTCCCGAAGAAATGTCGATCGATCACACCATGCATAGTTTATTCGGAGCCTCGAAGGTCGCTGCCGACGTGCTAGTCCAAGAATACGGTAGGTACTTTAATATGCCCACTGTCTGTTTCCGGGGTGGCTGTCTCACGGGTCCAAACCATTCAGGAACCAAGCTCCACGGCTTCCTTGCCTACTTGATGAAATGTGCTTTCCTGAAAACTCCCTACACCGTCTTTGGTTACAAAGGGAAGCAAGTCCGGGACAATATCCACAGCCAAGATTTGATTCGAGCCTTTGATGCTTTCTTTCAAGCTCCGAGAATTTCTGAGGTCTACAATATCGGCGGTGGTAGACATAGCAACTGCTCAATGATTGAAGCAATTACCAGTTGTGAAGAAATTGTCGGTCATAAAATGGATTGGAGTTATGCCGAGCAGAACCGCATGGGAGATCACATTTGGTGGGTAAGTGATCTGAGCCGCTTCTCTAGCCACTATCCTGACTGGAAATTGGAGTACAATGTACCTCAGATATTGCAGGAAATTTATGATTTTAATAAAGATCGTTGGCTGAAAGAGGAAGTTTAACATGATTGATCTAGGCAAACGGAATATTTTGGGTGTCCGGGTGAATGCCTTGGATTACGAGGCTGCTGTGAATCGAATTATTACTGCGGGTAAGGCAAAGCAGCCCCTAGGAGTTTCGGCGCTGGCTGTTCACGGAGTGATGACGGGAGTATTGGATCCTGTGCATCGCTATCGATTGAATCACCTAGAGCTAGTCCTGCCCGATGGTCAACCAGTGCGGTGGGCTTTAAATATCTTACATAAAACCCGTTTGCCCGATCGAGTCTGTGGACCCGATACCATGCTCTTAGTTTGCCAAAAAGCTGCCAAAGAAGGATTACCCATTTATCTCTACGGCAGTCGTCCAGTGGTGCTAGAAGCTTTAGCCAAGAATCTCTGTACTAAATTCCCCGGTTTAATTGTCGCTGGCAGTCAACCTTCCAAATTCCGCCAGACTACCCCAGAGGAAAAGCTGGAGGTAATTCAACAAATCAAGGATAGCGGAGCGGCAATTACCTTTGTCGGTCTGGGTTGTCCCCGGCAGGAAGTGTGGGCTTATGAATATACCCAAGCCCTATCTATGCCCGTGATGGCGGTGGGAGCAGCCTTTGATTTTCATGCTGGGTTACTATCCAAAGCTCCCCAGATACTCTCGGACTTGGGACTAGAGTGGTTTTATCGTCTCCTCGCAGAACCAAAAAGGCTCTGGAAGCGTTACCTCTACCTCAATCCTCTTTACATTTGGATGTTTTGCCTCCAGTGGCTCAAGATCCGCAAGTATGACCCCGCCGATGCCGTACGCCCTGACCAAGACATGATGTATGGTTAATGGTAATTAAAGATTCAAAGACTTTGCGATCGCCCATAAGCCCCTACCTCATTAACAAAACTACGATTTGCTTCATCCCTCAAAAATAAATTCTTCCCCCTAATCCTCTCCCCTTACCCCCCCTCCAAGAAGATGAACAACACCCGCATTGCTTGGCTAATTCCCTCGGTAGAATTAGGTGCTTACTGGCAGCCAGTCCTTGCCGCCTTTGCTCAGGTTTTTCCCAAAAGTATTTTCTATACGGGGCTGGTGTGGCCTGGTTTCGATCCGACCTTGCCGGGGAATAATACGATTCAAATTGTGGGGGAGATGAAATCCCTAGAAATCACAAAAACTGAAGGCTATAGTCGCCGGGTGATGCTGGTATCGCCGAGTATTATTGGGGATTTATGGAAATTTAAGCCCCAAGTGGTGCTGGCCCAAGCCTATTCCCTGTGGACACTGATTGCGGTATTGTTGAAGCCAATCTTGGGTTGGAAGCTAATTATTATCTATGATGGCAGTTCTCCGAATTCAGATTTTGAAGACTCTCTGGTGAGGTCGATCGCCCGCAAATTCATGTCTAGTTTTGCCGAAGCCTTTATCCCCAATAGTTACGGAGCTAGGGAATATCTGATTCGCAGCCTAGGAGCAAAGCCGAATAAAGTTTTTACCCACACTTACCTAGTGCCTGATGCCCAAACTCTCTTGCAAAATAGTACCGGAGAGACTCCCTCCTTACCAGCCCAACGTCCGATTTTTCTGTATGTAGGACGCATTACTGCCAGAAAAGGGATTAAACCCCTGATCGAAGCCTGTGCAATCCTCAAAAAGCAGGGCTATACTGACTACAGTTTGGTAGTAATCGGCAATGGAGATCAAAGAGGTGAGCTAGAGGAATTAATTGCCCAACAGGGTTTGACAGACTTGGTGACGTGGGTTGGCTGGGTAGAGTACGGGAGTTTAGGAGTGTATTTCCAGAATGCGGATGTGTTTGTATTTCCCACTTTGGAAGATATTTGGGGTATGGTTCCCCTAGAGGCGATGGTGTTCGGCACGACGGTGCTGTGTTCTCGCTGGGCTGGGGCGGCCGAGCTAGTGGTGGATGGGGAAAGTGGTTATATTTTTGACCCCTACAAACCAGAGGAGCTGGCAGAAAAAATGCGTCAATTTCTCGATCGACCAGAGTTGATTAAAATTATGGGCGATCGAGCCAAGGAACTCATTGGCAAAACTAATTATCAAACTGCTGCCGATGGTTTCATTGAGGTGATTAATCGGGTGATGGCAATTAGGAGTTCTTCCTAAGTATCTGGAAGATGTCAGATTCCTAGGAAGAAACCCAAACCATGAGAGCTTTTCGAGCTTGGGTCAGAGGGCAACTTTAGGCGGAGATGGGGGCCTTTCCTAGGGAAGATATTGCCCTGATTAAGGGTTTACTTTTCATCGGGGTCAATAATGCGTTGAAAAAGGTAGCCTGTCCCCCTCGCCGTGAGGATTAATTCTGGGTTGCTGGGGTCTTCTTCTAGTTTTGCCCGCAGCCTAGAAATGTGTACATCCACAACTCTAGTGTCTACGTGACGTTCGGGAGTGTAGCCCCAGACTTCTTGGAGAATTTCCGATCGAGAGAAGGGTTCCCCAGAGCGACTCACCAACAGTTCCAAGAGACTAAACTCCATCCCAGTGAGGCGGATCCGTTCATCTCCTTTGTAGACTTGACGTTTGTTGGTATCAATTTTGATCGTGGTGACGGTGATCACTCCTGAGCTAGGAATTCCCGGAGAGCCATTTTTGTCTACTCGCCGTAGCACCGATCGAATCCTTGCTTCCAATTCCTTGGGGGAAAAGGGTTTGACTACATAATCATCAGCCCCCAACTCTAAACCAGTGATGCGATCGGCAACATCCCCTAGGGCAGTAAGCATAATAATCGGAATATCAGACTCTTTACGGAGTTCTTGGCACACTCCATAACCGTCTAGCTTCGGCATCATCACATCTAGAACCACCAGATCAGGATTGGTAGCCCGAAAGGTTACTAGGGCTTCTTCGCCATCCGCAGCAGTGACTACATCGTAGCCAATCATCGCCAGACGAGTTTCCAGAATCCGGCGGATACTAGCTTCATCGTCAACAACTAGAATTTTTTCTTTATGATTTTCCAAAAGACTATACGCTCCCAAACGAAAGATATTTATTAAGTTATTAGTATTTATATCTTACTGTCTTGATAATACAATTCCCATAGTGACAACTCCCGCCACTGTAGCTTGCTTCCCGAAAGGTTGCTAGGCATACAGTGCGGGCTTCTCAGTGAACCCTGCTATTGCATAGGGCATATCCTGAGCTTTAATCACTGTCTGCCCGACAGCAATGTTTTTGATATTGATAGCAGCATTAATATCCCTATCCATTCCTAGACCACATACATGGCAACTATGCCAACGATCGGCAATAGTTTTAGGAACATGAGTACCGCAATTTGAGCAATTCTGAGTAGTCCCGTTTGGATTTACAGCTACCGCCATCAGTCCAGCATTCTCAGCTTTGACTTGGAGAATAGACAGAAACTCACCCCATCCGGCATCTAGGATAGACTTGCTCATTCTGGTTTTAGCTAGACCTTTGATATTCAAATCTTCAAACCCAATCACATCATACTTGTTTAGTAGTCGCTTAGAGGTTTTGTAGTGAAAATCTTTTCTTTGTCTGGCTATCTTTTGATGATGCTTAGAGAGCTTTTTGACAGCCTTGCGCTTGCGGATACTTCCTTTCTTCTTGCGAGATACAGAACGGTTTAATTTCTTTTTAACTCGCTCTGATTTCCTTGCAAATTGGGGAATAGGAACGGTATCGCCATCGCTGGTAATCAAGAAATCTTTTAGTCCCATATCAATACCTACAGAGTTGTCAAGATTAACATCAGGGCTGATAGTTGGTACTGAATTATCTTGCAACGTCAGGGTGACATAGTACCCATCAGCATTTTTAACTACCTGAGCAGTTTTGATTTTGAATCCATCTGGAATAGGGCGATGGAGAATAATCTTTACCTTGCCTATTTTGGGTAGGGAGATGCGATTATTTTCAATACAATCCTGCTTCATCTGAGTATAGGTAAAACTGTGATATCTACCACGCCCCTTAAATCTAGGTTTGCCTGAACATTTACCAGATTTGTCTTTGCTGAGATATCGATCGAAAGATTTCTTAACTCTAGCTACACAATCCTGCAATACCTGAGAGTGAATTTCTTCATACTCAGAAAATAGTTTTTTGGTGTTGAGTAAGTCTCTTTTTTGCCAGTAATAATCTGGCTGCTCAACTATCTCAGCAATGCTACATGAAACCAAGGAACAGGAATTAATAGGACTTCTAGTAGATTCGTACCAGTCAAAGCGTTGTCCTAGCCTATAGTTGTATTGCATCCGCAACAAATTCAGCCACTCATCAATTTGATGGGACTGGGATTTATTAGGACGTAATTTGTACTTGTAGGCTGTTATCATGAGGTAATTGTAGCAGACAACTTACAGATGAAGAGTTGCAGCACTTTAAAGACTATTGCAAGATCAAAAAAAGACAGCAGAGTGAGTTGCTTCGAGAGTTAATCAGAAAGTTGTCAATCTCCGGGGTATTATAGTTTGCTGCTGCGGAGCAGTACCCCATTGATTAACACGCTCTCTGTTACTGAGCCTGTCGAAGTATCCCGTCAATCATCGAAACGACAGAGTGCGGGGCTTCCCGCTTAGTAGTTAATCAATACTATGGCAAAACCAAAAGTCCATTACGTCTGTCATAGTTGCGGCGGCAATTTTCCCCAGTGGTTTGGGCGCTGTCCCGGTTGTGGTACTTACAACTCCCTCGAAGAGCAACTAGTCCCCCAAGAAACCACCAATCGCCGTCCGGGTTGGTCTAGTTCTCGCAAATCTACCACGAAACCTAGGGCAGCGGTAAAATTTTCGGAGATTGTCGATCGAGACCAGTCGAGATTTCCTTCGGGCTATGAGGAACTCGATCGAGTCTTGGGCGGTGGTATTGTTCCCGGTTCCTTGGTGTTGATTGGGGGCGATCCCGGCATTGGCAAATCTACCCTCCTATTACAGGTAGCCCATCAGCTAGCGGCAAAAAATCAAATTCTCTACGTCACTGGCGAAGAATCAGGGCAGCAGGTAAAACTCCGGGCGGGGCGTTTAGGAGTGGTGGACGATGAACAGGAGCCACAATCCTCCTCAGGAAGTCCGGCCAACCTCTACATTTTGGCAGAAACTAACCTAGAGGAGATTATCCAAGAACTAGAAGCTCTCCGCCCCCAAGTAGCCGTGATTGATAGTATTCAGAGCGTTTATCTGGCCGCCCTCAGCTCTGCCCCCGGCTCCGTCTCTCAAGTCCGGGAATGCACTGCTGCCCTGATGCAAGTGGCCAAACGGGAACATATTACCCTGTTTATTGTGGGGCACGTCACCAAGGAAGGGGCGATCGCTGGCCCACGAGTATTAGAGCATTTAGTAGACACGGTGTTGTATTTTGAAGGCGATCGCTACGCTGCCCATAGATTATTGCGGTCAGTGAAAAATCGCTTTGGAGCTACCCACGAAATTGGGGTCTTTGAGATGATCGATCGAGGCTTACGGCAGGTAACAAATCCCTCGGAATTATTTCTGGGGAATCGAGATGAACTTACCCCCGGCACTGCTGCCATTGTCGCCTGTGAAGGAACCCGCCCGATCGTACTGGAATTACAAGCCCTCGTCAGCCCTTCTAGCTATGCTTCCCCCCGGCGATCGACTACTGGAGTTGACTACAACCGTCTCCAACAGATATTGGCAGTCCTCGAAAAACGGGTAGGCATTCCCCTGTCAAAGCTAGATGCCTACGTTGCCTCGGCGGGAGGTTTGGGAGTGGAAGAACCCGCAGCGGATCTGGGCCTTGCCATCGCTCTAGTTGCTAGTTTCCGCGATCGAGTGGTGGATCCCCGGACGGTGATCATTGGCGAAATCGGCTTGGGGGGACAAATTCGCCTCGTATCTCAGCTAGAACTCCGGCTCCGGGAAGCAGCAAAACTAGGGTTCCAGAGAGCGATCGTCCCCAAGGGGCAGGTTTTACCCAGCACAGGCTTAGAAGGATTAGAAATCGTGCCTGTGGGTAGATTATTAGAGGCGATTATTGCAGCGCTACCATCGGGCGATCGTAGTGAAGTTGGCAAAGAAATTAGTCGAGAAGTTAATCATCAGGAGACTGAGCAAGCATTTAGTAGCGAAGATTAATTACACCGAATCTTGGTAAAACAAATGATACAAACAATCCCCGCCAATAAAGTTAGTATCCGTACCCTTATTGATGAGTTTGGGCTAGAGTTGGTCAGAGATGAGGCTTTTTTCTTAGAATGCCAGACTAATTTGCCCCCAGTTTCTGCCCCGGAACAACAACAACTCGATCGCATCATTAATGGATTTGCCAATCTCCTAGAATACCCACCCCTCCTCGAAGACGTAATCTGCATGGCAGTGGTTGACCCTCTACTATTTCTGAGTGGGTTCTACCTGCCTCCCTTCCACGTCCGCTCCGAATTGTCAGTAGAAATAGTAGATGAGAATGAAGAAGTTGCGATCAAAGGGAGTTTGGATGCGATCGTGCTTCAAGATCAAGTCTGGGTTTTAGTTGTTGAATCTAAACAAGCTACCTACTCCGTAGAAGCAGGACGAGCGCAAATTATTGCCTATATGCTGGCTAGTCCCCTCCCAACCACCTATGGTTTAATCACTAACGGGGGGAGTTTCCTGTTTGTAAAA
>Ga0335395_10003125_pt1 | contig 10276 bp, 6 predicted proteins | sample MAT02_FD_205744 | JGI IMG/M metagenome (GOLD analysis project Ga0335395, IMG submission 205744) | Freshwater microbial communities from Lake Fryxell liftoff mats and glacier meltwater in Antarctica - MAT-02 (spades assembly) (version 2) ...
GCCTTCATCGTCGTAGAAATAACTGCCACGGTGTCCCGGAGGCGCAGCACCATCGAAAATTTGCAAGTCTTTGGGCCCGAACTGACGGCCGAGGGTCATAATTTCCAAGATGTCGGGATTTTCGTAGGCCATGTCAGCTTCCGAGAGGTGTCCGAAGGCTTCGTGGACGAATAATCCGGTGAGAATTGGGTCAATGACGACGGTGTAAGTGTTGCCTTGGACGGGTGGTAAGGCTAAGGAGTCTACCGCGCGCTGGGCGGCGCTGCGAACTTGAACATCCAGCTCGGTTAAGTCTTCGTAAGCTTTGCGGGAACCGGTGGTTTCGCGGCCGGTTTGTACGGTTTCCCCGCTGCGGGCTGTGGCTGCAAAGCGCATTTCCATGTCTACCCAACCTTGTTCGAGCATTGTGCCTTCGGAGGTGGCCAGGATGATGCGCTGGTTGCTGTCGCCGTAGCGCACGGAGATGGTGGCGATGCAGGGGTCAATGCTACGCAGGATTTGGGCGTAGCGATCGCACAATTGCTTTTTTTCAATTAGGGGAACCAGACGGGGGTCTGTTCCTGTCAGCGGTAGGAAGCAAATGTCTTGTACGGGGGTGACTGGCGCGAGAATCGTTTCTTCCTCGCCGATCAGTTTGGCCGCGGCGATGGCTTCTTCAATCCTTTCGGCGAGGGTGGAAAGTCGGTTAAAACTGGCAAAGCCCCAGCCGCCTTTGTGACAAGCTCGGACTTGGCCCCCAATTGAGACTCCTTCGCTGAGGGTTTCAATTTTTTCGCCCCGCAGCAGGATGTCGGTGCCTTCGGCTTCTTCGAGTCGAATTGCTAGATAATCGACTTGGTTGCGGTAGCGTGCCATTAAGTCTGACAGCAGATTTTTTGAGTCGGCGATCGAGGTGGGCATAAGGAAAGCACGGTATTTAACTGACTTCATTTTGCACTTTTGCAAGGGCGATCGGTCTAATTGATCCAAAATATCGACCCAAGCACGGAGATTGCGACTTATTTGGTACGGTTTGCCAATATCGGCAATTGACAAAGGTGGATATGCTGTGAGTCAGGAGCCAGATCAATTCCAGTTGCACCGTCAGGTGACTCTTGACTGTTAACTGCTGACTGTTAACTGTTAACTGTCTTTCTAACATCCGTTACATCCGTTAAATAATCCGTTGCCGAACTTCCTTCTTTCTAACATCCGTTACATCCGTTAAATAATCCGTTGCCGAACTTCCTTCTTTCTAACATCCGTTACATCCATTAAATAATCCGTTGCCGAACTTCCTTCTTATATAACTACTGTGAATACTTACTTTTTACCAACAATCAGCGAAATTTTAGCCTCCGAAGGCTCAGAAAGTGACCTCAATCCCTTCGATCCGAAGTTAGCAGGAGAAAACAACCGTCATAGGTGTCCGGGGAGTCGCGGAGCTTCCCGGCTGAAAGCAGAACAGGAATGGTATGGGGCGATCGCCACTTTGAATCAAATGCTCGATCGGCAAAAACCAGCACAAACAACTGATTCCTTTCTTCCCAATTCCTGTCATGGATTAGTCTTATCCGGCCCGTCTTCGGTTTTAACTAACCCCGCTTTAACGAACGGCTTTGCCAATTGGATTTTTACCAGTATTCCAGACAACGATGCAGCTTTGTGGTCTTTTCGGGCCAGACAAAGTTTAGCTTTACTCCCAGCAGCGGCAGATGTCGAAATATCAGTACCTACTGCTGCGCCTGCGCTGGCTTTGGCGATCGGCGATCCTTTAGCCAACGAGCAGTTTTGTGTGGTTTTAACAGCTAGTTTTAGCCTGGTAATGGTTTTAGGCGAAAATGCTGCCGGGATTCCAGCTTTTCTATTTTCTTTCGATCCGCAAATAGTCGCGAAAGCTTGGGCAGTTTTGCGACACAGGGTAACTGACAGCGAAAGTTGGTTAGGAAATGCTGGCGACGATCTAAATCTGGCGGTTAGCCAATTAACTCATAATTCAACTAAATTAGATGCGCTCTTCGAGCAGTTTTCCCCAGTCGAGCCAAATTATAAAACAGTCACCCAGTTCAGCCGTTTACTGTTGAACAATTTGCAGATTTGGAAAGAGGAAACAGGCAGAATTAAAGATGAAAGAATTGATGATAGTTTGAAGGGAAGGCATGAAAAATTAAAAGCTCAGGAGCTCAACTGCAAATCTTCGATTCCTCACGCTACTAAAGAAGTGGAATTGCTACAGGCGATCGCCCACGAAGTCCGCACTCCCTTAGCTACCATCCGCACCCTGACTCGGCTGCTGCTGAAACGTCCCAAACTCGATGCAGTGGTAATCAAGCGTTTGGAAGCGATCGATGCTGAGTGTACCGCTCAGATCGATCGCTTCGGCTTAATTTTCCGCGCCGTAGAAATGGAAATGTCCCAAGCCAAAAATTCCGCCGTCCAGCTAACAGCAATGTCCCTCGGCGAAGTCCTACAAAATAGCATTCCGCGCTGGCAAAAACAGGCAAGTCAGCGGAATCATACTTTGGAAGTAATTGTACCTAAAAAGTTGCCTGCTGTGGTTAGCGATCCGACTATGTTAGATCAGGTTTTAACTGGTTTGATTGAGAATTTTACTCGGACTTTGGTATCGGGAAGTCACATTCAAGTAGGTGTGACTTTGGCGGGCGATCAGCTAAAGTTGCAGTTGGAATCGAAACATCGATCCGACAGTGAGGGCGAATCGACTTTTGCAGCGAATACTAATACTCCTTTGAGGTCGATCGGACCTTTATTGATGGTGCAGCCAGAGACAGGAAGTTTGAGTTTAAATTTAAGCGTAACTAAGAATTTATTTCGGGCGGCTGGCGGGAAGTTAGTGATTCGTCAGCGGCCCCAAAAGGGCGAGGTGATGACAGTATTTTTGCCACTTCAGTAGTTATTGGTTAGTTGTTAGATGACCGACTTCTTAAAGAAGTCGGTCATCTGGGTATTATCGCTTTTTTCAGGCATTCTAGATTACAATAGTCTTGTAAAACGCGATCGCTGTTAGATCCGCGACTTCTTAAAGAAGTCGCGGATCTGCTGAGTATTCGGTTTTTTTAGATGGGCTTATTTATCGTTGCTTACTAAAATCCTATGGTAACACTTCAGCTCAGACAGCTCGATATTCCACTAGGACAGCGAGTGCTGCTACACGATGTTAGTTGGTCAGAATTTGAAGCTATTTTAGCAGAAATGGGCGAACATCGCGCCGCCCGCTTAGCGTACAGTCGAGGAACATTGGAGATTCGGATGCCTTTACCAGAACATGAGGTAGATAAAGAACTGATTGGCGATATGGTGAAGATATTGCTAGAAGAATTAGAAATAGATTGTGAGTGCTTTGGTTCGACGACGTTCAAACGAGAAACGAAAAAAAGCGGTGTGGAACCAGATCAATGTTTCTACATTCAAAACCATCAGCAAATGAGAGGAAAACGGCGGGTGGATTTAACAGTCGATCCGCCTCCAGATTTAGCAATTGAAATCGATGTCACTTCCAAGACGCAATTGGATGCTTATCAAGCTTTGCAAGTTCCTGAATTGTGGCGGTATGAGAATAATCAACTGCAAATTAATGTACTCCAAGATGGGAAATATGTTAGATTCCCAAGTAGCCCGATTTTTCCAGAATTGCCAATTGTTGAAATGATAGGTGAGTTTGTCGCTCAAAGTGCAACTCTCGGCAGAAGCCCGACTTTAAGAAATTTTCGCCATCTGATTCGGCGGACGATCGCGAATTAGATTGCTCGTTAAATTTAACTGGTTCCTAGGGCTTGTTTTCAAACGCGGAGATTCCCCCTAGCTGGCCCCCTACTCCTAATTTTCAATCAATTAAAATCTCAATGACAAACTCCGTTCCCTTGGATGGTGCAGAAATACAACTCAGTTTTCCGCCGTGTTTTTCTTCCACAATTTGACGGGCAATAGCCAATCCCAACCCAGTGCCTTGACCGACCTCTTTCGTGGTAAACAAGTGGTCAAAAATCTGCGCTTGAATTTCCTCTGACATCCCCGACCCGTTATCTCTAATCCGAATTACTGCCATTTGCCGATCGCCCGAAACATCAGTGGAAATTGTAATTAGCTGAGGATTGGCTTCAATTTCAGCAAACGTTTGCCCAAAGCAGGCTGCATCTAAGGCATCGATCGCATTGGCGAGAATATTCATAAAGACTTGATTTAATTGTCCGAAAAAACACTTGATAAGCGGCAAATTACCGCAGTCTTTTACAATCTCAATTACCGGACACTTATCAAATGACTTCGGGCGCGGGTTTGGGATGATTTTCTTGATAGCATTGGATGTGGGCGAGCAAGTCTTAAATGTATTCTTCGGCGTTGTTGACGCTAGCGGTGAGAAAGCCAATAGGATTGTTGATTTCGCGCGCTACACCCGCTACTGAATTGCCCAAACTTGCCATTTTTTCATTAAATTAAATGTAGTAGAACTTATCTCCCATCTTAAATCTGAAATCTCAAAGAGTATGAGTTGAGGGTAATTGTTCACTGCATAGGAAGGACGATCGCAAATTCAGTCCCTTCTCCAAGAGTAGAATTAACCTTGATGCTACCTTGATGTTTCTCCACAATAATCGAATAGCTGACTGACAATCCTAAGCCCGTACCCTTACCCACAGGTTTTGTGGTAAAAAACGGTTCAAATATCTTATTGAGCGTCGAGGGGTCTATCCCTATACCATTGTCTGCAATCCGAATCACCACGTTGTCTGCATCATGAACCGAAGTCTGAAGCATCAGAGTCGGTTTTTTCTTCAAATTAGCTCCGTTATCCTGTGCCTGTCGCAAAGCGTCTATGCCATTACTCAGAATATTCATAAACACCTGATTTAGGGCCGATGCGTAACAGTTGATTAAAGGGATTTTACCATAGTCTTTAATCACTTGGATTTCCTGATGTTTCTCATTAGCTTTTAGTCGATGCTGCAAAATTAATAAAGTGCTCTCAATTCCTGAATGAATGTCGATGGGTTTAAGCTCAGATTCATCAAGGCGAGAGAAGTTCCGCAGAGATTCGACTATTTGGCGAATGCGCTCGGTTCCTGTGGTCATTGAACCGAGGATTTTTGGTAAATCTTCAACGAGAAACTCCAGGTCAATTTCTGCAATTTTAGCTTGAATTTTTGGCTGGGGTTGAGGAGAGAGTTCTTGATATAAGTCAATCAACTCACTTAAGGATGTAATATATTCATGGGTATGGTTAAGATTGCCGTGAATGAAGTTAACTGGATTGTTGATTTCGTGAGCAATTCCGGCAACAAGTTGTCCCAAACTTGACATTTTTTCCGTTTGAATGAGTTGGGATTGAGTCGCGTAAAGTTTTTGCAGGGTGGCTTCGAGTTGAGTGGCTTTTGCTTGTAACTCCTGGGTGCGTTCTTCCACCTTTTGTGCTAGGGTGTAGGAATAATCCTCTAATTGGCTATAAAGTTGAGCGTTTTGCAAGGAGATAGCGGCTTGGGACATGAGGAGTTTGATCACTTGCAGGCGATCGCTCGTAAATACGCCTTGGCTTAAGCGATTTTCTAAATAGATAATCCCAATTAATTTGCCTTGATTGACGATCGGAGTACACAATAAACTTTTGGGTTTTTGCTTTTGAATATAAGCATCCGAGGCTAGAGAAGTCTGAGCGATCGCATTATCAATGACTACAGTCTCCTGAGTGTGAGACACATAGTTAATGATAGAAGTAGGGACATCTTGACTGGATTTAACTAGGATAGATCGCCTTACAACAGCTTGATTCTCTGTCGTTTTTTTCCCGACAGCAGCCGTGGCTTCTATAACTAAACTCTCACCTTTTAGTAAAATTAAATCGCATTTATCTGCTCCAGCATTTTTCATCACGATTTGCACTAAGGTGGAAATCAATGATGCTTGGAGAAAGGTTGATTCCCAATGCTTCTAATGCTTCAAAGCCTATGTCAATGGCTCTCGTCATCATGCTTTGCGACTGATAAGACTGAATTTGTAGCTCATATATCTTGATGCGATCGAGCAAAGTTTGAGCATGGCTAAAAACAATCTGAGCCAGGCTTTCTAGTCGAGAAAAATTGACATTCAGATATTCTGCTTCTGCTGTTTCGAGATAAATAGCCAGCGTCAAATCATACTGGGTTTGCCAACTATCAGATTCCAGCAATGCCAAGCTAGTATTCAAATATCTGGCAGCATCTACATAAGCCGTAGCAGCTTTTGCTTTTTTCCCTGCCAGTAGATTGAGTGATGCGAGATGATTTAATTGAGCTTGATTTACGATTAGTTCAATCCCAATATTGAGTTGATTAACAATATCGAAAATATTGTCTTTCTGGGTTAATTGAGGGGTTTTTCCTAAAAGGAGCTGACCAATTTTTAAATGTGTCGCTTTTTTCTCGGATTCTGGAATCAGCGAGTAGGCAGCTTGTTGAACGCGATCGTGTAAAAATCGATATATTACGGATTCATGAGTAGTATCGGTTGTCTGAACTGTTCCCAAATAAAACTTATAAACTTCACTTTGGGGTAGGATCAGCCCTTCTTGCAAAGCTTTCCATAGGTGAGTAGCCGCTTCGGCTTCTGTTTGCTCTGAAACGATCGCCAAAGTAGACAAATCAAAAGAGTTGCCAATACAAGCTGCTAGTTGGAGGATAGTTTGGGTCGCTTTTGGTAGTTTCTGTAACTGCAATGCCATGAATTCCACTACATCATCGGTCAATGTGGCCGATCGCACTTTTGCGATATCGCACTGCCAATGCCCTAATTGAGTATCAAAGTTAATGAGGCAATCTTGATGCAGAGCTTTCAGAAATTGGGTGGCAAAAAAGGGATTACCTTGGGTTTTTTGAAATACCAAATCCGTGAGTGGTTGCGCTAATGCAGTCGAACAATTCAGCGTATTGGCTACCAACTGATTCAGGCTGGCATGACTCAGGGGTTGTAACGTAATTGTATTAACGATCGAGTCGCTTTGGGCGATCGCTTCCAAAGTCAGCATCAACGGGTGCGCTGCCAACACTTCGTTATCCCGATAAGCACCTATCACTAACAAGTAGCCTACTGTTGATTCAACCATCAAAAGTTGCAGCAACTTGAGAGATGCCGCATCGGCCCATTGCAAATCGTCCAAAAATATTACCAGAGGATGCTCTTGGGTTGTAAAAACTTGGATAAACTTTTGAAATAGTAAGTTGAAGCGATTCTGAGCAGATGTTCCCGACAGTTCCACCGCTGGCGGCTGAGGACTAATAATCCGTTCTAATTCGGGAATGACTTCAATAATGACTTGTCCATTTTCACCAACAGCTTCCAGAATCTGCGTTTTCCAAGCCTGCAACTGAGCATCACTTTCGCTCAGCAATTGTCCCATTAAATCTCGAAATGCTTGCACAAAAGCGGAGAAGGGAATATTGCGGTTAAATTGGTCGAATTTGCCTTTGATGAAGTAGCCGCGCGCTCCGACAATCGGTTTGTGGACTTCGTTGACAACGGCGGTTTTTCCAATCCCGGAAAAACCCGCGACTAGCATCATTTCGCCCCCCCTGTGTCCCCCCTTGGTAAGGGGGGATGAAAGGGGGTTCGCTACGCGGTCAAAGGCCTTGAGTAGGGTTTCTACTTCCGTTTGGCGACCGTATAATTTTTCAGGAATGGTAAAGCGATCGCTCAGATCTCGTTCTCCCAATTCAAACAAAACGATGTTTCCTGTTTTTTGCCACTGAGACAGACATTTTTCTAGGTCATGCTTTAATCCTAATGCGCTCTGATAGCGGTCTTCAGCATTCTTCGCTATCAATTTGCTGACAATCTCTGACAGTACCGACGGGATTTGTGGATTAATTTCATGCAGTGATGGCGGTTGTTTGGCAATATGAGAGTGTACCAATTCCATCGGATCGTGAGATTGAAACGGCAATTCTCCCGCTAGCAATTCGTAAAAAGTCACGCCCAAAGAGTAAAAATCAGTGCGGTAGTCAACGCCGCGATTCATCCTTCCGGTTTGTTCGGGAGACAAATAGCCGAGTGTGCCTTCCAATAAGTTGGGACTCATCAGAGTTTGAGTGTCTCGCGGCAGAAAAGATGCGATGCTAAAGTCAATGAGTTTGACTTGTTTTGTTTGGGGATTAATTAAAATATTGGCTGGTTTAATATCTTTGTGAATTATCCGGTGGCGGTAAAGTATATCTAATGTGTTGCTCAGGTCGATCGCCATTTGCAAAAAATCAGCCAGAGATGGCGCGGTTTTCCCTTTCTCCGTCCATTCCTTCAGAGAAATTCCCCCGAAGTCTTCCACAATCAGCGCATAGCCGTTACGGTAGGTTTCCAAGCTGTAGGTTTGGATGATTCCGCGCAAATTCAGGTTTTTGGCAATGGTATACTGATTGCGAAATTGCAACAGTTCGCTGAAGCTGGGATACTGGTTCCCCAAGACTTTGATGATGACGGGTTTTCGATCCCAGAGGCGAGTTCCGCGATAAACTAGGGTGCGAGTTCCTGAGTAAATGCGATCTAGAATTTGATACCCTGTTAGTTCTATCATAGCGATAGTTATTTTTTTAGTAAAATATTTTGCGTTACTATTATAATAGTGCAAATCAGATTTTACCATCGTATAAATACTTAAAAATATAACAAATTTCCTACCCAGCGAACAGGTAACGGTTAGCGGTTAACGGTTAACCGTTAACCGTTAACCGAAATTAATTCATTCGGGCTTTCAAGGCATCTCGCGCTTGTTCTCGATCGTCAAAATGGACTTTTTCGGTGCCCAAAATCTGATAATCTTCGTGTCCTTTTCCTGCAATCAGCACGCCATCTCCCGGTTTAGCGTTCACGATCGCAGTACGAATTGCAGTAGCCCGATCGCATATCACGATCGGCTTAATTCCGGCGGGGATTCCTGCTACCACATCATCGAGAATGCGATCGGGATTTTCGGTGCGCGGATTGTCGGAAGTAACAACAGTTAAGTCGGCCAACTCTGCCACGATTTTACCCATAATTGGGCGTTTCGTGCGATCGCGATCGCCACCGCAACCAAACACACAAATCATCTGACCCAGAATAAACGGCCGCGACGCTTTCAACAAGTTTTCCAAACTATCGGGAGTGTGCGCGTAATCGACAATGACGCTAACATCTTGGTCAGGACTAATTTGCACCCGTTCCATCCGTCCTGGAACTCCCGCAAATTCCGATAATTTCTCTACAATCGCGGACAAATCTAAACCCAACTCTAAAACAGCACCAACAGCAGCCAGCATATTTGATAAATTAAATTGACCGACTAAAGGCAAATTAAAAGCTGTTTCGCCTTTGGGAGTATGGAGTATTCCTTTAACTCCATTAGGCTGATATTGCAAATCATCAGCATACAAATCTGCCGTTTTGTCGGTAGTGCTGTAACTCCAAATCTGGTCAGATTTGAGGCTTTCAACTATTCGCCGTCCGTAGGCATCGTCAATATTAACTACCGCTCGCTTTTTGAGGTAATCAGAACCAAATAAAAGAGCTTTTGCCTCAAAATAATCTTCCATATCGCGGTGATAATCGAGATGGTCTTGAGTCAAGTTTGTAAACACAGCAACTTCAAAAGCACAGCCCAAAACTCGCTGCTGTGCCAAAGCATGAGAACTAACTTCCATCACAGCATATTTGCATCCAGCAGCTACAGATTCTGCGAGTTGTTTTTGCAGTTCTACGGCAAAAGGTGTGGTATGAAGTGCGGTTTTTTCGTACCCTGACCAGCGGGTATAAAGCGTGCCGAAAATCGCCGTCGGCAACTGCATTTGATTCAGCAGAAATTCAATTAAATGAGTAGTTGTAGTTTTGCCGTTGGTGCCGGTAACGCCAACAAGTTTTAATTTGCTAGCTGGAGTGCCGTAAAATGCGGTTGCTATGTGACCGCAAACTTGAGCCATATCAGCCACTGGAATAACGCAAGGAAGCTCTTCTAGCCCACCCTTGTTAATGGGGGGTTGGGGGGGTGTTTTCTCCGCTGCTTGGGTGGAAATTATGGCGGCTACAGCACCATTGGCGATCGCGCTTTCCCAAAAATCTCCCCCATCTACCCGCGTTCCCGGCATTCCCAAAAACAAATCCCCCGACTTGCAAACGTGGGAATTAGTGGATAAACCCGTGACTTCAGCATCGAGGGCCGGATGTTGCGCGTCAAAGGAAATACTGGGAACCGCTGCTAACAATTCTCTCAATTTCATGTCAAAAAATCCTCATTTGAATGTGTTGAATCTATTCTGACTGATCAGTGTACAAATATTTCTGT
>Ga0335395_10003126_pt1 | contig 10276 bp, 5 predicted proteins | sample MAT02_FD_205744 | JGI IMG/M metagenome (GOLD analysis project Ga0335395, IMG submission 205744) | Freshwater microbial communities from Lake Fryxell liftoff mats and glacier meltwater in Antarctica - MAT-02 (spades assembly) (version 2) ...
TGCGAGGAGTAAATATTTAGCGGTCAAACCGAAGACTTCTGAGCAGAAATCCGGTTTCTTTCGGTAATTCTTATGGGAGTGAGCGAATTTTGAATTTTAAGCAAGAGTAAAGACGATTAGGAAGTTCCTTCTGCCAACTGCCAACTATCAACTGTCAACTACCAACTACCAACTATCAACTGCCAACTATCAACTGCCAACTATCAACTATCAACTGCCAACTGTCAACTGCCAACTGCCAACTATCAACTGCCAACTGCCAACTGCCAACTGCCAACTGCCAACTATCAACTGTCAACTGCCAGATGAGTTTTGGAGTATTGAGTTGAAGAGAATAGTTTCGAGCGATCGGCAATTTAGTTACCTGCACTCAAAACTTCTCTTCCAACTCAAAACTCACCACTCAAAACTATTGAGATAGAGTCCGGCGCTTAGTAACCATGCGGTAGGCTTCAATAATATCGCCATCCGCCCAGTCGCTAAAGCCGCTCAAGGAAATGCCGCATTCGTAGCCAGTATTGACTTCCTTAGCATCTTCCTTCATCCGCTTGAGCGAGTCGAGGATACCTTCGTAAACGACATTGTTGCCCCGGCGCACCCGCACCTTACAGTTGCGGATGACCTTGCCTTCGAGTACGTAACAGCCAGCGACAGCCCCGCGACCGATCGCAAAGACAGCGCGCACTTCCACCTTACCCAGAGGTTCTTCCACCAGTTCTGGTTCCAGCAGACCTTCCATCGCCCCTTGAATATCATCCAAGAGGTTATAGATGATGCCGTATTCCCGCACGTCTACGCCCGCTTGGTCGGCCGCTTGGCGAGCGCCGGTGGCGAGAGTAGTATTGAACCCGATAATCACAGCATTACTGGCTGCGGCGAGGTCAATATCGGTTTCTGTGATTTCCCCAGGAGCAGACAGCAGCAGTCGGAGTTGAACTTCTTTTTGAGGAAGTTCAGTCAGAGAGCCGACAATTGCTTCGAGGGAGCCTTGGACATCTGCCTTCAAGATCAAGTTGAGTTCCTTGAGAACGCCTTCCTTAGCTTGTTGAGAGAAGCCACTGAGGCTGATCCGGCCGCCTTGCAGGAGACGGGAATCTCGTTGGGAGGTAGCTCTTCCGCTTGCGATCGCCGCTGCTTCTTTTTCATTTCCGAAGACATCAAACTCATCTCCGGCGCGAGGTACATCCCGCAGCCCCAGCACTTCCACCGCGAAGGACGGAGTTGCTTGGTCTACGCGATCGCCCCGGTCATCGATCATTGCCCGCACCTTACCGAGAGCCGAGCCTGCGACCACAATATCGCCCACTCGCAGAGTGCCGTTCTGCACCAGCAGGGTTGCCACAGGCCCCCTTGCCTTATCGAGGTGAGCTTCAATCACAGTACCCTTAGCCGGTCGGTTCGGGTTAGCGTTGAGGTCTTCCATTTCTGCCACTGTCAGAATCATTTCTAACAGCGTATCCAGGTTTTCCCCCTTAATCGCGCTGACCGGAACCATCGTAATATCGCCGCCCCAGTCATCTGCGACCAAGCCGTACTCAGTCAGCTCTTGCTTCACCCGTTCCGGCTGAGCGCCCTCCTTGTCAACTTTATTAATAGCCACGACAATTGGCACTTTCGCCGCTTTCGCGTGGCTGATCGCTTCAATTGTCTGGGGACGCACGCCATCGTCCGCCGCCACCACCAAGATAGCGATGTCCGTAACCCGCGTTCCGCGAGCCCGCATTGCTGTAAAGGCTTCGTGACCGGGCGTATCCAAAAATACCACCTGCTGGCTCTTGCCTTCGTGTACCACATCTACGTGGTAAGCGCCGATGTGCTGGGTAATGCCCCCAGCTTCTCCTTGAGCCACCTTTGTTTTGCGGATCGAGTCTAGCAAAGTAGTTTTGCCGTGATCGACGTGACCCATAATCGTTACTACTGGTGGACGGCGTTGGAGGTATTCCATATCCGTTGCGTCCAGCATATCGATCAATTTGGTACCTGGGGCTACTTTTTCTGGAGTTTCTACCTCTACACCCATTTCTTCGGCTACCGTTCTCACCGCTGCCATGTCCAGGGTTTCGGTAATGTTGACCGCAATGCCTCTTGAGAACAACCGTTTAATAATTTCGGTTTCGGGAACAGCCAAAGTAACTGCTAGTTCTTGAACGGTCATCGGTCTGCTCAGCAGCAGCTTTTCTGGACGTTCTACCTTAGCTTCGGCTGTTTTGCCCCGGCTGCCGCGTCCCCCGGAAGAACCAGAAGAACTTTTATCGTGAGAAGGGCCCGGTCTTTTGTTTTTGCCGCTGCTTCCGGGTGCGCCCGGAGTTGGTGTTGACTTTGGTGCTGCTTGTGCCTTTGGTTTAGCTGGGCGGGCTAGGGACAGGCTGACCGTGACCGGTGCTGGCATATCCAACCCGTTTTCTAAGTCATCATCATCCTCGTCAATTGGTTTGAGGCGAGAACGTGCCTGCTTGACCTTTTTGGCCGCTTTGGCAGCATCTGAGTTTTCGTCATCATCTTCTTCCCAAATTACCGATGTCTTTTTGGCAGGACGAGGGAGAGTTGGCTTGGGAAGGAGAAGAGTATCCAACGGCGTATTATCTTCATCATTGTCATCAGTGTCATCCCCTGCGGCTCCGGTGTCACCACCTCGGCTACGCAGCCCTCCTGCTGACGTTACGGGCGCTAGGCTCCGGCGCGGGCCACCGGGCTGGGGTCGATCGGCAAGTGCAGTTCTGACAGGGCCGCCAGCGCTAGGGCGAGGTCTTTGGCCCTCACTACCTCCCGGTGCGGGTCTGCTGGGGCGGCTCGGTTTTGCCGGCGCTTCCAGATTTTCTGTCTGTTGTGATTGCTCTTGCTCGGTTCTGGCAAGTTTGAGTACCGGCTTGTTTCCCAGACTTTGTGGGGTTTGCGTCGCCGACTCCGCCGTCGCTCTGACTGGTGGCGACGTGAGTTTGGCCCCTGGTGGTGCTGGGGGTGGTGCTGGCTGGCGCGGGGCGCGATCGGGTGCCTTGGACGACGGCGGTTTAGCTGTCGCAGTTGCCGCAGGTGATTGATCCTCGGCAGTTGTTTCCGGGGCGATCGCACCTACTGTTTCCGAAGCTGTTTCTGAATCTGTTTCTGAATCTGTTTCCGAAGTTGCTCCCGAGCCAGAGACATTTGGCTTCGACAGCACCGGTCGATTGATATTTGGTTTAGCGGGGGGCTGGAGTTGTTGAGCGGCAGGCGATTTGGGAGGAGTTGCCACGGTAGCACCAGGCTGGGTTGTTTGCTCCTCGTTGCCCGCCTGCTGGGAGGAAGCACCAGCCGGCCGTACTTTTGGACTGCGTATTTCTAAAATTTGCTGTTTTTTTTGTTGGTCGTTAGGGTGAGGGCCAGACTCTTTAGATGGCGCTGCAGCTCTTTCGGTAGGAGCTGGCTTGCCGGGGGAAGAGTGGCTGCTGGCTACGTATTTTTCCGCCGTTTTGCGAATTCGTTCTGCTTCTGATTCTGTAATTGTGCTGCTGTGGCTCTTGACTGAAATATTGAGCCGCTCGCAAACTGCCAAGATGTCTTTATTATCCAAATTTAGTTCCCGTGATAATTCGTAAATTCTTACTTTGCCGTTGTTCATCCACTCTGCCCTCTTTTGTGCCAACCAGTTTTTACATTTTGATTCTTTGTTCTAATGACGACATCATAAAGCCTCACGGTATGTTGGAAACTCAGTCCCTTTAGGGCCCAGAGGGAAACGACACGAGCGATTTTAATCGCCGTCAATCTTCTAATACCATTACCGCCGGGCGGGTTGCTCAATTCGGTGTACTTTTGTACTGTACTTTCGATGGGACAATTACCATCTCAAACCTTACAACCCGCGATCGCATAATGTTCGCTCGCAAGCGAGCCTCCCTTGCGGGGTAACGTTAGCTTCGACCTGTTATAAGAGCTTTTTAGACCTGCAACACTGTTTCAGTGACTTTAAAACTGTTTAATTGCAGATGACAGAGCAGGGGACTAGCTTCGCATCCCAGGGTGTCGTGACTCAAATAACGTTTACCCAACAACTACGCTTAGGGTGGTCTGGTCAGTACAGCCTGCTTGATTTCTCTTACAAGCTCAGTCCCTTTAGGGCTGAGTTACTGACTCGCTGTTATTGATTCAGTGTCAGGAATCGGGGTTTTGGTACTCAGCGAGGTAATTTTATCTAAAAGATGCAGATCACTGAAGTCTGCCTTGAGATAATTTTCAAGTTTTTTTGGAAAAGTGGCAACTGTCGAAGTGTGATTTTTTTGGCAACTGCCACTTTTTCAAGCTTCTAAGTTGGCTTTTCCACCTTGAGGATACCTCTGCTAGTACCCTACCCTTATCTAATCTGACACAAATCTTTCCAGACTGGTGGGCCGATCGGATTGAGGTTGTAGAGCTTGCGCTACCAGTAATTACTGGCGCGTGCTGCTCGCGAGGGTTTATTATACAGTCGATACCGAACTCTTGTCGGTTTTTCGCCCGGTTGAACCCGAGTCAGATGTACAGTCAGATGTACAGTCAAATGTGTCTAAACGCTGCCAAAGTGTTTGGTACAGTTCGTCAGACACAGGCGCTTTGAGCGATCGCCCAAGTCGATTTTTTTTCTGAGCTGCTTTGAGGCATTCCCTCGCCGGACAAAGGTAAGCGGAACGACCGAGGCCGCGATCTAATTGTACCTGATGAGAAGGATAGAGCCTGACTACTCGCCAAAAAGCTTCCTTTGGAGCTATTTTTCGACAACTTGCACAACACCGGTAGTTCGGTTTCATCAAAGTGAGAAGGGGAGAGGGGGAGAAGAGGAGGGTAGTGTCCGAGGGGGACAAGTTCTCCTTGTCTCCCGTGCGGAAAAATCTTGGTCAAGAGCGCAGTTTTTAGACTGGGGCTGCGGTTTCGTCCGTTGCTGCCTTTTCTGCTGCAAATTCGGCGGTTTCCGCCTCACCGTCGAAGCCTGATGCTTCGTCTTCGTCTTCGTAGTAGTCTCCTGCTACTTCTTCTTCTTCCAGCCTGGTTGCTTCTGCTGCCAATTTGATGTCTTCGGCCTCGCGATCGTACTTAGCAATATCTTTGATATCGATTTTCCAACCTGTCAGGCGGGCTGCGAGGCGGACGTTCTGACCTTCTTTGCCTATGGCAAGACTCAGTTGGTCTTCAGCGACCAAAATGTGAGCTCGTCTGCCTTCTGGGGCAACCAAACGCACTTCATCTACTCTAGCAGGACTCAGAGCGTTAGCGATATAGGTTGCCGGGTCTGGAGACCAGCGGATCACGTCTATTTTTTCGCCGCGCAATTCGTTGACTACTACTTGAATCCGCGATCCCCGCGCTCCGATGCAGGCTCCTACCGGGTCTACATCGCGATCGAGCGTATCAACTGCTATTTTAGTCCGGGGGCCGACGTGCCTGGATGGCGGATTTGCCTCCCTGGCTACGGCGACAATCCTCACCACCCCGTCTTCTATTTCTGGTACTTCGTTAGCAAACAGGTAAACCACCAAACCTGCATCTGCTCTAGAAACAAGTAACTGCGGCCCTCTCGTGGAGCCTTCGCCTACCTTTTTGAGATAAACCTTGAACGTAGCGTTGGCCCGGTAATTGTCGTTGGGCAACTGTTCGCGCTTGGGGAGTTCGGCATCTACTTCCGGCTGACCGAAACTGCTAGTGACTGCTAAAATTACCGACTGCCTCTCAAACCTGAGCACTCTTGCTTGAAGAACAGTTTCTTCTAAATCTTTGAACTCTTCTTGAATCATTTTGCGCTGTTGATCGCGCAGTTTTTGAGCAAGAACTTGTTTAGTTTGAATGGCGGCCATGCGACCAAATTCTTTTTGATTTGGTGTTACGTCTACGAGTACGATGCTCCCCGGCTGAGCTTCCGTGGCAACTTCTTGCACTTCCACAAGTGATATTTCGTGATCGGGATTTTCGACTTCTTCGACAATAGTTTTGTTTGCTAAAACGCGGAAACCTTCTTGTTCTGAGTCCAGTTCTACATCAAAATTATCGAAGTATTCTTCGCTGAAGTGGTCTAGTTTTTGGGTGCGGCGGTAGCGTTCGTATCCTTTGAGCAGGGCTTCTCGCAAGGCTGCTTGGACGGCGTGTTTGGGTAAATTTCGCTCTTTGCTAATACCTTCGACCATTTCTTTGAGTCCGGGCAGGGGAACCATTGACATATAAAACACTCCTTTTTTTACTGTGACAATACGTAACTGGTAATCTGGGAAAAGATAATTTGTGAGTTTTGATAATTGATGGGTGATGATTTATGAGTTACCCAAATAGGATTGGGGAAGTTCGGTATTGTCACAATTTATTTGTTGTTCCAACTCAAGCCGCCGCTCTCGATTTGATTCTTAAAAATTAACTCGCAGCGAAGCATTTTCAGCTTACTGCGAGGCAATCTCAAATCTCAAATCTGGCGGACACTCACAGGCACCGCCCCGACAACTCAAAACTCAAAACTCAAAATTTACCTTTACTCCTCTTTTCCTTCGTCTAGTTCAACTCGGGCAATTTGAGGGCGGGGAACTTTAACCTGTCGCCCTTTTTGATTGAGATAAACCGCTGTTTCATCCCGGCTTACCAGTAGTCCTTTCCACTCTTTGATTCGCGAGTCTGGTTCGGTGGCTTTGACTGTCACTGGGAAGCCTTTAAAGGTAATGAATTCTCGATCGCTGCTTAGCAATCGGGATATTCCGGGACTGGAAATCTCTAGCACGTAGGCGTCGGGGATGATGTCGGTTGCGTCTAATTCGGCTTCGAGAGCTGTGCTCATCCGCTGGCAGTCGGCTAAACCGGTGTCTTGCTGGATGTTGCGGATGTCTACCCGCAAGACGGGAGGATTTTGGTTGGTGTGAAACACTGCTCCCACTACTTCCAATCCCAGTGTTTCCGCAACGGGGGTAGCTAAGTCAATGATTTGTGGGATTAGGGGATGAGTCATCAGAAAAATGGGTAGAAACCCCGTCCTTCTAGGACGGCTTTATTATTGTTTTTTGGATTTACTACCGCCTTGGGATTGGTTGGTTCGGTGTGCTTTTGTACTGCACTTTCAATGGGACAGTTACCGTTTCAAATCTCCCAATCCTGTACGCATAGTATTTTGCTCTTTCGAGCCTCCCTTACGGGGTAATGTTTGTGCAGACCGAGATATATGGACTTGTTGGGTTACACGCACTGTTTCTGTTACCTGGAAACTGGTCGGGCGGGTAACGACAGGGCAGGGGACTGGCACGCATCCCAGGGTGTCTTGACCCATATATCGGCTCCTATTTCTAGGGGTCTGGTCAGAATAGCTTGCTAAATTTCTCTAACAAGCCTCATGCCGTCAGGGCTGAGGTTCCTGACATCGAATACTTAAGTTAAAACTCCTGAACTCGGAAACGGTAAGGAAAAATCAGTTGTTGAGATTGCTTTGCTTCGATCCCGCCCAAAAACCGAGATCGGCTCCCGACTGCTGTCGGGGAGAGCCAAAAATTTTAGACTCAAGTTTTGGCTCCCAGATTAATCTGTGGAGTAAATCTCAAATCGAAAATGGAAAATCTCAAATCGACCGACCTGATTTTTGACCGCAATATCTGAGGGTTTTTACCCTCAAGTTGATTTGTGGAATGAAGAAAAAGATGTCAGATTTTCAAGCCCGAGGATGAGCTTGTGGGGTTTAAATTCTGCCTTCTACTTTCTGTTTCCTAGCCTACGGATGACTTTGTTGCGTCGCCCGCGGCCGGCAAGTCTTCAGCTTGCAGGTGTGATGCCCTAAGTTGTTTGGCTGCGACTAACGCAACAAAAAAAGTGGGCTTGACCCACTCCTAGGTGAAACAGTTTCTTCCAAGAAGTTTGAGGGCTGCCTCCGATCGAAGTTGACCTCAGTTTTCAGTTTAGCTCGATCGCCCGTCCGGTGACAAATCGATCGCGCCGGCGGAGTGTCGGAGGGGAGTGTCGGGGAGGGGGAGAGGGGGAGAGGGGGAGAGGGGGAGAGGGGGAGAGTGGGAGAGTGGGAGTGCTGGAGAGAGGGGAAAAATCGAACCTCAACATCCATCCGTTACATCTAAATCCGTTAAATCCGTTAAATAATCCGTTGCCGAACTTCCCTCTTCCTTCTTCCTTCTTCCTTCTTCCCTCTTCCTTCTTCCTTCTTCCTCCAACATCCGTTAGCTTAACGAGGGGCTATCCGCTGCAGTTCCTTAGCTTGCTCTAAAATTTTCTCGAAGTCTTCGTCGCTCAACCGCTGGATGTAGTTGATTTTGAACTCTTCTAGGAAGTCGGACAACAGCAGTTGTATTTCTTGCAAGGTTTGCTGCTGTTGGAGTTCGGCTCCTAAAGCTTGCCCGAAATGTTGGACTAGCTGGCTTGAGAGTTTGGTGCCTACGGGGTCTTCGCTGGCGATTTTAAAGGCTTCGTAGGCATCTTGGGGGCCGAGGGTGACTAATTTGGATAGTTCTGCAACTAATTGCTCTGCTAGCTGTGCGGGGAGGTTTCCCAATCCGGGCACTTGCTTCCATCCTTGATAGAGGGGGGATTGTTTGAGAAATAATTCTATATTGTAGCGGAGGAGGGCTTCTAGGTCTGGCTGGAGTTGCGGCAGGACTTTGTAGACGGTGATTTGGACTAGATGGGTGGCGATCGCTTCTATTTCGTTGATATTGTTGATGTCTAGATAGCGGTGTTTGGGGGATTGAAATAGTTGACGGGCTAGTTCGCCTGTGGTAATGGATTGTTGCATCTGGTTGATCAGGCCAATTACTACTACTTCGGTCAATTCTTGGGCGAAGTTGGCGACGAAACCTCGGCTGATTTGGGTGCGTATGGGTTGGAGGTCTGGCATTTTAGCTTGGTGGATGCGAATTATGACGGGCAATACTCGCAACAAGCGCCAGAATGGGAGGAACAGAAAGATGTCGTACCACCGCCACAGCATGGCCGATCGCCAATTGACGCTGGGATGCCGGCGGCTGATGAAGTAGGTGCGGGCTAGAAATTCGATCGCGAATAAAGCCATAAATGGCAGGTCGATTTGCCAGAAGTTGTCGGTAAAGTCGCCGTTTTCTCCCATCGTGCGGTAATAGTTGGTGGCGATTAACGGCTTGATTTTGGCATCAAACCAAGTGATTTCTTGTTGCCAGCCTTTTTTGTTTAAATAGTTTTGACTCCAGAATGTTGTGAATGATTGTTTGGCGGAGTCTTGCGGATTCGGGGCGCGATCGCGCATCCGGTCTTTGATTTTTTCTAGGGCACCGCTTTTTGATGCTACTCGAAAGGGATCTTCGTCGATCATTTTTGCGGTCAGATTGTTGATTTCCTGCAATTTGGCTGCTACTTGGGGAGATTGCAAGCCTGTTTGCACTACTTGAATTTTTAATTCTTCTAAAGTTTCTAGATATTTCTGGGTGTCTCGGTGGGGTTGAATTCCTTTAAATGGGTCGTATATTTTGGTAATAACTGGTAGTTGCCGGAAGTAGAAATCACGCCAGGGGATGTAAGTTATGTCAAATAATACTAGACTTAAATTTCCGATGGCGACCAGTGCCATGAACCGCTCGAACCAGGGAATTTTTTCTGATTTTTTGCGGGAGTTGGAATTTTGAGATGGCTGTAGTTTGGGTGTCACTGGCAGTTCCTAATTAAGTAGACCGATCGCAATAAATGTAAGTGGTAATAGCTGAAAAAAGACAGCAGCTTAAACTGGCTAATTGTCGATCGAGCAATCCGAGTGCGATCGAGCAAGCTAATCTTTATTTTAATGTGGGGAGAGTTGGGGAGTTTTGGATGGTTGATTTGGCAGGGTTTGGGTAAAATTTTATACTTGGTAAAGATTAAGGTCGATCGAACTTGAGAGCAGCGACACCTCCGGTTAGTCTGCTTCTCTCTCGCAATAAAATTATATCTCAGGCAGAATCCTAAGTTTTGTTTTCGGCATTGCAGAACTAACTGGCTGGGTAATAAATTACTATTTTTGTTAAATCGGCTGGCTATTTGACCGCTAAATCAAATGTATTGAGCCGATCGAAGTTTAGGATTAGATTTGGACTTCGAGTTTGAGGTCAAACCATCAAGAGAGTTATACTTGCTTAGGGGCAGTCTGGCGAGAGCGCTTCCGAGGGCGACGGTGGCTGCCGCTGTACTAATACCATTTTTCTAAAGATGTGCTACAGATGAAGTCTGAGCCCCCCCTTACTAAGCTACCGTGTACACACAAGTCAAAGTAAACTAGACTCAGAACTTGACAGAGGTATAAACCGTGGACAATCCCATACTGATTCACGCCGAACAAATCGAAAAAACCGCCTTT
>Ga0335395_10003128_pt1 | contig 10272 bp, 7 predicted proteins | sample MAT02_FD_205744 | JGI IMG/M metagenome (GOLD analysis project Ga0335395, IMG submission 205744) | Freshwater microbial communities from Lake Fryxell liftoff mats and glacier meltwater in Antarctica - MAT-02 (spades assembly) (version 2) ...
TAAGTCCTAAATAGTAGGAAACCATTGCCCCTCTTTTACGGAAGCTGCCGTGTCCAAACAAGTTGTCAAACCTACTTAGAATTTTTTGGTAGTGGCAAGGGCAATAATACCTGCTACTTTGAACCCCGATCGCTGGAGTATCTCTTTAGCGGCTCGTGCGGTTGCCCCCGTAGTATAAATATCATCTAGTAATAAGACTGGATGCTTGAGATGCTGACCTTCTTTGCCTAATTTAAAAGCAGCTTGGAGATTTACTTCCCGTTCTTGGGCAGATAAGCCAAATTGAGCTTTAGTTTCCTTAGCTCGGATCAGGGCGTGCGATCGCAACTCATACCCAGTAAGGCGACAAAAACTCTGGGCTAGTAACTCAGATTGGTTAAAACCCCGCTTTTTTTCCTTCTCTGAGTGCATAGGAATTGGCACTACCACACATTTATTCCTCATCAGGGATGCTTTTTGCCATGCCTCTCCTAACCAAGTTCCTAGGGGGCGGGCTAATTCTGGATGATTTTTATATTTCAGGGCAGCGATCGCCTGTTTTACAGAACCTTGATAAACACTCCAAGTAAATAGAGGTAAGTCTCCTACCCAAAACTCTTGACAATTTTTTAGTTGACAGGATTGCAATTGCTGCTGGCAATAGCGACAAAAATATTCTCCACTGGAGCGTTGGCATAAAGGGCAAGAGGACTGTAAAAATAGATTAAGTAACCACTGAGAAATATGTTTCATTATTAATATTGACCCCAATTTAACTTAAGTGGATAACTTATACCGACTGAGCACATTATCGTTGGCATTAGACTCCCTTGGGGAAAAGAATACTTATCCCTATCATGATCAGGCATTTTATTTAAGTCAACTGCTTCAATCTGGGTATCCAGTGGCTGATGGATTTGTAGTGCCGGGGGATGTTTTCTGGCAGTATCTAGAAATCTTAGGAGACTCAGAAACCCTCTTAGCTGAACTTCAAGACTCGGATCTCTATCTAGACATTCATCAATCATCCCAACTAAGAAATATATCCCAGAGGTTGCGCCAAATAGTTCTTCAAGGAAATCCCCCAGCTATGTGGCTAGAAACCCTAACTAATTATCTTGCCCAGATAACGACATCTTTTGTAGAGTTACAGCCCTTCCTGCAGCATAAGGAATTTTCTGCTCCTACCGCCATGCTAGAAACGGTAATTTGTCCTAACAACTCTCAAGCTGTGTTGGCAGGATTACAACAAGTGTGGGGACAATTATTTCGGGCGCGGCATTTATTTTGTTGGCGGCAGGCGGGGTTGAAATTATCTCAGGTGAATTTGGCTGTGTTGGTACAGCCTTTGGGGGATACGATCGCTTCTGGCATGATTACGGCCAGCCCAGAACAGTTAGAAATTGAGGCAACTTGGGGTCTGTCTCTAGCTATTTATCGGGGGGAAGTATTACCAGATCAATACCTAATTAATCCTCAAACGGGAGTTCTTCTTAAACAAAATTTAGGCAATAAAACCCGTGCTTACCGTCTCAACTCTTCTCAGTTTGCTGCCCCTGATTCTTATCTGCTAACTCCTCTCCTAAGTCCCGAAGATCAACAAAGCTATAGTCTAAATCAGGAAAATCTAGAGATATTAATCCAAATTTGTCAGCAACTCCAAAAGCTGATGCACCCCCACTTTACCCTTGCTTGGCAAATTATTAACTCAGAGAATGATTTAGAAAATAATCTAGAAAGTAACGGACAAAATAACCCACAAAATAACTTACAAAATAGTAATTCTGCTCGTCTTGTAATTACGGCTTTTACACCCCATACCAATTATCTCAATGTCCGCAATGACCTGATGCCCTTAAAGGGATTAGCTGTGGCGGGGGGGAAAGTTGCGGCGATCGCCCAAGTAGTAGTTACGGCTAAATTTCCCCTGTCCTTGGCCCAGAACAACAATACTTGGTCTCTAGGGATGGCAACCTCCTTATTAGGAAAGATTTTGGTGGCAGAAGTGGTGCTGCCAGAGTGGTTACCCTTTCTGAGAGAAGCGGCAGGGATTATTACGGAGCAGGGGGGTATGACTAGTCATGGCGCAATTATTGCCAGAGAATTGGGGATTCCTTCGGTGGTAGGGGTGGCAGGAGCTACCCAAATAATTCAAAATGGAGAGTTTCTAACTCTAGATGGAAATCAGGGCATGATTTATCGTCAGCACTATGAAGTCTCTCCGGGAATTTTTCTGCCTAGTTCTGTTGGTAATACCCTGGATAGTTCTCTGAGGCCTGCTCCTTTAGCCACAACTGTTCCAGACTTAACCAGTTTAGATTTTGATAGTGTTGTAGCAAAAGAGCTAGTTATAACCCAAAATTTGCCTAGAGTTACAGAGCTAATGGTAAATCTTAGTCAATCTAGAGGAATTGGGGCTGCCACAAACCTGCCTGTAGATGGGATAGGATTGCTGCGATCGGAGTTTATCTTAACCGAGATTCTCCAGTCCCATCATCTATCTACTTTTCAAGATATAACTTTTTTGGCTGGATCTCCAGAAGTAAGCCCAGAAATAATTCCTAAGCAAATTCCTAACCAAGTTAAGGTAATTACGGCCCTTGCGGATGTAATTACTGAGTTTGCTGCCGCCTTTGCTCCTCGACCGGTATTTTATCGATCGGCAGATTGGCGATCGGCAGAATTCCCCTCCCTATTTAGACAAGAAATCCCTGAAACTAACCCTATCTTAGGTCGTCGAGGAACTTTTCTATATACAAAAGATCCCCAATTATTTGATTGGGAACTAGCTGCCCTTAGGGAAGTCCAACAACGAGGCTATGGTAATGTCAAATTATTGCTACCTTTTGTACGGACTGTAGAGGAATTTTCTTTCTGTCGGCAGCGGGTAGAGCAGGCGGGGTTATTCCAGCAAGCTCAATTTCAGCTATGGATTATGGCAGAAGTGCCTTCTGTGGTTTTTCTGTTGGCTGATTATGTCCGGGCTGGAGTCCAAGGTATTTCCATTGGGAGTAATGACTTGACCCAATTAATTTTGGGTTGCGATCGAGACCACCCAGATATGACTGCTACCCTAAATGAATCTCATCCCGCCGTGCGCATGGCCATGAAGCAGCTAATCACTACTGCCAGACAATTAAAGATTCCCTGTTCGATTTGTGGTCAGGCTCCGGTAAATTATCCTGAGTTGATCGAACAACTGGTAGTTTGGGGGATTACTTCTATTTCTGTAGATGCGATCGCTGTTGAGATGGTACACCAAGCGATCGTCAAGGCAGAATATAAGCTCTTATTGGAACTAGCCCGCAATTCTCCTAGGAAGCAATAAATCAAGTAGGGGCAATTCATGAATTGCCCCTACATTTCTCAGCGATCGCCATTTTTATGTAAAGAAAATTACCTAAATATAAATATTGGTTGCAGTATAATCCTTCATTGTAAAAATTCTCAGATTGAGATGCTATTTTGAGATAACTAAAAACTCTTTAAATAACAACCTCATAGCTATAATGTATAACAAAGACTCTCAAAAAGATTGGCTGACTGCTGCTGTCACTGCTGCCTTAGGGGCAGGAGTTATCACCTCGTTTGCTGTTAGCCAAGGCCAGCACCCTATCCTAGCTTTAGCAATTACAGGTTTAGCAACTGTTATTACCCTATTGCTTCATTAATAATTATTTCTTTTACTAATGTTTTTTTAGAAAAAGGCGATCCTTATGATTGTCTAACCTGACTCAGGGCGCAAAGCCTTGCGCCCCTACAAAACTCTCTATTTGTATCAATAACTATCACTAAGTATTAAAATTATCTTATTGGCGGTAGGCTTAGTTTGCAGTATCCTATTAGCATGGTAAAAAAACATCTTTCCATCTCAATTTTTTGGCGATACTCCATTTTATTAGTTGTCGGATTAACCTACTTAATTATGGGTCATGCTGCTGCCCCAGCAGTTGCCCAGCCGAGAATTATTGAACAGTTCGGAGATATCAACAATCCCCAAAATATTCGAGCAATCCAAAATGCTCTGAGGAGATTAGGCTACAACATTTCTGTGGATGGTATCTTTGGCAACGAGACTAGAGCTGCCGTCCTAAGTTTTCAAAGGGCTAATAACCTGCCTGCGATAGGAGTTGTGGATAATATTACCGCCAATGCAATTTTTGCTAGGGTTCAAGGGGTTGATATACCATTTTCTAGTGATGGGACTAGAGGGCGCTTTTGTACTGATCTAAATAATCGTAATGAAATCTGTGCCTACGTAGTTTTGATTCCCGGTGATAATAGCCGCTTCTTAGAAATTAGACGGCAACTATTAGTTAGTTCTAATACCATATTGTTGGCTGAGAATATGGTGTTAGAGGATCATCCTAGGGGTTTGTTTATCAGAATTAGTCAACACCTCAAGCGTGAGCAAGCTGAAGTTGTAGCCAATGTGCTACGTAATAATATCTCGCCAAACTTTCGAGTAGAATACCTGCCTACTGTGACACCCATTTCTTCACGAGGATAGTCATAAAAATAACATGGCTCCAACAATATGACTATTAGTGAACAGAAAATTCAAGTAGGCAGTTTAACTTGGTTTTATCGAGAAAGTAAGCCCCTTGGTTCTAATATCTTAGGGAATGTACTATTGCTGCATGGTCTGCCCTCCCAGAGTTATTGTTGGGGGGAGATTATGGAAGATTTGGCGGGGAAGGGGTTTCGATCGATCGCCCCTGATTGGATTGGGTCGGGGAAATCTAGTAAGCCCGACCGCCGAGATTTTGATTATACTACCCCAGCTTTTATTACAGCCTTAGAAGAATTTTTAGGGGCATTAGAAATTAAGCAATTTTCTTTAGTAGTCCAAGGATTTCTTGGCTCGGTGGGCTTGCAGTATGCCCTAAAATTTCCTGAACAGATAGAACGTTTGGCAATTCTTAATACTCCCATTTCTACTCAAGCAAAACTCCCTTGGCAAATGCGGCAGTGGGGGATTCCCTTAGTAGGAGAAATGTTAACTCAGGATCCTTTATTGATCGATCGTACCTTAGAAAAAGGGAGCCGCTATCGAATTAATGATGAATATCTGGATATCTATCGCCGTCCTTTTTTGGCTAGTTCCCAAGCGGGCAGAAGTTTATTAGCAACTACTCAGAACTTAGACATAGCTATGGCTATGACGGAAATCACCACAGGATTTGTGCACTGGGAAAAACCCGTTTTAATCTCGTGGGGAATGCGGGATCCGTGGTTAGAATTTAGCCACATAGAAGAATTTACTAAATCCCTCAAGCAAGTAGAAGTGCAGCAGTTACCCGAAGCAGGTCACTATCCTCAAGAGCATTTTTCAGGACAGATTAGTGAAGTATTATTACCTTTTCTACGTCGTCAAGGATAGGAACTTATTTTGCGTAAGTCCTGACCAACTTGCCAGCAAATAAATCGTGGAGCAGAGTATAAAAACAGGGAATAATAAATAACGTCAACAAGGTAGCTAGAGATAGGCCGAAGAATACTACCACTCCCAAGGGTTGAAGAAATTCTGCCCCTTCCCCCAATCCCAAAGCTAAGGGAAATAAGCCGAGAACTGTAGTAATAGTAGTGATGCAAATGGGGCGGAGACGTTGGGGGGCAGCTTGCAAAATGGCAGTGGTCCGATCGCATCCCGAAGCTAGATGAATCTCGTTGGCCAACTCCACCAGGATGATGGCATTATTCACCACAATTCCCACCAGCAATACCACTCCAATTAAGACCGTGGCCCCGATCGCTGTCCCGGTCACATACAACCCAAATAAGCCCCCCGCCAAAGCTAGGGGAACCGTCAGCATAATTACCAACGGGTCTACTAAGGAGTTGTACTGCACTGCCATCACCACAAATACCAAGAAAGCTGCCAAAGCCCCCAAAAGTTTTAGGGCATCTTGGAGTTGGTTGTTAGTTTCTTGAGCCGAGCTTTGAAGGATTTTTACTCCTTGGGGTAAGTCTAAAGTTGTGAGAATTTGATTAACCTCTGTCAATGCCTCGCCCAAAGTCCTTCCTTCTGCTAGGTTCCCCGCAATTACAAACACTTCTTGCTGATTAATTCGCTGGACTTCTCCCGGTGCTCGACCCTCCCCAATCTTGGCAATGTCCCCTAAGCGAATAATTTGGCTACCACTACTAGAGATTGGTAATTGCTCTAGTTGACTGGCTTGTTGCAAAGATAATTCTTGGAGTTGGACTCGCACATCTACTAGACGTTGTTCTCTCTGGAGTTGAATCGGCACTATACCTTGGACGGCAGCTTCGACTGCATCCCCGATCTGGCGAGTACTAAGACCCGATCGAGAAGCTCTTTCCCAGTCTGGTTTGATCTGAATTTCTGTTTGTCGGGCATCCGCACTAGGTCGAAATCTGGCACTTTTTACCTGTTCATCTAGCACGGCTAAAAGCTGAGTTCCTGCCTGAACCAGTTTCTGACTATCGCTACTCGCTAAGATCACATCTAGTTCTGCCCCCCGGACTGGAGAATTATTCAGCACAATCCCCCGTACCTGGCCGGGAACTAAGCGGAGGCGAATCCCCACAAGGTTTAATTTGTCTAGCTCCGCTGTCACTCGCCGCACAAAGCCCCGAATATTGCTGGCTGGCTTGAGAGTAACGTTAACGGAACTACGCAACACATTATTACTATTGCTCCCACTAAAAATAAATCCCCCCACCGTGCTAAAGGCATAATCGGTTTCTGGTTGCTTGAGGATAATTTCATCCACCAGTTCCATCACCCGGCGGTTAGTTTCTAGGGTGGTTCCGGGAGGAAATTGGGCAAAAAGAATTGCCTGTCCAGTATTAATCTGGGGTAAAACTTCCTGGCGAATCTGGGTCAGCATCAATGCACTACTGCCCCCCAGGAACAAAATAGCTGAGATTAGGACTACTACCCGCCAGCGCAGAACTCGCCCCAAAAAATTTCCATAGCTATTGGTGACACTAAGAAATTGAGACTGGAACTTCCTGACTAGCCAAAAATTACCGGCTCGACTTGACCACTTGATGGTGAATAATCGGGCGGTGAGGGCAGGAACAAAGGTGAGAGCTACTAAGAGAGAAGCTGCTGTGGCAAAGGTAATAGTCAGAATTAATTCATTGAAGAGGAGAGAGAAAAAACCCCCGACTAATAAGAAGGGAACTACAGACACAAGGTTAGTGGCGATCGAGGCCACGATCGCTGATTCCACCGCCTGGGAACTGATGATAGATTGCTCAATACATTCCTCTGTAGATAGGGTGTTGGTAGATAAGGTATTAGAAGAGTTCTGCCCTAAACCAACGGTAATGTTTTCGAGGATCACCACACTGGCATCCACCACCTGCCCCACTCCTAGAGCCAAGCCCCCCATACTAAAAATATTCAGGGAGAGATTAAACAACTTCATGAAAATAAAAGCGGCTAAGGCACAGAGGGGAATTGTCAGGGTAATGATTAGAGTCTGACGCAGAGAGCCAAGAAAGAAAAATACGGCGATCGCTGCCAAGATCGACCCAGTAATTGCCGAGGTGGTGAGATTAGATAAGGAATTACGGATAAATACGGCATCATTGGCCGTGGGCAATAATACCATTTCCTCCGGGATAAGTTTTGTGGTTTTTAGCTCTGCTATTTTTTGGGTCACCCCATCTACTACTTCAATGGTGTTTGCTTCTGGTTGTTTCTGGATACTCACCTTGAGGGCGGGTTTTCCATTCAAAAATACTAATAATCTTTGCTTGACTGTCCCATCTACCACCGTAGCAAAATCTCGCAGGTAAACCCTGCCTTGGGCAACAGTTCCGGCCGCATTTTTGGTAGGAAAAGATAAATTACTAATTTCCTGAGCATTACTAAATCTGCCGACTACTCGAGTTAAGGGTTCAGCATTTTTACCGAGAATCCTGCCCCCAGAAATATCTACATTGCGCTGGCGGAGGGCTGTCAAAACATCATCTAAGGCCACTCCCGAACCCCGGAGGCGATCGAAGTCTATATTTACCTGCACTTCCTCCGTCAGACCCCCAGAAATTCCTACACTGGCAACTCCCGGCACGAGGGCAAGTTCTCGTCCCAATTCCTGATCAGCAAAAACCCGGAGTTGGGTTTCATCTAGACTGGCTGATTGCAAGGCAAATTCATAAATAGGAGTTTGGGAAGGATCGGATTTAGAAATTCTGGGTTGACCGATCGTATCTGGCAGGCTAGACCTAGCCCGGTTCAGGGTAGCCGTGGCATCATTCAGGGCTTGATCAATATTTTCCCCTGGCCGAAAGTATAGCTCCACACTAATTCTACCCTCCCTAGTTTGGGAATAGACTTGGACTACTCCTTCGGTGGCACTAAGGGCAGATTCTAGGGGGCGGGTAATTTCATCTACCGCCACTTCTGGAGAAATACCGGGGGCATCAATATTAACGTTAATGCGGGGGTAGGTAATACTGGGTAGAAGATCAACTTGTAATTGGGTCAGAAAAAACCAGCCCAGAACAACTACAGTAACTGTCAATACTAGGGTAGCGATGTGTTGCCGAATAGCAGCAGCACTTAGACTCAACTTTTGAGGTGGGTTCATCTAAATCACTCCTGAGATAATTGCTGATATTCAAGTCAAAAAATGTTTCTCTAATACTAGTCTAGGTCTAGGAAACTGTTTTTAGGGCTAAGAGGATGCTTGTAAAAAGTAGCTTGGCGACTAAAGTCGCAGCTACAGGAGCAAAACCTGCCTACGCAGGTTGCAGAAAGTCCCAGATTTTTCTCAGTCCGCGCCGGTGGTCACTGAGCTTTGTCGAAGTGCGGACTTTGTTCTTATAGTTGTGGTTTTAACCGCCAGACACTTCTCAGACATCCTCTAAGGTGGGCATTGGCTACTCTGCTTATAGAATCTTTGGGTAAGTTTTAACTGTAGTCATGAGCAAAAATTAGGAGACTAAAATAATTCTAAAATGTTCTTTGAGCAAAGATTGATAATGTTCTTCACTATTTACAGGATACTCCTGTTTTTCAGTTACTGTAGTAATTATCAATAATTTCTCAGTCAGAGTAATTCGGCCTTCAGGAGTTGCTTTGGTACAGAGGCGACCCTTGGTAAAGATGGAGTCGGGGGAAGTTTGTTGGTATAGACAAAGATTTCTAAAATCTTCTAGCTTTCTAGGTTCTAGGGTAAAAAGGTATAGAGAACGTTCCTGCTGCTCTGCTTTAGGTCTCTGCAAAAGAATCCAGTAGCCTGCTTCTTCAGCAACTAAACGGTAGGTGTTTCTGATTTGTTCAGATACAGGGCCAAAGCCGATCGGTTCCCGGAAAGAATCCCCAAACCCTACATCTACCAACCATGAGTAATCTTCCATTTCTACTAATAAAGCTAAATGCCCAAAATCTGCTCCATAGCCTCCGGCGGGAATAGCCACTCTTCCAGAAAGTATAGTTACCTGAAACCCCAACTTTTGCAATAATTGGGCAAATAAACCATTAAGCTCATAGCAAAATCCCCCCCGCTTTTGCTCCACAATTTTGTGATAAAAAATAGCTTGATCTAGGGTGATGGTTTTAGCAAGGGAAATATCCAAGTTCTCAAAGGGGACAGTTAACATATGTTGGTAGTGGAGAGCCTTGAGGGTGTCAGCGGTTGGCTCTATACTGCCTTGATAATTAATCCGATTTAGATAGGCTTGGGTATCAAACATAAGTTATTTACCTTTGAGTGGCGAAATTATGACTAAACTATGGCGCAACTATTTTAGCCTGAGCAATAGCTTGCTGGAGAATTTGAAAGTTTTTATGATTAATTTGAGGTTCTATGGCCGGGGCTGTTGCTTGGGCAGTCCGGTTGCCTAGCGATCGCTTGATTTCCCCCAAATACAAGGGCTGAGAAACACCGGGTTCAGGATGAATAATCGTTCTGGCTCGGACTACTAACTGGCCGTTAGTTCCCCCCAAACGCCCAGAGGAAGAAAATTTTTCGGCGACTTGTTGAAGAGTGGCAGCCAGGGCTGTCTCGTTGGTTTCTGGGGCTACGGCAATTACTAACTGGTTGCCGCCATTGTCATATACCAAGGAAAATTTAGCAGCACCGGGAACGAGGGGATGACTAAAGGGGACAAAACTTAAGCCTAATAAGCCGACTACTAATACTCCCATAAAACTCGTAATCCCCACCAGTCGGAACCGAATTCCCCATTGGAGTGCAAAGCTCGCCCCAGTTAGAATGGCGCAAACTACAGTAGCGATCGCCATCCATTGGGTATACGTAAAAAAATCAGCAGTTGAAATCATGAGTTCTAGCCTTATCAAATTCCTAT
>Ga0335395_10003129_pt1 | contig 10267 bp, 8 predicted proteins | sample MAT02_FD_205744 | JGI IMG/M metagenome (GOLD analysis project Ga0335395, IMG submission 205744) | Freshwater microbial communities from Lake Fryxell liftoff mats and glacier meltwater in Antarctica - MAT-02 (spades assembly) (version 2) ...
TCCGCGATGAAATGTAGATGAGCCCAAGCAATGCAACAACAGCGATAGCGATTAAACCAATAAAAGTATGACATTTTCGATTGCTTTTTCGAGTCTCTACCACTTAAGTACTGTCTGATCGAAAGATTATATGCCACATTTTTTTCACGCAATTCAGATAAATTTAAACCATCATATCCCTTACATTTTACGGTTTCTGTTCCCCATCAACGTTTTTCAAGAACGCTATGCTGTAGGACTAGAAGTTCAAGAAACCGTCCCGATGTTCAGAAACAAGGGCGAATCGCCGCACCCTAACTACAAAAGAAAGGCCCGGTCACAACCACGTTGAATCAACTATAAAGCGACTATACCAAATATTAAAATGCTTTTTGGCGATTCAAGTTTTTGCTTTCATATCCCATGCTTCCAAACCTTTGTCGCGGAGAATAACCTGCGAGAAAACGAATTGAGGGCCTATCGACGATGAGAGTAATTCGATCGCTGAAAAATCTTTCCCAATCCGGTCGTTCGCTCCAGAGATGTTGGGCACGAACCGATGCGGTGGAATCTTGGGCAGTTCGTTCGGAAGCCCTTGTGTTGGAACCTCTCCAGACCAGCCAGAATCCTGAAAAAGAGCTGAAAAACCGCCTAGATCGGCCATCTCAAAACGAGATTACCGATTGGCGCGACTCCACCTTGCCAATTCAGAGGTTGGAGGCTGCCCTCCTGGTTTCCCAAGAACCTCTCCCATCGAGAAAACTTGTTTTGCTAGCCGACTTGGCGGACGCTACGCAAGTTCGTACACTGACGCGCGAATTGAACCAGCAATATAAAGAATTTGGTCACGCCTTTTCTATTGAAGAGGTTGCCGGAGGGTATATATTGCTAACCCGAAAGCAGTTCGCTCCTTGGATCAAGAAAAACCAATTAGCGAACCCGGCAGAACACCTTTCACAATCAGCCCTAGAAACATTGGCAATTGTGGCCTATCGCCAACCGGTATTGCGAGCGGATGTAGAATCCATTCGCGGACTGAGTTGTGATGAGGTCCTTCGCCAACTGATGGAAAAGGATTTGGTTAAGATAAGTGGTCGGAGTGAGGAACTTGGTAGACCATACCTTTACGGAACCACCAAACGTTTCTTACAACTGTTCGGGTTGTACTCATTGGATAAACTGCCTCGAGTTGAATGGCTTCGAGCAGCGGAATCAAAGATTACAAATTTGCCAACCGAAGAGAACGACTTAAGTAGATCAGTCCAAAAATAGATCAGTCCAAAAAACTTAGTTTCCCCCCAAGGCCCATACGTAGGCTCAGAGATTAAAGGAGTCCGCTGTGAAGATGACGCTTACCGCCCCTAATTGGTCCAAGACCCAAATAGAGACCGCAGATGATTTTCGTTTCGGCTATTGGTTCGAGCCAGTATTGGCCCGGGATGATGATGACGATGACGAAGAGGATGATGACGACGACGAGGTTGACGACGACGATGATGATGATGATGACATCGAGGACGACGATGACCTAGAAGAAGACGACGACGAAGAAGAGGAGTGGGAAGAAGTCGAAGACGACGACGAAGAAGACGACGAAGAAGAAGAAGACGGCGATGAAGTCGATGAAGAGACGGAGGATGAGGACGCTGACGACGAGGAAGAGGAAGACGACGAGTGGGATGACGAAGACGATGACTGGGATGACGAGGACGACGATGAAGACGCAGAAGAAGAGGATGAAGAAGAAGAGTGGGGCTAGTCTTTGGACTCTGTCCTGGTCGCTCATCTGCCTAGCGTCGATTCAGACTTTCCAGGAATCAACAGCATTGGTCAGTACCCAGAAACAGTTAGCGTGGCGACAATGAACTCGGATAGCCGAATCGATCACTTAGAGACGGTGATCATGCACCTACAAAAGCAGGTACATGAGCTAGATTCTGTGGTGCTGTCGCAACAAAGACAAATCGACTTGGTACAAAGAGAACTAATGCGTCTGGCGATTAACTCACAGACGCTTCAAGATTCGATTTACGAACGTCGTTCCTTGGAAGAGGAGCGTCCACCTCATTATTGAAAAAGGCTTTTATTGAGAAAAACTTAAAAGCCTCAGTCTTTTCTGCTCTCGGCGGCAGAAGCCTGGATGACTACAGGCTCGTTCCAGTAGTCTTTTATCGGAACCGTACTAAACTCGGCCATCATTGCTCCAACACGCGCGATTCTCGATCGGTCATCTTCGCTGAGCCTGTCATTCACTCGCAATCGGCAGATAAGTTGCGACTGTCGGATCCCTTTTCGGCTTGTTCGCGTTAATTCTTTGGGCAACATATCTCGACTGGCAATCAACTCATTCAAATCCAGCCGCAAATAAGGAGGCATCGGTGCGTAGACGCTATTCAACCTAGCTGACCAGTTAGCAAACTCCGCATACTGCGAAGCCATATCGGGCACCGTCGGTGCGTAAAGCGTCGAGCGATATTCGATCGAATCGTTGCTAACTACCGCGACCGTCTCCCCATTGGATGACTTCTGAAAATCCTTCAGCGTTACGGTGGAGAGCTTTGCGTCAGCCTGCACTCGCGCATTGTCAATGGTTCGAAGGATCTCCTCCGTCATAACCTCTGATTTGACTTGGCGACGCCGGTCCAACAAGATGATCCGACTTCTACCTGGATCAATTACTGTCACTCGCCCCGAATCCCCATCTTCGAAATCGTAGTAAACCGATTCAGTAAAAAGGGTTAAGGTATGCTTGATCGGCGCTTTTTTGGGATCACTGTAGATGTCGGTATCGATTCGGAAAGTGCATGTGGACTTCGCAGAGATTCCATTCTTTACTTCGTCGGCAATCACGGGGATCTTAGCTAAAAAACAGATAAGTACCGTAAAGACGACAGCCCCAGTTACATACGAAACCGGATTTGTTTCTAGTCGGTTGTCCATAATCATATTATCTCATTTTTGACTTACTCAAACGCGACTTGGCCAACACGGTTAGATCGCCTGATCTGCATCCGGACGATACACTGATATTCTTCAAAAATTGGGAATATCGCGGATCGCAACCTAATACTAATGCGGTGCGAATTACCAAATTTCGCTTGCTATGTCTAACCCAATTTCAACGTGCCTATATCCGTGTGGTCAAACGGCTTACAATCTAGTTAGACAAAAAAATTGAAGAATTCTAAAACGACTTGGTTTGCAGGTCCAATTTGAGAGGGTTTGGGAAGTAATCGGATGGCGAAGAAAAAAGAAAAGACAAAGCAACCGGGGGAAGATGCCGAAAATCCAGTTCTCGACTCTCCACCTCAAGTCTCGCAAGAATTGAACGACAACCTGCTTCAGCAACCCGATGTCATTGAACAGTTACGTCGCCTCTGGGCAGAAACGAACGATGATTCAACGGAACCTACCCAAAATGACTTCCGACTAATGCTGGAAGCAATCTCTAAATTACAGATCACCAAGGACACTCGCGTCCCAAAAGAATCTTTGGACGAGTGGTTTGACGACGACACAATTCTGCCAAGTGAATTGTTTGCACCAGTCGCGGATAAAGACGACCAGGATCCCAATCAAATGGACGACACTTTAGACGACGACGGCATTCCGATCGAATTACTTCCCAATGGCTACTCCGAAGCAAACGAACTTCTTTCAGGATTCTCGCCAGACTTAGGTAGTGATGCGAAACTTGCAGTATGTCTCCAAGCAACTACGATTTGTCGCCAACTGGTAGGTGCCTGGATCCTTGCGAGTAGCTATGCCGAGAACGATTCGACTCGTCTTGCGTATCTCCGAACGGCGATAGAAGAAGCCGAATGGTTTTATCAAGCCTCGAAAAACCATCCTGAATACGACTTGGCCTTTGAAGACGAATACGTTGCGGCAACTCTTGATGCAACGTTTCAACTTTGGCGACTTGGCCTTCGAGAGGAAGTTCTTTCAGCTCACGAAAAGATCGCTGAAAGGATTGCTACGGATGTACAGGGCCATCTGACCATACATGGTTTCCGCCGCTATGAGCAGTTACAGCTTGAGTATTCACAGCAAATTATCGATGCGTTGGAACTAGTTGAAAGCTGTTCGATGAGCGCACTATGTTTGCTCAAGGCGCTCCATGCCTATGTAGCCGATCCAAGATCCCAGCAAGCGAACGAGTACCTAGAACGAGCGGCTAAAGCGAATTCTCATATCATCGAAATCTTCTTAGGAGACGCCTACTGGCATGAAACCTACTTAACTGATTTTGAGCAAGATAGTGAAGAGGAAGCCTACTGGATTGCCAGTATCGGTGGAGTGGCAATTCGGTCCACCGAAGGGTTTGTGCGTTACATGCGAAATACGCTGAACTACGTTCCAGAGCCTAGCGACACGCCCGAAAGCGATTACAAGCGGCAACTCCAAATGCTCGCGACGCTTCCTTTGGAACCTGCAACTTGGATTCTCGAATCGAAACAGTTATCAGTATCAACATATTGCACTTTCGTATACGACATTAATTTGGAAGAACTTCTATGCGTCGAAGCAGACGAAGATAAACCAACCAACGCAAGACTTTGGGACATCTTAGTACAGACCATGCTTGACGGGCAAAGTCAGGACCCGCATCGACCATCGCAACTCATCCTCACCAAGCGAAGTCTCGCACAAAGCTGGCATGCCCGTTGTGCTGAATTGAGTATTGATTGTGAGTTTGACGCCAATGCAAGCCTACCTGATGAAATGATGGAAGGTCTCCTAGATGTGATTAATAAGGTTGATCAAGATGTTCAGCTAACCGATGAGAATTGGGAAAAGGCAAAGTCACTTCCCAGAACTGACGAGACATGGCATGTTGGTGTCTTTCAGCCGCCTATCTGGATCTCGGATACGGCAACGCCTCGTAAGTCATGTGTTGCGTTGGTGATCGATCAAGAATCCGAGATGATACGCATTCACGATTTAACCGAGTCCAGGCCTACTGCCGATTACTTATCCAGGACGATCATGAAAGGTATGTTCTATCCTCTCTCTGAGAATATGGAACCTTCGCGACCAACCAAAATAAAGATTCATCCGCATACGATGCTAGAAACGGTTGCGATATTCAATGCAATACTCGGTATCGAGATCGAGCATTGCGATATAGAAGAAGAATCTTTGCTCGACAGTGCAGTCGAACATTTGATCCTGCATTGCAGCGATGCCTCTATGCGAGAAAGTCTGTTCGACTGTTGCGAAATCACGGAAAGTCCGCTTCGTATCTTTTATGCGACGATTCGTGACTTCTACAATGCACAGACATGGAAGTGGATTCCTTCGGATCGCATTATCGAAATATCGTTTCCAGACCATGATCACGATCCGTTCTACGTCTGTGTAATTGGACAATCCGGATTCCATTTCGGTCTTGTCTGCAGCGATGACATCGACAATCTTAGAGCAATGAGCGACTATGAATCGGATATCGATGAAAGTGATGAAGGAGAGACTGATTTACACGAAGCTGACGAAGCCGACGTGACTTTCCTTAACTTTGGCGAATCGCACGAGATCCCCCCTATCGACCTTTGGTTTATTGAGCAGTTTGATTTTGACGTGGCCAGCGAAGATGCTTTTCCGCTCGTCCAACGATTTGTTGCGGATCAACGATACCGAAGGCCCAATCGACGCGAGCTAGACCAAATCGCTGTCGCTACGAAGGCAATCCCGAAGTTGAGGCTGACCGAGATTCCCGATGATGGAGTAACGTTCGACCTTGATTTCTTCTATCATCAGACGTCAGTACACGTACGTTGGTGCGGCAATTCCTAGAGTATGAAAAACGTTATCGAAACCAGTAAGCTCTGCAAATCCTATCGACGTGGATGGCTTAAAAGTCATCCTTTACAAGCGCTCAAAGATGTCGAATTGTCCGTTTCACCTGGAGAAGTCTTCGGGCTGCTAGGACCGAACGGAGCTGGCAAAACAACTCTGATCAAACTTCTCTTGGGCATCCTTAGTCCGTCATCGGGACGTGCTGTTGTCCTCGGACAATCTGCTGGATCGTTATCAGCAAGAATGAAGATCGGGTATCTGCCTGAAAATCTTATCTTCCCGAAACATCTTACTGCGGTGGGAGCTCTCTTTTACTATGGCCGGCTAAGTAGACTGAGTGACTCCAAGATCCGGGCAACCATTCCAGGACTTCTAGAGCTAGTCGGCTTGAGCGGTCGTGAAACCGAGAGCGTTCGAAAATACTCTAAAGGAATGCGACAGCGACTCGGACTTGCTCAAGCACTCCTTCATGAGCCTGAGATTCTCGTCATGGATGAACCGACCGATGGATTAGATCCACTAGGTCGATCGCAAATTCGTGTAATGATCGAAACTCTCAAGCAACAAGGTAAGACGATCTTCCTTAACAGCCACATTCTTCAAGAGGTCGAGCTTATCTGCGACCGCGTCGCGATCCTATCACGCGGGAGCCTTCAAGCATTAGGAACCATCCCCGAACTAATCGAATCCTACTCACACGGTAAGGAACTACGAGTTCACCTGAAATGCCGATCCACCGAGCAGGATGCCATTCGTAAGATTCAAGAATGGATGTTCTCCGGTTCACGTCTCCAAGTGTTGTCGGAGTCTCCTCCGGACTTCGTTATTCAATTGGAAACGACCGAGCAAAAACCGATCGATGAGCTTATAGATAGACTTCGACTCCTCAATGTGAGCTTACTCAGTTTAGAGCGACATCGAATCCGACTAGAGGATGTCTTTATGGCGCTCGTGGATTCTCCCCCGTCTTCATAGCAATTTCCCGCTTCGCTTTTCAGTCCCTACCTTAATCGACACTTTATGCCTTACCTTGCTGTCATCATTGATTGCTTCAGCGAGGCCGCGCGGTCGCGCGTCCTATGGGTCTTGTTGGCCGCATGGTCCATCATGCTGATCGCGATCGCGCCATTCTCGATACTTCAAGGAGTAACGACTGACTTTCAGTCCGACAACATTCTGGCTCGTACACAGTTGATCGACGCACTCACAGCTGCCTCAAACGGGAAAGCGACTAAATCGCAGCAAGCAGTATGGGAGCAAATGGAACCGACGCTGAAACAACAGATTATTGATCGCAGCAAGAACAACCGTGGCGGAAGGCTTCCGATGGGTGAGCTGGCAAAAGGGATTTCTAGTGTCCTCGATAAACCGCAGCTATATTCGCAGAAAGCTTGGCCAACGGCTTCAAAACGTAGTGAGCTCGAAGAACTATTGCGATCTGAGCCTGAAAAAATGTCGAAGGAAAACCTCCAACGGCTGAACCGACGCTTAGTAGAACTTGCGTTTCCCGGCATGTTGCGCTCTGGTGAATCTAGTGCAATTTGGATCGGCTATGCAGGGATCAAAGTGAGTGATCCTCTGCCGATTTCAAAAAAACAAATCCAACCGTTCATCGAAGGCTTTCTCATAGTAACTATCATGCGAATTGGACTTGGAATTGTCGGGGTATTTATCGGTATCGTCGTCACTAGCGCCATGATTCCTGACATGTTTCAAGCTGGGTCGCTGCATCTATTGCTAAGTAAACCCGTTTCAAGAGCAGGTTTACTACTCGCTAAATTCGTTGGCGCGACCGCCTTCATCGCTCTCAATGTTGCTTTCATCCTTTTGGGATTTTTTTTACTTGTTGGCTGGCGATTGGAACTCTGGAATCCAGGCATCTTACTTTGCATACCTGTCTTCGTTTTTATTTTTACGATTTTCTACTCTGTTTCGATGCTTTCGGGATTGATATGGAAGAATGCAATTGTCTCGATCGCCATCACTGCCCTCTTCTGGGCGTTTTGTACGACGATCGGCATCACTCACGATGTCATGTCAGGCATCGTAACGCAGTGGCCAAGAATTGTTTCCATCACCACCGTTGGCGACCAGGTTTTCAGTGTCACAGCCCGCGGAAAACTACAACTCTGGGACCCCAGCAGTAACGAATGGCACACTGCATATGGAAATACAACTGGCGAGGAAACCATTATCGGGCCATTCTGGAATGAGGCAGAACACGCGTTGTACATCGGGAGGCCCTATCGGCTTCCATTCGGCGGCATTCAAAGCGATAGTATCCGATTGCAAATTGCGAAGCTTCCCGAGCTAAGCTCCCAGGGTGAAGCGACGGAACTTCCCACGCCACAATCCCATGCGATATCAACCGGGTTATCCTCAGAACCTAACGATCCTGCGGAGGAGGAAGCCCTATCGAAAAAGGAAGGAGCGCCCCTTTGGAGCGACCAACGAATCGATAGTGGTCCGGAATTTCCCCCGAGAACCAGAAGAGTCCTCCCTTGGAGTGACTCTCTGTTGGCACTAACGGAACGTGGACTCTTTCGATTGGATCGTAAGGCCGCTTCCTTGGATAACCAAATACCGAACTTCGAATTACTGGGTTTTTCAATTCCTTTTGGTAAACCGTCCGAAGCTTACCCACAGATCACCCCGGTAGACTGGCAGCCTCAGCAGCCAATGGATATTACGCCGAGTTTCGACAGCAAATCATTCTTCGTCTACTCGAAAGGCGTCTTGACACCATTGCTTGCATCAGGACCCGATCAGTTTGTTCCTGGAACTGACCTCGACTTAGATCTGCCGGAAGGGACGCTGGCCTTAGTCGCAGCGAACGAAACGACCATCGTTTTAGCAACAAATAAAAAGGGGGTATTTCGGGTGAGTATTGATCCGATGACTAAGAAGGAATCCATATCAGGGTTAGAAGCCATTGTTCCGAAAAAAATATGCGTTTCTCCAGTCGACCAGTCATTTGTAATCCTAGATCGCGACGGGAAGCTTTGGTCGATGGATGCACAAGGAAGAACTGTTATGAGTCCAGCAGTCCCAGTTTCTGGTCGAATTTCAGCAATCCAAATCGATGCGGAGGGGCACTGGTGGATTGCCTGGGGCGTCAGTCAGATTACTGTTTGGAGCCCTGCTAAGAACAAGACGATAAGAGAATTAAGCCCTTCGCTGAGCCTTGTAGAATCAATTTTTTACCGAATCGTTAGCCCGCTTTACTGGATTAATCCGAAGCCCGCTGCCGTTGGTTCAACGCTGCGTTACTGCATCACAACGGACGACCCATTTTCACTGGGACGTGATACGAGCGAGTTACAAGAGAGCATCGTTCCCCCAGTCGACTTCTGGCAACCAATCTGGAGCAATGCAGTCTTTGTAACGGTGATGCTCTTAATAAGCTGTAGCCTGCTGTATCGCCAAGATCTGTAATCGTGCAGCAAATTGAAACCGACCAAGGACGCGGCATGTTAAAATGGGTATCTTAATCTAGCTCTCAACTTCTGGGTTGATCTTCACCTAGTCTTCACCCGAAGAATCGAAATAGCTTTCGATCCTTAAGGAACAAACAGGCTATGGCCGTCGTCAACGCTGACAGTTTAAGAAACTCTCTAGGCGGGCAACTTCAGTTGTCTCAGGCCGATCTTGAAAGTCGGATGAAGGAGACCCTGCTGGTCCGGAACGGAGTATACTGCGCCCGCCGTTTCGCGATTGACGGTTACGTACTCACGTGGTTTGTGGAAGAGAACCAAGTCAAGCTAACCGGGCCAGATGGAAAACTTCTAACCGCAACTTCTGCGATGTCGTTTGTTCATCAGCAGTCCTCAGGCCGCCGCGCTGCCTAACGGTTCTAAGCCCTTGGGCACCTCAAATGCAGCGGAACATCTTCGTTTTCTTGGTAGAACGACCTCCTAGAGGCTACTGGGTTGGTCGGGTAGACTCTGGAGCTTCTTCATTTCAACTCCAGAAAAGCCAAGCCACCCCACATGACGATTCGTACGCGTTTTGCTCCTAGCCCTACTGGCTACCTCCATATTGGGGGCGTTCGTACCGCTTTGTTCAACTATCTGCTAGCTAAGCAAGCCGGCGGCCAATTCATATTGCGAATTGACGACACAGACAACCAACGAAACGTTGATGCTGCGCTCCAGCCCATCTTGGATGGCTTCCGATGGCTCGGCTTGACTTGGGATGAAGGTCCGGGAGTCGGAGGCCCCCATGGTCCTTACTTTCAATCTCAACGATCCCATCTCTACCAAGCGGCGGTCGATCAACTACTTGCTTCGGGACATGCATACCACGATTTTGCGAAAACTGAGGAGTTGCAAGTACTTCGTGAAATCGCTGACAAAGAAAAAACAAACTTCGTCTACGATCGTCGATGGGCAGCAGAAAATCCAGAGCAGGCTCAACGATTTCGAGAGGAGGGACGTTCGTCGGTGGTACGATTAAGGATGCCTCGGGAGGGAAAATGCGAGTTTCACGA
>Ga0335395_10003131_pt1 | contig 10265 bp, 9 predicted proteins | sample MAT02_FD_205744 | JGI IMG/M metagenome (GOLD analysis project Ga0335395, IMG submission 205744) | Freshwater microbial communities from Lake Fryxell liftoff mats and glacier meltwater in Antarctica - MAT-02 (spades assembly) (version 2) ...
GCCAGGGTCGAGAGCGAATTTTGGCTGGAGACGGTGCAGGCCTTGATACAAACCGAGGCGATCACCGCCTTGGTGCGCGAGCTGGCGTTGCAGTCCCAGCTGGTGGCGCGCGAGCCCGGGCGTTGGCGGCTGCGGGTGGAGCGCGAGTCGCTCACCCAGGGCGGCAGTCGCGACCGGCTCTGCGCTGCTTTGCAAGCCCATGGTCACGCCATTGAACTGGCGCTGGAAGTCGGAACGGTGGCGGACTCACCCGCGCGCCAAATCGCCGCTGCTCTCACGCACCGCCAGCGCGAGGCCGAGCAGTTGATCCTCAATGATCCCTTCGTTCAAACCATGATGCGCGACTTTGGCGGCAAAATCGTGCCCGGTACGCTCAAGGCATCCTCGACCTGAGCGCGCATTTTTTCTTATTTTAGAATCTACACACAAGGACCCCCATGTTCAACAAAGGACAACTCGCTGGCCTCATGAAGCAGGCTCAGGCCATGCAGGACAACCTGAAAAAAGCGCAGGACGAGCTGGCTTTTATCGAGGTCACCGGCGAATCGGGCGCGGGCTTGGTGAAGGTGCTAATGACCTGCAAGCACGACGTGAAGCGCGTCACGATCGACCCCAGCCTGTTGGCCGAGGACAAGGACATGCTCGAAGACCTGGTGGCGGCTGCCTTCAACGCGGCGGTACGCAAGGCCGAGGAGACCAGCAACGAAAAAATGGGCAAGCTCACGGCCGGCATGCCAGGCCTGCCCGGCGGCATGAAACTCCCGTTTTGACGGTTGCTGCGCGGCGGGGGAAGGAAGCTGAACACCCATGTCCGACAACCACTCCCTCGACATGCTCGTGCAGGCGCTCAAGCGCCTGCCGGGCGTTGGCATCAAATCGGCCCAGCGCATGGCGTTCCATTTGCTGCAACACGACCGCGCTGGCGCTTTGCAGCTGGCTCGGGCCCTACAGCACGCCACGGAGTCTGTGCGGCACTGCGAGCTGTGCCACACCTTCACCGAAGACGAAATTTGTGTGACCTGCGCCGACCCGAGGCGCGACCGCAGCTTGCTTTGTGTGGTGGAAACGCCGGCCGACCAAGCAGCGCTGGAGCGCACCGGTGCTTACAAGGGGCTGTTTTTTGTATTGATGGGCAAGCTCAGCCCGCTTGACGGTGTGGGGCCACGGGAAATCGGTTTGCAAAAGCTGTTTGATCGTGTCGATGCCTTGATCGACGGCGAGCGCGAGGTGCGAGAGGTGATCTTGGCCACCAATTTCACCGCCGAGGGTGAGACCACGGCGCATGTGATTTCTCAGGGTCTGAAGTCGCGCGGCATCGCGGTCACACGGTTGGCTCGGGGCGTGCCGGTGGGCAGCGAGCTGGAGTACGTGGATTTGGGCACCATCGCACACGCGTTGGTGGACAGGCGTTGAAGCGCGCCGAAGTGCGTTGACCGGCCACACGGCCCAACTTGGATTCAAGGACACCCATGACGATTGCAGGACTGACCCTGGCCTACTGGGCCGTGCTGGTGGCGGCTTTGTTGCCCATCGTGTGCGCGGGCATCGCCAAATGGGGTGCGTTTGGCAAGGCGCCGTGTGATGGCGGTTACGACAACCACGATCCGCGCGCCTGGCTGGCCCGCCAGAGCGGCTGGCGCGTCCGCGCCAACGCGGCGCAAACCAACAGCTTTGAGGCGCTGCCGTTTTTCATTGGCGCGGTGATCATTGCCCACCAAAGCGGCGCGCTGCAGTCGCGCCTGGATCTTCTGGCTGGGGCATTTGTGGCGCTGCGGTTGATTTACATCGCGCTTTATGTGACCGACAAGGCCAACATGCGCAGCCTGATCTGGGGTTCTGCCCTGGCAGTGAATATCGCCATTTTGTTCGCCTGAGGCCACCTGACCGGCGCAAACCCGGCGCTTCTGGACAGTGCGCCAGTCTGTGTCAATTTGTTGAAAACCCTCGGGGGAAACCCGCTCGGGAATCGCCCCGATGCGTCTGATGGCAGGCCACTTTAGGCTTGGCACACAACCAACAGCAGACGCAACAGGGGAATCACATGTGGAACCGGCGCCAATGGGGCCTGGCCACCGGAGCAGCAGCGGGCTATTGGCTTGCAGCAGGGCCGCTCGGTGCGCAAACAAAGCCACCTGCGCAACGCGCGCGCGCAGTGGTGGCGGTGGATCACAAATCTTCCTTTTGCTATTTGCCGCTCACAATCGCCGAGCGTCTGGGCTACTTCACCATTGAGGGGCTCAATGTGCAGGTGCGCGAGTTGCCCAGCACCGCCCAAGCCGCCCAAGCGGTGCTGACCAATGAGGCACAGGTGCTGTGCGGGCCGTTCAGCAGCACGCTCTACCTGCAGGCACGCGGCCAATGGCTGAAGTCGTTTGCGCTGCAAGGTCGCACACCGCACATGGTGTTTGGCGTTTCGCAGCGCTTGCTGGGGCGTTACCAAGACGTGCAGGATTTGCGTGGCAGAAAAATCGGTGTGATGGCGCTGGGTTCGGCTTCGCAGCGGGTGGTCAGCATGCTGTTGCAGCGCGCTGGCGTGAGCGATGGCGAAGTGCAATTCGTGGCGCTGGACGACCCTCGGGCTGCTGTGGTGGCGATCCGCAGCGGCCAGATCGACGCCATTTGTCACAGCGATCTGGCCATCACCGAGCTGGAGCAAGGCGGAGACCTGCGGGTGGTGGCCGATCTGCGCACGCTGCGCGGCAGCACCGAGCTGTTTGGTGGCCCCTGGGCTTCGGGTTGCCTGAGCGCGCCAGCGGCGTTCGTCGGTGCCAATCCCCAGCTGATACAGGCGCTGGCCAACGGCATAGTCCACGCCCTCAAGTGGTTGCAAACCGCTGGCCCGTCAGACCTGATTAAAGCGGTGCCAGAAGCCTATTTCCAGGGCGATCGCGCGCTGTACCTGGCGGCCTTCATCCGCGCGCGCGAGGCTTGGTCGCCTGACGGCCTCATGCCCAATCTTGGCCCCGCCACGGTAGCGCGCGCCCTCAGTGCTTCGTCGGAATCGGGCGGCTTTGGCCGGCTGGAACTGGCGCAAACCTTCACCAACGAGTTTGCGCGCCGGGCCAAGGCGAAGTTCAAGGCTTGAGCGCCTGAGGTCAACAGGCTCTGGCGCTCAGGGTTTCTGGCTGACCACCTGGGTGGGGGCTTTCTTGGCCGCCACCGTGCTGGATTTCTTGCTCGTGGTCGCCGCCTTTTTGCTGGTGGCTTTGTTGCTGCGTGCGCGGGCGACGGGCCGGGCCTTGGCCGGCGCTGTGGCGCGCGCCGAGCTGACCGATCGTTTGCTGCTGGCTGCTGCGGCCACTGGCTTGGGCAGCATCAGCGTGACGCGCTGGCCCAATTTCAGCGGGGCGTTGACCGCCAGCTTGTTCCAGCCCGCAGCGCTCACGGGGCTCACGCCATAGCGACCTGCCAGCCGCGCCAAGTTGTCGCCTTTGCGGGCTTTCACGCTCGCCCGCCGCAGAATCGTCTCGGGCTGCAGGCTCAGATGGCCGTTGTCGGCCACTCTGACATCCACGTCGCGGTTGTGCTGCTCGCTTCGGGGCACCAGCAAGCTGGAGCCCGCGCGCACCAGCATTCCTGAAGGAATGCCGTTGATGCTGCGAAGCTGGGCCTCGCTCGTGCCGACCCGGTCGGCAGCGGCAGCCGCGCTCATGGTGCTGGGCACCACCCAGGCGGTCCAGCTCGCCAAGCGCCCGCCGTGTGCTTGCAGGTTGCGCAGAAATACGGTGGCGCTGTCCCAAGGCAGCAGGATGGTGGGCGTGCCGGAGGCCATCACCAGCGGGTGTTTCTGCGCCGGGTTGAGCGCGCGAAAATCGGCCTCGCTGATCTCGGCCAGGCGAACGATCAGCGCCACATCCATGTCGCGCTCGATCACCACCGTGTCGAAAAAAGGGTGGTTACCGATGTTGGGCAGACGTGCGTTGAACGCCGCGGGCCGGTAAATGATGTTTTTCACCGCCTGCAGCTTGGGCACGTACATGCGCGTTTCCATCGGCATGGTGAGGTCGGTGTAGCCGGTAGGCAGACCCTCGCGCTTGTTGCGCGTGATGGCACGGTTCACGCTGCCCTGGCCCCAGTTGTAGGCGGCCAGCGCCAAGTGCCAATCGCCGAAACGGTCGTGCAACTGCTGCAAATAATCAAGCGCAGCACGGGTGGAGGCCAGCACATCGCGGCGGTCATCGCGAAACACGTTTTGCTTCAGATCGAACGACTCGCCGGTGGCCGGCATGAATTGCCACATACCTGCGGCGCGCGCGCTGGAGACCGCCTGCGGGTTGAAGGCGCTTTCGATGAAGGGCAGCAGCGCCAACTCCATCGGCATATTGCGTCGCTCGATTTCTTCAACGATGTGAAACAGGTAGCGGCTGGAGCGCTCGGTCATGCGCTGGATGTAATCCGGCCGGGTGGCATACCACTGCTCGCGATCGCGCACCAGATCGCTCTCCAGATCGGTCATGGCAAAACCGCGCCTGATGCGTTCCCAAAGATCGGCGGGAGCGGCCAGCGAGGCCACTGGCGAGCGGCCGGTGTCAGCGCTGCCAATGGCGCTCAAGGGACCCTGGACGATGTGAGGCGGTGTCGAGGGTCGGTAAACCGAGTAAGCGGCGTCTCCCGCATCGACTGTGGGCGCTTGTGCGGTACTGATGCTTGGGCTGGGTGCGGTCACTGCGCAACCACCGAGCAACAGGGCCGTCAGCGTGACGGCTGTGGCGCTGAGTCGGCGAAAAGTGTTGGGAGAAGAAAGGGAAAGGCGGGAAGCGGGAGGTGAGCCAGAGTTCATCAAAAAACATTCTTCCATTCGCGCAGGGTGGCAAAAACGGCCAAAGGGTCGTCGCCACAGGCGGGTTTGTGGGCCTTCGCTGCCACCGCCAGCGAAGGCTGGTGAGCGCGCAGAAAGGGATTGATGGCCTGTTCCAGACCGATGGTGCTGGGCAGCGTAGGCAGGTTTTGCGCGCGCTGGGTATCGCACCACTGGCGGTACTGAGTCAGCTCAGCGTTGCCCGGTTCCACAGTTTGCGCAAATCGCAGGTTAGACAGCGTGTATTCGTGAGCGCAGCAGACGCGGGTCGCAGCAGGCAAGGCGGCCAAGCTTGAGAGCGAGGTGAGCATTTGCGCCGGGGTGCCTTCGAACAATCGGCCGCAGCCGGCAGAAAACAGCGTGTCGCCGCAAAACAGCAAAGGCGCGCCGTCCATCTCGTCGACGAAATAGGCGATGTGACCAGCGGTGTGGCCTGGCACATCGATCACCGAGAAGCGCAGGCCCAGCACCTCGACCGTCTGCCCGCCGGCGACGCGCTGCAGCGCCTCGGGCATGGGCTCACCCACCGGGCCGACCACGTGCGCACCCGTGGCTTCGCGCAACGCCGCCACACCGCCGGTGTGGTCGCCGTGGTGGTGGGTAATCAGAATGGTGTCCAGCTTGAGTTGGTGTTTGGCCAGGTAGGCCTGCACGCCAGACGCTTCGCCAGGATCGACCACCAAGGCACGCGCACCATTGTGCAGAACCCAGATGTAGTTGTCTGTGAAAGCGGGAAGGGGATGGAGGTGCATGGGGGCAGATCTGGGTGTGGGACGTGTAGAGTCCGGGAAACTTCCCGATCCTAACGGCAGATTTTGCTTTGCCTTCGTGCCGAGCAGGCATCAAGAACACGGAACCTGAGCAGCCGGTCTGACACAAGCAAACGATGAGCGAACCAATGACAGGCTTGAGCGAGTGGCTGCAAACAGCGCCGGGGCAGTACATGCTGGGCTGGGAACAGGCCCAGTTCGACCTCACCGTGGCCGATTTCTTTGGCTTCAACGCCCTGCAACTCGGTCTGGTGGAACTCGACGCCTTGCGCGCCAACCGCATGCCGCACCGCTGGCTGGCGCTGCCCGAAGAAGCTTCTGACCTGGTTGCCATGCGTGATGACACCAGTGTCGGCGGGGCGGCTGCCAAGCAACGGGTTCATCTCGTCACCAACGCCGCCGCCTTGCCGTTCCCCGCCGCCAGCCTCGATTTGCTGGTGCTACCGCACACGCTGGAACTCAGCGCCGACCCGCACCATGTGCTGCGCGAGGTCGAGCGGGTGCTGGTGCCGGAGGGGCGGGTGGTGATTTCGGGGCTGAACCCGGCCAGCCTCTGGGGCTTTCGCCAGGGGCGCGGCCATCTCTGGTCGCGGTTGCATCTGCCGGGCGCCACGCCGCCCAAGCTTTACCTGCCTGAAGCAGGCGATTTCATCGGTCCGTGGCGCCTGCGCGACTGGCTGCGGCTGCTCAGCTTTGAAGTAGAGTCAGACTGCTATGGCTGTTACAGGCCCGCAGTCACCAGCGAAAAATGGCTGGAACGCACCGCCGGGGTGGACCGCATCGGCGCTCGCTGGTGGCCCATCTTCGGTGCGGTGTATTTCGTGGTAGCGGTCAAGCGGGTGCACAGCATGCGTTTGCTCGGGCCGGCCTGGAAACCGCGCCGCGCGTCGGCCTCTTTGGGCGCGGTGCCGGTGACGAACCGGCGGTAAAACCTGCTCGGACACGGCCATTTGATGGCATCCCACTGGCGCCATGACCCACCCGTTGTGGCGCTTTTCTATTTTTCGGAGCTTTTTTGTGAATCACGTGATCATGTACACCGACGGTGCCTGCAAAGGCAATCCTGGCCCCGGCGGTTGGGGCGTCTACCTGCAGTCGGACGGACACGCCAAGGAGCTGTGGGGCGGCGAGCGCGAAACCACGAACAACCGCATGGAGATGACAGCGGTGATTGAAGGGCTGATCGCTCTGAAGCGGCCCTGCCGCGTGGCCGTGTACCTCGACAGCGAGTACGTTCGCAAGGGCATCACCGAATGGATCCATGCCTGGAAAGCCAAAGGCTGGAAAACCGCCGCGAAGGGCCCTGTGAAGAACGTTGATCTTTGGCAAAAGCTGGACGCGTTGACACACGACGGCGTGCACCACATCGAGTGGCACTGGGTCAAGGGCCATGCCGGCAATGTGGGCAACGAACGCGCGGACGCGCTGGCGAATCGAGGCGTGCCGGCTTGAGGGCGGGCAATGTCCGAGTGGCGTGGTGTTTAAGCGAACGCTGCTACATTTCGCCGACTTGCCAATAGCCACTTTCGCAGGCTCGACTTGGCTTTTTCGACACAGATACGCATGACACACACAACGCGTTGGGTCTTGATGGCGGCGATCGGTCTTTGCCTCGCTGCAGGCGCGGCTTGGTGGCTGCAGCGACCTGCTCAAGAGCCTGCTGCGCTCACCGCGACACCTACAGCCTCTCGTGCGAGCGGTGGCCCGCCAGCGGTTGAGGTGGTGCGTGTCGCCACCGCCCGCATTCAAGACGACGCCCAGGCGGTGGGCAGCTTGCGCTCGCGCCAAAGCGTGATGCTGCGGCCCGAGGTCGCCGGGCGGGTGGTGAGGATCGGTTTCGAAGATGGCGCTCGGGTGCGGCGCGGCCAGCTGCTGGTGCAGCTGGACGACGTGTTGCCACGCGCCGAGCTCAGCCAGGCGCAAGCGCAGCTGTCGATCGCCAGCGCCAACCTGCAGCGCAACCAAGAGCTGGTGGCGCAAAACTTCGTCGCCCGTCGCGTGCTCGACGAAAGCCAAGCCAATCTGCAGGTGGCCGAGGCGCAGGTGGCGCTGGCGCAGGCACGCCTGCAACGCATGCGCATCACCGCGCCGTTTGACGGCACGGTCGGGCTGCGTCGCATCAACCTCGGCGAGTACGTCAAGGACGGCGCCGATCTGGTGAACCTGGAAGACACCTCGGCGCTCACGGTCGATTTCCGCCTGCCCGAGCGCTACCAGTCGCGCATAGCGGTTGGGCAGACGGTGCAGGTGCAGCTGGACGCGCTGCCGGGCAAAAACTTCGCAGCCCGGGTGCAGGCACTCGATCCGCTGCTCGATGTCGATGGCCGTTCGATCGCGGTGCGCGCCACCCTGGCGGCCACAGCCGGCAAAGAGCTGCGCCCGGGCATGTTTGCGCGGGTGCTCACCGTGTTTGCGGTCGATGAGGCGGCGCTGGTGGTGCCTGAAGAAGCCATCGTGCCGCAGGGCGGCAAGCAGTTCGTCATTCTGATTGAGACCGAAGGCGAGGGCGACGCGGTAAAGCGCCTTTCGCGCCGCGTCGAGGTGCAGCTTGGCGTGCGCCGGGGTGCCCAGGTCCAGGTGACCTCGGGACTCACGGCAGGCGACACGGTGGTGGTGGCTGGCCAGCAGCGCCTGCAGAAGGACGGCACAGCGGTGCGCGTGGTTCAGATGGGCGGTGGTGCGGCCGCTGTCATCGCAAAACCCGCCGACAAAGCCCAAGCAGCGGCGCCAGCGGCCGCTGCCAACCCCCGCTGATCCGCCTCCCACCGGAGCCATTGCCATGCAACTGCCCGAACTGTCCGTTCGCCGCCCGGTGTTTGCCACCGTGCTCTCGCTGCTGATCCTACTGGTGGGCGCGGTGGCGTTCAACGGCCTGACCGTGCGCGAGTACCCGCAGATCGATGAGCCCAATGTGACGGTGACCACCCGGTTCAGCGGTGCTTCCAGCGAGGTGGTCGAGTCGCAGGTGACCAAACCGCTGGAGGATTCGCTCGCCGGTATCGAGGGCGTGGACATCATCACCTCGATCAGCCGCCAGGAGAGCAGCCAGATCACGGTGCGCTTCAAGCTCAACCGCGACCCGGACAGCGCTGCGGCCGAGGTGCGCGACAAGGTCGGCCGCGTGCGCCAGCGCCTGCCGCAGGGCATCGACGAGCCGGTGATCGCCAAGATTGAGGCCGATGCCTCGCCGGTAGTCTGGCTGGCGCTGAGCTCCGATGTCCATACGCCGCTGCAGCTTTCCGACCTGGCCAACCGCATCGCCAAGCCGCTGCTGCAATCCGCGCCCGGTGCCGCCGATGTGCGCATCTTTGGCGAGCGCCGCTACGCGATGCGGGTCTGGATCGACCCCGACCGCCTCGCCGCTTACCGCCTCACCGTGCAGGATGTGGAAGACGCGCTACGCCGCTCCAACCTGGAGGTACCAGCCGGGCGCATCGAGAGCAGCCAGCGCGAGTTCAACGTGACCGCTGCCACCGACCTGCAAACGCCCGAGCAGTTCCGCGCGGTGGCCTTGCGCACGGCCAACGGCCAGACCATCCGCCTGGGCGACGTGGCGCGCGTGCGAGAGGGACCGCAAGAGGAGCGCACATCGGTGCGTTACAACGGCCGCGATGCGATCTCGCTCGGCGTGATCCGCCAGGCCACTGCCAACCCGTTGGAGCTCTCGGCGGGGGTCTATGCCTTGCTGGACCGGATAGGCACCGATATGCCGCCGGGCGTGCGCATCGAGGTGGCCAACGACAACTCCATCTTCATCGACCGCTCGATCAAAGCGGTCTACACCACGATCGCCGAGGCGGTGGTGCTGGTGGCGCTGGTGATCTTTGTGTTTCTGCGCACGCTGCGCGCCTCCATCATCCCGCTGGTGACGATTCCGGTGAGCCTGATCGGCACCTTCGCGCTGATGGCGCTGTTCGGGTTTTCCATCAACACGCTCACGCTGCTGGCGCTGGTATTGGCCATCGGTCTGGTGGTGGACGACGCGATCGTGGTGCTGGAAAACGTCTACCGCTACATCGAGCAAGGCATGGAGCCTTTCGAGGCAGCAATACGCGGCTCGCGCGAGGTCGGCTTTGCGGTGATTGCCATGACGCTCACGCTGGCGGCGGTGTACGCGCCGCTGGCGTTCACGCCGGGGCGAACCGGCCGGCTTTTCACCGAGTTCGCGCTGGCCCTCGCCGGCGCGGTGCTCGTCTCGGGCTTTGTGGCGCTCACGCTCACGCCGATGATGTGCTCCAAGCTGTTGCGCCACAACCCCAAACCGGGGCGCTTTGATCGCGGCATGGAGAGGGTGTTCAACGCCATCACCCGAGGCTACGCGCGGGCGCTGGCCTGGACCTTGGGCGCGCGCTGGCTGGTGGTGGGCGTGATGCTGGCCAGCGCGCTGGGCAGCTGGGCCTTGCTGCAGAGCACCAAGCAAGAACTCGCACCCATGGAAGACCGTGGCGTGGTCATCGCCAACATCAACGGCCCCGACGGCGCCACGCTGGCCTACACCCAGCGCTACGCCGAATCCATCGAGCGCATCGCGGCCGACTACCCCGAGCTCGACCGCATCTTCAGCATTTCGGGCAACCCCACCGTGGCCCAGGGCATCGTGATCCTGCGCGGCAAGCCATGGGAAGAGCGCGAACGCAGCACCCAGCAGATGGCCCGCGAGATCGGCCCGCGCGTTGCCTCGCTGCCGGGGGTGAGCG
>Ga0335395_10003133_pt1 | contig 10262 bp, 8 predicted proteins | sample MAT02_FD_205744 | JGI IMG/M metagenome (GOLD analysis project Ga0335395, IMG submission 205744) | Freshwater microbial communities from Lake Fryxell liftoff mats and glacier meltwater in Antarctica - MAT-02 (spades assembly) (version 2) ...
TTTAGCTTTTTATTTTCAAGATATTTATACAGGCAACCTTTACGCTGTCTACTTTTAGATTTCTCAGTAGACGTTGTAGCAGGTTTAGTTTCCTCTAAGAAATTTTCGTGTGTTGCTTCGCACAGCCTAAAATCAGACTTATCCTCTATCGCTTTTAGCGTCTCCCCTTGGGAGAAGAATTTATCAATCAGGTGTTGGGGTGCGATCGCAAGCCTACTAATAACCTCATCATCTCGCTCCCAGTTGTAAGTTATCTGGTCAGATGAACTTAACCACTCAACGACAAACCCAAAACCCAAATTATCTTTGATAATTGCTAATGATTCAGACTGATTAATGATGTAAGTTCCAGCTTTAGCATTAGCCCTGGCTAATGGCTGGTTCTCTGCACAAGGAGTTGAGATAGACGATTCTGTTAAGGGCGATCGCTGCGACTCTAGGATCGAGAAGATTTCCTGCTGCCTGTCGCATTCTTCTAATAGTTCCGTCGCGGCTCGGCACTCCAAGGGGTCTAGCCAGGAGTCCGGGATTTCGTACCACTGACAAAGGATAACCGGGTTTAATACCTCGCCTTTGTTTATTAAGCCTAACTTCTTCAGTTCGGCTTCTTGCTTGGTCTGTCCAGGAGGCCGCCCTTTCCCACTGAGGCTTAAGGCTCCGGGCGATCGCAACCAGCAATACTCGCTCTCTAATGTAGGGGCTGGCAAAGTGTCCACTGCTGATAGTAAGCCATTCCGCATCGTACCCGAAGAGGTTAAGGGTACTGACCACGCCTCTGAAATATGAGCCTGTGGGCTGTCCTGGGTAATCGGGACAGGTGATAAGTCCTGGGACATTTTCAATGGCTGCAAATTTAGGTTGCAATTCTCCAATAGTTTCAAGGACGCTGGGGAAACAGTCTCGCTCATCTGCGCCTCCAAGTCGTTGTCCTTCTGTAGAGAATGGAGGGCAGGGTGGGGAAGCTGTGATGAGATCGATTGCTCCTGGTAGCAGCCCAAAACCTCCGGTGTGAGCAAGTGTTTGCACATCGCCGTAGTTGTGAGTTCCTGGATATCGTAATTCAAGGATGCCTGAGCAGTATTCGTCAATCTCTGCGGTTCCGATGAGCTTAAATCCGTGCTTGAGTCCTCCATAACAAAAACCGGCTCCAACTCCTGAGCAGAGGTCAAGTTGTGTGAGTTGCATTCTGTCGCTTCCTTTTCCTCTAAGAAATTAAAATTCCCAAACGGTGAAAAAATTTGTCTGAATCTGGACTGATTTTTACCCCAATAAACTAGACAATGTGACTGACGGGCCGCCATTTTAGGCTGATAGTTCACATCTAAAAATTTAATCCTGCCTTTCCAAAAACAAATTAAATTTGATGAAATTAACGGGTGAAACCATTTTGTGTCTGTTGCAACCGGGACGAGGGCGATCGCTTCTTCTACTCGTCCAGAGCCAAATTCTTCCTGCAACTTAGCAATCCAAATTCCAGGGCAACTGTAAGGTGGATTCATAAAAACTCGCCCAGACCACTGGTGAGATAACCCGTCATCAGTAGCAGTCAGGTGATAACACGCTTCAATGTGTTTCCCATCATCTGCACAAGGATCTAATGTTATGCCACTTAAACATTGCTGTACTAAATTAACAATTTGGGGCGGTGTATACCAACAATCAGAAGTTTTAGTTTTACTCATCTTTTTTACCCACTAAATACTCTTTATTCATTGCCTCCCACTGTTCAGGTGCGATTGCCTCAATTTCAGCCTTACGCTGCTGCACCTCGCGCTCGTCGTTTTGAGTGCGATTTGATACTGCAAGATTGCGAGATTGAGCGATCGCACCAGTTGCAATGTCAAGTTGCTTTTTATACTTCTCAAATTGCTGCTGTGTCGCCTCTCGCCAGTGTCCTCGGTTAATTCGGTCTAATTCCTGGCAGATTGCAGACGTGAATCTCATGTCTACATTTCCTTCTAGATGCAGCCAGTTGGCTCCCGTTTTGCATCCTGGCGCTTGACATATTGGATTGCGATCGCGGTCAGAATTATATTTCGGCATCACCAATCTTGTTAGATGTGGATCAACTATGCCCAAATCTCTACAGCAGAAGCATTTCCAAGAAGGTTGCCAAATTTCTTTTTGATACCCTGGTTGATCTTCATGTCTTACTGGTTCTGGGGAAAATTCAGGTAGCTTCATTCTTCATCCCCCCAAATTAAATTATTAGAGTTTACCCACTCGTAAAATTCTTTGCGTTCCTTATCTAAATCGCCACTTTCACAGATAAAGGCAGCGAACCCAAGAGAGCGAATTTTGTCTAGCCATTCTTGACGGCGCGGGTCAGTTTCCCATTTTGCAGATTGCACCGGGGACACAATACCCGTGGACTTGTACCACTGACTACGCAATTCATCAAAGTTCTTCTCAATCCAACGTTGCGGAAGTTCAGGTGGCCTTGGTAACTGAGATGCTTTCTTCTTACCAAAATCTAAAAAACTCTCTCTCTCGCTATCTGAGAGAGTCTGTTTAAAGTCTGAATAAGTATGAATAGTATGAGGGCTTTTGGAATCCTTATCTGGCAAGGGTTCTAACTGACGATTTTCTGGAATCTCAGAATCGATTCTGGAATCTCGGAATCCATTCTGATTTTCCGTAACGTATTCTGGAATCTCAGAATCAATTCTGGAATCTCGGAATTCATTCTGACTTTCCGTAACTGATTCTGGATTGTCAGAATGGCTATCTTGTTGAGAATCGTTTTGCCATCGGATAATGATTTCAGCTTGATCAATGCTGATCAACTCTGAAGCTTTTAGTTTAGCGATCGCCTCATAAACACTACTTTCTGAAATGTCCCACTCAACAGACAGTTCTAGGGGCTTAATACGAAGTGGGCGATCGCACCAAGGATTTTTAAGCTTGAGAAGGAAGTACACAAACGTTGCATTGTTGATAATCCCCGTATTTCGTAGCTTTTTGAGTTCTTCTGCTTTGAGTGCATAGTGGCGATCAACAGATGCCCCAGAATTTTGATTACAGCTGTAAACTTTTTGCCAACGTTTCTCGGCTTCTGCCATTTTCTCGTTAGAATCAGTCCCGTTTCTATTGACGGGTGCTACTACCTCTAATATTTCATCTTTAATTGATTGCCCGTTCGTCTGATTCCAAGCCATCTGTAACTTAGAAGAAGGATGACAGCTTTTTTTCAGGGCATTGTAATGGCTCTTGATACGAGATAGCTGATTTTTGTTGATATCTCTAGTCTGACCAACATAAGAGCATCCAGTTTGATCACAGTAGATTCTGTAAATTACACCAAACTTGCACCCATACTGTGCGATCGCATCGCTTAACGTCATGCGGTAATGTTGCTCTGTCATGGCTGCACCTCAATTACAGCCAATTGCATAAAATCACGAATTGTCATATCATCCTTATAGGTTTAGAAATTGCCCCGAACAGAGTCACATTTGTCGGGGCTGTTTTATTTGAGATAAAATCAGATCAGCTTTAATTACCCTTGTGGCCAATTAGATAATTTGCTATATTACAAATAATATACAGTAAAATTTGCATTTTAGCAACAACATGGCAAATCATCAGCAAATATTGATAGATGCAGTAAATAAAGCAATCGTTGGGGGTATGAATGCTAGGCAAATAGCGACTGCTTCCGGGGTTGATAACAGTGTTTTGAGTCGATTTTTAAATGGCAAACAAGACATCAAAGCTGGGGATTACTTTTCAATCCTTGATGCATTGCCTGAATCGCAGCGACTTTCTGCGCTGACTCAACTAGGAGCCAGCAAAGTTAGTGTCGTCCAATTAATTGAAAGCGCTGGAGAGGAAGAGATAGATGCAGTTTTGCTAACAATTGGGCGTAAGTGGAAGGAATCTAAAGAAAATACGGCAATTTCTTTGAAATACGATACAAGTCTAGATAGTGCGATCGCAGTGTGAGAAAGTATGATCGGTAGCTATTAGCTATTTATTATCAGGTTGTGTCTATGCTAGAAGGAATTAACTATGTGACTTTGGACGATGTGCAAAAAATGTTAGACGGCTTATCAGCAGAAGAAAAAGAATCTTTGCTATCTGAGCAGATGAAAAAGTTATCAGCTGAAGCTAAGGCGCGAGTTTTGGGGCTTTCAGAAAGTGGTTTAACTATAGTTACAGGTTCTTTCGTATCACTTAATAGTGATATAGCTATAAACATTCAAAATGCCTCTGGATTTGAACCGGAGGCGTTGCTTAAGGCGTTGGTGGATTTTCGGAAAGCGGATAGGGAATCGAAGTAAAAAAATTTATCTGTGCAATTCTTAGAGGATAGATGCGATCGCTTATGTAGAGGGCGATCGCACCTATACAAGCGATCGCTATCATTCTTAAAAAGAATTAAAACGGAATTTCATCAACATCACATTCCATTTCATCATGGCATTCCGTCTTCCAGATTTTCACAATTTCACCAATACTTATAGGAGGGCTGATTCCATAATCACTGGTAATTACCTTACAAGCTGCGAGACTTTGAAATAAGCATTCTTCCCAAGTATCAGCAACAACATCATAATCCCAAAAGTGGAATTTTCTATCATTCGCCAAAGTCATCTTAGGGAAAAATCTATCGCAATAATGAAAACTATTAATTTTGAAGGCGTAACCTTCGTAAAAAATTTCAATCATTGTATTTTCTTAGAGGATAGCCAGTAATTCCTTAGCCAAGTCTGAAGCCGAATTGATACCCTGTAATGTCTTGCGCTTACCCTTCAATACAAGCTCAATCCGTTGCTGTTTTTGTAGTAATAAATCATCAATTGCCTTGTCTATATGCCCTAGTTGTAACCAAGTTGCAAACACAGCATTTTCTTGTCCGAGTCGGTGACATCTGTCCTCGGCTTGTTCGCAGTCTCCAGGAGTCCAAGCCCGGTCTACGAGAACTACGTTACTAGCAGCCGTCAAAGTTAAACCAACGCCACCAGCTTTGATAGTTCCGACAAATATCTTGTTACCCCCTGCCTGAAACTGGTCAACTAATAGCTGTCGGTCAGTTGGTTTAGTTTCTCCAGTCAGCAGTAAACCACCAAGCTTAGATGCGATCGCCTTGGCTGATTCCACAAATTCAGTAAACAGGATAACTTGCTGACCTTGATCTAATAGTTCTTCGGCAAGAGCGATCGCGCTTTCAACTTTAAATTCACTGCCTACTTTTCGCAAGATATTTAAAGTCACTAATGCTTCTGCATTTTCGTCAACTTCACCCAGTTTTGCACGGCGGCGGTAGTCGTCCACGAATGAGCGTATTGTCTCTTGGTATAACTTTGCTGCACCTGCCTCTAGTTCTGCTTCCTTAAATAGTCTAGTTTTAGCTGGAAGTTCCGTTAGGCATTCATCTTTGGTGCGCCGCAGAATTACATCCTCGGTTTTATGAGCTAGTTCATCCAAATGAGCAGCGCCACTGTTATCCCAGACTGATTTACCTTTGCCTACTGACTTATGACCAGCATTACAGTAGTAGCGTTCATATTCCCATTTATCAGTTGCTAGTGGGTGGTTGACAGCGAATAGTAACGGGTAAAGATTAACTGGTCTACTATTTTTGATAGGTGTACCAGTTAGTAACCACGCTGTTAAACAGTTTTCATGGTGCGCCAACTCCAACATTTTCTTAGTGCGCTGGCTATTGATATTCTGTGCATAATGAGCTTCATCACAAATCAGCACATACTTTTGAGTATCCAGTGGCTTGGGAACTTTACCCCAGCTAAAGCACTCAATTCTTACCTCTGCTCGTTCTGCCTCACGTATCCAATTTTCCATAACAGACACAGGAGCAATGACGAAAACTGGACAATCGTGTGTACACTGCATTGCTCTTGCTGCAACTAATGTTGTGAGCGATTTTCCTAGTCCCATGTGATCTGCAAGAATGCCCCCGGTGAAGATGCCGCCGCGACGGTGGGCAAGTAACCACTCTGCACCTTTTTTCTGATAATCACGCAAATACCAACCATTAGCTAAGACTGTATTTAAATCAGCAGCTTTTACTAAACTTACTATTCCATCAGCTATAGCTAAAGCTTCAGCTTCCTTGATAGCCTTCTCTTCTTCAATCTTAATTTGAGCGTATGCGATCGCACCCCTAAACTGTGCTGATATGTGAAATTCTTTTGTGATCAGCGTTTCCTCTACTTCAAGAGCTTTAAACAGTGGGAATCGCCAGGATTTATCTCCACCCTCAAATTTATACCCATCAATAGTTTTACAATCCCTCTGAAATTTTCCAGATGAATCATAAGGAGCGTACACAACAATCATTTCCCCTTTCACTTCTACTCGATTCTCTGGAATGTACTGCTCACCAGCTTCATTCGTAACAGCAACTTTTGGAGAATCTTCAGGGTATTGATGCTCAATCAATTCCCATTGAGGAAGGTTTAATCCTCCCTTGTCAAGCTGATGCCGATATTTTTGCAGCATTTTTACAGCAGATGCGGCGTGAGCTTTGATAATTGGTTTTTTCTCTTTAATTCTGGCTGCTAGCCAATGACCAAATCCAGCATCAGCGCCATTAAAACCTGCTCCATCTTGACTGAGGGCATAATCGCACCTGTCAGCTAAATAAAGAATACAGTTTTCTAGAGAGCGATCGCATCTGTGTTCTTTCTTTCTACCAATAATTTCAGGTAGTTCTAGCTGTAATTTGATTATTTCTTCTAGTTGCCAAGCTGCGATCACACTGAGTACTGATTCTAAGTTTATGTTTGTGGGGGAGCTTAGACTACCATTATCCAGCGAGACTCTTTTAGAGTGACTATCTAGCGATCGCGCATATCCTTCAATTTCCTCTAAGAATATTTCAGGTACTCTAACAGCTTTGGTCGGTAGATGTTGCCACGTCGTTTTTTGTTTAGTTAAATGCTCGGTCTTAGGATTGTAATTAGGCATAATATTTTGTTCGGATACTATCACTAAATAATATCATGAATGTAGTGTACACTCGATGAGAATTAAAAATGACTCAGAATTAGTTGGAAGTATTAATGAGTGTACTTTTTCCATCGGTTGTATCCATGAGTGGGAATATATTACAACTAATAAACCCATCAATGGGGATCGGTGGCAACTCTCTGCCCAAAAATATTTAGAAGAATTAATCACCAAGAAAGAATTTTTTTAAAAACTTTGCTGCGATAGGTATTACGATGCCTTTGACGCATCAGCCGTTAATATATTATATATCTATAGTTGATGCGTCAACACAAGAGTTATCCATCTCTTGCCAACGAGACATGACTACATCTCGTCCATCATCAGGTGGGGTAAATTCATAAATACGTTGCGACTTCCCTTGAACCCGCACCTCCCCAATTCGGTCTAACTTGCAGCCAATTTTTGCCAGCAGCTTTTGAGTAATTGGAATAGGGAACTCTTTATCAGTAACTCTAACAGCTAAGTAATTATTGATAATATATTTATGCTTTTTCGCCAAGGATGCAAAGGTTTGCATATCTGCATCTATCCCCTTCATTTGTTTGCCTGGCTCCATAAATTTGGCTATTTCCAATTCTTCTAAAAGTAATACCTTCGCTAAAAATTGTCCGCGATTAAAGTCTGGCTGCCACACCAAATCACCATTAGCATTGAAATACGACTTAGCTTTTTTGACTTCATTAACCTCTAAAAATGGACGGCCAATTGTCAAATAATAATGGAGGCGTAGCTGGTTATACCAACCCATATCATCTTTCTCAACCAACTCGCTCGTTACCTCAACTTTATAGGAATTTAGTAAGTTGGCTTTACGTTCTTGGTATCTCTCAATTTTAGTTTTCGCCTTTTTCTTATTCAGTAGACTTAACTCTGCTTCCGTGAGAATTAATGATGCCGAAATTTCTTGGCACTCATTTTTATACAAATTGTTGCAAACTGCGATCGCATCCTGAAGCGTAGCTTCTACATCTCCAACAATTTCCGTGACGAAAGCTAACTGATAACCATCATCAACCAATCCTTCCAGAATAGTTTGTTTATAACGTTTCATCCCGGCATTGATTACACAAGCTCTAATTGCCCAAGTCTTCAGAGACTCTGGCTGAAAATTTTGATTAATCTCACCGAAGTCAAAATCTCCTTGATGGTCGGCGGACGCGAGTAAGGCAATATGTGCCTGTGAGGCTATTTTCTGACTTAGCAGCAGGGATTGGTAGGAAGTCGAGCCATTACCAACGCGGCATCCGGTTATGCCGTAATTGGCAACCCAAAGATGGCGAGTGACGGGTTGGCGTAAGCGAGCAATCATCTGGCGCACAGAATTTTCCGGCTGCACACCTTGAGCGATCGCCCAAACTCCAGTAAAGTGATTTTTAATATCTATACTTAGTCCGGTTTCCACGCTCGGACTGACAATGACAATATCGTATAGCGGTAAAATTTCATTCAGATACTTAATTGAGCCGTATGCAATATCAGTCGGGTCGCCCAGCGTTTGGGAATCTATTCGCAGAATCTTTTTATCGGGAAATTCACTCTTCAGTATGCGTTCGATGGATTGAGTACTCCAACGAGATTTGGCTTTTTGAGCAGAGCAGCAAATTATTGGGACTCCCCCCTGGCGAATATTCTCTTTGAGCGCTGCCAACAAGTGACTCGGATCTCGTCCGGGATAAACTAAGGCTGTCCCTGATTGATTTTTATATTCGTTGCGGATAATGTAGGGAGCGATCGCAAAACCAGTTAACGACTTGATGTAATTTATATCGATATCAGTCACGTCAGCACTGACCAGATAAATTTTGCCTTGGGGATGGGAGAGAATATTTTGAAATAATCTCTGCAAATTTGCGAGAATCGTCAACCGACATTTTCTAATTTCTGTCCGCGAATCTAAAAGATGCCAGAATACTTGGTCACACTCATCAATAATTAGGACAGCATTTGTCCAATCATCAGGATTAAATCTGGCGAGTGAGTCTAGATGCATTGAATCGATACACAGCCCGTAGCCCAAAACCCCACCAGTTTGGGAAGTTCGCATCTCGGTAACATAATCGATACCAAAGCGATCGCATAATGCTTCCCCTAACTGAATTCGGTGTGATAACACTAGCACCCTCTGCCCCCGCTGGTGAGCGATAGCCACTTCCCTTACCAGAAATTCTGTCTTCCCTGTGCCTTTGGGGGATTTGATTACGATTAATTTTTGGTTATCTGGAATGACAATACCATCTAAAAACCTCTGGTTAATGGTCACTGCCTGGGGATAAGTTAGGAGTTTATGGAGTTGGACTTGCCATAACTCCAAGGAAATAGCGGCATTGTAAATTGTATCAAAGGCATCAGAACCCATAGCTACAATAAAATCATCAACTCCTTTTTGGCTCGGTAACTCAATAATATTGACTCGGCTACCAAGAGATTTCAGCAATCGCGCTGTTTTTGCGATCGCATTTCTGACACGTTCAACGGTTTCAATTTTCGTATCTCTATCAAAGCAAATATTAATTTGTCTATTGGTTGCGAAGTGTAGTAGTTCAGGGATTAAAAAAGGTTTGCCAATGGCACGGCTGTCAACTTTGGGATTGCGATAGCCGCTATTAACCCCAGGTAAGGCAATTGCCGCGTAGCCATTTGTTAAAAGTACCCCAGCTTTTTTTGCCCCTTCAACAATGATTACCGGCACATTGCGTCTGTACACCCAATACCAAAAACCATGTGGATGCCGAGCATCTACTTTTTTAATTGGAATACCGCAGCGCTTTGATACCTTGCCCCAAATTTCTGGGGATACTTGCAAGAAAAAGGCTTGGGTTGGTTCATGAGGTGGATGCTCGTATTTAATTATCTTGTGAACTTTTTGAGAGTCGCGCCTGGGGGAGTCTGCTTTAAAGCATCCCCACTGCATCGGTTGATAATTCTGCAACAGATCAATTCCGGAACACCACCAACCACCTTTTTCAATATGGCGATAGCGATGTAAGTCTGCGTCCCGAAGCCGCCCATCGTTCCTTCGGGAAATATTTTGAGTGTAAATTAAATATTCGTAAGCGTCCGCCCCCTGGAGCGATCGCACATTTAGATGAATAATTTCAGGATCAACTCCACTGTTGAGCCATTCTTGTTGATGTTCTGTTGAAATCACTTGTATTTCTCCGAGATACTCGGAGTTATTATTTATTTCTGAGCATCTTTTGTGACGTACCTACACCGCCTGAGTACAGGTCGGTGTAGGCTTCTCAAAGACTCCTCATTGAGGACATTTTTTGAGCTTTTAGATC
>Ga0335395_10003136_pt1 | contig 10260 bp, 14 predicted proteins | sample MAT02_FD_205744 | JGI IMG/M metagenome (GOLD analysis project Ga0335395, IMG submission 205744) | Freshwater microbial communities from Lake Fryxell liftoff mats and glacier meltwater in Antarctica - MAT-02 (spades assembly) (version 2) ...
ATGCGGGCAAGATTCTTGACGCGCTGTCTCTGTTGAGTACGGAGTGGGCTGAGTTCTCGATGGCGAACTGTCGAATCGAGGAGGTTGCGAAGCGCTGCCCGGTGAAGTTGGCTCCGCTGCGCCGCTGAAGTCACCGGATCTTGACGTTGCTCTCCGCCGGCCTGTGTCAATGCAGCAAGAGTTGCGTTCGTTGTCCTGTCAGGCGAGCGCTCATCGGGCTTCTTTCGCCAACCTGCTGCCGAGAACTCTGTGACACCCCTAGGCGCATGATGGGTCGGCAGTATCCCCGACCCATCAAGGAAGCCGTCGTGCCGAAGTCTGTTCCCGTCAAACCGCACCGACGTTCAACACCGAAGACCCCGGCATTTCCTGGACCGGGCAAGAAGCCCGGTCCGAAGACCGTGCCCGTCGATCCTCATCGCCGGTCACGCCCCAGGTGAACTCGACAACTCACACGGACGAGGACCGCAACGATACGGCAGTGACAGCCGAACCCGAACCACCGGGACACGACTGGACCGACGACATTGTCGAGGGGCCCTTCTATGCCGAGTTCGCTCACGCCCCGGTCGGCAATGCGATCGTCGGTGTTGTGATCGGCGTGCTGTCGGGTGTCATCGTTGCGTTCGCCAGCGTCGCCGCTTCGGGCAGGCAATGGCTCGGTGTCGCCGGCATGGGCGCGGTGCTGGCAATCGTGCTGGGGTCACTGTTGGTCGGGGTGCTGCGGCTCACTGAGCGCGGCCATCGCATCATCGACCGCATCACTGCGGTATTGATGATTCCCGTCGCAGTCACCACGATCGGGCTTGCAATCCTCGCCGCACGGCAGGAGATCGCCGACACGACGTTGTACGTCACGTCGACACTGATCACCGCGTTCGCACTGCTGATCGCTGTCGTGGTGCTCCGTCGACTTCGGCGCAGCGTCGATCCCGCAGTGATCGAGACCAGTCGAGCGAATTTCCGAGCCTTCGCTGGCGTCATGAACGACCCGGCATGGGTGACCGACGTTGTTGAGCGCCTCGAAGAACTTGATGCGCTTGTCGATCAACTCGTCGAGCGACGCCCGATACCAGTGCGGGCGCCGTCGACCCGATACATCGCAGTGGTGACCATCGGCCGCAGCTTGACTAACCGTGAAGTCTGATACATGTATCAGACTTCGATTCTGAGGCCGGAATGGCGTCGAAACCGGGTGTCCCATCCGAAGGAGTCAGATGGTCGTTTCACGATTTCGGTCGTTTTCGACCGATTTCTCATGTATCAGCGATGTATCAGTTCGGGGAGCACCGGGCTGTATCGGCCTGTCCGTTGTGTGTCGGACTGTGCGGACATCACCCCAGCTAGATCACTACGTTTCGACAGATTCTGGCACAGACCGACACACCCCGATATGGCCCTTTTTCAGATTTGGGAGCAGGAGGCCGGGAGTTCGAATCTCCCCATCCCGACCACAACCACCAGGTGCGATCCATCTATCGGTTGGACCCGTTCTCTACCCGCGTTGCGCCCCTTCGCCCCGGCGCTTCGTCAGTGGCTCGCCTACGTCGGAGGCATTGTCCCGGCGTTGGTCGCCGAGTACGAGGGTCGCGCCGAGATCGAGTAGGTGTTCATCTTCGGTTAGTAGGCCGACTTCGTGCCGTTCAAGCCGCTTTGTGGGTCCACGTTCGTTTCAGGAGCGAACCCCGGCGCCGACGATGGCCACATCACCGTCATGGGGCTCGAGCATTCGTTCGTCGTGATCGAGGAGGATCGGGGCGTCGCCATGGCGTTCGTCGTGGTCGTTGGTGGCGTGCACGATGTGACCGACCCATCCGGAACGTGTCACCCGATTCCGTGACCTCGTTCGTCTGTTCTGAGTACTCGAGTATTGGAGACCGGAACATGGCGAGAACACGAGATGACCTCGACAGTCGACCACGACGGACCGCCAAGGATCGTGTGACTTCCACGGTCGGCGCGGTCCAGGGCAGCCAGGCGTGGAGCTCGATCTTCCGGCCCGGCTCGATCTTCCGCAAGGGCTATACCGACAGCCCGCGCAATCGCAGCTACGTGATCATGAACTCGGTGCTCTACCACCTGCACCCGGTGAAGGTGAAGCGCCACGCGGTCAAGGTCAGCTACACGCTCTGTCTCGGCGGGCTCAGCTTTTTCTTGTTCATCCACCTCACGGTGACGGGCATCTTCCTGATGTTCTTCTACCGGCCCGAGACCACCGCGGCGTGGAACGACATGCGCGCCCTGCAGACGTCGGTGACGTTCGGGTTGCTGGTTCGCAACATGCATCGATGGGGTGCCCACCTGATGGTGCTCACGGTGTTCTTGCACATGGCGCGCGTCTTCTATCACGGCGCGTACAAGGCGCCTCGCGAGTTCAACTGGCTGATCGGCGTGATCCTGCTCACCCTCACGATCGGGCTGTCGTTCACCGGTTACCTGTTGCCGTGGGATCAACTGGCCCTTTGGGCCGTCACCGTCGGCGGCAACATGGCCGGCTACACACCGGTGTTCGGCGAACAGGTCAGATTCGTGCTGCTCGACGGCAAGGAAATCAGCTCTGACACGCTCTTGCGATGGTATGTGTTGCACGTGTTGTTCCTGCCGTTCGTGATCGTCATCTTCATGGCGATCCACTTCTGGCGAGTCCGCAAGGACGGCGGGATCTCCGGGCCCCTCTGAGAATCTTCTCGACATCAGGTGCCCACGGGCGCAGGATCGAGGAATTGATCGCGCCCTGTGTCACCCGGCGCGGCGTTTCGATCGTCTGTGCTGAATAACCGGCCATCCGGATCGGCGAGAGAGGGCATTCATGGAGTGGTGGGTACTCGAGTTGATCACGGTGGCGGCGATGTTCGCCCTGATCGCCATTCTCGGGCCGCTGATCAAGCGGTACGGCAAGTCGTACGCGGCGGACGTGTTCCGGGTCAACCCGCGCACCGGCAAGAGCTATCTCGTGTTGATGGACTTTGCCTACTACCTGATCTTCGGCGCGTACATCCTGTTCTCGATCAAATGGGAGCCCGACACGGGCTGGGACCAGCAGGTCAACGCCGAACAACTCCAGGCATCGGTGGTTCGGATCGGCGGGCTCCTGCTCCTCATGGGGCTGCTGCACGGGTTGAACGTGCTCACGCTGCCTGTGATCGGGCGCATCTTCACCCTCAACCGACAACTCGACGACGACGTCGCCGGCCCCCGGGCCGCCTGAGGCCGATCGCCCCGACCGTCACGTGTCGTTCGACGCAGCACTCACCGCAACGCCCGGCACCCTCGATGCCGACGCGCTCGTTGCACAGATGTTCGCCGAACAGGGCGCGTCGCTCGTGCGGCTGGCCCGAGTGTTCTGCGACGATCGGGACGCCGCCGAGGATCTCGTGCAGGAAGCCTTCATCCGTCTCCATCGATCGGCCGGTTCGATTCGCGATCTCGGCCGGGCTCCGGCCTTCCTGCGCTCAATCGTGATCAACCTCGCACGCGACCACAACCGCCGAGGGCTGATGTCGTTGCGACACCATGCCAGCGCGGAGCCGCCGACACCGCCGACAGAGCCCGACGTACATGCGGTACGCGACGAGGAAGTCGACGAGGTGTTGGTTGCCCTGCGCACCCTTCCCGAACGTCAGCGGGCGTGCCTGGTACTGCACTACTACGAGGAACTGTCGATCGCCGAAGTTGCAGAGACCCTGCGTATCTCCACGAACTCGGTCAAGACCCACTGCCGCCGCGGACTCGCCGCGCTCGAATCACGACTGGAGCACACGGCGTGAACGTCGAGCAACGACTCGTGAATGCCCTCCGGGCGGCCGACGAGGTCGAACCCAGCCCCGACCTCTGGTCGCGTGTACTGCACTCGATCGAGGAGGACCAAGCCCACCGCCGCCGGGTCGTCACCTCGTTCGCGATCACCATCGCCGTCATCGCCGGACTCGTCGTCGTCGGGCTGCTGAACGTCATCGACACTCCGTCCGGTCGGCAGGTGCGGGTCCCCGCCATGGAACTGATCGAGACCATCGCGCTCATCGCGCTGGTCGCCGTCCTCGGCCCGGCCATTCGACGCTTCGGTCGCGGATACGCCCACGACCTGTGGCGCATGACTCCCGACATGGCGACCTCACTGCTCCGTCTGCTCGACGTGGCCTACCTGCTCGTGTTCGGCGGCTACATCCTCCTCACGACGTACTTCGACCTCGGACGGTCCACGACCCTCGTGGCCGAGCAGGTCGAAGACCTGTCCTGGCGTGTCGGCGGGCTCGTCCTGACGATGGGGCTGCTGCACGCCGCCACGATCATGACATTGCCCCTGGTCGCGCTCGTGTCGAACTCGACCCGAGTGGGTCGGGCATTGCCGAGATGGCTCGTCATCAGTCTCATGCTGGTCGCAGTCCCACTCGGGCTGTTCGTCCTGTGGGCCATCGTCGGTCTCAGCGTCGCTGGCGTCCAGTGACGCTGACGTGGCCGCCCACTTCCATGAGCGGCTGACAGACAATTGCGGCGACCTGCCGTGTCACCCGTCGGACCGTCGTTGTCCGTCTGTTGGTGTATGGAGCAACAGCAGTGACGAACGTGATCGAGATCGAGGGTTTACGCAAGTCGTATCGACGGCGCGGGGGGACGACCGTCGCTGTCGACGGGCTCGACCTGACCGTCCCCGAGGGCGGTGTCTTCGGATTTCTCGGGCCGAACGGCTCGGGCAAGACGACGACGATTCGTTGTGTGCTCGGGCTCGCGCTGCCGACGAAGGGAGTGATCCGCCTGTTCGGCGAATCTGTTGCAGAGGGTCTGCGTGAGGCGGTTCAACGAACCGGCGCAATCGTCGAGACGCCAGCGCTGTTTCCAACGATGACGGCCCGGGAGAACCTCCGGCTGCTAGCGGCGGTTGATCGCATCGGACCAGGACGGGTCGACGAGGTGCTCGCGATCGTCGGTCTGGCAGACCGCGCCGGCGACCTCGTCAAGCATTACTCGCTCGGCATGAAGCAACGCCTCGGGTTGGCAGCGGCGCTCCTCAAGGATCCGGACCTGTTGATGCTCGACGAACCGGCGAACGGCCTGGATCCCGCAGGGATGCGTGAAGTCCGTCAGCTCCTGCGTCAACTCGCCGACGACGGACGCACCGTGTTCGTCTCGAGTCACGTCCTCGCGGAGATCGAATCTACCTGCGATCGGGTGGCGATTCTCGCCAAGGGTCGCCTCGTCACCCATGGCACCGTCGAGGAGGTGATCTCGACCGCAGGGCACCGGGCGTCAGTCCTCGTGAAGGTCGATGATCTCGATCTGGGCATGTGGGCACTCCGTGACGCACATTTCGTGGCGGAACGAGTGAACGACGAGCTGCGAGTCGACGTCGCGCCCGAACGAGCAGGCGATGTCACCCGGGTACTCGCCGCCGCGGGTCAATGGGTGACCGAGCTCCGCCCCGACCGATTCAGTCTCGAAGACGTCTTCCTCGAGCTCACGTCGACGGCCGACGTCTCGGAAGCCCAACTGGAGCAGGTCGTCGCATGAACCTGCTGACGACAGAAATGCGTCGGGCGCTCCATCGCCGCGCGGTCCGTGTGATGATTGCGATCGCGCTGGTGGGATGCGGGTTCGCCGGCATCGTCGCGTACCTCGCATCCAGAGGAAAGACCATCGCCCGGCTTCGACTCGACGAGGGCAACCCCGCAGTGATGACCAACTGGTGGATCGCCGACGACCACGTCGGGGTCTTGTCCGTTGGCATGTTCTTTCTCTTCCTGGGTGGATTCTTCGCCGGAGCAACCGTCGCCGGCGCCGAATGGCGCGCCGGCACGATCACGACCGTGCTCACCTGGGAACCCCGACGACTCCGGCTCCACAGCGCCCGATTGACCAGCGGTGCGGTCCTCGCCTTCGTCATCTCGTTTGGGCTGCAGGTCATCTTCCTCGCATCCCTCGTACCAGCGGTCGTCTTCAACGGCACGGCCGAGGGCGTTGACGGCTCGTTCTGGTTGAACCTGGCTGTCGTGGTGGCACGCACTTCGGTGATCACCGCCGCCGCGGCCATCCTCGCGATGTCACTGGCGACTGCGGCGCGCAACACGGCGTTCGCCGTGATCGCGATGTTCGCCTGGATCGTCGTGATCGAGGGGCTCATCCGAACCCTGAAGCCATCGCTGTCGAGCTGGCTCTGGGGCGAGACGGTCACCACCGTCATGAGCTGGTCACGGCTCGACACGGTCGAGATCGCCCGCGGCCCGCTGATGTCGGCGGTCACCCTCGCTGCGTACCTCGCGGTGATCATCGGCGGCGCCGCGATCTCGTTCCAGCGTCGCGACATCGCCGCCGGTTCGTGAGCACGAACCGATTCGCCTACGACCTCGGCGAAGGGGTCCGGCTCCTTGTGGTGGCGGGCATCCCCGTCGGAGTGATCGTTGCCGGGATCGGCAGCCGGTTGGCGATGCTGCTGTTGCGACTCACGTCACCGGATGCAGTGCGGGGCGTGCAGAGCGATGACGATTTCACCATTGGCCAGGTCACTCTCGCCGGCACCTACCACCTCTTGCTGCTCGGCGCTGGGTTCGGAATCATCGGCGCAGCTGCGTACCAGTGGGTGCGTCCGTGGCTGCTCGGGCCATGGTGGTTCCGCCGGTTGACCGTCGCGCTCGGATCTGGGGTGGTCGTCGGATCGATGCTCGTGCACGCCGATGGAATCGACTTCAGGGTGCTGAAGCCCACGTGGCTCGCGATCGGGCTGTTCATCGCGCTGCCGGCGCTGTTCGGGCTGGCGATCGGCTCTGCGGTCGATCGCATCGAGCGACCGGGATCCTGGACCACCCGCGGTTGGAAGCGATGGGCTCTGCCGATTGTGCTGGTCGTGCCGTTCCCTCCGACGCTCCCGATCCTGTTGGTGGCGACGGCCGTGCTCGCAGTGTGGCTGATGGTCCGGCCGCTGGGAGCGGTCGAGTGGCTCAGGCGATCGACGGGCAACGGCTTCGTCGTGCGGGCGCTCTGGCTCGGCATCGCCTTGCTGGGCTTGGTTGCGCTCCGCAACGACATCACCGCCATCACCTGAGCCTGCCACGCACTGCTGCGGCACCGCTTCGTTCAGTCGAGCTCGACGATCCCGCAGGCGATCCGGCTGCCGGCGTCGCCGGTGCCCTTGGTCGCAGTGTCGGGTCCGCCCAGCGGAGCGCTGGGGGACACGTACCGGGTCGGGATGTTCCCGAAGTTGTCAGGCCCGGCGTGCAGGATCACGGCTCGGCCGGCGATGTCGGCGGGGCTGAACCTGCCGGTCAGCGATCGCGCCGATCCGCTTCCGTCCACGAGTACCTGGATGCTCGGCAGGTCCCCGGCGTGACTGCCGTGGTCCTTGGCCGGCTGGCCCTCGATTGTCGGGTTCCAATGTCCACCGACGTTCGTGAACGGCCCGGCCGGGTCACACTGCCCTGCTGCGTCGTTGGCGTGCAGATGGAATCCGTGATAGGCGTCGAGTCCGACGGTGATCCCATTGAGCGTCACCTTGACGACCGTGCCGTGCTCGTCGCCCTCGAACTTCACCTTGCCGACCTTGTTTCCGCCGACGTCGCGGAGAACAGCAGTGCCCTCCCAGCCGTCACCGGATGCGGATCCGCTCGACGTGGTGACCGTCAAGACGCCTGCGAGCGCGGCGACCCCGAGCGCTACCCCGGCCGCCTTCTTCGATCGTGATCGGTGCGAACCGGTCGCTGTGTTTCCCATGACCTTCTCCAATCCGTGAATGGGGCGCACTGTGCATCCCATACAGACAGACGATCGAGAGCAACCAACGGGTGACCGGTGTACCGACCCTGGCGACGAAGCACGTTTCTCGCCGAACAGCGCCCGACAGCGCCGGGCATCGACGCCGGTGCTCGGTAGCGCCGAGCGGCGGTTCAGTACGTCGTCCCGGGGCGAGGAACTACTGTCGTGTCGCTGATTCCGCCGACCTTCAGATGGCGGGCGCGGGCCGACGAGCTCAACGAGTCCGGTGACGGGAATCAGATCTCGACCCGTGTCACCCGTGCGGGTCCGGCTGATCGTCTGTACACCGATGAGCACCTTTGAATCTGCCGGAGAGAACGGGTCGCGTCGGCCCCGCATGGAACGCGTCGCGCTCGGCCTGATCGCCATGTTGATGCTCCCTGCGGCACCTCAGGCTGCGTTCGCACCACGATCGTTCTTCGACGATTTCCCTCTCGGGCGGAGCTGGATCGCACACCCCGGCGACGCCTACAACGAGCATCTCGTCCGAGACGTCGGAGCGCTCTTGCTCGCACTGATCATCGCCACAGCGTGGACCGTGCTGCGACACCAGGCCGGTCGAGGAATTGCGCTGGCGTGGCTCGTCCAAGGCGTCCTGCACGTCAGCTTCCACGCCCAACACCTCGATGGCTTCGCCGGTATCGACAAGGTCGGCCTCATCGGCTCGCTCGTCATCATCCCGGTGCTCGCTGTCGTAGCGCTGTGGGCCGGTCGATCGTCACCGGGATCCACAGACTGACGGCAAGGCGCCCTTGTCGGTTGACCAACCAGAACCCGTTGGCGCGATCCAGTTCGGGGGCGACGCGCCCGTCGCTTGCCTGCCGGCGCGGACCGGGTCGACTGTCCTGCGGCCAACCACGAGGAGGTCCCATGCCGTCGAGCATGTTGAGTGATGACACGTTCAGCCAAGCGAACATTGCCGAGTTTGCGGGCACCGCGCCGGTGGAGCGCACGATGACCGTGAGGGGCACCTCTCTCAAGGCGTTCTTCCTGCTGGTCGTGGCGATGGGGTTCGCTGTGTTCGGCTGGAACCACGCGAGTCGGGTGCTCGAAACGACATCCGGCATCACGTGACTGCTGGGCTACTTCCTCCTGATCGCACTCACCGTGGTTGCGGCGTCGAGACCGAAGCTGGCGCTGCCCCTCGGGTTGATCTACTCGGTGATGATGGGCCTCTGGATGGGGGCCATCTCGCGCGTCTACGACGCCGCGTACGAGGGCGTCGTCGCCCAGGCCCTGGCGGCGACGGTGGGAACGTTCATCGTCTGCTTGGTGCTCTACTCGACGCGGTCGGTGAAGGTGACCAGCAAGTTCGTGATGGTGCTCAGTGCAGCCATCGGTGGGCTGATGTTGCTGTATTTCATGGGTTTCATGTGGTCGCTGTTCACACCTGGCCCGGTGTTCTGGCAGCGCGCCACCGGTGTCGGCATCACCGTGAGCGTCATCGCATGCGTGCTCGCCGCGTTGTCGTTGTTCGTCAACTTCGCCGTGATCGAGGGTGGCGCCAAGGCCGGAGTACCCAAAGCAATGGAGTGGTACGCCGCATTCGGGCTCGAGTCGACGCTGGTGTGGTTGTACCTGGAGATCCTCGACCTACTGGCGAAGACCAGAGCTCGGCAGGGGTAGGACCGCTTCGATCGCATCACAGGCCGCCGACGTCCCGTCCTCGGCTCGGAGCTTGTCGCCGATCCGTGCGGCCTGTTCGGCGAGTGAGCGATCCGTGAGGAGGCGGTGGATTGCCTTGGAGAGGTGTCGGCGATGTCGAGCCCAGATACCGGTGCCGAGGAGTTCCTGTCGTTGAGCGTGCCAGCGTTGGTCGAACATGCACGGCGCGATCACCGATGGGAGGCCTGCCTCCAGCACCAACGCGTTTGTGCCGTGCGCACCTGAATGAACGACGGCGCGTGCATGCGGCAGGAGCGGGGCAAGGGGAACGAACTGCCACACTCCGTGCTCTGGTCGGACCATCGATCTGACCCGTTCGGTGATCGCAGCGTTCGAGGTGAGGAACAGGCCGCGTGCGCCGATTTCGTCGAGGATCAGAGCGACGGCTTCGAAGATCTCCGGCTTCGCAGAGGCACCACTGGTGCCAAGGGTGACGATGACCGGGGGCGAGCCGGCGGCGAGGAACTCGAGTACGTCATCGCCCAGTCGTCCACCGTCGGGCCCGTTCCGCGTGAACCCGACGAGGTCGTATCCATCCGGCCAATCCGGGGCTGGGCCGATGTAGTGCGGCGAGGTCAACGCGATGTTGCGGTGCGGTGAGAGGCGCGCGTCGATCACGTTCCATGACCGAGGCGTCGCCAGGCCGAGACGGTCTCGGAATTCGACGAAGCCCGATCGACACGTGAGCGGGGCGGCCAGTCGTGATCGCCCTGCGCTCCACGTCGCCCGGTTGATCGTCGATCCGAGGTTCGGCATGCCAGCGGGTGGTGCGGTGGCGGTGGGGACGAGCATCGGGAACAGGTCACCCACCACCCACGGCACCCCTCGGAGTTCGCACGACATCGACCCGACGAT
>Ga0335395_10003140_pt1 | contig 10247 bp, 11 predicted proteins | sample MAT02_FD_205744 | JGI IMG/M metagenome (GOLD analysis project Ga0335395, IMG submission 205744) | Freshwater microbial communities from Lake Fryxell liftoff mats and glacier meltwater in Antarctica - MAT-02 (spades assembly) (version 2) ...
TTGGTGCGCGGAGACCGCAGCGTGGTCGAAGTGATGCCGGCGGCCGGGCGTACGGAGGCTGGTCCGGGCGCTGAAGAGCTTCGAGCTTGGGCGGTTGCGGTTTGTGCGAGCGGTTCCAGGTCGGCAGAAGTTCTCAACTACGCCGCTGTCCCCGAATGGGGAGGCGGCATTGCAGTCGTCGACCTGTGCGTCGGCGGTTCGTAGGTTCGGTTCACATCTAGGTCTACCCGCCGCCAATCACGAGCCGCAGCGACGGGGCCCAACTTAGGACGCCAACTCAGTGCGATGGAAAGCGGTTCGATGCGACACGCGTCCATTGTGTCTCGCATCGACCACCTGAGGACGACGGCTTCGAGCTCGAAACAGATGGCGGCAACGTATGCCATGGCGGCACCATGGTCGAGTCGTCGAAGCCGAGGAAGCCGAACGTGCGTCCGGTAGGTGGGAAATGGCCCCATTCACACTGACCGGGAACAGCTCGATCTGGTCGGCTACCCGTCACACGTCAAGAACTCGATCCAGCTCCCATGATGAAGGGGTTCATGATTTCGTGCGGAGCCACGGTCTCATTCTTTGCGAGGCGGCCCTATTCGGGGATGTGCGAAGCGATCGATCGGGCGTGTTCGACAACGATCGCACCGATCTCTGCGGCGTTGTCTTCCCAGAACATGAAGTGTCCATTGCCCGAAATTCCGCGATCGGCGATCCAGTCAAGTGTTGCGTCGGCACCCCACGACTTCAGGAGGTCGATGGTTCGCTTCTCGATTTCGTAGGTGTGCGCAGCATCTTCGGGACCGGAGATGAGTTTGATCGGCATTCCGTCGAATCCGTCAGTGCTCACGACGGGCGGGAGACCGGGTACCGCTCCGATCCGCTGGAGGATCATGGTCGGCGGGATTCCTGAGCATCGCGCCTCGACTTCGCGCCGACGCGACCGATCAAGGCGGGTGCTGGTCCCGTAGGCCTGCAACTCGATGTATCCGTCTCCGTACCGGTAGTAGCGCTCCCGATCGACCTCGACGTGGAGTCCGGTTTCGGTGAACGTGGCTGACACCCTTCGACCGTCATCGGAAAGGATCTCTGCCTGAGGTGCAACGTTTGCCGGGTACGAACTGGCAACGGCGATCACACCTACGACGAGTTCGCGCTCATGTTCGACGAGTTGCCAAGCTGTTGCACCGCCCATCGAATGGCTGATGACGATCGTCGGTCGTCCGATCACGTTCCGCAGGAATGACCGATAGCCGGCCACTACCTGTTCGTAGCCGACGTCGATCGGGTCGATGAGGCCCGATCGTCCCGTGCCTGGCCAGTCGGTCACCCAGCAGTCGAATCCTGCGTCGGCGACTGCGTCGGCCCATCCGTTGTCACCGTCGAGGTCGCCGCGGAAGCAGGCGCCGGTTGCACCACCGCCGTGGATCCAGAGAACGGATGGACCACCTCCGTTGAGGCGCTCGAAGTAGATTCCGGTCAGGGCGTCGTACCCGCTCGTTGCGGCCGATTTGCTCACGACGGCGACCCAGATCGCTCGACTCGGTTGGCGGAGAGCAGCATCATGACGTCGACCTCGGGGAGCGGCCCCTCGGGAACCATGGAGTTCTGGTGGTCGTACACGACCGGTGGCCATGACAGGCGCTCGTCCTCACTGATGCGCGACATGACAGAAAGCGTTCTCTTCGACGGGTCGAGAAACCAGTACTCCGATGTGCCGGCAATCTCGTAACCCAGGCGCTTGACGCCCAATGCATAGCGGTCGGATGAGTCTGTCCGGACTTCGACGACGACTACCAGACCTTCATCGTCGTCGAGAACAGCGACCTCGGGCACGCAGTCGACCCCGACGGCGGTGATCTCTGGGAACGAGGCAACCGTCCAGCCGGGACGTGACGTTGCGAGCAAACGAGTCAGCGTGGCCGCAACCGTCTGCTGAGTGCGGTCGAGGAAGGGTGTCAGCTCGTCGGTGAAAAAGTCATCACCGAGGACGTGCTCGCGAATCGCACCTCCCCTCCGGCGACCGTTCATCAGAGGACGGATCATCTCGTTGGCTCCTCCGAAGGCTGTCTCTCCGATTCGCTCAACGAGTTCTTCTCGACACCGAGCATCTTGCGCCAGGTGACCCAGAAGTGACGAAGTCGGTTGTCGTCGCCGCGTTGCCCAGACGTTGCGTCGGCTCCGCGAGCAATGACGCTCTTTGTGACGTGACGGGAGCGGACACCCGCCTGCTGGAGTCGGAACACCGGTTCGTCTTCGAGGTCGACGCGATCGCCGACCCATGCCTTGAAGCTCGTGTTTCGCAGAGCGATCGTTTCCGCGTCGTCGTCTTCGAGGCGCATCACGCGATGTTCCATGAAGACGCCCGTCGGACCGTCCAGTTCCTGGCTGCTGATGCTCACCATGTTTGCACGCAGCGAGATCAACAGGTCGGGAAAGATGTTGACGACGAAGCCCTCGTGCGGATCAAGCCCCGGAAGAACGACCTTCTGCAGGTCGTCCGCCAATCGCGGGTCCATCTTGTCGAACGCCATTCCGACTTCTTGACGAGCGTGACTGTTCCTGAACAAGTGGTAGTCCCCCGGGGGGCTCGAATGGCGGAAGAAGGGGTGGACGAACGGGACGTGGTAGCCGTCACGACTGTTTTCTGCGAAGACCTTCCAGTTGATGTCTTCGTGGTGGCGATGATGCTGGTCGACGACCATCTTGTTGTCCTTCAGTGGCCGGGCGAGGATCTCGATCATCTCAGGGCCGATCCACTCTTCGAGCGTCATGTCGTCATCGCTGAAGTTGATGAACACCAGGCCGAAGAGGTTGGCGATCCGGATCCGTGCCAGTCCGAAGTCCTCCTTCGAGAAGCCGGTGCCGTCATAGGCCTCCTCGCCAGGTAGGGCGATCAGTTCCCCCTCGAGCGAATAGGTCCAGAAGTGGTACGCACAACGGAAGTTCGCACAGTGTCCCGAACTCTCGTCCGTGAGGAGTGCGCCGCGATGGCGACAGACGTTGTGCATGGCGTTGAGCTCGCCGTTTTTCGTTCTATTGATGATGATCGGGCTCTCCGCGACTCGTAAGGTAACGAAGTCCCCCGGCTCGGGGATCTCGCTTTCGTGGCAGGCGAACAACCAGCACCTGTCGAAGATGTCGCGGAGTTCACGGTCGTACACCTCCTGTGAACGGTAGGTCTCGTTGTCGACGATTCGATCGTCGGGGAACTTCTCGATGGCTACATCGATCTTCTTCACCGCATTGCTCCTTCGGGCTTGGTTCAGATTCAGGGTTCGGATTGTTCTCGATCGGGGTCAAACGACCGGGTAGCGGGCTTCGAAGGTCACGCAGCCTGATGCTGATTTCCAGGGGCCGTGGGGCATCCCAGGCGGGCGCGATGCGTAAGTACCAGCTCGAAATACCTTGTCGAGGGTGAGGTCGTGCAGTTCCCCTTCGAGGATGTACACCTCCTCCCAGAAGTCGTGGCGAAGCACGCCGAGGACTGTCGTGTCGGTACCCGGTTCGAAGCGCAACATCCGGGTTGCGATCCCCGTCGATGTGTCCACGGAGAGGAGTCGCTCGCTCTGGCCGTCCACGCCTCCGGGGATCAAGGTCCACTCGATGTCTTCGACGGCGAAGAATTCGAGCTCGGGTTTGTCGAGTGGCGCACCGCCTCGCGAACTCATGTCGACGACCGAGTAGTGGAGGTCGAGTGACCACGTCCCATTGGTGATCGACGCAGTGAAGTCTTTCGACGGCCGGATGTTGCCGATCGTCGAGATGGTGCCGAGAAAGACGACGTCCCCGTTGCGCAGGTCGCCCGCTTCGCGAGCGACGAACTCGATGATTGTCTCGGCCGGAAGCAGGACATCGATGCGCCCTCGCTGATATTCGGTCATGCCGCCGTCGACTGCGCTCGTCAGTGTCAGGGAGTCCCAATCCTCGACATCGTCCAAAGCAATGCACGTCAGTCCGATCGGGTGGATGCAGGCAGCCTTGCTGGCCGCCAGGTCGCTCGTCTCGAGAGTGCGGTCGGTGTGGTCGCTGCCTATCGTGAGGTACAGCCGGTCGTCCCATTTCACGATGACCGGCTCGACCTCGCCCGAAGTGTTGTCGCAGACGACTGGAAGCGCCGGCGTCTGACGCACGAGTTTCGGCGGAGGCTGAAACAGGACGGGTGTGTTCTCGGGGACCGGGACGCCGATGTCGGCGAGTTCGCTCACATGGTGGGCGACAGCATCAGCGTCTCTACCGGTGAACCCGGCGACGAGGAGACGCTCGACGACGACGACGACATCGGTGCCGTCGGACAGGTTGCGAAAAACGAGAGTGTTCACGGTGTCCATTCTTGTGAGCCGACTTCGGATACGACGTCAGCGAAGGCGATGTTGGTGGTGGAAAGCAGTCCGAGGCGATGTGCGGCAGCGTTCATCTCCTCGACTGATCCTGCGCTGATCGTGGGTTGGTAGAAAGAGCTGTCGCGGGCGATCAGTTCAGAGATCAAGCTCCGTTCGTACTTCGGGAAGTGTCGCTTGCACGCTTCCTCGGCCAGGCTCGGATTCTCGGTCAGAGCCAGCTGTGCCTCGATGATCGAGCGTGTGACTGCGGCTGCTTCGCCGGAATGTTGCACTACTCGCAGCGAGGCTGCCGCTAGAGCTGAGAACGTCAACCCCTGCGTTCCGTCGGGGCCGTCACCGCGACGAGCGTCGACGACGACGGTTCCGTGCCCTCCATCGACGGCGACTTCGGCGCCCATGCCGTTCGCCCAGAATCCGTCGATTAGACCGTTCCTAAGCGCTTCGGCGGCTGCGATGCCGAACGACATCTGACCTTCTGCGGCGGCGGGGATCGGTCCGATTTCGACATCGGTGTCGGGGTCCAGTCCTGAGTCCGCAAGCATGAGTCGCAGACCGTCGACAGGTCCTGGTGCAGCCCCGATCTTAAGTCCCTTGACGGCTTCGACGTCTCGAGGTCCGATTCCGAGGTCGGTTCGTACCACAAGAAACCAATACATGTGCTGCGAAAGTGCGCAGAGGAGTTCGACGCCCTTCCAATCCTCGAATGCGTACAGCGCAGCGTGCGAGGCTCCACCGACGTACTGCACTTCGTCGTCTCGGAGCATCTCGTAGGTACGGGTGATTGGGAAGACGAGTTCGATCGACGCATTGACTCCGTTCGCCTCGCACATGCCGAGTTCGACGGCGGCGATGGCTGGGAAGTACGACGGCGAGATCATGTCGGGGATTGCTATCCGGATCGTCATGGCGTTACGTTGATTGTTTGCTCGATGTGCACAATGGATACACTTTGGTCGATGATCGTTCACATTGCAAGTCAAAGATCAGGAGCGCTGGAACGGTGCTGACGGCAGTTGGCGTGTTCGCAGTGATCATCGTTTCCCTGATCGTCTGCCTTGTGCGTGACGACAACCAGTGGGGATGTTGATTCAGATGCCGATGGCCCCGAAGGCCGAGTGGCTTACACCGAGCCGATTGCCTCGACGAGGTCGTCGCCAAAGCGGTCGTTGAGTAGTTCGGTCGAGATCCCGAGACCGTCATTGATTCGGTTCATGAAGTTTCGATATGCGGTCAACAGCACGATGTCGAAGATGTTCACGTCGTCGAATCCATGCGATCGGAGTGACCGAATGTGGTCCTCGGTGATGCTGTTAGGGGTGAGCGTCAGATCCTCGGCGAAGCTCAACATCGCTTCGTCCGCCGGATCGAGCCCCGCCTTACGCCAATTTTTGTAGACCATGACCGCCTGGTCCATGTCGAGGTCCCCGCGTTGCGCAAGTAGTCCCGCGTGTGCCGTGCCGCAGTACTCGCAATGGTTGATACCGGAAACCGCCGTGCCGATCAGGTCGGCGCGACGCTTTCCGATCGTTGAGGCGTCGCCGAGAACCACTCGACGCATAGCCGACATCACCGATGCGACCTCTGGTCGGGGGCTGAACGCCCTGACCGCATCAGGGACGAAACCGAACGAGCGTCGAGCATCTTCGTAGGCCGTGGCTAGCGCACCGGTCGCAACGCCCACATCGGTGAGCGGAATGAAGCTCATGTCAAAGCGCCGTTCGAGAGACTGATCATCGCAACAGTGTATACACATTGACAATCGGAGGGGTATCGAGCTTCTGAGCACCCGACGGCACCGTCATCGTAAGGCTCGGCGCAGCTTGCGAGAGCCAGCGCTCCTGAGTAGTTCGGGAGCTATCGCTCCGGCTGTGCGCTCAGAAAGCCCTGGTAGATCGCAAGATCCACTAGGGCTTTCTTGCGTCTGCACCCGGTTGTCCAGCAAGTTGGTCTCGGCGGACGAGAGAAGGGCGCTCGGCCGCTCGCCTTGACGAACGGGTACCGAGACCGAAATGGAACGTCCACCCGAGATTCCTCGTCGGGTCACATGCTTGTGCCGAAGCGAACCTGCAGCCACCGGATCGACGAATCGCTTTGAAGTCAGGGGTAACGGACAGTCAGTTGAAGAGTCAAACCTGGCGGCTGCAGGATCACACTCCACATTCTCACTGTCAGATGAGGGCCACGATCGCCCTGCACCACGGTGGACTCGATGTGGGCCAGCTGATCATCGACGGCGTGGGCGAGTTGCTCTGCACATAGGCTGATGCCGTTCGAAGGACCGACTGCTGCCGATTTCGTGCGCGCCCACGTTGAATCGACGTGAAACCGGTTCGGGTGCGACGAGGGGTGCTGTGCCGGTGTTGTCGAACGGGGAGACCGCTAGATCGTCAGTCGAATCGCTGTGGCAGGGGAACTCCGATGACCTCGCCCATCGATCGGTACTGCTCGGTCGGGCCGACACCTGCAGCGTCCATCAGCCGATTCACCATCTCAAACGCTCCGATCACCGCCGCCGCTCTGACCATTGCGGCCTTTCCGAGCCCAGCCTCCAGGGCCACACGTGCGGTTTCGACCTCGAGCTCGTCGCGCAACACGACAGCTTCGGTGAATGCGATGAGCTCGCGACCACTGGGGATCCCCGAGTCGACAGTAGGAGATCCGACGCCCTTCATGTCGACGTCTAACCCGAGGAGTTGGGCGCTCTCACGGAGCATCCCGGCGTGTGAATACAGTCAATAGAAGCAGTCGTTGAGCAAGGACGTGTGCGATGCGACTAGTTCCATCTGAGGGCGGGTCAGGCCGTCGCGTTCTGCGGTCTTGTTGCCCATGGTCGGCCCCTCGGAGATATTGAACGCCGGGATCAGATACATCGCGGCGAGCAGATCGTTCATCGCAGCGCTCTCGGCCGGAACCGCCGACAACACGTTCATCGGCACGGCGCGACCGGTCGTCGGAACCCAAGCGTTGTGCAGATCGACGTCGTCATTTCGTAGACGACTGGGTTCACCATCGACCGGATTGGGGAGCGCTCGCTGTGGAACGCCGACACCGAAATCAAACGAGTCGACCGCCCGGATGATCGACGCGATGGAAACGACCTCCACATAGGCCTCGATCCCGAGACCGTCGGCAGCAAGTTCGGAAATCCATTCGGCGGTGATCGTCGTCGGTTCTTTGCTCACCCGCTGCGCGGCGCGCCGAGCCGCACTTGTGGCGTCACCGTCACGTGCGGCGCTGCAGATGGCGTGCCGTTCGCCGCCCGTGAACCAGGTGCCCGGGTTGACTAGCCGATCGAGTTGTTCTTCGATCGCTGTCTCAATTGGTGGGGTGGTCGGTGCGGTCATGACTTCTTTCAGCGTCGGGCGGTCCTTTCGGAGTGTATACACTTGCGTCGTCCGCCCCCAACCGGGTGCGAGCCGCCACGACGAAAGGTCTTTCGATGACACACCCCGCTTCACTCCGTCCCGGAACCTGGATGGTCGACCCAGCGCACACCATTGTGAGTTTCAGGGTTCGCCATCTCGGGATCTCTCGGATTAGGGGAACGTTCCGCACCGTCACGGGTTCGGTAAAGATCGCCAACGAGCTCGGGTCCGCCCTGATCGACATCAAGATCGATTTGACCTCGGTCGACACGAACAACGAGAAGCGTGATGGGCATCTCCAAGGGCCCGACTTCTTCGACGTCGAGAACGACAGCACCATGCGCTTTGCATCGACGTCGATCGATGTCGAGCGAGGCACCATCACCGGCGACCTCACCCTACGGGGAACGACGCGACCGATCGAGCTTCGAGCAGAATTCCACGGCGTCGACACCGATCACTACGGCAACACCAAGGCGGGGTTCAGTGCGACCGGGGCACTCGACCGCACCGATTTCGGCATCGACTTCCAAGTCGCCCTCGACAGTGGAGGGATCCTCCTGGCCAACGAGATCAAACTGGAGATCGACGTCCAACTACTTCAGCCTGCGGACTGACGCAGACACCCGCTTGATCTCACCGAGAAAAGATGTATACAGTACCCACTTGCCTGGAGCTGTTTCGACGACGAACAGTGCGTCCGGATCGACTACAGCCATCAAGTGTATACAAAGTCCACATTCAGATCCCTAGACGAGGAAGATCAAACCGCATGACGAATGAACTCGAAGCACCCGTCGACCGCTGGTACGTCGCAGCACACTCCGACGAGGTGACGCGTGAACCACTGGCCCGCACGGTGATGTCGAAGGAGCTCGTTCTGTACCGCAAGATGGACGGCGAAGCCGTCATCATGAAGGACCTCTGCCCCCACCGTTGGGCGCCACTCTCCATGGGACGCGTCGTTGATGACTGCATCCAGTGCCTGTATCACCGCGCAACGTTCGACGAGAACGGCCAGTGCGTCAGCGTCGGCGGATCAGACGAGGTGCCCGTGCCGTGGCGCGTCCCAACGTTCCCCGTGGCCGAACGACACGGCTTCGTCTGGGTGTGGACCGGCAACCGCAGTGCGGCAGACCCCGACACGATTCCGACCCTCTTCGAGCGAATCGATGTCGCAGGCTCACGGGTCGTCGACGACTGCTTCCCGGCGCTGAAGGCACACTACATGCTCGCCGTCGACAACCTCTTTGACTCCACGCACGCCGAATCGCTGCACGAATCCACGCTCGGCAGCCCGGGATTCTCGCTTCAGCGCGACGTCGACGACGACGGCAACGCCGCAGCGGAGGGCGCCAAGTTCGAGATGCAGATGACCGACGACGGGATCGCCTACCAAGTCGAAATCCTCAACAACACCGCAGGCCGCTCGTTCATTGCGGGTCTCGGTAGGAGGCTGGGTCAGCCCGGAGAATACACCGGCCCGGTCGACCAGTTCCTCAAGGTGACATGGTCTGCACCGTGCTTCTTCACCTTTGACATGACCGTGAACGTCGCTGGCGGTGCATCCGAGGATGCAGTCAACTTCTGCACGTTCCATGCGCTCACCCCAGAAACACCGACGACTTTCAACTACTTCTACAAGACCGTCGAACCGCCCTGTGACTACCATGAATCACTCGCGAGGTTCTGGCACGACAAGACGACGATCGCCTTCAATGAAGACAAGACGATGATCGAAGCGCAGCAACGTCTCATGGGCACGCGCCGCCCGTACCGGTCCAATAGGTGGGGCGCTCTGCCCAGCGATCAACTCGGTATGGCGGCGAGAGGAATCGTCGAAGGACTGATCGGTGCCGACGCATCGGTCGCCGAGACCGACGACATCGAAGAAGAGATCAAGTCGACACCCGTCGGCGTCGGGCACTGAGCCACGAACATCAATCGAAAGAAGAGTTCACCATGTACAAAGTCGTCGCAATCTACAAATCTCACGACGGGTGCAAGTTCGACTACGACCACTACTGGTCGACCCACGTCCCGCTCGCAACCAAGCAGATGAAGGCCGGCAACGTCCCGTTCAGTCGACGCGAAGTCGAGACGGAATTCAAAGGGTTCCTCGACCCGTCCACGCCGGTCCCGATGCTCACCTGCACCTACTACGTCGATTCCGAAGCCGAGATCGACAACTTTCGCCAGTTCATGATGACCGACCTTGTGCAGCCGTTGATCGAGGACGCACAGAAGTACACCGACTGCGAGATTGACTGGGTCGTCTCCAAAGTCACCGTCGGCTGAATCCGACCGAACAATGAAGGTAGCGAACCGTTGAGGTGCAGTTGTGAGCACAGATACGATCGAACATCCCGACAGCCCACTTGCTTTCCCCGAGCGACGATTCATCGGGATGAGCATGAAACGTCGAGAGGACCCGTCGATGCTCACCGGGGGAGCGAAGTACGTTGCTGACCTCGACGTGCCCGGAATGCTCGACGTTGCCTTTGTTCGTTCTGAGGTCGCCCACGCCACCATTAGCAACATCGACGTC
>Ga0335395_10003141_pt1 | contig 10246 bp, 5 predicted proteins | sample MAT02_FD_205744 | JGI IMG/M metagenome (GOLD analysis project Ga0335395, IMG submission 205744) | Freshwater microbial communities from Lake Fryxell liftoff mats and glacier meltwater in Antarctica - MAT-02 (spades assembly) (version 2) ...
GCGTATAATTTATAGAGAGTATGCTAAAGATAAAGCCATACCAAAAGTGGCTAGCTTTGTTGAGGGGAAGCTACAGGATTTTCAGAATCCTAAGATGGAGAAAATTCTTCAATTAACAGGGTTGTTTGACAAAGATTGGGCAAATGATCTGAGGTGCAAAACAGAAGGTGAACTAAAAGATGCAGTTGATAGTATTGCCAATAACAGGAATAAGATAGCGCATGGTGATTCAGTTGGAATCAGCTACAGTCAGATAAAAGGTTACTACGAACGGGCGATTAAGGTAATTGAGTTGATCGAAAATCAATGCAGTAAATAATGACGGAATTCCTGTAGGGTGCAAGGTCTGAATTGTAAGTTATATTTTACCAAAAGTGCGATCGCCCTAACCCAAGATTAAATCAATACTCACTGCAAACTCAGGAAAAGCCAGCGGCGAAACTTGTTGACCCCGCTCAAACTTTTGCATTAAAGTGTAGCCATTTGCGATCGGCTCGCGGTAAACTTCTAAGCAGTTTTCCTCAAGATCCCACAACCAAACTTCCTGAATCCCAGAACGCGCATAATTCGGTACTTTCACATCGCGATCGAAATCAACAGTGCTATCTGAGACTTCTACCAAAAGCAACACCTCTGACGGTATTGGATGGGCTGTAGCGTAGTAATCAGCACGAGGTTGCAGCAAGACAACATCCGGTTGAGGTTCAGTCTTTTCTGTCAACTGGATCGGGTTTTGAACATCTAAAATAGCAGTTTCTTCTGGAATTTGGCGAAACTGTCCGATCAGTCGCCGTACACAAGTTGCATGACGAGTCCCAATTGCTGCCATGACGATTATTTCTCCTTCGATCAATTCAACTCTATCATCTTCACCAAAAACACCAGCATCAGCCATAAGGTGATATTCTTGGACTGTAAATAGCCGTCTTTTCATTTCAACAGACATAACTATTCTCCCTTTTTAGCAGTTAGTTTAAGCTAACTGTTTTAACCCAAGATTAAATCAACACTCACTGCAAACTCAGGAAATGCCAGCGGCGAAACTTGTTGACCCCGCTCAATTTTTTGCATGGAAGTGTAGCCATTTGCGATCGGCTCGCGGTAAACTTCTAAGCAGTTTTCCTCAAGATCCCACAACCAAACTTCCTGAATCCCAGAACGCGCATAATTCGGTACTTTCACATCGCGATCGAAATCAACAGTGCTATCTGAGACTTCTACCAAAAGCAACACCTCTGACGGTATTGGATGGGCTGTAGCGTAGTAATCAGCACGAGGTTGCAGCAAGACAACATCCGGTTGAGGTTCAGTCTTTTCTGTCAACTGGATCGGGTTTTGAACATCTAAAATAGCAGTTTCTTCTGGAATTTGGCGAAACTGTCCGATCAGTCGCCGTACACAAGTTGCATGACGAGTCCCAATTGCTGCCATGACGATTATTTCTCCTTCGATCAATTCAACTCTATCATCTTCACCAAAAACACCAGCATCAGCCATAAGGTGATATTCTTGGACTGTAAATAGCCGTCTTTGCATTTTGACAGACATAAATATTCTCCTTTTTTAGCAGTTAGTTTAAGCTTACTATTTTAACCCAAGATTAAATCAACACTCACTTCAAAATCTGGAAACGCCAGCGGCGAAACCAATTCTCCCCGCTCAAACTTTTGTACTGAAGTGTAGCCATTTGCCGTAGGATTGCGGTAAACTTCTAAACAGTTCGCTTCCAGATCCCACAGCCATACTTCCCGAATGCCCGATCGCGCATAATTCGGTACTTTCACATCGCGATCGAAATCAACAGTGCTATCTGAGACTTCTACCAAAAGCAACACCTCTGACGGTATTGGATGCGCTGTAGCGTAGTAATCAGAACGAGGTTGCAGCAATACAACATCCGGCTGAGGTTCAGTCCTTTCACTCAACTGAATTGGATCTTGAACACCCAAAATAGCACGTCTTCTCTCCAGATCGGAGAACACAGCGATCAGACGCTTTACACAACTTGCATGACGAGTCCCAATTGCTGCCATTTCGATAATTTCTCCTTCTATCAATTCCACTCTGTCATCTTCACCAAAAACACCGGCCTCACCCATCAAGTGGTACTCCTGGACTGTAAATAGCCGTCTTTTCATTTCAACAGACATAACTATTCTCCTTATTTGCAGCTTCCCTAAATTTATCATAAAAAAACCGCCCCAAACGGAGCGGCAAAAAGAGGAAAATTTTAGATAACAAATCTTAAACAAGTCTTTAACTGCCGACAAAAAACATATTAGTAGAGCAAGAATTACTCGCCCTACCAACAGCTTTAGATGAGGGTGATGCTTGTTGCTGCTGTGGAACCAAAACTGTAGCCAGCAGTGGGGTTCGCAAGACCTAAACGCACAGTTCCATCATTGGTTGTAAATGCGTTGTCTTGAACCGTAAAGGTTTGACTGAGTTGACCATCGGCGAAGGACAGGGTGCCACCAGTTGGGCTGCCTGGAGTAAGCGCATAGTCCGTACCAAATACAGGTGCAGGCCCACTGCCGGGAGTACCCGCAAGAAGAATATAGTCAACCGATGCTGCACCTAAGCCACTTGAACGGGTAACTGTAACGGTTGTACCACCGCCCTGAGTGGCGATAGTGCCGTAATCAGACGCACTATACTGGAAGACATTGCCAGACGCACCTGCACTATCGTCAAGAATATCTAGCCTTGCTGTTGAGGGAGTACCGACTGGGCCGTTGTTGAGAAATAGGTTAACAGTCTCAGTCATTTCAGGCACACTATCAGGATTAACAAAGATGTTGAACGTCTTGGAAGTTTCCCCAGGGCCAAAGTTTAGTACACCAGAAGCAGAGGAGTAATCAACTGCACTCCCAGTAGATAATGCGGTGCCGTCAAGAGTACCATAGCTAATGCTTGCCGTAGCCGTACTAGGGCCGACACGATTCACCGTCACCGTAGCAAAGCCAGATGATTCCTTGGTGCTGAAAGTAGCAGCACTAAAAACGAACTCGGTTGCTGTTGCGGTTCCAGGAGTCGGAGTCGGAAAAGGAGTCGGAGTCGGAAAAGGAGTCGGAGTCGGAGTCGGAGTCGGGACTGGTGGCACATCCAGAATCGTCAAGATTGATGGATTGCTGCCCACATTACCGCCGCTGAGCACCAAATTCACCGTTTCCGGCGATTCCAGAATCATGTCGCTCAGAGCCGAAATCGTGAAACTAGCGCTATTTTGCCCAGCAGCAAAGTTCAGCGAACCAGCCGCCACACTGTAATCAGGTGCAGTCCCGCTAGAAATTGCCGAACCGTCAACAGTGGCGTAGTTAATTGTTGCTGCACCAGTGCCATCGGTACGAGTAACTGTAATCGTAGCCTGGCCGCCTTCGTTGACACTGTAACTCTGCTGGCTGAACTGGAAGACACTTGCAGGCGTCGGAGTCGGAGTCGGAGTCGGAGTCGGAGTCGGAGTCGGCGATACCGAGGTTGAAGCATCAAAAATCGTCACCGTGGCTGGGTTGACAGTACCCACATTACCGTTGTTCAGAAATACATTCACCGTCTCCGGCCCTTCGGTAATAGCATCGTTCAGAGTCGGGACAGTGAAAGTCGCGCTAGTTTGATCCGCCGAAAAGTTCAGAGTTCCCGTAGTAGCAGTGTAGTCAGCAGCCGAGCCGGTAGAAAGTGCTGAACCGTCAACAGTACCAAAACTAATGCTTCCAGGAGCGGAAGTATTGCCCGTGCGAATCACTGTGACTGTAGCGGGACTGCCTTCGGGAGTAGAGTAATTATTTGCGCTAAAGCTGAAGACACTTGCAGGAGTCGTTCCCGGTGTCGGTGTCGGTGCAGGCGTCGGGGTTGGGGCTGGTGTCGGGGTTGGTGTCGGGAATCCAGCCGATTGGAACCAAGCTGGGTTGGCGCTCAGTTGGGCTGCTGTCAAACCTTGGATGTTGACTAAATACTCGCCCGTGCCGGTATCGCGAACGAGGGTGTTGCCGATGCTGATGCCGTTGGAACCGGTGCCGTCGATGAATTGCAAATCGCTAAATTGCAGGCCGCCGAACAGTTGGATGACATCGTTGCCGGCGACTCGGAAGTCGGTAATTACGTCGGCATCGGGGACTCCGGGGCCGCCGGTGGTGGCTGTGGGCCTGCCGTCGCCTACTCGCCCGATCGCAAAAATGTCATTTCCACCACCGCCACTCATCGTATCAGAACCGAGGTCGCCGTAGAGTAAATCGTCGCCGAGGTCGCCTAGGATCAAGTCGTTGCCTTTCCCGCCGAACATCGTGTCATTGTCTTTGCCACCGAACATACTGTCGTTTCCGTCGTTGCCAAAAACGCTGTCATTGCCGATGTCGCCTCTAACTAAGTCGTTGCCTTTACCACCGTAAACTTGGTCGTCGTCTTTGCCGCCGAAAACGCTGTCGTTACCTTCATTGCCGTTAACAAAATCGTTGCCGGGGCCGCCGAAAAGTAGATCGTTTCCGTCTAGTGCATTGATTACATCATTGCCGTCAAGGCCGCTGATGGTATCGTCGCTCAGTAAGTTTCCCAGGCTAATTACGCGACCGTCTGGTAAAAGACCCGGTATCACGTCTGCGCCGAGAGTTCCTGTTATGTTTGCCATTTTTTTTAACTCCACAGGTTAATTTTTTTTTTGCTTTTGGTAGAAGCACCTGTAGAGATTCTTCAGGGTAAGATTGCGGTCGTTAAATTAACAGAGTTGCAGGAGTAAATCGGACATTTATGTCAAAATTTAGTCTGCTGTTTGTCCCGATACGGTAATCTCTCCGTACATTTTAAGCTGTTGCGATATCTTGCAACTGTATTTCGCTTCGATGTCCTGTTAATAGTGAAGAATGAGAATGCTCGATGAATGTTCCCGAAATTAAAAAAAAAGTGGCATCAAAGTTAATACTTGTTTGCTTGAAAAATTCTGGCGATCGCGGATTGCTATGAGTGCCAATAGTTAAGCTATATATTTCTATTAATTCAACCGATTTCAGGACGATTTTTGAAAATATATAGCAATCCTAAATCAATTGAAATAACTGGTTCCTTTGGAAGATCTGAGGAAATCATGTAATATCAAGTGCGATCGATTAGCATAACAAAAACGGTTCGTAGTGCGGACTGAAGTCCACGACAAGAGAGCGGACTGAAGTCCGTACTACGAACCAATTTTAACGGTTCGTAGTGTGGACTTTAGTCCGCTCCCTATGACGGACTAAAGTCCGTACTACTAACCAATTTTAACGGTTTGTAGTGTGGACTTTAGTCCGCGACAAGAGATCAGATACTACCACCTTTTATATACAGATTATTCCGTATAATACCATTTTTCCAAATAAATGCTACATAGAACCCGCCCCTTATTAAGGGGGCGAGAACTTGATAAGCAAGTATTTATTAAATTGGTATAATTTAGGTGTATCAATACTTTTCAGTATTGATAGAAATATCCAAAAAATTCATAGAATTGTGGCTAGTTCTGTTTGGTTTTTTCGCCCGTAACAAATCCTTCTCAAGCCTGCTTGAATTCTGAGGCAATTGCGCCTCGATCGCGCCAAGCTTCGGCATTTTCTGGCTTGATGGCAATTGCTCGATCGTAAGATGCCATTGCTTCCTCGTAACGCTTTAATTCTGATAAAGCTGTACCCATTTGGTGCCAAGCATCGTAGGAGTCTGGCTTAATCGCGATCGCCTTTTGGTAAGCTGCGACTGCTTCTTCTTGGCGCTGCAATTTTACCAAGGCTTCGCCTTTGCCAAACCAAGCTTCGTAACACTCGGAATTAAGCTTAATTGCTTCGGAGTAAGATGCAATTGCTGCTTCATATTGCGAGAGTTTCTCGAAAGCTGTGCCTCGGTTGTGCCACGCTTCAAAATCTAGGGGTTTAATGGCAATTGCTTTGTCGTAGGATGCGATCGCATCTTGATAGCGCTGCATTTTTCCGAGCACCGCGCCTTTATTGTACCAAACTTCGTATTTGTCAGATCGGATGGCCAAAGCCCGATCGTAAGAATCAACAGCATCAATGTAGCGGAGTAATCTCCACAGCATATTCCCTCGATTGTACCAAGTTTCGTATCTGTTGGAATTGAGAGCAAGAGCGCGATCGTAAGAATCGACTGCTGCGGCGTTTTGCTGTATTTTACCCAGCATCGCGCCTCGGTTGTGCCAGATTTCGCTGTCGGTTGTTTTGATGGCGAGGGCGCGATCGTAACTGGCGATCGCTTCTTCGTAATGCTGCAATTTACCCAACAAAGCTGCTATGCTGTGCCAACAGGCGTATTTGTGGGACTCGCTGGCAGTTGCTCGCTCGTAACAGGCGATCGCCTCTTCATACTTCTGCAATTTAGCCAGCAAATTCGCTTTATTATACCACGCTTCCCAACAATCCGGTTTCATCGATATTGCTTGGTCGTAACAGGCGAGGGCTTCTTCATAGCGCTGCAATTTTATTAACACATTTCCGCGCCAATACCAAGCCTCATCCACATTCTTATTCATTAAAATAGCTTTTTCAAAGCAGACTGCTGCCTCATCATAATTGCCTTGAAAATAAAGCCCTTCACCTTGCTTGATGTAATCATCAGCAATCATATTTGCATCGCTAACAGGTGGTGTTTCCGAATTTTGCGAATTGTTTGACTGTGGTTGAGGTGCGAGTTTGACAGCTTCTTGGGCAACAACAGCAGGAACTTGGGATATTTCTTGAACAATTTGAGATTTTTTCTCGTAAACTTCTGTTAGCAAAACTTGCAGGTGCATGAGAAATTGAGATTTGAGAGTCTCAATTTGCTCGACGGAAGATTTGGAAAGTTCAGTTTCTCTACTTAAAAAATCAATGGATTGTTTGGCTGCACTCAGTTGCGATTCTAATTCATCTCTCAATTTTTGAGTCAGTTGACTAGAATTGAGCAGCTCTGATTCCAACACGCCGATTCCTTGCAATCTTTGATTGGCATCAGCAACCAACTGTCTGACTACCAGTCGCCGGAACATCCAAAAAAAGGCAATTGTCATCGGTGGAAAGACAGTACCAAGAATGAGCAAAATATTCAGCAGAGCTATGGTATTATTAAAACCATATCCAGATTCAGCATTACTGTCAGTACGCAGGGCGAGAAAATCGAAAGCGTCGCGAACTTGGGGATTGCTTTCAACTGCGGTTTCAATTAATTTAGCCAGCCAGGTTTCTTGTAAAGATTTTGTTAGTTCATCGCCGGATTGAGCAGCAGTATTCGCCTTGGTTTTTACCGCAGGAGATAACTCCGGCCCAGCGGCGGCTACTAGCAAACCTGCAGGGGATTTTACCGCAATTCGCGGGGAAAATTGTTCGTGGGCGATCGTCTCGGGCGCGCTCATTGACTCCGCCGGACGGGAGGCGATATTATTTATGGCATCAACAAATTTGCTAGCCTGCGGTATCCCTCCAGAGGCGGGAGGTGCAGCAGGAGCGGCGCTAGTATTAGCAGTTACATTCTGGGATGCGAGGGCGGCCAGAGTCAAGAGAGCTACATTTGAGACTCGCATAAACGTCAACTCACCTAGGAGAAATTAGTGCTTGTTTGCCAGCGATCGGGCGATCGACCTCATACTGTCAGCAGTTAGAATAGCTGACATGAGGAATGCTGCCTTACTATCTCCAAAATACGCGCGCAGTCTGACTTGTCAGGAAAAGTGCCAATAATTCTGGCTGTGGAACTTTTGTGAAAGAATATATTCTCGTGCCTAATCCGGTGAAATAACCCTCGGAATCGTCAGGGCGGCTTCACCAATCTGTACAATTAGCAAAAATCCGGGTGAACCGCCCCAACTAACCCGATTTGTAGCTCTAAACCGCAGCTAAAACCGCTGACTGTTGCTGTTGTGCCGCCACTACATCCAAATCAGCGCCGAAAATTTCACAGCTATTATTCGGACTTTCAATCAGCTTGATCTTGTGCAACTCTGCACCCAATTCCCGAACGGGCGATCGCAATAATTGCCCGATCCGAACCGCAATATTTTCCGCCGTCGGCACAACCTTCTCAAAATAGGAAATATCCTTATTTAAAAAAGTATGATCGAACGGTTCCACAACATAATCATCAATAGCTTTTTGCAAAGCTCCCAAATCAGCAATCATGCCAGTCCGCGCATCAATTTCGCCTTTCACAGTCACTTCTAAATGATAGTTGTGACCGTGACCGTTAGGACGAGCACATTTGCCATAAATTTCCGAGTTTTCTTCAAAGCTCAAATCGGGACGAGCCAACCGATGGGCGGCGCTAAAATGAGTTGACAGAGTTAGATAAGCTTCCATGCCATTTCCTAAATATTCAGCCCAAAGTTCCGGGTGTTCAAACAATTGAATTTTGCTCACAGGCAAATGAGGGGCTAGCCGCAGCCAAATTTGCCGTGCTATGTTTTCGGTAGTTGGCAGAGTCTGCTCAAATTCCGGCCACGCTTCGTTAAGGTAGGAAAAATCGAGATCCTTGGTAACTTCTCGCTTGATGACGTGTTTGACATCAGACAGGTTAAGCACCATGCCGTACTCGTCGAGTTTTCCTATCATGGAAACGTAAAGAACGTAATTGTGTCCGTGTCCCGGTGCGCGGGCTGTTGGGCCAAACCGCTCAAAGTTCTCGGCTTCGCTCAACTCCGGTAGCCAGTAACGATGACTCGCCGAAAACTGTGCTCGACGATTAATGATGCACTGCATAAAAGTCAATTAGGATAAGCTTGTTAAGTTCTGTAAAGAACTGACTTCTTAAGGATAGACTAATTTTTACTGGAATTTTTCGATAATTTGAGGGTGCTTTACTTGAATTTATACCAATTTTCGAGATATTGCCAACAAGTCGCCGATCGATCCACTGAGTCTATTTTAGGCTACAACACAGATATCCGGCAGAAAATACCGCTACAAAACAGTTTCTCCTCATCCGTTGCTAACGGATGGGTTATCCCATTTTCGATTGGCCCCGCGAGGGATAGCTGCGCTGCGCGTCCTTTTTTTGCAACACAGGGCACTCCACAGTTATAGTTTTTCGCCTAAGCTCTGCAATAGTTAGCAGTTTCCGGTTCAGTTGCGAGCAAAACTAATTACTAATGACGAAATATTCATGAATTGGATTACTGTACGAGCCGATCGCTTTTTTCAACATTTGTCCGCTGCGATGGGTACCCCGCTATTTTATATCGGCGACACTCATCTGTCCGTTAGTGCGATCGTCAAACTAATCATCTTAGCTATATTTGCCTTCATTGTAGCTCGGATGGTCAGCGAAGGAATCAAGCGCAGCCTGCTAGTTCGGATGGGATTGGATCGCGGCAGCCGAGAATCAATTGCCACCATCATTAGCTATATTTTAGCAACTATCGGCTGTATTTTCGTCCTGCAAGCTGCCGGCATCAACCTCACTTCTCTCACCGTCTTAGCTGGCGTAGTCGGCATTGGTTTCGGCTTCGGGTTGCAAAATCTTGCCAGTAACTTTATTAGCGGTCTCACCCTGCTATTCGAGCAGCAAATTAGAGTCGGAGACTTTATTGAAATCGACCACCTATTAGGAACAGTAGAAAATATTTCCATCCGCTCCACAATTATCAAAACAATCGATGGATTATTTGTAATTATACCAAACATCAAATTTGTCGAAACTAACATTATTAACTGGAGTTACAGAGACCCCAGATGCCGCCTTCACATCCCCGTCGGCGTTGCTTACGGAACTGACCCAGTAATAGTTACCGAAGCGCTATTAGTTGCGGCGCGGATGGCATCGAATGTCTTGTCCCATCCTTCTCCTAAAGTATGGTTTAGCGGTTTTGGAGACAACGCTTTAAATTTTGAACTTTTAGTTTGGATTAACCAGCCACAGGAAAGCGATGCCATTAAAAGTGCAATCAATTTTTTGATAGATTACGAATTGCGCCACCGCCATATCGAAATTCCCTTTCCCCAGCACGATTTATGGCTGCGAAACCCGCAAGAGTTAACTCAAGCTTTTCACCAAAACAAAGACGATAATTCCAATGGAAAAGTTGTTCCGCAAAATACTAAAAATTCAGCCGAAATCAAATCTAATTCTACGATTTCTGAGCATATCACCCCAGCTAAAGCACCTAATAATTGGACTCTGCGAGACTTGTTGCGGCGAGTCACTTATTTTGAACAGTGTACCGATTTAGAACTGCGACAGTTAATTGAATACGGCTACCGACAACTGTTTCCAGCGGGACAGATTGTCTGTAAAGAAAATGCCC
>Ga0335395_10003145_pt1 | contig 10243 bp, 6 predicted proteins | sample MAT02_FD_205744 | JGI IMG/M metagenome (GOLD analysis project Ga0335395, IMG submission 205744) | Freshwater microbial communities from Lake Fryxell liftoff mats and glacier meltwater in Antarctica - MAT-02 (spades assembly) (version 2) ...
CATTTGCAAGCCTTTTAGTTCAAATTCCACCAATTAAGGCGTTTAACTTGAGCTGAATTTCCTATCTACCGCCAGAGCTAACGCGCTTGGAACGCTTTAACGAGATTTTCTACGTGGGCTTTCCCCAGGTTGGTGGTAAAATGTTAACCCTAAGTTTTTTTGAATCTGACCTTCTGAACTCCTTCAATCATCTGCAAGGCAAATTGTGCGGAAGTAAAACCTGACTTTCGCTGTTTTACTTTCTCTGAAATAGCTTCAGCGAATTTGCAGATATTAATAACCCTTTTTGTCTTGTCTTTCCAAAAATTGGTTTCAGAGTCAGGCTCTACCTCTAAAACTTCTGTTAATTCGTGACCGTTACTGTCCTTCAATTTCTTGTAATAGCTTTTGTATTGCTCATTGGGGGTATCAAAGCCAAAATGCATGGCTTCAGGTTTTTGGTGAATGTCTACTGTCTTCACTTCTCCCTCAAATAAACAAATCAAGACATTCTGCGATAAGCGCTCCATACGCAGTAAAGGAAGTTTTTCTTTGTCAGGAACACAGTCATCAGTCTCAACTACCTCGTCATAACCATCCACCTGTAAATCAGGCCATCCGGCGATCGGGCGACCAATCGCCAGTTGAGTGTCGCCAGAGGTACATTCTGCCACTGTAGCGCAGACAGTTGATTCAGTCGGCCCGTAAGCATTAAAAAAGCGACGCCCTTTTGACCATTGAGCTATCAGCTTTGGATTACAAGCTTCTCCTGCTACAATGAGGGTTTGCAAGTTTGGCAATTCCTGTGGCGGCAAGGTTGCTAGTGCTGTGGGTGGAAGTGTTATGTGAGTTATTGATTGCTCGTGCAACAGTTGCATTAAATCCCCTCCTGGACGCAAGGAATCTTGAGTTCCCAGGTAAAGGCTTGCTCCAGAACAAAGAGCCATCACAATTTCCGAAACTGAGGCATCGAAGCTCAAAGAAGCAAACTGGAGAACACGGCTGTGTGGATGTACGTCAAACAGCCTCACTTGTACCTCAGCTAGATTGCACAAGCCTTGATGCTGAATCAGAACACCTTTGGGTGTTCCCGTTGATCCCGACGTGTAAATCACATAAGCCAGATTCTCTGGTGCTACCGCATTGTTAGTCGGATTCTCTTCGCTCTGGCGATTGATGGATTTCCAGTCAGTATCTAGACAAACTGTCTTCACCCTGCTTTCAGTAAACCTCTCAACGAACTTTTTCTGGGTCAACAGCACCTGCACTTGTGAATCCGACAGCATGAAGCTTAGACGCTCTTGGGGATAGGCTGGGTCTAGCGGCACATAGGCTCCACCTGCCTTGAGGATGCCCAGCAGTCCTACAATCATTAAGGGCGATCGCTCCACGCAAATTCCCACCAGCACATCTGGGCCTACGTCCAATGCCTGTAGATGGTGTGCGACTTGGTTGGCGCGACGGTTCAACTCGAATTAGGTAAGGTACTCCTGTTCAAACACCACCGCTACCGCACCCGGTGTTCGTTCTACCTGCTCTTCAAATAACTGGTGGATACACTTATCTTTGGGGTACTCTGTCTGAGTAGTGTTCCACTCAACCAACAACTGATGCCGTTCGGCTTCTGTTAACAGATGGATATCCTTCATATTTATCCTCAATTTTGAATAACTTTTTGCGAGATTTTGGTTGCTTATGTTACCAAAAAAACCTTTTTGAGTAACGCCCAATCGATAGTTCAAAAGCGGAACGATCAAGATGATGTTGCTTCGCCATGAAACTCAATTTTTAAGCCTGTGATCAATGATAAGTCTATATCTTGATCGTCTTGGCGTCCGATTGTCAAGGTCCAGATTGTAAAAGGAGTGGGAACGAAGAAGTCGTTCTCATAACGCCGTGCTATGTCCCCATCAAACACAATCGTTCGATCATCTCCCTTGTAAACAAAGTTTCGCCGTGTCACTGCGCTAACGAAACGCCGAGTACGGTTATCGGGTATTTTATCGGTATAAACACCTGAAGTCAATATTTTAACTTTGATTTGACTAGAAGATGTTAAGCCTTCAACAAAGACACGCACACGGTCGAATCGCACTCGGCGAAAGCCGTTGAAAGCCATATCATCGGGACTGAGTTCCCAAGTGACAAATTTATTAGATTTTAACTGATTGAGTAGTTCCTCACTGTTAATACAAACTATTGTTCTCTCCATTGTCTGTGGCGGCTGACCCAAAGCATTGAGATGCAAATCACGCCCTGAAATATTAGCTACTGTCAAGCTAAATTGATCGACCGAATCCGTGATTTTTGGCAGAGGAGGAGCTAGTGCTTCATCAACCTGTGCAGAGTACTGAAATGCTCGGTGGTAGGATTCCATAGCAAGATAAACAGATCTCTTGGCATCAAGAATCCTGCCAAAGACAAGCTGAGCAAAGGTCTGGTCATGAGCAATCTGGTCACCGAGTTGATTCAAGCGGCTTTCAGCAATTTTGATCGAATTCTCGGCGGCGATGCGTCGCCACTTCATTTCCGCAAGCTGTGCATTAGCTTTAGCCACCGCTAATCGGGTTTGGCTGAGTGCTTTACCATAGATTACAAGCCGACGGATCTCTCGACGATAGGCTGTTCCACCTTCCACATCCTTTAGCTCGGTAATACTTTCAAAAGTGTCTTCAATGGCATTCAACAGCAGATCCCATTCCTGTTCGCCACCAGTGACAACATCCAGACCCTGAAGCTCATAGGAAGAGAATGCTTGGCTAGTAGTATGATTAACTGAATCAAGTATTTCGGTACTTTGCTTTTCCATTTGCTCAGCCCTTTGTGCGATTCCCGAAATCTTTGTTACCGCATTGTAAATTAGTTGAGCACCTTTTCCTGCAAGCTTTAGTCCCTCTTTGGCACCAGATTCTCCCTTCTTACGTTCCTTTTGTGTCTGCTCGAAGTTAAGCTGTTCATTTTGATCGGAAGGGGCAATTGCTGTGCCGTCCGACCGAAGCTCTTGCTTTTCTTTTTCTACGGTTTTCTCTGCGAACGACATGGCTGAACTCACGATATTTGCCGCACTTTGTCTAAATCCATTGGCTGTTTTTCCTGCTGAAGGTATAGCCATTGGCGGAACACCTGCGGCCATCGCACCTATCTGGGCTATTATCTGGACGACCCCCTTGACCAGATTCAGGACCTCCGTTATAGTTTGTTTTTTTTCCCATTCCTTGATTCCTCTATCAAAATCAATCTTGCGCTCTTCGATCAGCTCATTTTCTGCTATAATATTGCCGACAGCAATGACCCGTGCATTAATGGCTTGTTGGTGCGTTTTCTCAGCTTGAATCACAAGCTTATCGGCAAGAATGTGCTGCTCCTGTTGAGTAGCAATTGCATCTCTAGCTGCATCACCCCAATGGCCGCCCTCGATTAATCTCGACTGAAAATTTTCCCATTGTGTCTGTCTATCTCGTAACAGATCCATGAAGTTCTGGGCTTTATTTGAATAAATACTCAATTCCAACTGAGGTACAAGGAGGGCATCCTTACCAGCGGATTTTATGGACAACATCGTCATAGCCATGGAATTAGCTTGGGCTGCCAGATCCCGAGTTTCAATCGACCCCTCTGTCAAACTCCATACCCACCGAAATTGCGACATACTCAGTTCGAGATTTTCAGTAGATAAAAGCGTAGCAACCTGAAATATGGTCACCAAAGCCAGTCGTAGTGGTTCTCCTTCGTAGAAGTATGCTGACTCAAGTTCGTCAGGCATCATTGTTTCAGGATTTTCAGCCTGATCTGCCCAGAAGAACCCACTCGCACCTTTGGTACCAGCGTCGGGCTGAAAGGAGTGAGTATTCTCTACCTCATCGTCGCCTATCGTTGTAACCTTAAGTGCAGTCGATTGACCAGTTGCCTTATCGACCACTTCCTGAGCGAAGATGATGATATCTTGAGTGTTGCCTTCAGTGCGATCAAAAATCAGCGAGGCTTCGCCCGTAATCTCGATTCGCCTTGCAAAGACCAATACCGTTGGTCCAATCACGATATCCTTATCCACAGCGAGAACGTCACAGCACAGAAACCAAGTTGAGATGTCGTCTCCACTGGATGTTTTCTTAGGTAACTTGCTCCAGTTTATAAATAGGTCACGAAAAATACCCCCATCCAGATTTTCCTGACTCACTGCGGGCAATCGCCATTTTGCTATTTGCGCCTTTCCGTAAAATTTTTCCCAGTCCATATTATTTATAGGTGTCATAAGTTAAAAGCGATTTGCTTTGCGTATTTTGTTTGTATTTGTGTATCTGTACTAGAGAAAACTGTAGTACAGATACCAATTTTTAATGCACAGCTTTTGCCATTCCGAGCAAGAGCGATGAATCTCAAAGCATCCTAACAAACTTGGCGACTTCTATATAATTAAGCTGCCAGCTTTTTCATTTCTTTTTCCACATCGTTGGCGATCTCACCTAGGCTCTTTTCCTCAGATTCAACCACAATGTAAGGATCGCGAGTCAACTCTTTTAGTGAAGGCACAAGCAGAGCCCACTTCTTCCCAGAATGTGTTGCATAATTCTTGACAAGATTTTTATTTTGGAGAATTATTTGGTCATCCTTCTCTGTAGTCATACTACTCACCTTATCGGCTATATAACTGAGGTTACTGGTGATGTTTGTCCATGCGTTCTGGACAGTAGTGGTATGTACAATTGCAAGATCAGTATATCGTTGCGCTTGTGAAACGGATTGATTTGCAGAATTTAAAACTTTCTGGGTTTCCAGGCCGGTATGTAGTTTCGCATTGGTCTTTTTAATTTCGTCTTCTAGCTCCTGAACCCTTTTAAGTGATTTAACTGCTTTATCTCCATAAACACCAGCTACGACGGCAGCCGCTATAAATCCGATAAAGCTCCAAGCGTAGGTAGGCGTTGTAGCCGCAACAACTACGTAATGGTCATATTCAGCTTTTTTGGCAGTCATTAATTGCTCCAGATCCTTGATGGAGCCTGTCACTTCCTTTCCGCCTGCGAGTTGGTCGATCGTTGATTGCGAGACGTTACTATCTTGGTCCACCAATTTCTTTACTTCGGTAACGTTTTCTTGAGCACTCACAAGTTTTGCCTTATAACCGTTAAGCGACGTTATCACCTCTTTTGCTTTTTTGGTGTTTTTATTGGTAGTATCCAGAAGATCACTCAGCAATTCCATTGCTCCCTTTAGGTCCTCGCTTTTATCGCTATCGAGGAGTTTGATCAGGAGATTGAAGAGTTCCCCATCATTTGGAGCTGCATCCAAGGCAAAGTCCAGCAAACTTGTCCCCACCTCGATCACTTTGGGAAAAATATTGGTTGTGAAATCAGAAGAAGTCTGGTGAATCTCGTCATATCCCTCAACCATTCCCCGAAAAAACTGGTATTTACCCGGCTCGGCAATCCCTAGCTTCATTTTTAATGTCGCTTCTGTATGCGGTAACCGTAGTCCCCAAGTCGAATAGATCTGTAGAAATTGCCACGAATACCATAGATTCTGATTATCGGATGTCCCAGTGGAAGCGGTGTATGTAGTAGGTTTTTGAACAAGGGAATTGAACTCTTCGATGATTCTATCGAGATCGGCAGATGGATCGATGTTTGCTTGACTCATGTTATGTCTCCTTATTGGTTTTTTTGACAATGTTGTCTTTGTTTTTTGTTTTTGCGAAAAACGGTTCTCGACCGATGAACTCGAAAAATTTCAGCGCACCGAGTTGAAGGTGTCTATCCAACTGAACAACTCGTTCATCTCTTTGCCTGCTTGCTTTTTGTAATAGGCACCGAGTGTCTCCGACTGGGCTTGTTCAGACCTTTCGGCATCCTCGATAGCCTCTTTGAGCGATGTCTCAGCCCCAGTTAGGAAGTTAAGATACTCGTTAAGACTCCCATTGAGATTGTTCAGACGGTCGAGCATATAATTGCCTTCTAGAAGTTCCTCCGAGCTTTGGTTTAGGATCTGGAGCTGAGCTTTAATAACCTGGATTTGATTGTTGCAAGTCATTATCGCTGAATTGGCTTTTTCAATATTCTCTTGCAATGGATTATATATGCCGAACGTAAGAGCAGTCAGAAATCCATTCAAAAAACCTTGAGAACCTTCCAACTCTTTCTTGGCATCGCTAAGATCTTTCCGGGCTTGTTCCCGTGCCTTTCGGGCATTCTCCAGACTGCTTTGAGTCTGGAGAATTGTTACTCTATCGTCATTGATATGAAGCCGTACCAATTCGCGCAGTTGCTGTAAGGTAGCGTTGCTTTGGGCAGCCTCGGCGATCAGAGCATCGCTCTGCAGATGTAAGACGTTCAAGTCAACGACAATCTTTGAGAGAAAAACCCTCACAAGCCCTGGTGTTTGCCCTCGCTCAACTCGTGACCAATTGTCCCGAAGTTGTTCCAGGTTATATGCAAGTTGGCTCGCACCACTCCTGAGACTCTGCACAGAGTGGTGAAGAGATTTCGTGGAATTAAGAGGCAATCCAGCACGATGTTCCCCACCAGATATAATCCAACTATGAAATTCACTTAGAACAGACAGGGAAACAATACTCATATGCTGCAAACATATAGCACTCCTAAATCATTGTCAAGACTTTAGCAATCCTAAATAATTGTGGGATGCGCACGCGATCCCGGACAGTTTTTTCGGGTGCGTCAGCTAAGATGATTTTCGATCGCGTGCGATTGACTCATCAATGCTAAGTACCCTACAGATATAGAATCACGTTCACAACTCACTTGGGATTGCTATATGTATTATTCACTTTTTTAGCCCAACGCGAAATAGATAAAGTTGGTATGTTTGTGTAAAGTTATGTTGCTGCGAAGCCCAAATTACACAATTAGTGGCATTTGTCAATATACTAAATTGGTCAATTTATTGCCCAATTAGAAGCTCAGGTTGGTTACAACAGGCCCGATCGCGAATGACTATCAACTCTCGTTGCTTGTCGCCCTTTTCCACCTCTGCATTAGTCCGCAGAAAATCTCGCACCCAGTTACAGCCCGGTGCAAATCAAGATTGAGCAGGCGCGGTAAATTCCAGACAACGAGAGTGTTATCCTCACCAACAGAAGCTAAAAAAGCGATCGCACGCAGCAGTCGATCGCTAAAATATGTCAAATGGGTTCTATAACCAAACAAGCGAGGACGAGATCGCACTCAAACAAAAAAATGCTTTTTACAAAAATGAGATGCTCCCCTTATCATACACTTATCGTTTTAATTAAAACGTAAAAGTAGTTCGCAATAACCCAATCCAAATACTGTTATTGGCAGCATTATGCTCAGGATTAGTAATCAATAAAACTCCCGGAGTAATAAAGACTCTATCAGTCAATGGATAGCGATAAGAGAGCTCAAAATGCAGCGAAGTATCCCGGTCTAAACGAGAATAAACATCATTACTTGTCACCTTCGGAGGCATACCAAACACAAAATTTAACTGACTCCCTAACTTACCCAAATCCGGCACTACCGCAGTAAGCGCCCAACTCCAGATATCAGCATTAGCTCCCTGTAAACCATCGAAACCATTAAGGCGGGGCGTACCCTCAGCCCGAGCATTAAAATAGCTAACCCAACCGCCTACAATCAATTTATCGATCGCCTTGTAAGTAAACTGTAAGCCATAAGCATTCGAGGAAGTCGCCGTACTTCCTCCAAAAGGCAACTGAGCAAATGTACTACCCTTACTCCCTGTTACATTAACAGTTGAACCCGGTTCGCGAGCGTAGTAGTGACCATAGGTAAAAGCGATCGCCAACTTATTCGATGGAGTATAAGTTACCTGACCTAAAGCAGTATATTGACCGCCAAACAGTCCCTCAACTGGATTGCTGCCAGAAGTAGTTAAATAACTGACACCAGCGGCAATTTTATCGGTAAAGTTATAGTAGACTACTGCACCCGTACCAAAAGCAAATGAATAGATCGGACTTTCAGCACCAAAATTAGAAATTGAAGTAACAGGATTGAGCGCCGGAAAAATGCGAGTCGGAAAATCAGCCAGAGGTGCGATCGCAACTTTACCGCGATTACCTCCGATCGGAAACTCATAAAATAACGAACCTATCCTAAAATCATTGTTAGTGTTAGTCGCACCAATCAGGCGAGTCATATCTGTTCCAGTAACACTGCTACCAAAATTGCTAACATTACCAGATGAAATGCTGGTACGCAATCGGTCTTTACCTGTAAAACTTGTATCGAAAGTGAGATTTACTCTCCCCGAAAAAGTAAGATTTTCATTTAAATCTTCCCTGGGATTTTTTCCAGAAGCAACAGCTTTTTTGTCTCCAAAAGCACTAATTAAATTAAAATCTACAGTCCCCCGGAGAACTGTAGTAGTGCTAAACTGATTGTCGTTGGCCACAGCTACTCGCTGTTCTAAATTATCTAGTCTAGTGGTGAGGGTTTTTAGTTCAGTAGTAAAGTCTGTTTGTAGCCTTTGGACAACTGCCAATTCTTCTCGATTAGAAAATGTATTGCTCAAGCTATAAATTGTCCGTCCAATCTTGAGCAAACAAGTATTCAATGCAGCAGCAAATTCATAACGGGTTATCGCACGATTACCCTCAAAAGTACCTTTTCCCGAACCAGAAATGCAGCGATATTTTTCTACCAAGCTTCGCAGCGCCTCATAAGCCCAATCTCCAGGACTCACATCTCGCAAATCTTCGACACTGGTAACTTCCTGCATAGCATCTGGTGGTTGGCTGTATAGTGTTGGTGACTGTAATTGGTTAGTGGGAATTTCTGCGACTTGAGGTGTATCGTCAGAGGTTATTGCAGGAGATATATTACCAGAAGATACGGAATTTTCCACAGTGCTGGAAATGACATCGGAATTACTCAAGGATTCTTCCCCATACTTCTGAGATAAAACTCGATCCGCCCTCACCTCCTCAGCTTCGTTCCCGCTTAAAAAAGGCAGAATATAGCCCTCCTCCTTTTCCAATGGGGTTGGGGGGATATTCGAGAGTTCAACATTACTAACCGACAAGTCTTGGGATGCTTCCCCAACATTATTTGAGTTGAAATTCGAGAGTTCAATATTACTAACCGACAAGTCTTGGGATGCTTCCCCAACATTATTGGAGTTGAAAGTTGTGATAGATGATGGACGCAGAGATTGGTTAGTCGTGTTAATTTCATCAGTTGACGTGACCATCACACCAGAAGTGTCTGCCAATTTAATAACTTGCTCAGTAGCCTCATTCTTCTCTGGCAAGTTTGCAGTTGTTTGGATTTCGGGTACGGTCGTATTAATATAATTTGCTTGTGCCAAGACCGGAGGCAATCCTAACAAGTTACAACCCAATATTATCGAGGTCAGTGGCAATGGCACATTCAATCTGCTCATATTTTTTCCTTATTCTCAAACACAAAGTAGATAAAAAGCATTCGTTTAGAGACGAACTCTAAATTCCTTATTGGCAGTTTCAATCACTTTTTGAGCTACATCTTCGGGAAGTTTCGTGTATTCTAGCTCTCGATTAAAATTTTGCCCCTTAGTTAAAATCCAGATCAACAATTTCTTGTTGGCTTGGACAAGAGTTTCGTTGGAATAGTTTTCAGGAAATAGCAGCCAACTCAAACTAACCAAAGGGTAGCCATTTTCAGGGTCATCAATGTCTTCCGTAGTGAAGTCATCGTTAAACTTGATATTAGCCAGGGCTTTTTCCGTCTCTGCCAAAGTTGGTGCCACGTAACGACCAGCCCGATTTTCAATGCTAGCTGTAGGCAGATTTTTCTGACGAGCAAAGTTTGTTTGAACATAGCCAATCGCACCATCAATTCTTCGCACTTCTGCCGCCACTGCGCTATCTTGAGGAAGGGCAGCGAACACCCGGAATCCCCAATTAGGTTGCCTGCTAGCTTCTATCTTTCCACCAGTAATTTTTCGCAAGTATCTAGTCAGAGTTAAGGTAGTACCGCTACTATCGGATTGAACGACAACTTGAATTTTTTTGTTAGGAAAGCGGGAATCAACCTGGTTCCAATTGGTAATTTGACCTGTAAATATTTTGGCCAGTTGATCGCGAGATAACTTGACATCCGCAGTCACATCTTCAAGGTTGTAAACAATGGCAATTGACCCTCCCCCCGTCGGTACCATCAGCAACCCATCTTTCATTTGATTTTTCTCAATTGGGGTAGGAATTAAAGTAGTACCTCCGAAGTCCACAGTTTGATTCATGAACAAACGAATGCCACCACCACTACCAACAGCGGTGTAGTTG
>Ga0335395_10003147_pt1 | contig 10242 bp, 5 predicted proteins | sample MAT02_FD_205744 | JGI IMG/M metagenome (GOLD analysis project Ga0335395, IMG submission 205744) | Freshwater microbial communities from Lake Fryxell liftoff mats and glacier meltwater in Antarctica - MAT-02 (spades assembly) (version 2) ...
CTGCTGGCTGGCGGGCCAGGTGGTACACGGTGTACCAGGTGCTCACCAGGGTCAGCGCGAGCAGCAGGCCAAACGGCACGCGAGCGGCCAACTCGGGCGAAACAAACGGCAGCATTTTGATGAACACTGCGCCCAGCCAGTAGGGCAGCGGTCCCGCTTCTTCCACCGCGATGCCCAGCACCTGCGGGGCCCACCAACCGCTGTGGCCTGCCGCCATTTCCAGCATCACGCCAAAGGCGGTGACATCGGCCACTTTCCAGGGCTCGCGGCCCAGAAACCCGGGCAACACGTACACCACACAGAACAGAATCAGCGCGAGCCGCGGCAGGCGGCGCACGGCGGTCTGGCTCACAAGGGCAGGGGTGACAACGTTCACGGCGGGACTATACAAGGCACTGGTCGGCACCCGGCTGCAACAGAGCCCGGCCGCTCAAAGCAGGTGGCAACAGGCAAAAAAAAGCAGCCGACGAGGCGGCTGCTGATGGATGTGATTGGGCCATGAAGCCCAGCCAGCGTCGCTTACTTGGCGACGGTTGTCTTGCCGTAGCGGTTGCGGAAGCGCTCGACGCGACCACCCATGTTGTCCACACTTTTCTGGGTGCCGGTGTAGAACGGGTGCGACTCGCTGGAGGTGTCCAGCTTGAACAGCGGCAGCTCGCGGCCGTCTTCCAGCGTGATCTTTTCTTTCGTGTTGGCGCAAGAACGCGTCACGAATTGGAAGTTGTTCGACAGGTCCACGAAACAGACGTCGCGGTAATTGGGGTGAATGCCGTCTTTCATGACGAATCTCTCAGGTCAGGTGCGACAGCCGCAGCGAAACCATTTCGCTGTACTTGTCACAAAGTTAGCTTCCGATTATAGCTCTACCCGCGCCGCCTTTGGCGTCGCCCCCCAGGGGGCGGCACTGGTGGCCTGGCGAAGCCAGTTCCGCGCTGCCCTGGGATCGAGCGGCCTGCGGACCGCTCGAAGCTTGCCTCTGACACGCAAAACAACCGGCCTGCCTCTTTGTGTGGAGCGATGGTTAGGGAACTGCCAGTCAAAGTGATGCGAGAGAAAGCGTGCGCGCATCAAGCGCGCTTCGATCGGTCCGAAGGCCGCTCGATCCCAGGACGTCGTCGGGCCGACTTTGCCGGACGACCAGCGTCGCCCCTTGGGGGGTGAGGCCGAAGGCGGCGCGGGGGGTACTGTCCTTACCCGCCTCGGCGCATCATGTCGAAGAACTCCGAGTTGTTCTTCGTCGCCTTCATGCTCTTGAGCACCATTTCCATGGCCTCGATCTCGTCCATGTTGTACATGAACTGGCGCAGGATGCGGGTCTTTTGCAGGATCTCGGGCTGCAGCAGCAATTCTTCGCGGCGGGTGCCGCTGCGGTTGAGCTGGATTGAAGGGAAGACACGTTTTTCGTACAAACGGCGATCCAAGTGAATCTCGCAGTTGCCGGTGCCTTTGAACTCTTCGAAGATCACCTCGTCCATGCGGCTGCCGGTGTCGATCAGTGCGGTGGCGATGATGGTGAGCGAGCCGCCTTCCTCGATCTTGCGCGCCGCGCCGAAAAAGCGCTTGGGGCGTTGCAGCGCGTTGGCATCGACACCGCCCGAGAGCACCTTGCCGCTGGAAGGCAGCACGTTGTTGTAAGCACGGGCCAGGCGGGTGATCGAGTCGAGCATGATCACCACGTCTTTTTTGAGCTCGACCAGGCGTTTGGCGCGCTCGATCACCATCTCGGCCACGTGAACATGGCGCGCGGCCGGTTCGTCGAAGGTGGATGCAATGACCTCGCCGCGCACTGTGCGCTGCATTTCGGTCACTTCTTCTGGGCGCTCGTCGACCAGCAGCACCATCAGCTCCACCTCGGGGTGGTTGGCAGCAATCGCGTGGCAGATGTGCTGCATCATCACCGTCTTGCCGCTCTTGGGCGGCGCCACAATCAGGGCGCGCTGACCGCGTCCGATGGGGGCAATGATGTCAATCACCCGGCCGGTGATGTTTTCTTCGGTCTTGATGTCGCGTTCGAGGCGCATCTGCTCCTTGGGGAACAGCGGCGTCAGGTTCTCGAACATGATCTTGTGCTTGTTGTCTTCTGGCGGCAGGCCATTGATCTTGTCAAGCTTGTTGAGCGCAAAGTAACGCTCGCCATCCTTGGGGATGCGAACCTCGCCCTCGATCATGTCGCCGGTGTGCAGGTTGAAGCGGCGGATCTGACTCGGCGAGATGTAAATGTCGTCGGTGCTGGCGGTGTAGCTGGTGTCGGGCGCGCGCAGGAAACCAAAACCGTCGGGCAGCACTTCGAGCACACCGTCGGCGTTCACCAGCTCGCCCCCCTTGGCCCGCTTTTTGATGATGGCAAACATCAGTTCTTGCTTGCGCATTCGACCGACGTTTTCGATCTCAAGCGCCTCGGCCTGCTTGGAGACTTCAGACACGTGCAGTGCCTTGAGTTCGTTAAGGTGCATGGAATTCACTCCAGTGGGGAGTTGGTGTCGGGATTCGGGGGGAGGAGGCGCCAATATCCAAGTGTTGGATGGTGCGCGGTGGCAGGAAGCTGGCTTGTGTCTGGCCGGAACCTGCACAAATTATGACAGGAAAAAATAGGTGGTCTGGCACAGGAGCGGGCGTTGCACCCGACCTGCGGCCAGCTGCCGCTCACCTTAAGCGACCATCAGGCGATCTGCTGGTCGATGAAGGCGATTAGGTGAGACTTGCTTTTGGCGCCGACCTCAGTAGCCGCTTGCTGACCGTTTTTAAACATCATCAACGTTGGGATACCGCGCACCCCGAATTTTCCTGGAGTCCCTGGGTTTTCATCAATGTTGATTTTGACTACTTGCAGTTTGCCTTTGTAGGACTCTGCCAAGTCTTTCAGGATAGGTTCGATGTTCTTGCAGGGGCCACACCACTCAGCCCAGAAGTCCACCAGCACAGGGCCTTCGGCGTCGAGAACGTCGGCCTGGAAGCTGGCATCCGATACGTGTTTGATCAAGTCACTGGCCATGGTTCATCCTCTGTTTGCGTTGGTCGGGGAAAGGGTAAAGTTTGCGCACGCGCATCGGGAGAAGGGTCTTGTGTCAAGCCACTCAGCCATCGGCGTGGTGACCAAAGATTGTGACAGAAACCCCTCTCCCATGACGATCCACGCCCCTGCGCCCACCGCCCACCCCACTTCACCGACCAGCCCCTGGCCCCATTGGCTGCACGCCATCGGGCAAGCTATGCAAGCCACTGGTGCTTCAGCACAGCGCACCGTGGTGCTGGTGCCGTTTGCACAGCTGATGAACGCCGGCCGACGAGCCTGGTCACGAACACACGCCAGCGGCTTTGCGCCTCGTTTCGAGTCCACACGCAACTGGGCGCACAGCCTGCAACCGTTCGCGCCAGCCGCCACGGACCTCAGCGGCGACATGGCGCGCGACAGCCTGGTGGCCGCTTCGCTCATCGATCAGGTGGCGCCGCGCCGCGCCGACACAGCGTTGCGCTCGGTGATGGTGACGCGGTTGATGGAGGCGGCGCGCCAGCTCGCGCCATTGGCCGCTGCGCAGCCACCTGATGGACGCGCAGCTTGGGCCGCTGCAGGTCGCGAAGCGGTGGCGGTCGGCCTGCTGGCGCTGCAGTGGGAGTCGCTGGTGCAGTCGCTGGCGTTGGTGTGGGTTGGCAACTCGGCCTTTGCCACCGATGTGCTGTGGATCCCGCTGGCCGCGCCCAGTGCCGATGCCGACCTGCTGCTGGTGCTGCCTGGCTGGCACCCCGATCCGCTGACTGACGCCTTGCTGAATCATTGGGGCGAACAGGCTCAGCGCTTGCCGACACCAGCGGCGTCCGACCGAACAGACAGCGCGCCGCATCTGCACCCTTGCGACGACGCCGAAGACGAGGCCCAGCGCGCTGCCGCCTGTGTGATCGCGCACCTGCAAGCCGGGCGCACGCCGGTTGGCCTGGTGGTCAATGACCGCGTGCTCACGCGCCGCATCAACGCCATGCTGCAGGCCGTGGGCGTGGCGGTACAGGACGAGACCGGCTGGAAGCTCTCGACCACCCGCGCCGCCGCCCAGCTCATGAGCCTGCTGCGTGCCGCCCAACCGCGCGCCCGCACCGACGACGTGCTGGACTTCCTCAAACAGGCGTCCGCTTGGGACGCCGCCACCGTTGAGCGGTTGGAGCAATGGGCGCGCGCGAACAGCGTGTCGCGCTGGCACGCGGCTCGGGCAGAGGCGTTGAACCTGTGCCCAGCAGGCCTGTCGGCGTTGCTCGACGGGTTGCAGGCAGCGCGACCACTTGGCGTCTGGTTGCAAAGCCTCGCTGCTGCGCTGGATGCTGCGGGCTTGTTGGTGCCGTTGCGCGAGGACGCGGCTGGCCAGCAGATCTTGCAATCGCTGCGGCTGGAAGCGGGCGGTGCCACCGAAATCGCCGTCTTGCACGACACGTTGGCGGCGTCTTCCAGCGGCAATGCAGGCGCATCGCGTCTGTCGCTTGCCGCGTTCACCGCCTGGGTGCGTGAGGTGCTGGAAGGTGCCAGTTTTGCGCCGCGCAACGCGGCCGACGCCGCGGTCATCACACTGCCACTGGCTCAATTGCTGGGCCGCGAACTGGGGGCGGTGGTGATGCCCGGCTGCGACGAAGCCCAACTCAGCCCCAGCCCCGAACCGCCCGGTCATTGGAGCGCGCCGCAGCGCGAGGCGCTCGGTTTGCCCTCGCGGGAGCGGCTGGCCGAAGCGGCCGCGCTGGCCTGGCAAGGCGCCTTGCGCCAGCCGCAGATTGATCTGCTCTGGCGCACCCAGGCACGCGGCGAAGCGGTGTTGCCCAGTCCCTGGGTGCAGGCGCTGTGGTCCGCTGGGGCGGAGGCGCCCAACGCCGCACCCGATCCCAGGCCCAAGCGGGAGCTGGCCCCACAGCCACAGTCAAGGCCCCAGCCTGTCGCTGGTGACCTGCTGCCCGACGCCTTGTCGGCCAGCGCCTACCAAGATCTGCGCGATTGCCCCTACCGGTTTTTCGCTTTGCGCCAGTTGCGGCTGCAAGACGCCCCCGAACTGGAGGCCGAGCCCGACCAGCGCGACCTGGGCAACTGGTTGCATGCGGTACTGCGCGCGTTTCACGAGCAGCGGGGCGACAAGCGCCCGGGGCTGGACGCCGACCGCGCCGCGCTGGACACACTGGCCGAGCAAACCACCCAAGCCATGGGCCTGAACGCGGGCGAGGGTGGCGCTGGTTTTCTGCCGTTCCAAGCCCAATGGCCAGCGCTGCGCGAGGGCTATCTGGTCTGGCTTGTTGGTTTTGAAGCGGGTGCTCAGGGCGTTGGCCCGCGATTCGAACGCGCCGAGGCAGCACTGACCTTGCCGCTGGGCGATCAATTGTTGCTGGGCAAGCTGGACCGCATCGACAGCCAAGCCAGCCCAGAAGGCCCCATTGCCATCGTGATCGACTACAAAACCGAGAGCCGCGACACAACCAAAAACCGCATCAAGGAGCCGCTGGAAGACACACAGCTCGCGTTCTACGCCGCCTTGATGCCGACTGAAACCTTGCGCGCGGCCTACCTCAGCATCACCGACACGCGCACCGAGCCCGCCGCTCTGCTGCTGGAGCAAAGCCAGATCCTGCTGGCGCGCGAGCAGCTGCTGCAAGGCCTGGCGCACGACATGTCTCGCCTCGCGGCGGGTGCGCCCATGCCCGCGCTGGGCGAGGGGCGCGTGTGCGACTTTTGCGCTGCGCGCGGCCTGTGTCGCAAAGACCATTGGAGTGCGCCATGAGCCCCGACAGCGCTGCCTACTGCGTCAACCAAGTACCCGTGGCGCGCGAAGCTTTTTATGCACTCGCTTGCAACCCGGCGCGCAGCGTCGCGGTGGAGGCCTGCGCCGGCGCGGGCAAAACCTGGATGCTGGTTTCGCGCATCCTTCGGGCCTTGCTCGACGGTTGCGCGCCGCAGGACATTTTGGCCATCACCTTCACCAAAAAAGCCGCGGGCGAAATGCGCGAGCGGCTCAACAAGGAGCTGCGTCGCTGCGCCGCCTTGCCCGACGCGGCGCTGGCCAGCGAGTTGCAGGCGCGTGGCCTGAGCGCTGCAGACGCTGCACGTCGGGCGCCCGAATTGCGCACACTGCACGAGCGGGTAAGTGCGCTCGGCCGCCCGGTGCAGGTGCGCACCTTTCACAGCTGGTTTGCGGCCCTGCTGCGCAGCGCGCCACTCTCGGTGTTGCAAGAACTCGGACTGCCCACGCAATACGAGCTGCTGGAAGACGACGCTCAGGCGGTTCCTTTGGTCTGGCCGCGCTTCTATGCTGCGTTGGCCTTGCTGCCCGAGGAGCGGCAGGATTTCTTCGACAACGTGGCGCGGCTGGGCCGGTTTCAGACCATCGAAGCTTTGAAAAAGGCCTTGAGCAAACGGGTCGAGTTCGTGCTGGCCGACGCGGCGGGCGTCGTCGATGGTTCGGTGGCGCCGTTCGCTCAAGCGTTTCCCGAGTTCGCTGAACTGCCGCACCCCGAGGCGTTTTTTGACGACCCCCAAGCGCCGCTCACCCTCTGGTGGGATGCCGCCCGCGCGCTCGGTGCAGCGTCCGCGCCCACCTTCTCGGCCAAGGGCGCCGAGCTGGAGCGCGCCTTGACCGAACGCTGCTTCGCGGGCGTGCTCGACGCCTTGCTCACCAAAAGCCAGGAGCCGCGCAAATTCGGCGAGAAGATCCTTGGCATTGCCACGGTGCGTGTGGCGCAAGAACAGGCCATGCGCCTGCTCGCCGCCTGCCGCCAACACGACGCCTGGCAGCACCAGCAACGCATGACGCGGCTCGCCCGCGTGTTGCTACTCGCCTATGCCGATCTCAAGCGCGAGCGCGGCTGGGTTGACATGAACGACGTGGAGGGCGCCGCGTTGCGTCTGCTGGGCGACGCCGAGCTTTCCGGCTGGATGCAGCAGCGGCTGGACGCGCGGGTGCGTCATCTGCTGATCGACGAATTTCAAGACACCAACCCGCTGCAGTGGCAGGCTTTGTATGGCTGGCTCTCCGCCTACGCGGGTGCCGGGCCGGGCGAGGCACCCAGCGTGTTTCTGGTGGGTGATCCCAAGCAATCGATCTACCGCTTTCGCCGCGCCGAGCCACAGGTGTTCCAGGCCGCGCAGCGCTTTGTGGTTGAGGGCTTGTCGGGTGTGTTGCTGAGCTGCGACCACACGCGCCGCTGTGCCCTGGGGGTGGTGCAAGCGCTCAACAGCGCGATGCTGGCCGCCGTGGACGCCGGTGAGTACGGCGCGCTGGGGCAATCGCACTACCGAGCCCACAGCACGGAGAGTACCGAGGTGGGCGCGGTGCTGGTACTGCCGCAGGTGCCGCGCGAGGCCCGTGTGCGAAGCGATGGCGATGAGGATGAGACCGAATGGCGCGATAGCCTCGTCACCCCGCGCGTGCTGCTGGAAGACACCTACCCAGCCCGCGAAGCCCAGCAAGCGGCCGACTGGATCGCGGCCGAGGTGAGGGCGGGGCGCTTGCTGCCCGGTCAGGTCATGGTGCTGTCGCGGCGGCGCGAGCGCCTGGGCTGGTTGCACGACGCCTTGCTGGCGCGCGGCATCGCCAGCGAGCAACCCGAGAAACTCGATTTGGCCGAGGCGCCTGCGGTGCAAGACCTGGTGGCGCTGCTCGACGCGCTGGTCTCGCCGCACCACCACCTGAGCCTGGCGCGCGCGCTCAAGTCGCCGCTGTTCGGCTTCAGCGACGCGCTGTTGGCGCAGGTGGCGCGCTTGCGTTTGCGCTGGACGCCGCTTTCGGACGACGCGCCAGACCAACCCCGTCCGCCATCGCCATCGTGGTGGGATGTGTTGCAGCGTTTCGCCGAGCTGCCGCTGGTCGACCAGAGCGCCGCCTTGATGCGCCCGAATCAGCAAAACACCGTCGCGCAGACCGACGCCATCGCCTTGTGCGCAGCCGCCGAGCGCATGCGCCTGTACCGAACCTGGGCACAGACCCTGCCACCGCACGACGCGCTATCGGCCATCTTTGACCACGGCGACGTGCTCGCTCGTTTCGCGCAGGCCGAGCCAGCCAGCCAGCGCGCGGCGGTGCTGGCGCAGCTGCGCGATTTGCTCGCCCAATCGCTGGCGGTGGACGGTGGCCGCTTTCTCACGCCGTACCGCTTCGTGCGTGCGCTGAAAGCTGGCGGCCTCAAGGCCACGGCCAGCCACACGCCGGGCGCCGCGCGCCTGCTCACCATTCATGGCGCCAAAGGCCTGGAAGCCCACACCGTGCTGCTGCTCGACACCGCCACCACAGCGTCTCGCCCCGAGACCATGGGCGTGTTGGTGGACTGGCCAAGCGAGTTGCCTCAACCGCGCCGCTTTCTTTTTTTGGCCAGCGAAAAAACGCCGCCGGCTTGCGCAGTTGAGCTTTTGCAGACAGAGCAGCAAGCGCGTGCGCTGGAAGAGCTCAACGCCTTGTACGTGGCGCTCACCCGCGCTGAGTCGCGGCTGGTGATCTCCAGCTTCGAGCCACACAAACCCGGCTCGGCGCCCAGTTGGTACACGCGCCTGCAACCGCTGGCGCAAGCCGAGCCTGCCGCAACAGCCACCGAGCCAGCGCTGTCGGCGCAGGGCGGGTCTGACGACGGTGTGTTTCGTCTGGCCCAGTTGCCCGCATTGGCACGCCCAGTCGCCAAGCAAGAGCCTGTGACCACCGCGTTGCGTTCACCCGCCGACAGTGACGCCGACGATGAGCCCCGCCGCTTCGGCTTGGCGCTGCACCGGCTGCTGCAGTGGTACCCCACGCCGCTGGCCGGTTTTGCCTGGGGCGAGGTCCACCGCCGCGCGGTGGCGGCCGAATTTGGCCTGAGCCCCGAGCGTGCGCAAGCCGCGCAGGCCATGGCCGAGTGCATGGTGTGCGGCGAAGCTGCCTGGGCCTGGGATCCCAACCGAGTGGCGCATTGGGGCAATGAGGTGGCGCTGGTGCATCAGGGCGAATCGCTGCGGCTTGATCGGCTGGTGCACACCCGAGCGCAGCCCGGTGAGGTCGCCACTTGGTGGGTGCTAGATTTCAAAACCACCGCCTACACCGAACGCCAACCCGAGCTGCTGGCGCAGATGCGCGGCTACCGCGAGGCGGTGTCAGCCGCTTACCCCGGTGCGCTGGTGCGCCTCGCGTTCATCAACGCCGACGGTCGCTTGATCGAAGTTTCAACCGAAGCAACCCCTGCATGAATCCCCAGCCCAGCACATCCATCGACGTGGCCGTCATTGGCGGCGGCCCGGCTGGCCTCATGGCCGCCGAAGTGCTCTCGCGCGCCGGTGTGGCTGCCCACCTGTTTGACACCATGCCCTCGGTTGGCCGCAAGTTTTTGCTGGCCGGCAAGGGCGGCCTGAACCTCACCCACGCCGAACCGCTGGACGCGTTCATTGGCCGTTACGCCGAGCGTGCCGACCACCTTCGTCCGCTGCTGAAAACGTTCGGCTCGCAAGCGGTGCGCGATTGGGCTGCTGGTCTGGGCATCGCCACCTTTGTCGGCAGCTCGCAGCGCGTGTTTCCGACCGACATGAAGGCCGCGCCGCTGCTGCGCGCTTGGCTACACCGCCTGCGGTATCCCGCGCCCGGCGGCGCGCCGGTCACGTTTCACATGCGCCACCGCTGGCTCGGCTGGACAGGCCATGGCACAGAAGCACTGCGTTTTGTCACACCAGACGGCGAGCGCTGCGTGAGCGCCCGCGCCACCGTGCTCGCTCTGGGCGGCGCCAGCTGGGCCCGCCTGGGGTCCGACGGCGCCTGGATGCCCACGCTGCAAGCCGCAGGCGTCGCAACCTCGCCACTGCGACCGAGCAACTGCGGCTTTGAGGTGGCGGACTCCGGGGTTCACAGCAGCGGTGAGGGTGAGGGCTGGAGCCCGTTCTTTCGCGAACGCTTCGCCGGTCAGCCATTCAAATCGATCGCGCTGTCCTTCACCGACAGCCAGGGCCGGTCGTTCGAGCGGCGGGGCGAGTTTGTGGCCACCGCCAGTGGCATCGAGGGCAGCTTGGTCTACGCCGCATCGGCGCTGATCCGAGATGAAATCGCGCGCAGCGGTCGAGCCACCATCCACCTGGACCTGCTGCCCGATCGCAGCGCTGAATATGTAGCCGCACAAACCGCCCACCCACGCGGCGCCCGCAGCCTCTCGGCCCACCTCAAAAGCCGACTCGGTATTGACGGCATCAAGATGGCGCTGCTCAACGAGCTGCTGAACAAGTCCATGCTGCACGACCCCGAGCGTCTGGCTTTGACTCTCAAAGCTCTACCGCTCGCG
>Ga0335395_10003148_pt1 | contig 10242 bp, 9 predicted proteins | sample MAT02_FD_205744 | JGI IMG/M metagenome (GOLD analysis project Ga0335395, IMG submission 205744) | Freshwater microbial communities from Lake Fryxell liftoff mats and glacier meltwater in Antarctica - MAT-02 (spades assembly) (version 2) ...
AGTGGACGAATTGCTCGAATCCTTGAAACTCGGCTTTCAGGAAATTCCCCGCGATGGCCTCTATCTCGCCGCCAAAGCATTCCTCCAATATCGCCGGCAAGGAGGCACCAAGACATCCACTCTCCCAGATTTCTTCATCGGCGGCCATGCCCAAGCCGTTGAAATTCTCGATCTTCATGGAAGGTTCCAGCCCCCGCTTTCCCGCCAGTGGACGCAGCACCTGCTCCCTTGCAATTGGCTCTCTGCATTCTGTCAAAATTTGCACACTGAACCTATTTCCCAATCATAATATTCTGATGCGATCAATGACCCTGTCCACTGACCCCTTCATTTCCCGATCATAATGTGACGATGCGAGGACTGGTACCCCGTCCATGTTCGCCGCATCCATGCTGCCGCCCGCCTGACCTTTGCAAAACCTACTGGAAAAGTGCTGGAAGCGGCCACTTACTTGATCTATGGTCACAGCCATGGCTGTCACAATCCAATCCTACGAACATTTGGAAAAAGAAGCTCTCCACCTCGCGCGAGTGGATCGCTCCAAACTCGCCAGCAAGCTTCTGGAAAGCTTGGATGAGGACGACTTTGAGTTGAGTCCCGAATGGCGTGAAGAATTGCGGAGGCGCGTCAGCGACATCGACTCTGGCAAAGCGCAAATGATCCCTGCGGAAGACCTCTGGAAAGAAGTCAACCAACGCTTCGGCACGACGTTTTAATCCATGACGGTGACTTACGAAAATGCAGCCAGGCAGGAAGGCAATGACGCCGCCGATTGGTATGAGAAGCAGCAACCGGGCCTCGGACCCCGTTTCCTTTCCCAATGGAAACTGGCTGAGAACCGCATGATCGCCAGCCCGGAAATCCACCGTTGTTTCGAAGGGGAATTGCGTAAGTGCCGATTCGAAATCTTTCCCTACGCGCTCGTCTTCCGCATCCGGGGCGATAAACTCCAAGTCATCGCCGTCATGCACATGAGCCGCAACCCCGGCTATTGGAGAGAGCGAGGCGAAGGCACGCCGTAACACCTCTCCCAGTTTCCGCTTTCCGCTTTCAGAATTTCAGTTTTACCCTCCCGGCTCCCGCCGCAAGTAGCTGGGGATTCCAGCCCCAGGCCGTTGCGGGAGGCATCCTGCCTCCCGAGATTCTGCCGTCCCGGCAAGTCGGGGAGGAGTTGGAACTGGACAAGGATATTCTGGAAAGTCCTTTCCAAACGGAACCTCGCGCGTCAATTCCCCCGTCTCCTCCGCGCCCCTGCAAATCAGCTCCTCTGTGACCTCGCCGACTTATGAAAAACCCAGGAAACCCGGAGAAAACTTGTGAAAAATGTTACACCGCGGGGACTCCAGGCTACGGCGGCCGCTTTTTTTGAGCGCACGCGGCCCCAGACGCCGGCTTCCCGTGAGGTGCCGATGCCGATACCGGAAACCCAGCGTTCAGAGGAAGATCTGAGTCCACCTCAGAGTGCGCATTGAGTAATTAATTTTCCTTCACGACGCAGCTGATAGTTCCCAGCATACAGCAGATCTGTTTTTCCTTTAATCACGCGTCCATGCCAGCTCTACCCCTGTTTGAAGATACCTTCCTCCGCGCCCAGTGGAGCGATGAGTTCGACGCCTTCGCTGCCAGCCCCCAATCGCCGGCCCTCCTCGCGCGGCTCAAAGCATGGGCTGGTCGCGACCAACTCAACGAACGCGCTTCCGAAACCGCCTTCATCCAACGCTTCTTCGCGGAAACCTGGGGCTATCACCTCCAAGGCAGCGAAACCCCCGCCTACTCCTGCCGCCCGCAGTTTGATGTCGTGGGCGCAGGCCAGACTGGCGGCACCGGACAGGCCGACCTCGCGCTCGGAAACTTCGCCTCCAGCGGCGATGGCGTGCCTCAAGTCCTCTGCGAGTTCAAAGACATCCGCTCCGGACTAGATGCCAAACAATCCCGCAAGGGCAATACCCGCTCGCCCGTCGAGCAGTGCTTCGACTACCTACATTCCTCATGGCAATCGCGAGACCGCGACTCACTCACCGAGCCGTTCTTCGCAATCGTCACCGACATGAATGAGTTCCGCCTCTATGTCCGCCGCCTTGGGCGGAGCCAGTTCCAGAGTTTCGTAATCTCTGGTCCAGCTAGTGCCACCGAGCCAACTCTACTCGACGATACCCCCGCCGCCGCCTTCCGTCGCTTTGTATTCTGGCGGCTGTTCCAGCCCGACATGCTGCTTGCCGAACGCGGCACACCACCTCTCGACCGCCTTCTAAGCGATCAGATCATTCGTGAAAAAAACATCGAGAAGGATTTCTATCGCGAATACCGGGATTACCGCGAGTTCGTGTATCACACGCTGGTCGAGGCAAACCCCAGTTTCACCGGTACGCGCGGCCAGCTCGTTCGCCTGACCCAGCGCTTCCTCGACCGCTGCATCTTCATCCTGTTTTGCGAAGACATGGGACGGGAGCTTCGCTACCCGCCTAATCTCCTGCGGGGCATCCTCAAATACAGAAGCCAGAATCCTCATTACAACGCCGAAGATTCCGGCCCCTGGGACGAAATGCTCTCCCTCTTCCGGGCCATGCGAGATGGCGGAAACTTCGGCCCCCACCCCATCGACCGCTTCAACGGCGGGCTCTTCGAGAAAGATCCAATCCTCGATGCACTCCACATCCCCGCCAAGGTCTTCTGCGCCCAAGGCCAAGCCACCAACCTTCGCGACCACCCGCGCACGTTACTGTATTTTTCCGCTGCCTATAACTTCGGCCTCAGCTCGGGAGCTGGCGAACGCGCCATCTCGCTCTACACCCTTGGCCGCATCTTCGAACAGTCGATCACTGAACTCGAAATCATGGAGGCCGAAGCCGATGGCCGTGTCTCCATCAACAAGCTCAGCAAGCGCAAAACCGACGGCGTCTATTATACCCCGGAATGGGTCGTGAACATGATCGTCGAGCAAACCGTCGGAACGCGCCTTGCAGACATCAAATCTGAGATTGGTTTCAACAGATTGCCTAATCTCGACGAGGCTGCCATCAAGCAGTATCGCAAATTCAGACTGCCACTGAAAATCAAGCGCCGGGAAGGAATCCGTGGGATAACTGCCCCGGAAGCAGGATCATGGATCGCCTTCTTTGAAAAATACCGCTTCCAACTCGGTCGAATCCGTATCGTTGATCCTGCTTGCGGCTCCGGCGCCTTCCTCATCCAGGCACTCAACCGCCTTGTCGAAGAATACCGGTGGCTCGTCGCGGAGGAAGAGCGCATTACCGGCGAACGCAGGCTCTTTGATCAGGATTCCATCATCCGCTCCATCCTCTCCCACAACATATACGGCGTGGATATCAACCAAGAGTCCGTGGAAATCACCAAGCTCGCCCTCTGGCTCCACACCGCCGCCCCCGGCAAGCCGCTCTGCTCACTCGACAACAACATCCGCTGCGGCAACAGCCTCGTCGGCCGGGACTTCGCCGCTTTCTATGACCGACGCCACGAAACTCTCTTCGACTCAGCCGATGCGAACGAACGCGAGCGCATCAACGCCTTCGACTGGAATGCCGCCTTTCCCGATGTCTTTTCCCACGGCGGCTTCGACTGTGTCATTGGCAACCCGCCCTACATCAAGCTCCAGCACTTCCGCCGCGCGCAAGAAGATACGGCCTCCTACCTCGCCGAAGCAAAAAACACCGATGGCACCCCGCTCTACGCCAGCACCCAGAGCGGTAACTTCGACATGTATCTGCCCTTCATCGAAAAGGGCGTCCGCCTCCTCAAACCCGAAGGCCACATGGGCTACATCGCCCCCAACGTCTGGATGGTCAACGAATACGGCAGACCCCTCCGCCAACTCGTCCGCCAAAACCGCTCCCTCGACCGCTGGCTGGACTTTAAAAGTTATCAAATCTTCGACGAAGCCATCACCTACACCTCCCTCCAATTCTTCCGCGGCTCGCCCAGCAAATCCCTCACCTGCGCCTTCGCCCCCGACGGCAACGCCGCCGCCGTCCAATGGGAAAACGCCGATCAAATCCCTTACGAGGAATTGCCGGAGGAGGGTGCGTGGAATCTCGCGCCCAAAGCCGAGATGGATTTGATTTCAAAACTCGGCAAATCCTTTGAGCCTCTCGGAAGTGCCAATTGGACAAAGCAAATTTTCCAAGGATTCAAGACCAGTGGAGACGATCTCTATATCGCCGAAAAGTTTGGCACTTCAGAATACCAGTTTGCCTATCAAAAATCCGAAACACTGATTCACAAGATCGAAGAATCTGTCATGCATCCAGTGATCGCAGGAGCTGAATCAAAACGTTACGAGAAGCCTTCGACAAAGAATTACATATTAGTCCCCTACATCAATAACGAGGAATCAGTTAAAACAATAGACGAGGCAACAATGGTTGGTTCCTACCCAAAGCTATGGAGCTATCTGCAAGCGCGGAAAGCCGAGTTTGAGGCAAGAGAAAGCGGAAGAATGGTCGGAAACCCTCAATGGTGGTCTTTCATTTATCCGAAGAATTTACGCCAAATGAAAGAGCCTAAGCTCTTGATCGCAGGCACTGCACCTGGCCTCAAAGTGGCAATCGATTCAACAGGAGAGTCCGCGTTCATGGGCGGGCGTGTATACGGTATCCTCCCTGGTAATTTAGAGGATATGGAGTTCCTTGCCGGAATTTTAAATTCAAAAATCGCTGATTTTGTCTTCAAGCGCATTGCACGACCCAAAGCCGGTGGCTTCTACGATATAGAGACGCAGTTTCTCGCTCCGCTCCCCATCCCCAACGCCACCACCGAGGAACGCGGGGACATCGGTGCCCGCGCCCGCGAGCTACAGGAACTGCATACCCTCCGTCGCGACACCATCTCCAAGCTCGATCAACGCCTGCACAGCGCCCAAACCACTGCCATCACTCCCGCCCTCAAGCCGGACTTGCTGTGGTCGGACATCGGCACCCCCGCCGCTTGGAAGCAATCGCCCGAAGCGCCGGCCGAACTCCCCGCCCGTGAACTCACGAAGTGGGCCAAGGCTCGCCACGCCGCCGCCCTCCAAAATCATCTCGATACCCTCGACGTCTTCCTCCAACCCGGCACCACGCTGACCGTCACCAACACCGACGACGAGCTCGCCCTCCACATCGGAGGCCGCGAAGTTCTCCGCCTCTACGAACGCCCCGGCACCCCATTCCTCGCCGCCCAATGGCGCCACACCCTTCACGACCTAAACGTCACCGAAGCCTTCGACGCCAAACGCCTTCTCAAATACCTCCTCACTCTCCGCACCACTACCGAAGACTCCCTCCGCGCACGTATCCTAACCCTCGACCAGGAAATCACCCAGCTCGACCAAACCATCGCTTCCAAAGAAACGGAGCTAAACACCATCACTTACCAACTCTACAGGCTCACCCCCGAAGAAATTAGCATGGTCGAGAGCAGGTAAGGCATCTGTTGACAAAAATTAAATTTGAGGATACTCAATAGAACACTTATTCAGCGCATTTCTTCCTTCACCATGCACCGATTCCCAATCCATGCCCTAAGCGACACCGAGTTTGAAAAGCTTGTTGTGGTGATCTGCCGCGAACTTATGGGAATTGGCATCACGTCCTTTTCCCCCGGGCCGGATGGAGGAAAAGACGCAAAATTTGAAGGCACAGCGAATGCTTTCCCAAGTGCATCTGACCCGGCATCAGGAATTTTCATTATCCAGGCCAAACACACCTTTTCGCCGGTGGCTTCCTGCTCGGATTCCGACTTTCAGACCACGCTGATCGGGAAAGAAATCCCTAAAATCAAGCGCCAGTTCGAGGAAGGTAGCCTGACCCATTACTTGATTTTCACGAACCGCCGCAAACCCGGCGGCGCAGAAGACCGCATCACGGCGCGCATCAAGAACGAAACCGGCGCCCAGCACGTATGGTTACGTGGCTTGGAGGATATTGAACGCGAACTCCTGCTACACCCTCACATCGCCAAGGCCGTCGGACTCGACAAGCTCCGATCACCCATCCAGTTTGTCCCAGATGACCTGAAAGATGTAATCCTCGCCCTCCACACCTACCGCCAGTCCCTGCCCACCGCGTTCGATAGCGAGCACGATTTCCGGGATTATCCCGGTCTGCCCGCCAAGAATGCAATCAATGGACTCACCCCCGCCTACGACGCGTACATCAAGGAAAACTCGATGCCGTATTTTCCTGCAATTGAAACGTTCTTGAAAAACCCACGAAATGAAACCCTCAAAGAACAATACCACACAGTAGCCGACGAATTGAAGGGGCAGCTTATCGTGCACCGTGAGAGGTTTGTTAGCTTCGACGCAGCCCTAGAGGACTTGTACAACCTCATTCACGAACGCTGCTCGGAAGTCCAAGACGTCCGCCGACTCGCCAAGATCGTCATCCACTACATGTATGTGAATTGCGAGATCGGTCTAAAAAAGAAACCATGATCCGACCTGCAAAGCATCTGAATCTCAATACCTGCGTGCTCCGTGCGGCAAGCCAGCTGCTTGCCCGGCTGCAGCGCGAGCGCATCTGTCGGTTCAGCGATCTAAGGGGCAGCCTGGTTGATCTTGGAGAAGATGCCGATGTGGTATTTCTTCCGACTATTCACTTCCTTTACCTGTTGGGGCGAGTGGACTACCATTCTCAAACCGATTCTTTTGAATATCTTCAACCGCAGAAAGGAAGCGCTGCATGAAACTCAGTTATTTATACTCCGATCAACCAGATACCTTCGCTCCCATCCGTTTCCGTGACGGCTTCAATGTTGTCCTGGCCCATATTCACAACCCAAAGGACGGCTCCAAACTTGGTCACAATCTTGGGAAAACTCTTCTCATAGAGATTTTGGATTTCTGTTTTTTGAAGAAAGTCACGAAGGATCATCTTTTCAAACGCCGCGCTGATCTTTTTTCCGGATTTATCTTCTTCTTGGAAATACAACTTCCCAATGGGAATTTTCTAACGACTCGTCGTTCCGCCGCCGAACCCACCAAAATCGCTTTCAAGCGCCACAATGAAGCGCGGCAGGATTTTTCAGAGCTTCCCGAAAGTGCTTGGGATCATTGGCGCGAGACATTTGACAATGCGGTTGTCCTATTGGACAGCATTTTGGCTTTTACGTCCATTAAGCCTTGGTCATACCGGAAGGGTCTCGGCTACTTTCTTCGCGGCCAAAACGATTACGGCAATGTATTCCAGCTTTCCAAGTTTGGCGTCGGAAAACACAAGGATTGGAAGCCCTACATTGCAAAGGTTCTCGGTTTCGATGATGCCGTTCTGACTGAAAAATACGAGGCTGACGCTGCTTCGGCTAAGCTCCGGAACGATGCGGCCGAAGTTCAGGCCGAAGTCACACTAAAGTCCAAGGATTTCGATAAACTGCGCGCCAGTATTGCCGTCAAACGCGATGAAGTAGAAACCAAAGTCCGCGCCATAGATGCATTCGATTTTCACGGACAAGAAATCGAACTTGCCCGCGAAGTCGCGGAGTCCACCGAAGTGGAAATTGCGGATAATAATAACCTTCTTTACAACGCTCGCCATGATCTTGCTCAAGTCGAACGAGGTCTCGAAGACGACATTCATTTTGATCTCGCCGACATCAAGCGTGTTTTCAGTGAAGCACAGATTACATTTCCTGACCAGCTTGTGCGCGACTACGACGATTTGATCGAATTCAATCGCCGCATTCACACGGAACGCCGTTCTGCTCTCCATGATCGAGCCGCGTCACTCAAGGTGGAAGTTTCCAAGCTTGAGAAGGCAAACGCCTCTCTCTCAAGACGCCGCATGGAAATCCTGCAGGTTCTCGGTGGCACAGACAGCCTTCAAAAGTTTAAAGATCTCCAGCGGCAGATTGACCAAGACCGGGCTAACCTAACTCTAATGGAAACGAAGGCCGCCAAACTGGAGAGCCTCCTCGCCATTCAGGATCAAGTCCGCCAAATCAAGGCTCGAACTGAAGAACTCACCGCAGCCATTCAGCACTTAATTCATCAGGGCAGTCAGCGCTATCAGGAAATCCAGCTTAACTTCAGCAGGATCATGAAAGAGGTGACACAGCGCACCGCCTTACTATACCTCGACCAAAATGGAGAAGGAAACATCGATTTCCACGCCGAATTTACCGACGCGGAAACCGATTTACATACCGAAGAAGACCGGGGCACATCGTTCCGCCAGTTGCTATGTATCGCCTTCGACCTGTCAATCCTGATTAGTCACGCTAAGGAGCCTTTCTTCCACTTCGTCTATCATGATGGTGGCCTTGAGCGCCTGCAGAATAAACTCAAACTGGCTCTTCTCAGGGTTATACGCGACACCTGCGCGGAGCATGACATTCAATACATCTTCAGCGCTCTTAGCGAGGATATCCCAACAGCGGAAGATCCGAATGGGCTTTGCCCTGCGCCCGAGGAGATCATCCTGACCCTTGACGACAGCGGAGACTCAGGGCGTCTTTTCAAAATGGGAACCTTCTAAATAGTGATCTTATAAAAGATAAGAAAACACATGGAAAATTTAACGTAAGCGTAAAAGAGAAATCGAGTGAATTACTCGGATGTGTTATACTGTTGATTACTAGGTGCCATTTAAACATCGTAGGGGGGAATGCTAGGTGCTGAATTGGAATATCGCCCTCTAATATTCGAAAGCGTCCTGCAAGCGCCTCTTGTCGTAAGCGTTGTTCTATTTTTGTGGGGACTTGTGGTGGGGTAAAAGCTAATCCGCCTACGCCACCTACTCCGCCAAGGCTACGAAGGTCAGGAAGGCTACGGGCGGACGAGAACGCTGAAATGAAGAGCGGGAAAGCCGGGGGCCGTGATGCCGCAACCTCCTCATCGGGCAGGACGATCAACCCTTTGCGTCCGTCTTTTTCGATGATTTGCGGGTGGATGTTCATGGCGGATTCAGTGGGAGGTTGCGGGAGGTTGCGGGAGGTGTGGAGGGATTTCGTGAAGTTTGCGGGAGTTCGCCTGATGGCAGACTACCACGAAGCACATATCCTCTATCTGCAAAGCCCGGACGGGGTAAAGCCTGAAGTTAGGGACTCCGCCAAAATGAAGCCAGTGAAGCTGTGTGCGGAGCACCTTGGACTGCTACAGCCTGCTGTCGCTTTGGGCGATGCAGCCTTGCTGCTAGCCTGACGGCATTGGCACGCTGCTGGTCTGGTGGAACCTTGGCTTGCTCCGCTCGCAGCAGGCTGCATTGCGGAAGGCGGCAGCAGGCTGCAGCAGTCCATGGACTTCGCCGGGAATTAGACCCGAACGCATATTTATTTTTGGCTGAGTCCCTTAGTAAGAATTCCGGGATCGACTTAATGGAACCCGAGCGGTCAGGTTCACATCTATCGAATGATGAGTTTCAACAAACGTCATGAGACATTCAATCCAGCCAGTTTTCGACCCGCAGTCCCGGCACGGGATTGAAGTCGGCGAGGTTGCGCGTGAGCAGGGTGGCATCGTGGGCCAAGCAGATGCAGGCGATTTTCAAATCCTGGGTGCCGACTTGCTGGCGGAGCGATTTCAAGGAATCGAAGTAGTCTGCAGCATCGTCATCCCATGGAAGGACCAGCCAGGATGCGAACACCTCTACCTGTCTGATGAGGCGCTGGTATGCGACGATTTGGGTTCGTGGCTCAGTGCGCCGACGTATTTCCGCGAGCCAACCGCGCAATGATTCTTCGACGGTGATCGCAGTCACAGCGGCCTTTTGTTCCGCAGTGTCGAGTTTCTGAAGCAGTCTCAAACCCGCAGAGGTGCGGTAGGTCAATTCGCTGACGTGATTGGTATCCAGAACGAACATTCCGACTAGTCCTTGTTCGCCTGCTCCCGCCACTCGCGCCCAAATTTTTCAGCACTGCGGGAGAGTTCGTCATCGGGAATCATGCCGACCGTTTGACGCCATGACTTGGCAAGCGGCTTGAGGCCGAGGACTTCATGTTTCAACTCGTCGAACTCGTGCTCGATGCGGGTCAAACGTTCTTCAACGGTGCTAATGTTCACGGGAGGAAACTAGCGGTTGCCCGACGTTTTGCCAAGGATGGATATCGTGGTTCATGGATTCATCGATGGGATCCCGCCTCAGTGCGGGACGATGCTGTATTTCCTTCGGAGTTGCGGAATTTAGCCCGACTTTCGCTGTTAGATTGAAAAACAGTCTATTTTCGCCTTCTTAAGACGCTCGAAGCCTTGATTTTACAGGGTTTGGTTTTCAAAAGTGCCTGTGGTGGAGACCTGCCCCATGGACACCCCTC
>Ga0335395_10003149_pt1 | contig 10238 bp, 10 predicted proteins | sample MAT02_FD_205744 | JGI IMG/M metagenome (GOLD analysis project Ga0335395, IMG submission 205744) | Freshwater microbial communities from Lake Fryxell liftoff mats and glacier meltwater in Antarctica - MAT-02 (spades assembly) (version 2) ...
CCGAAATGCACCAACGGTTGGAGCGCGGGAGTCGTGATGATGGCCGCGAGTGACCCCAGCCGTGCCGTGGCGGCAAAGAGGAAGGTGACCCCGGCGAAGAACATCAGTCGCTTGTGCACCTGCGCACGACGGCGCGCGAGAATGCCGCCTGATACGAAGGTGACGAAGAGCATGCACATCACGATGTCGAGCCAGAGGATGCCTGCGAGGCTGGGCTCGAGCGCGTCAATCGTCGTGTTGCGCTCGGTGGCGAGCGTTGCCATGCGGCCGGGGAAGTTGCGGACGATCGCGACCGTGGAGCCGAGCACCGCGACGGCCAGCCCCGCACCGACCCACCCCGCGGTGCGGTGCCGTGCCACCGAGCGCTGCTGGATCCAGCGCGCCTGCATCACCAGGAAGAGGTACCACGCCAGCAGCAGCGTACCATGCACGAGAAACAGCGTCGGCAGGCGGGGGATGTCGAGTACCGGCGGTTGCGGGATCACGCCGCGTAAGATGGAACTCGGCGCGAAGCCGAGCACCACGACGACGAGCATGACGAGATGCGCGCGGACGAAGAAGCGCGAGCGCATTGCTCCAGTCGCTTGCGTCATCGCTTAACCGTTATGCCCGGCAATTCGACGCGGGCGCCGAGCAACAACGGCCCGGAGCCGAGCCTCGGTCGCGACCTCGGCAGGCATCGCCCCGATCGAGTCCGCGGCGAGCACAATCAGCGGGATGGGTGCGAGGCGTGTCAGCATGCGGGATCGGAGTTTCAATCGGGGTGGGTCGTCTATCCGTCGAGCATACGGCGCGCTCGCCGATCGCGCCAGCGACGGGTGACGGGCGGCGGGTGACGGGCGGCGGCGTGCCCTCCGTCTCGCACGTGCGCCGGGAGCACCGCACACGCCGAACGTCCCCGCGTGGTGGCGGCCGGAACAGCGGTGATCTGCAGCTCCAACCGCAGCGAAGAGGTAAGCAGCCGCTCGCCGATCGGTCGCTGCCTGCAGCACCGCGTGCTACACTCCCGCAGCGCTTCCCTTCCGCTGCCCTCTTCCGCGTCGACCAATGCGCCACCTGCTCTCACTGCTCATCGGCCTCGCCCTGTGCTCAAGCTGCCGCCTCCCTGCGGGCCGCGCCGTCGAGCCGAGGCACAAGGCCGTCTTCATCCTGCTCGATGGCATTCCGTCCGATGTCATCGAACAGGTCCCTACCCCAGTGCTCGACGAGATCGCCGCCGCGGGCGGCTACACCCGCGCCACGGTGGGCGGTGAGGTGGGTGGCCGCACCGAGACGCCGACTATTTCCGCGCCTGGCTACATGAGCCTCCTCACGGGCACGTGGGCGGACAAGCACAACGTGTGGAACAACAGCAACCAGTCACCCAACTATGCGTACTGGAATCTGTTTCGCATCGTTGAGACGGTCGACGCCTCGCGCCAGACGGCGATCTTCTCCACGTGGCTCGACAACCGCACGGTGCTCGTTGGTGTAGGTCGTCCCGGGGCGGGCGACTTCCAACTCGATCATGTGGTTGATGGCTTCGAGAAAGACACGCTGGCGTTTCCGCACGACAAAGCGTCTGAGTACATCCGGGCCATCGATGATCGCGTGACCGCCGAGGCGGCGGCGTACATCGCGCAAGCGGGACCGGACCTTTCGTGGGTGTACTTGCAGCACACCGACGACATCGGGCACGCGCACGGTGACAGCGCGCCGTTTCACTCGGCGGTGCAGCAGGCCGATGCGCGCGTGGGGCGTATTTGGGCGGCGGTGAAGCAGCGCCAGGCGTTGGGTGAGGATTGGATGATCGTCGTCACGACCGACCATGGCCGCGATGCGCGCACGGGCAAAGGGCACGGCGGCCAGTCCGCACGCGAACGTTCTACATGGATCGTGACCAATCACCCCAATCTCGATACGCGCTTCACCAAGGGTACGCCCGCCATCGTGGACATCGCGCCGTCGGTGTTGCAGCACCTGCGGATTACAGCGCCGCCGGCGGTGACGAAGGAGATGGACGGCGTGTCGTTTCTGCGGCCGGTTCCTTGAGTCGCTTCCCCGATGCCGATTGCCCGAGTCCTTGAACCCATCCATCCACGCGTGAGCCGGTTTGTCGCACTTTCGTGTGATTGATGACGTGGGGCGAAAGCGCCCCGCCTTCACGTCTCATTGAACGGAGAGTTCAGATGAATCCACGCTATATCTCCCGGCCACTGCGCGGGGCACTGAGTGTTGCCGTACTCTCGGTGATCACCGCTTGCGCCGGCGAGGGAATCCCGCCCACCGGCGTCGAGCCGGCAACGGGTGCGTTCGGCGAGCGGTCAGCGGCGAGCGTGGCCGCATCGAGCGGCAGTTTGCAGCTGGTCAGTACTACGCCCGCTGGCGCCGCCGCGCGTAGCGGCAGTACCACCTGCCAGCTGTCCGCCGACGGGACGCTCCTCCTCTTCGCGAGTGACGCGTCAAACCTCGTGAACGGTGATACGAATGGCGCATCGGACCTGTTCCTCAGAAACTTGACCACCGGCATCACGACGCGCGTTACGACCGGCTCGACCGGCGCGCAGTTAGCGACCGGTGGCCACTGTACAGGCACAACGATGACGCCGGACGGCCGACTTGTGGCGTTCAATACGGGCACTGCTGGTGGCACGGTGTTCGTGAAGAACACGCAGACCGGCGCGCTCACGCAGGCCTCGCCAGCCATTGGCTCGATACCGCAGGTCACCGGCTTCTTCGGCGGGGTTTTGTCCGACGACGGCAGGAGCGTCGTGTTCAAGACCGTACCGGCACAGGTCTATCGCGGTGCGTACCAGTGGGACAACGTCGTTCCTGCACGGCTCATGCTGCGTGATCTCAATACAGGCAGTCTCATCACGCTACCCACCGACAACGGCAACGCCGCCAACGGAGAGGTGCAGGGAAGCCGCTTTGCTATCTCCCCCGACGGCACGCGCGTGGCCTTCGCCTCGTCTTCGTCCACGCTCGTGTCAGGCGATACGAACGGCAGGGCCGACCTGTTCGTGCTTGATCTCAGCAACAACACCGTGACCCTGGCGTCAAGCACCAGTGCCGGTATTCCGGCCACCGGCGGCGGTACCTACTGGACTCCGACGTTCGTCTCCAACACGCAGCTGTCATTCGGCACCGGCTCGGTCAGCAGCCTCGGTGACCGCGGGTTCTACCTGAAGGACCTCAACTCGGGCGCGCTCACACTGGTCCTGCGCGATACCGACGGCGGCAGCACCGCCGTGCTGTCAGGTGACGCACGCTTCGTCGTGTTCTCGTCGAACTACAGTGGGTTCAATGCGCGAGTCTTTATGCGTGACCTCAGCACTGGTGTGCATACCGTTGTCAGTGCCAACAGCAGTGGCACAGCAAGTAATGGCAGTTCGACCGGCGCCGTGATCTCGCGCAATGGCTCGCGTGTCGCGTTCGGGTCCAACGCGTCGAATCTGGTGACACCCCGCCCGCCGAGCGGCGTCTTCCAGATCTATGTGAAATCTCTCGCGGCTGGAGTAACACTCGCACCTTGAGGCGCCATCAGTATGCGAACAGCAGTCGCGCGACTCCGGTAAGTCCGTACTGGGTCGCGGCCCGACCGGTGGGGCCAGCGCTTGGTCGGCGGGCGAGCGGCATGATGTAGCCGTCGGCACGGAGCGCGGTGAGCACCAAGGAAACAGCGGGCTGTGAGATGTCCCAGAGCGCCTTCAGTTCCGCCTGCGTGTACACCGCGTCTCTGTCGCTGCGCGCCCACTGTTCAAGGTATTGAAATCGGGCTTCGTCACTTCTACCCGCAAAGTCGGCCACGTAGCGCGTGGTCGCGCTAGGCAGCACCACATCGACGTCGAGCGGCGCGCCGCCGTGAATGCCGAGATTGGGCGTGACGCCATCCTGGAGCGCCGCAAGAATGCCTCGTACATCGCCGCGGAAAAGCGTGTAGAGGTCTTCCACCACGTGCGCGGTCACTGGATGTACAGGCGAACGCGCCGGATCGACACGGAGCAGCGCATACCGCGCCTCGAGGAGCGCAAACACGTCGGGGAGCGGCAGCGGACCGAGGGAGACCACGGAGATGATCGATCGCAGTTGTGGTGCGCCAAGCATGGTCTGCACGGCCTCGGACGTGCCGACCAGCAGGCAGTGGAGCCCCGCGTGCTGCAGCATCGGATCGCGTAGGTCGCGGAGCACCGTGCCCGCCTGCGCCACCTCAGCTTCCGTGAGGTTCTCGAGGTTGTTGAGGTGCAGGATGAGCCCGCGTCCCTCGGCGCCCTGCACGATGCGCATCAGGTCAGCCATGACACGCGCGCCGTCAACCATGATCTCCCGCGGCGCAGTGGTTGTCACGCTCTGACTCATGGACGCGCCGCCGATGATGGGTACCGTGAAGCCACCCCCGCGTAGTTTCTCACGACTGGCGCGGACGAGCACTTGGGCCGCTTGCATCGTCTCGTTGTCGCTCAGCGAAGGTCGGTAGGCCAGCATCGTGTCGTACACCATGGCCAATACGCGACCGAAAAGTGACTCGGCGTCGTCGCCGGACAGGATCGGCACGAGCGCGTCCACCGCCCAGTAATCGTGCTCGTGTGCCCAAGCTTTCACGCGCCTGACGAGTGTCGTCTTGCCCACTCCTGGGGCACCCGCGACCGCCTGTCGGCTTGGCGAGTGTCCGGCACTCGCGATTGTGCTCGTCAGCGTGGCGAACTCCGATTCACGGCCTACGAATAGCGACATAGGGTGTACGGGGTCGCCGGCCGACAGTGGCTCCTGCCAGAACGGGGAAGAGCGCAGGTTATATACGTTCCACGGCGTCGGCAAAGCAGGCAGCATCGGAGCGTTCTTGAGAGAGATGGATATTGGGTCGACTCCCAATTTTGGCTTATATGTCGGTGTATTGGCTTAATTGCTTATTAAACAGGAGGAAGCCTTGTCTAATCGCGACAATAATATAGGTAGTGCCACGCTAAATACTTATAGATTGTTGTATTAGTGATTTCTTATATATGCAACATATACCGGAAGCCTACTGACTCTCCGTGGCACACTCGTCGAAAAATGCAAAATTGATCGCACAATTATAGCTTAGCAGCGTATCTTATATATTGAATCGCACAAATTAAAATCAAAGCGACAAACCTTAAATTCTACCATCATGTCGGAACTGCCGTCTCCTGGCCAATATGCTTCAACCCGAGCCGGCCGACTCGTACAACAGCAGGCTGGTCCCGACGGCTACGCCGCGTTCATTCCGGCACCGCTGCCGCCGGTCCCGCCGCTCGACTTTTCCGGTCGACTTGGCGGTCTCCTTGAGCGCGCCGGCAGTTCGCTCGGGCGACTGGATGGCATCTCGCGTGGTATCGATCCGGATCGCCTGCTCTACATGTACATCCGGAAAGAGGCTGTGCTCTCGAGTCAAATCGAAGGCACGCAGTCCACGCTCGCGGAGTTGCTTGAGTCGGAGAACGAAGAAGCCCCCGGAATCCCCGTCGCGGACATCCAGGAGGTATCGCGCTACGTGAGCGCGCTTCGGTACGGCGTGCAACGGCTCAACGAAGGCTATCCGATCAGCCTGCGCTTGATTCGCGAAACACACGGCCTGCTGATGGCCACTGGTCGCGGCGCGCAGCACGAACCTGGCGAGTTTCGTCGCACGCAGAATTGGATCGGCGGCACACGACCGAGCACGGCGCGCTTCGTGCCGCCACCACCACACCAACTGATGCGCGTGCTGGGAGAGCTGGAGCGTTTCATTTGGGAAGGTGATGCAACGCCCATCGTGAAAGCCGGACTTGTCCACGCCCAGTTTGAAACCATCCATCCGTTTCTGGATGGCAATGGTCGCCTCGGACGCTTGCTGATCTCGATGATGCTCTGCGCCGACAAGGCGTTGGCGCAACCGTTTCTCTACCTGAGTCTCTACTTCAAGCAGCACCGCGATGACTACTACCGCGCCCTGCAGGCCATACGGAGCGATGGCGACTGGGAGCAGTGGATGGCGTACTATCTCGAAGGTATTGACTGGACTGCGCGGCAGGCGATTACCACCACGTCGGCGTTACTGGATCTTTTCCACGCCGACCGCGCGCGAGTGAGCGGCGTCGCGCGCGGCGCCGCGACGCTACGCGTGTACGAGGCGCTGCAGACTCGAGTGATCGTATCGATTCGACGTGTCGCCGAAGCGGTGGACATTACGGTGCCAACCGCAACGGCAGCGCTCAAGCGCCTCGAAGACATGGGCATTGCTCGCGAGATCACAGGACGCAACTACGGCCGCCTATTCGCGTACGATCGGCAGCTGCAGATCATCACTCAGACGGAGTAGGATCGCCCCATACGACAGCCGTGGACCCGCGGGAGCTGTCTTACGTCGATGCGCCGAAGATCGTGCGGAGCTGCGCTACGGATCGCTCCAGACCACAGGTGCGCAGTCGATCGAGCATCTCCGCGCGTGACACCGGCGGGGACTTGAGCGCCCCCGTCTGCTGAGACACGATGGTGGCGATGGCGCCGGGAGCCAGTCCGATGGCGTCGAGCACAAAGTCGTCAGGATGCTTCGCTTCAATACCAAAGGGAGCGAGCACGGCGTCGGGAAAGTCTTTGAGGTTGAACGTCACGATGACTTGGGCATTGCTGCGAATGGCCGCCGCCAGCACATGTCCGTCGTTCGGATCCGGCAGCGCGACACCGTCCGCCAATTCGGCGTAGTTCGTGACGGGACAATGCGGTTCGGGCGCGCACCACGCCAGCGAGGGTGATGCGCAACAACAGATCTCGAAGTGGAGCTGGATACAGCACGCACGCGTCGTAGATGACCACGAACGCCACGCGTGTCAGTACCCCATGCCAAGGTCCTGCGCTTGCGCTGCGAGCTGATCGAGGACGCCCTGACGCCTCGCGTCGTCGGTCTGCTTGTAGCGCAGCAAGTCCTCGAATCGAACCCGCCGGTGCGAACCGACCTTTCGATGCGGCATCGCGCCCGCTTCGAGCAGTTCGATGAGGAACGGTCGCGACACGTTCAAAAAGTCGGCCGCCTGTTGCGTGGTGAACTCAGCTTGCACGGGGACGATCGTTACGGCATTGCCGTTCGCCATCTGTGCCAAAATCTCAAGCAGGAGCTCGAACGCCTCCTTCGGGACGATCGCGTCCTCGTCGCCGGCGCGAACACGAACGGTTCGTCGCGCACCATGGCCGGCCGGGGACAATGACCGAAGGGCGAGCTTCGCGGCCGCAGCGACGCGACGCTTGCATGCTCCAGCACCCGGGCTCACGTCAGTCGCCGTCTCGCAATCACAATACTGGTTGAATACAACCGCTTTATATCGAGTTCACAATTAACGGTTATATTTAACTTTTAATAACCAAAACGACGCATTAGTGTTCACGTTAAACCCGAAATAAGCACCCCGAGGGTCCCATGGCTCGATCCGTCTCCCGCGTACCGCGACCGGAATTGCACCCCGCGCCGACTGACGCCGTCTCGCGGGGCGCTCTGGTCGCCACGGCGGCCGAGCTGGGGGAAGTGGTGCGCTGGGTGCGCGGTGAGCGCCGAGTGCCCCGGGAAGACGCGGCCGCTCGGTCAGGGGTGAGCCGCGACCTACTCCGCGATCTGGAACGCGCATCGCGTGGAGTCAACCTCGCCCAGGCCCTCGATGTGCTCGCGAGCTTTGGTGTCGACGTGGTGCTGGTCCCGCGCGACCGCTCGCTCAGCTTGCGGGATCCGCGGGACCTGCCGCCAAACAGTCTCGCGCCATGACAGTACCGACTCGCCACCACGAGAACCCAAGTGTCACCGTCTACCTCGACGGACGGCGCGTGGGGACGCTGACAAGCCAGGTGTACGGCGGCCCGGCCGGCGCCTTCACGTACGACCGCAACGTGCTGGGCGACCAGACGGCGGCGGTCAGTGTGCGTTTGCCGGTGCGCGCCGACCCGTACCCGGAGCACGAAGCGTTCCCGTGCTTCGAGAACCTCTTGCCCGACGGTGACCTCCGCGATCTCCTCGCCACCAGCGTGCACCGTGATGCAACCGACGTGGTTGGACTGCTCGGCGTGTTCGGCGGCGAATGCGCCGGCGCGCTGTCGATGTGGCCGGAAGGCCAAGCCCCACCCAACGCGCCCACCTACCGGCCGTGCACGCCTGAAGACGTCCGCGCCGCGTTCGCCCCGTCGGCCTTGGTGGGAAGAACGGACATTGGACAACCCCGCCGTGCCGATGATGCCGGCGGTGCCGTGAGCGCCGGACTGGCGGCAGTGCTGGCGAGGGCGCGCACGTCGATGAGCGGTGCACAGGAAAAGCTGGTGCTGTACCGCCGGCCGCAAACAGGACGCGAGTCACACGGGGCGGCCCCGGAGTACCGCCTACCCGTGGCCGGCGCCCCGAGCACGGTGCTCGTTAAACGCGAGCGCGCGCGATTCCCGGGCTTGCTCCAGAACGAACTCGCCGCGATGTCCATGATGGCCTCAGCCGGTGTGCCGACGGCCGCGCACACGGTGTGCGCCCTCGACGCTGGCGTGTATGAGACGGCCCGTTTCGACCGAGTCTGTCTACCCGACGGGAGCGTGGTGCGGCTCCACGCCGAGGATGGATGCCAACTCACGGGTAAACCCCCCCGCGCCAAATACGCACAGACGGGCGGGCCCTCGTACGCAGACCTCACGGCCGCCCTGCGGCGTTATGGGACCGACCCTGGCACGGACACCCCGCTGCTCTTTCGGTGGGCCGTAGCAAACCTTGCACTCGGCAACCGCGACGCGCATGCGAAAAACGTGAGCGTGCTCCGCAATGCCGATGGCGCGGTGCGACTCGCGCCAGCGTACGACGTGGTGTGCACCATGGCGTACAACGACCTGGATACCACGTTGCCGCTGCTGTTCGCCGGAGCGTTGCACTTGGCCCAGCTGACACCGGCCGCACTCAGGAAAGCAGCGCGCTCCTTCGGCGTAACGCCGGCGCTGGCGAAGGAACTTGTCGCCGATGTCTGCGACCGTCTTGATGCCGATCGCGACCATGCGCTCCACGCCGCGGCACACGTTGCTGGGCATCACGACGTCCTGACCTCAATCGGTCTCGTCGTGGAGGCGACTACCGCCGAAACACGTCGTCGACTGCTTGGGTAATCGCGACACGCGCGACGGATGCTTCGTCCACGGTTTCCCGTCTGCCAATCGGCATGTCCGGAATGCCGAAGTCGCCAAGCGTGTTGTTGAACGCGTGATAGTCAAGCAGGGCCGTCTTCCGCACTCCGTACACCTCGCGCAGCGTTCGTATCAGCAGCTTGGCCACCCGCCGCCGCGACCATCCAGCGGGTACGTCCAGAAAAAAGTTCGGACTGCCGGCGGGATCGTTCACTTCGGTGACCAGCTCCGGCGCATCGTCGGTTGCGCGGCGCCACCCCAACTCGGCCATGCGCTCGTACTGCGCCACCGTGAGCGCCGCACTGAGCGGTTCGATGTACGTGTTGCTGACCGCCTCGATGCGTAGCGCGCCGTCATTACAACCGGCTGCCTGCACGTAGTGATTGATGTGCCGATGGGCGATGATCAAAAAGTCTTCCGACCCCAGCTCGCAGAGCGCATCGGCGACGGCCGTGGTAAGGGATTCCCAAGCGAGTTCACGACGAGCTGCAGACATGCGCGACCTCCGGTGAGGCGTATATGTCAATTTCGCACCGGGGTCTGACAACGGTTGAAATCAATCGCCACCATCGTTCAGAATCGCCAGCTGCCGCTCGTGCCTGAAAATTTGCCCGTACGCCTTTCCCGTAACTTCACGCGCGACGCCGAGCGCTTCGAGTCGCTTCACGGCGGTCGTCGCGGTCGGCACAGACACGTCGAGCGATTCGGCTGAGCGACGGATGGACACGACTACGCGAGCCTTCAGGAACTTGTAGGCGCGAAGCGTCGAGCTGCTGCGCGCGGTCATACTGATGCGATCGCGATCGGCTCGGAACAGGTCAGTCAAGGCGATGGTCGTCGCGATCGTCTGCCGGGCTGTCCAGTCGACGCCTTCGAGGTAGTGCGCCATCCATCCCTCCCAATCGCCGTGGGTACGGACGCGTTGCAGTGCCCTCGCAGATGAATTGCTCGAGTTCGCCGAGCACGCGCAGCAGTTCGAACTTTTAATTGCGTCCGTCAGATTTGACGGGAACGAGACCGCAACCGGCAACGCCTGCCCCAGTCGTCCCACGAAGGTGCCCCCCGCCGGCATCGCGATCCGCCGGCCATCACGCGTACAGCAGCCGTGCGACCCCAGTGAAGCC
>Ga0335395_10003150_pt1 | contig 10238 bp, 13 predicted proteins | sample MAT02_FD_205744 | JGI IMG/M metagenome (GOLD analysis project Ga0335395, IMG submission 205744) | Freshwater microbial communities from Lake Fryxell liftoff mats and glacier meltwater in Antarctica - MAT-02 (spades assembly) (version 2) ...
ACCGCGAAGTCGGCGAACTTTAAAGCTGAATCGCGAAGCGACGAAACAAACGCTCGCACTGCTTTCGCAGATTCGGAAACAATCCGAAATGATCAATGGGCAGAATATCGACATCAATCTGAAACTCGCCCAGGGCGGATTGGATGTGACGACGCACAACCAAATGGTGGCGATGAACAATGCCAACGTCGCCACGATTCGGCAATTGGCAACCAACCAAGATCGGATGGCGGAAAAATTGGCGACGGAGCGCAAGACTCTCAACGATGCCGAAGCGGCCTATGCCGAAACCGTTCTCGCCATCCGGCGCGACCTCAATCAAGTGAAATCGCAACTTGATATTTCGCTGGAAGAACACAAAGACAGTATCGCGATTGCCCTGAAGGTACTCAGTACAAACTTCGGGACGCCACCAACGATGACGACGGATTCGATTCTCGCTACGCTGGACAAACGGCTTAAGCAGATCGAACAGGAAATTTTCAACGAGTACATCATCCTCGATGTTTCTCCCGAAGGCTCGCTTTACTTAAACGTCGTCATCGGTGACCAAACCACGCGAATGGTTCTCGACAGCGGAGCCTCCTTGGTTTGTCTCCCTTCAGAGATCGCGACCAAACTGGGGATCGTCGTTCCACCGGACGCCAAGCCATTGCGTTTGGTGCTGGCCGATGGACGCGAGATCCCCGCATCGGCGGTGACATTACCCAAAATCCGCGTCGGCCAATTCGAAGCCGAGAACGTCGAGGCGGCCGTCCTCGATGCCGTCGCGACCAACGCTGAACCCTTACTGGGTATGAGTTTTTTGGGGAACTTTAAATTTGAAATCGACACCGCCGATAAATCGCTGCGTCTACTCCGCGTTGCGGATCAGTAATATCACGTCGTCGTGAGCTACCTCCCTATGCGCCCCAACGCCGAAAGATCCAAAATGGATTTCTTTTCTTATCGACTTAGACAATCCACAGTTTTGCCGCATTGATTGCCACTTCCGCAATACTGCAAGCTCAATCAAGCGTCGATCCAGCACCGGAACTACCCGAACCAAGTCCAAGTCATTTACCACAATGGCGTGCATTCAATCTTCTTGAAAATTTCAGTAAAGAATGGAGCAACAAACCGTTTGTCGAAAATGATTTTCGCATGATAAAAGATCTTGGCTTCAATTTTATCTGATTGCCGATGGACTATCGAGTCTGGATCAAGAACGAAGATTGGAACCAATCCGATGAAGCAGCGCTACGGGAAATCGATCAAGCGGTCGAGTGGGGAAAAGAGCACTCGATTCACGTTTGCATTAATTTTCATCGTGCGCCCGGCTACACAGTCGCCTCACCTCCCGAGCCGACCAGCGTCTGGACCGATGAGGAAACGCAGCGAGTTTGTGCGGCTCACTGGACCGTGTTCGCTAAGCGATATCGCGGGATCCCGAGCCGCAATCTTAGCTTCAACCTTTTCAATGAACCGGTTGACGTTCCGACATGGCCCAGCGTCATGGGCCAAGGATTGTTTTTATCCAAGACGAAGACGGGCTTGAAAGACGGTCAGCAGAACCCGATGGTGATCACGGGCCGTTTCGATCGACCAGCGCCAGCTACGATTCGACTGGGTAAGCCTTCGGTCACTCACGCTCATCGGCCCCGGCGGCAAGCCTGACGTCGTGCAATTGAGCCAGGACTGGAATGGCTCCGCAAGTTTGCTGAACTACCAACCGACTCGAAATGGAACTGCATTTTCCAGGGCGATCGGGCGCGGTCGTGAGTGGTTAAGAGAAACGACTCTCGCGAGCTGGATCGATGCAAAATCGAAGGGAACCGGAGTCATGGTGGGTGAATTTGGCGTTTACAAGCACACTCCCCATGATGTGTCCCTTGCGTGGATGGAGGACGCATTGAGCAATTGGAATCATGCCGAAATCCCCTGGGCCTTAAGAAACTTTCGAGGTGCTTTTTGCATCCTGGACAGCGGCCGAACGGATGTTGCATATGAGGAGTACCAGGGCCACAAACTTGACCGCAAGATGCTCGACATTCTGCAACGGCACTGACAAAATGCCTAACAAATCACCTACTGATACTCTCTCTCTTTCTTTATCACTTGTCATAGGTTCTCGATGTACCAATGCCTACTCGCCGCTGCCGTTTTTGCGTTCGTTTTTTCACCCGTCTTGGCAGACGATCTTCAACCAGCAGATCAAGCATCCTCAGTATCCCTGCAATGTGGATGGCTTTGAGCCTGACTGGACCATGCAACGGCACTGGCCGACAACGCACTGGAAGACGGATACGATCAATCCCACGGGGATTTCTCTATTCCGGGCCGTTAGGCAAGCCCGCCGATGACCAACGCAAAGAATGGTGGGTCCAATCGGAGGCATTGGTCGGAATGCGGGTGATGTTTCAACTGACGGCTCGTTGACCGACCATCCCAGCCGGACGGGCATTTGGCAGCCCGCCTACCCCAACGGGCACGCCCTGACGCTAATCGACGTGCTTTTAAAACCCCCAGCCCCAGCACACAAAAAACAGAGGCGACGGTCGGAATTGAACCGACGAATAATGGATTTGCAATCCATCGCCTTACCACTTGGCCACGTCGCCTGATCTCAATCGCTGGGCCGGAGCCTTAACGATTGCGAGTTTTGTGAAGCTTAGGGAATTTCTTGCGGGCGGTCAACGGATGACGACCGGTTGATCCTACGTTTCTTAACGATTGTATCGGATCGATACTGCCGCCGCGTGAGCCAAACCGATCGAAAACCTTGGCTACGCTTTTCGCACTCGTTTGCGTCCGGTGAGGGCAAACTTTTCGCGGACCTCGCGAACCGCCGATGCGAACGCATCGACTTCCTCCATCGTGTTGTAAAGATAAAAGCTCGCTCGGCACGTCGCGGCCACCCCGTAACGCTTGTGCAGCGGCATCGCGCAGTGGTGTCCGGCACGGACGGCGATTCCCCGCGTATCGAGCCACTGCGAAACGTCGTGCGCGTGAACTCCATCGATCACAAAGCTGATGATTCCGGACCGCAATTCGGCGGGCGGACCGAGAACTCGCACGCCTTCGATTTGCGAAAGCAACTCAGACGCCTGCGAAACCAGGGCTTTTTCGTGCTGGTGAATTTTCTCCAGCCCAATTCCGCGGACGTACTTGATCGCCGCAGCCAAACCGATCGCTTCGACAATCGGCGGCGTGCCGGCTTCGAATTTTTCAGGCAATTCGGCGGGTTCGAAGCCCTCGGTGGTGACGCGATGGATCATCGCACCGCCACCCAAAAACGGAGGCATCGCGCTGAGCAATGCTTCTTTACCGTACAGAACACCGATGCCGCTGGGGCCACAAATCTTATGGCCGCTGAACACGACAAAATCCGCGTCCCAGTCCACCACGTCGATCGGCATGTGCGGTGCGGCCTGGGCCGCGTCGACGAGCACGACGGCACCGGCCTCATGGCCCATGGCGACCCACGACTTCACCGGGTTTTGCGTCCCAAGAACGTTGCTGATCGCGACGAACGCGAACATTTTTGGCTTTAGTCTTCGCAGGTGTTCGCGAACGATTTCGTCGCTGATCAGACCGTCGTCGCTGACGGGCAGGAATGCGACTTTGCACCCGGTTCGCTCGGCCAGTTGTTGCCAGGGGACGATGTTGGCGTGGTGTTCGGCGATCGTCAACAAAATCGTGTCGCAGGCTGTCACATTCGCATCTCCCCAAGACCGCGCGACGGTATTGATCGCCGCCGTGGTGCCAGCGGTGAAGATAATTTCGCGCAGCGACGAGGCGCGGAGAAAATCGGCGACGACCTCGCGAGCCTTTTCGTAAGCGTGCGTCGACGCTTCGCTCATCGTATGGATGCCGCGATGAACGTTGGAGTAATACCGCGAGTAGCAGGCCGACATCGCATCAATCACCACCTGAGGATGCTGGGTGCTGGCCGCGTTATCGAGGTAGACGAGCGGCATGCCGCTGGCGGATTTTTCGGCAAGGATCGGAAAATCGCGACGGATCGCTTCGACGTCCAGGCCGCTGGCGTTTTGGTTTTCAATGACTTTCATGGCGTTACGATTCTTCATTCAAGTTGGGACCGCCGAATTGGCGGGCGTTCGCGTCGTCGGCGACGTCAATTGGCGAATGCAAAGCCGCTTGGACAACCCGCCAAGACAACAAGCAGCATTTTTGGCGGTTGGGCGTCAGCTTGGGACCAAATAACCGCAGCATCTCGTCGGCGGAAAACTGCTTCACTTCATCGCGGGACATGCCCTCAATTTTCTCCATCAACATCGACGCCGACGCTTGGCTGATGACGCATCCATCGCCGTCAAACCAAGCACTATCAACGCGATCGTCGCCGATTTGCAGATCCACATGAACGACATCCCCGCAAAGCGGATTGTCGCCTTCGTGAGCATGGGTCGCCGTCGTGAGCGGACCGCGGTGGTACGGATCTTCGTAGTGATCCAGCACGTGTTCTTCGTAAATATCTTCTTCGCGGGACATGGCTTCGTTGCGAGCGTAACAGAGGAACGGAGAGGACAACCTAAGTTTGGCGTTCGTTATAGTGTAGAAACACCGTCAAACGAGGCTAGCGGCGGCGGTTCGCGAACGCCCGGGGACCAATACAACGTCATCGACCACCAAATCCACTTGACAGGTTTGCCGCATTGCGGATACTTGCCGATCCGCATTGTCGAACCATGCCTCCGGTGTGGAGCCGAATGCCTGTTGAAGACAATTCCAAATCGACCGATTCACGTTTTTCACATCGTCTGATGCCCACAATCAATCAACTTGTCCGCAAGCGACGTCGCCCACCGCGAACGTTCAGCAAATCGCCAGTGCTCGAAAAATGCCCTCAAAAACAGGGTGTTTGTTTGCAGGTTCGGACGATGACGCCAAAGAAACCGAATTCGGCGTTGCGAAAAATCACGCGGGTTCGACTCAGCAATGGTAAGGAAGTCACGGTTTATATCCCCGGTGAAGGCCACAATTTGCAGGAACACTCGATTGTCCTGATCCGTGGTGGCCGGGTTCGCGATTTGCCAGGCGTTCGATACCAAGTTGTCCGCGGTTCGCGTGACTCGTTGGGCGTTGACGGTCGAAAGCAAGCCCGCAGTCGCTACGGCGTGAAGAAAAACGCCGGTCCGGTGAAGAAGAAGTAGTTTGCCGAATTGTTGAAGACAGGCGTCACCGTCTGTCTTTATACTTAATCTCGTTAACCGTCCAAATCGCTCTGACAGCAAGAAATAAGAATCCCGATGGGAAAGATCACCGCCAGCCGAACGCACATCAAGCCAGACCCGCGTCATAATTCGATGCTGGCCAGCAAATTCATCAATTGCCTGATGTACGACGGAAAAAAGACGACGGCACAAATCGTGTTTTACGATGCCCTCGAGGAAATCGGCAAGAAAATCTCCGATGCCGAACCCATCCAGGTTTTTGAGGCAGCGCTCGAGAACGTGAAGCCATACATCGAAGTTCGCAGCAAGCGAGTCGGCGGTGCGAGCTACCAAGTTCCCATGCAAGTCAATCGCAGTCGTCAGCAAAGCCTCGCGATTCGTTGGATCTTGGGCGCCGTCCGAGACAAAAAAGGTCGTCCGATGGCGATGAAGTTGGCCGACGAACTGATGGCGGCTTACAAGAAGGAAGGCGTTGCGTACACCAAGCGTGAAAACACGCACCGGATGGCCGACGCGAATAAGGCGTTCGCCCACTTCGCCTGGTAGCGTATTCACCAAACCTTGTCTGATCTCTAAGCCCGCGATTCGTTCTGCGAATCGTGGGTTTTTGTTTGCTTTTCGGACGCCGATGCGGGCGCTCCGCTCACTTGGTCAGTCCGTCTCGAATCGATTTCAGCATGGCGTCGAAGACTTTTTCGCCCGCATCAAATTCGTGGCTTTCGGCTTGAATGTGGATCACCAACGTTTGATCGGCGATCGACATTGCCATGACCCGGGCGACAATCAGCAGATCGAGGTAATAAAACCGAAACTCGAGCGTCTCGCTGTCATCGTCGTCGCGATCGCCGACCTCCTCCGCTTCGATCTCGGGGTATTCGGCCCGTAATGTCGTTGCGAATTTTTCGAGGACAACGTCCAGAGGCGGCGCGTCGCGGTATTTGGTGACGGTGTAAAACCCCCCGCGAGGCATTTCAAGCGTCACGCCCTCGCTGGTTTCATCGCTTTCCCGGGACTGGATGTTCCAGTTATCGGGATAGAGAAAACGCAGTCCGAAATCGTCAAACGTGGATGGCATGGGATCGGATTGTGAGCGGTCAAACTTGCCGCCGGGGGAGGAAATGGTGTAACACCGATTCCCAGGGTAGGCATCAATCGGGTCGTCCGCGTCGGTAGTGTTGTGAAAATTTACCGCCACGTCAAAGCGTCGACGCTCATTCTGCTAATTTGTGGGGTGATTTACCCGCTTTCGTTGACCGGTTGCCGCGCCATCAGCCGGTATGGCGAAAGCCGTCAAACGATTGCCGCGAGGCGGTTGAGCCGTCAGGGGCTTGAAGCGATGCACGCGGGCCAGTGGGATATGGCCGAAAATCTTTTTTCCAGCGCACTGGATATCAGGGCGGCGGACGACCGGGCACATTGGGGGTTGGCAGAATCTTTGTGGCAGCGGGGCGAACGCGAGGCGGCGCTGCTGCACATGGAACAAGCGGTCCGGTTGAGTGCGTCAGACCCGAGGCTGGTCCGGCGACTGGCACGAATGTACTTCGACCTCGGGCGCATTGAGGAGGCAGAACGCGAAACCATGGTGGCACTGGAAGCCGATCGCGAATCCGCCGAAGTCTGGGCGCTCAAAGGCGACTGTTTGCGTTCACGCGGTGACCAGACCGCAGCGCTTGCGGCCTACCACCGCGCGATGGCACTGCAGCCGGATTATCCCGACGTACAGATCCAAGCGGCGGAGTTGTATCGAATCCAGGGAAGGTACGACCGTTTGCTCGCGACGATCGACCGCTTGCAGGAGTCGTTGGACGTCGACGAACCTTGCCCGATCCGGGGCCACGTCTTGCGGGGTATCGCGCTGCGGCAATTAGACCGGCCCGCAGAAGCCCAGCAATGCTTTGCGGAGGCGAACCGCGAGGCACCGATGGACCCTGAACCGCTAATCAATTTGGCGGAGCTGCATTTGGCATCCGGTGACGTCGAGTCGGCCCGGATGGCTGTCGACCAAGCAATGCTGCTGTCACCGGCGTCGCCGACCGCAAATACGCTCTCGCGAACGATTGAGGAGCGGACGGTACGGTTGGCATCGGAAAACGTGTCCACTGGCGAATTTCGACGTTAAGGAATCGTCCTGAAACAACTTCCCGTTTTGGGTATCGCTTGCACCGTAGCGTGGGACAAGGAGTCCTCGACGCTGACCCACTTAACTGCCTTTCCGGCGACTTTTTGCTCCCGTTGACGGCCGGACTCGATTTAGTGACTTAGAGTTGCTTGTCGTCCGCTTTTGGATTCGCAACCGCTTTAGCAACGTGCCGGGCGATTCAGCGGAGCGGCAATCCGGTATCCGGGTCACTTTGGGCCCGGTGTGACTCTTTTTTGGGGATGAATGCAAAATGTCGACAACCGACAATTTTTCGACCGAAACATCCTTTTCCGGCTCAGTGCTGCACCCTTTGGGCACGGCTTCTGCGCCGACGTTACCGGAGCTTGGCTTTGTCGAGCGACGCGAGTCGGCAAAAGACGTCGTACATGACGAACGACGGCAATTTGCCAGCTCGTACCATGATCTCTCGCCGGACGCGCGTGAGTTAGCCGTCGCGATCGACAAATACAAAATCGACAATCGCCGCCGATACATTACGTGCGAAGAAATGTTGGCTGTCGTCAAACAGCTCGGCTACCTTCGTCACGCTGAGGCGGTGTAGCGACCACCTAACTACGAAACCATGGCGACAGGCATCAGGTATTCTGCTGATCGATGCAGCGTAATGTTGGTACACCTGTCGAGTTGGAATTGCCGCGGTTCTTCCCGGCACAGGCAAAAACCGAGAAATCGCTTTGTGCCCATGAACCGTATCGGGCTGACCACGCGATGCGTCTTGACCCCCTTGGAATCGACGTAATCCAGCTCAACGACAAATTGATCGGAATCCGTCATCGCACGTCGCAGTTCGTTATTCATTCGTTGACCTTATTCATTTCGTTTCCACTCACCCGTCAACCGAATTATTCGCTACGTCGTTGACACCTCTGGTCACTGGCGGCTGATCATTTGGTTTTTTTTCCAAAAACCTGGCAATCGCGGCGGGTTGTGACTTAGTCCCGCGTGAGAGAAAATTGCGACCGTGGCGGAAGGAGATGTCCACGGAGATGCGTCATGATTTCCCCAATTTTTTAATGGTGGTGCGATGGACATGCAGCTCGGATTCGTCAGCGCGATCCTGCCCGACGAGAACTTAGAATCTGTTTTCGTAATCGCCTCGCAACTCGGCTACGACTGCGTCGAATTGATGGCGTGGCCCGTCGGAAAATCGCAGCGCCGGTATGCCGGCGTGACGCACATCGACGCCACCAACATGACGCAAACCATGGCCGACGACGTGAACGCCATGGCGGCCAATTACGCGATCTCGATCAGCGGCGTGGGCTACTATCCCAACGCGCTCGCCGCCGATGGCGAAGAATCGGCCACCGCGGTTGCTCATATTCACCGCTGCATCGAAGCGGCGGAGATGCTGGGGGTAAACCAGTTCAACTCCTTCGTTGGACGCGACCCGGTAAAATCAGTGGACGAGAACTGGCCACGATTTCTCGAAATCTGGAAACCGATCATCGCGTTTGCTCAAGACCACGGCGTGCGAGTCGGCATCGAAAATTGCCCGATGCTATTTTCGCGAGACGAATGGCCCGGCGGTAAAAATCTTGCTCACAGTCCCGCGGTCTGGCGGCGAATGTTTGCTGACATCCCCAGCCCATCCTTCGGACTGAATTACGACCCCAGCCATATGGTGCTCCAGCACATGGATTACTTAGCCCCGATGCGTGAATTTAAAGATCGCATTTTTCATGTTCACGCGAAAGATTTGCGAATCGACCAGCACCTGTTAAACAGCGTTGGCACTTTCGCCGAACCAGGCACCTATCATCACCCAAAATTACCGGGAACGGGTGACATCGATTGGGGACAATTCTTTTCATCTTTGGGTGACACCGGATACGTCGGTCCGGTGTGCGTCGAAGTCGAAGACCGGGTCTATGAGGGCTCGCTGCACCGGCGAAAATTGGCGCTGCAACAATCGGCGACCTACCTACGAAATTTCATCCCTCGGCTTTGACAATACGATTCAAAATATCAACGCACGCGTTTGGGATGAATGGTGTAAATTTAATTTTCTTGGTTCGATGTCCCTGATTCATTTCCTCAATTCACTTCGCACGATTCGTCATGACCACTGATTACAGCTATCTAGATATCGCCAAAATGATCGACCATTCGTTGTTGAACCCGACAATGAATCAGGCCGATCTTGAGTCCGGGATTGCCCTTGCCCTCGCTTATGATGCGGCGAGCGTCTGCATCATGCCTTATTACCTAAAGCGATGTGCGGACCTGCTGGCCGGCAGCACGGTCATGCCCAGCACGACAATCGGGTTTCCGCACGGCGGTCACACGTCGCAGATCAAGGTCGACGAAGCGAAACGAGCACTGGACGACGGATGCCGCGAGCTCGACATGGTCGTCAACATTTCCAAAGTACTTAGTGACGATTGGTCCTACGTTCGCAACGACATTGAAGGTGTCATCAAGGTCGCTCACTTGGCGGGGCAAAAAGTCAAAGTGATCTTCGAAAATTGTTATCTGAATCGCGATCAAAAGGTCATGCTTTGCCAAATTTGCGACGACCTTGGGGCTGATTGGGTCAAGACCTCCACCGGTTACGGCACCGGTGGCGCGACGATGGAAGATTTGCAATTGATGGTCGACCATGTCTCGGCCCCGGTTCAAGTGAAGGCGGCTGGCGGCGTTCGCGATCTAGAGACGCTATTGAAGGTGCGCGCGATCGGCGTGACCCGCTGTGGCGCCAGTCGGACCAAAGAGATGCTCGACGAATGCCGTGCGAGACTGGGCATGCCAACGCTCGACGTCACGCAATCCGGTGCGAGCGGATATTAAACTGGACATGATCACTTTGGGCCGCAGCGCGGCGTGAACCGTCACGGGCGTGTGGTCCGATTTGCTAAAACAAAATGCACGCCGCCGTGTGACCGAATTTAGTCCCATCT
>Ga0335395_10003155_pt1 | contig 10231 bp, 6 predicted proteins | sample MAT02_FD_205744 | JGI IMG/M metagenome (GOLD analysis project Ga0335395, IMG submission 205744) | Freshwater microbial communities from Lake Fryxell liftoff mats and glacier meltwater in Antarctica - MAT-02 (spades assembly) (version 2) ...
ACTACATCTGCTTGCTCCAACACTTCTAAATGATCCACTGAAATTGCACCCGCTGCCACCAATTTTGGAATCGCCCCAATGGAGTAAAATTGATTGACATGTATTTTGCTCTGCAATCCGTGCCTGGCGCCCATACTCACGATTTCCAGCGTCTCTTCTACCGAAAAATACCCTTTTTCACAAAACACGTCCACGTAATCGGCGAGCCCTTCTTCAGCGGCTTGGGGTATCATTTCGTTTAAGATCAAATCGAGGTATCCGCGTCGGTTGTCGCTGAATTTCGCCGGTAAGGCATGCGCTCCAAGCAAGGTGCTTCGTATGGCAACCTTGCTCCCGGCTTTCAGACGTTTTATAACCCGGAGCATTTTAAGCTCTTGCGCCGTGTCGAGCCCGTAGCCGCTTTTTATTTCCATCGCGCCCGTGCCTTGTAGTGCCGCATTTTCTAGCCGTGGTAAGGCTGTTTCAAAAAGTTCGTCTTCGCTCATACTCCCCAATCGGGCAGCAGAATTTAGGATTCCGCCACCGCGCTCGGCAATTTCGGCATAGCTTAGTCCTCGAATCCGATCGACAAATTCGCGTTCGCGGGTAGCTGCAAACACCAGGTGGGTATGGCTATCGCACCAGGCTGGCAGCACATAACGACCTTCGGCATCGATCACTTCCAAATTGCGCCAATCGGTAATTCCACCCCAATCGCTCATGGAGCCATAGAGACCGATCAAGCCATCGTCAATGGCCAAAAAGGCATTTTCCAAAACGGGCAATTCCGCCATAGCTGCGCCGCGAAGTAGATGAGGTGGATTTTCGTATACTCCGCAGAGGCCTTTAATATTTTTAATCAAGATGCGCATAGGTGAAAGGAGCTCGCTGGTTTCTGGCTTCAAATATGCTAAATTGATTTTATGCCTTCGCATTTCTTCTCGTTGTGACCGGGTCTGCCGCATTCGAATCGCCAGAACCACCCCCATCATTAATCATCATTCGAGTTGCTATCTTTGACCCCATGGCCGGAAATACCTTTGGCGAAATTTTCCGTTTTACTTCGTTTGGCGAGTCGCATGGCTCAGCAGTTGGCGGAGTGATAGATGGCTGTCCGGCAGGTTTGCTTGTAGATTTCGATGCAGCAGCCGAAGATATGAGCCGCCGCCGCCCGGGACAAAGTTCTCTAACCACGCAGCGATCTGAAACCGATCAAATTGAGTGGCTCTCGGGAATTTTTGAAGGGCGTACTACCGGTAGTCCCATCGGGTTTGTAATCCGCAATGGCGATCAAAAATCCGAAGATTACGATCAGCTTCGCAACGTGTATCGACCCTCGCATGCCGACTTTGCTTACGATAGTAAATACGGACATCGCGATCACCGTGGAGGTGGGAGGTCGAGTGCCCGCGAAACCGCCACTCGTGTGGCCGCAGGAGCAATCGCAAAGCAACTACTGGCCAGCATTGGTGTTGAAATCCAAGCGTTTGTAACAGCCGTTGGTACTGCAAGTATGGGAAGGGAATTGACCGATTCCGACTTTGGAAAGGCCGAAAACGAACTCCGTTGTCCGGATGAAGAAACAGCAGCGGCCATGCGAAAACTGATTGAAAAAGCGCAGGCAGAAGGCGATACCCTTGGTGGAATAATAACTTGTAGGGCTCGAAAAGTGCCCTCAGGTCTTGGAGAGCCGGTTTTTGATAAGCTACACGCCGATCTTGGCAAAGCAATGCTCAGCATCAATGCCGTTAAGGGTTTTGAAATAGGAAGCGGTTTTGCTGGAACACAGTTGCCTGGCTCCGTTCACAACGATGCTTTTGAAAATCAAGATGGTAAAATCGCCACTAAAACCAATCACAGCGGTGGCATACAGGGAGGCATTTCCAATGGAATGGATATCTGTTTCAGTGTGGCATTCAAACCTGTAGCCAGTATTTCTAAGAATCAGGAGACGGTTGATAAAGATGGCGTGTCAACGGACATTTCCATCAAAGGTCGCCACGATCCCTGCGTAGTACCTCGTGCCGTAGCCATAGTTGAAGCAATGGCCGCCCTCGTCCTTGCCGACCATTGGCTGAGAAACAAAACCGCGCGGCTATGAAGAAATTAGCCCTGCATTGGAAAATCATTATCGGTCTGGTAATCGGCATTATTTGGGCTTTTGCTTCAAGCTACTTCGGCTGGAATGAATTTACGCGAAACTGGATTAACCCTTTTGGGGTGATCTTTATTCGAGCGCTGAAATTCATCGCCGTCCCGCTTGTACTTTTTTCGATTATCGCTGGTATCGCCGATCTCAAGGATATTTCGAAGCTCGGCAGGGTGGGAGCTAAGACCCTCGGCATTTATCTGATGACGACTATTTTTGCCGTAAGCCTGGGTCTCTTTTTGGTAAATGTAATAGCTCCAGGCAAATTTGTAGATCAGGAAACCCGCATCAAGAACCGCATCTCTTACGAAACATGGGCCAACGAATCGGGAATTAGAATCAAGGACGGCCGCTCCTTCGCGACCGATCCTGCTTATGCCCAATATGTGAGCGAAGCAGTAGCAAAGGCCGCCGCAGAAGCGCAAAACGAAGTGGCAACCAGTAAAATGAAATCGGCAGAAGCTGCCAAAACTGCGGGCCCGCTCCAGTTTTTGGTAGATATGGTGCCCGAAAATATTGTGTTTGCCATTTCCAACAATGGCTTAATGTTACAGGTCATTGTGTTTGCTATTTTCTTTGGTGTGGCAATTGCCTTAATTCCAGATGAAAAAGTGAGTAGCGTCAAGGATTTCATTCGAGGAACCAATGAAGTCTTTCTCAAAATGGTAGATATTGTGATGCAGGCCGCTCCTTTCTTTGTATTTGCCTTGATGGCCGGCGTTTTGGCTGGTATGGCCGATACACCTGCTCAAGTCTTCGAAATATTCAAAGGCCTTGGAGTTTACAGCCTCACGGTAGTGCTTGGTTTGGCGATCATCCTTTTCGGTATTTATCCGGTTATCGCACGCACAGTGGTAAAGCCGCTAACCTACCGCGAATTTTTTAGGCGAATTAGTCCTGCGCAATTTTTGGCCTTTAGCACCAGTTCGAGTGCTGCCACCCTTCCGGTAACGATGGATTGTGTGGAAGAAAATTTAGGTGTTTCACGCAATATTACCAGCTTCGTATTGCCAATAGGCGCAACAGTAAATATGGATGGCACCAGCCTTTACCAATCTGTAGCAGTTATTTTTCTCGCCCAGCTTCACATGGTCGATCTCGATTTGAGCCAGCAATTGGTAATTGTACTTACCGCCACCCTAGCTTCCATCGGCTCGGCTGCTGTGCCAAGTGCCGGCTTGGTGATGCTGATTATCGTGCTTCAAAGCGTGGGTTTGAACCCGCTCTGGATTGCAATAATATTCCCCGTCGATCGTATATTAGATATGTGCCGCACCGTTATTAATGTCACGGGCGATGTCACCGTTTCTACCATTATTGCGAAAAGCGAAAACGAACTTAACTACCCTATCAAACTACCATGAAAAAAGCACTCAAAATTATCGGAATCATCGTTTTGCTCTTTATAGCAGCCTTGATCATTATTCCATTTGCATTTAAAGGAAAGATTATTGAGCTCATTCGCAATGAAGCCAATAAAAACCTGAACGCTACGCTCGATTTTTCGGATGTGGACTTATCGCTCATACGCAGCTTTCCCAATCTTTCTGTCCAAATAGAAGACCTGAGCATCGCTAATAAGGAGCCTTTTCTCGGCGATACGCTGGTGTCCATGAAGAATCTGGAGCTTACCTTAAATGTAATGAGCGTCATTCGCGGAGAGCAGATCATCATCAAGCGTATTTTTCTCGACGAGCCAAATTTGAATGTGAAAGTCCTCAAAGATGGTACGGCCAATTACGATATCGCAATCCCCAGCGACTCCACGGTGGTGGAAGAGCCAACGGAAGTTTCAGACCCCGTTTCGCTAACGATTAAAGAGTATGGAATCAAAAAAGGAAATCTCGTGTACGACGATGCCAGCTTGGAAATGGTTTTCGCCATGGGCAATTTCGATCATAATGGAAAGGGCGACTTCGGGCAAGACGTTTTTACGCTGTACACCAAAACGGAAATCGAAAAGTTAAATGTGGATTACGGTGGCATCAAGTATATGAAAGATGTTAAAACCGGCCTTAAAGCAGATATAGCCATGGATATGACCAATATGAAGTTCACCTTTATGGATAATCTATTGGAAATGAATCGCTTGAAATTGGCGTTTGATGGATGGCTCGCTATGCCTGCCGACGATATCGATATGGATTTAACCTTCAGCACGAAGGACAACGATCTTAAATCGCTGATAAGCCTTATTCCGGCCTATTACGCTGAAGATTTAGATGGTATAAAAGCGGAAGGTAAATTCGACTTTTCGGGAATGGTAAAGGGCGTTTACAATGACAATTCAATGCCCGCATTCGCCATTCAAACTTCCATCGAAAAGGGGAGGGTGCAATACCCCGATTTGCCAAGGAGTATTGAGAACATTGAGCTCGACTTGAAGGTGGCGAGCCCAGAAGGCAATGACCTTGACTTGATGACTATCGATGTTGCTAAATTTCACATGGAGCTTGGCAAAACAGCTACTCAGCCCAATACCATTGACGCTACGCTTGCTTTGCGCCAGCCGATGACCGATCCGAATATAAAAACCAAGGTGGATGCAGACCTTGATCTCGGAACCTTCAAAGACTTGATTCCGATGGAGAACATCGAAACAATCTCCGGGATTTTAGCCGCTCATTTCAGCCTGGATGGGCGTATGAGTGACATCGAAAACCAACGTTTCGATGAGTTCCAAGCGGGTGGTACGGCATCGCTTATGTCGTTCAACTATAAAGATGCTGATTTGGCCCTAGCTATCCCTGAGGCCAAAGTATCGATAACCCCTCAAAAACTCGATCTGGAAACGTTAAAGATGACCTACGATGCCATTAACATGCAGATGAATGGGTATGTGGATAATTACATCGCTTACGCGCTGCTCGATACCACGCTTCATGGGGTATTTAACTTCACTGCCGATCGTATTGACCTCAATAAATATATGGCTACTGACACCACCGCAACTCCAACACCTACCGAGACTGTTGAAAGCAACGGTGCGCCTACTGATGAAGAGCCCGCCTTGGTGCCCGATAATCTCGATATAGTGCTCAACGCAGCCATCGGCGAGTTGATTTACGATAACCTGTCTTTGAAAAATATGAAAGGTCAAATCACCGTCCGCAATTCAACGGCTTCAATGAAAGATGTGGATTTTGAAACCCTTGATGGTTCGATGCGCCTCAATGGTTCATACAATACACAGGATGTTTCTACTCCCAAAGTTGATTTCGCATACAACATGAAGAATATCGATATTCCAATGGCTTTCGAAGCGTTTAACACAGTGCAGACTTTAGCGCCGATCGCCCAGCATGCTAAAGGCAAAATTAATTCTGATCTCTCCATCGTGATGGATCTCACCGCGGCGCTTGACCCTGTGTACGAAACGATGAACGGACGGGGGTCGCTTTCGAGTCCGCTCATTACGCTTGAAGGCGGTAATTTTCTCCAAAAACTGGCCAGCACTTTGAAGTCACCTAAGCTTGCCAGGCAAGAGATCAAAGATGTGAAGGCCACCTTCGTAATCGAAAACGGCAAGGTTATTACAGAACCTTTCGATGTAAAGATCAATAGTATCAACACCAATATTTCAGGATACAGCAGTTTTGACCAGCAGGTAGATTACCTTTTGAAAATGAAAGTTCCTCGGGCGGAGTTGGGTGGAGACTTCAATAAAATGGCGGAAGGACTTCTATCGCAGGCCAATAGTGTGCTTGGCGCCAATGTGTCGCTCGGTGAATTTATCAATATTGGTGTACGCGTAAACGGGGCCATGGACGATCCGACAATCACTCCTTCGTTTGAAGGTATGGAAGGTAAGGACTTGAAAAATCAGGCGATCGATGCAGTAAAAGAAGAAGTGAAAGAGCGCGTGGACGAAGCCGTTAAGGACGTGCGAAAAGAGGCTTCCGAACAGGCAGATAAGATCATTGCCGATGCTCAAAAACAAGCCGACGCGTTGATAGCCGAATCTAAAAAGCAAGCAAAAGCTCTGCGCGATGAAGCCGATAAACAAGCAAAGAATCTGGAAGCTGAAGCTACCAATCCTTTTACAAAACAGGCAGCCAAACTGGCCGGGGACAAGCTGAAGAAAGAAGCTGACAAGCAGGCGAATAACTTGGAAGCGGAAGCTAAAAAACGAGCCGATGGGATAATGGCTAAGGCTCGAGCCGAAGCTGCGAAGATTAATCCATAAGGGTGAATAGAAAAGGGCGCTACATACTCTTTATTTCGCTTTTGCTGAACTACTTTACAGGTTTGGCGCAGGATAATTGCAATCAGGAAATTTCAAAAAAGGTTCAGAAATTACTCAACGAGGCCACCGGTAGCTCTGGATTGGTAATGGACGAGCGCCGCGCCGTGCTGAAACAGTCGCTGGAGATTGATCCCAATTGTTTGGCTTGTCGCTTCAGTCTTGGCAGAGCGGAATATCAAATAGCTGTTGATCGAAATGGCTCATACGAGCAGGCACTTGACCAATTTGAGAAGGTAATAGAACAATGTCCTGCTTACCACGCCGACGCGCATTATTATGCTGGCCTGATTTATTATTCGGGTCAAGATTATAAGGAAGCGCTCCGGGCTTTTGAAGGATTTTTGAATTTCGATGCGGCCAATGGAAAGGTCTCCCGCGATCAATCTATCAAAGAGAAAGATGTGCGCGATATACTTCCGGAAGTGAAGTTCTACGTCGATTTCTATGCCAATCCTGTAGCTTTTAACCCCGTGCTGCTCGGAGGTGTAAACTCTGCGGCAGACGAATATTTACCCATGCTTTCGCCCGATAATGAGCTTATATTTTTCACCCGAAAGGAGAATATAAGGGAAATGGGAAGCGTATACACCCGCGAAGTAGAGCTCTTTATGGAGGCACGACAAACCGACGACCCCAACTTTTATAAAGATTCAAAACCCTTACCACCTCCTTTCAACGTTGGGGACAATTACGGGGGGGTTAGTCTTTCGCTCGATAACCGCGAGATGTTCGTCACCGTTTGTCAACCTGTAACGGAGCGCTATAAAAATTGCGATATCTACGTCACAAATTATGAACGTTCCAAAGATGTTTCCGGCAGGGAAGTGCTCAATTGGAGCGGTTTGACCAATCTTGGACCAGCCGTGAACACCGAAGGTTGGGAAGCGCAACCTACCCTATCGGCCGATGGAAATACGCTGTATTTTTCAACCGTGCGCGAAGGGAGTACCAACGATGCCGATGGCAACCCGACGATCGATATTTACTACAGCACCCGCAAGGGAAAGGGCCAATGGACCGCAGCAAAATCATTGGGAAAACCCATCAACACGTCCGGGAATGATAAAAGTCCGTTCCTACATGCCGACAGTCGCACGATGTATTTCTCGAGTAATGGTAGAATAGGGGCGGGAGGCTATGATATTTACTATTGCAAACAAACGGATGACGGCACCTGGACCGACCCTGTGAACTTAGGATATCCTATAAATTCCAAACAGGATGAACATGGCTTGGTAGTGAGTACTGATGGTAGTCGCGCCTTTTTCGCTTCTTCAAACATGGAGTCGGCAAAAGGTCTGGATGTGTTCTCTATTGAAGTACCCAAAACGGCAAGACCCGATAAGGTGCTGATCTTGAAAGGTTTAGTCACCGACGACACTGGTAACCCAGTTAGTGACGCTAAAGTGCAATTGAAGTACGCTGAATCAAAGACGGTCGAAGAAATAGCCGTAAATGCAGAAGATGGTTCTTATGCGGCCTTAGTAAACCTTAGTAAAGGCGAGCCAGTGGTTTTTAGCGTTTCCAGCAAAAGCCATCCTACGGCATTCAATTCGCGCGTTTTTACTCTTGAAGATACTCTTCATGTCGTGCAGCAAGCAAGCGTTGCGCTCGATGAAATGCATACTGGAGCTACTTACACCCTCAATGATATTCGCTTTGCGACTAATTCGTCTGATTTAAACGATGCTTCAAAGAATGTGTTGAACGATTTTGCCGGGTTTCTTGCTGAGAATAGCTCTTTGCGAATCCAAATTGCCGGGCATACCGATGATGTGGGCGATTCAAAGCTAAATCTTATTCTAAGCACCGATCGAGCTTTTGAAGTCTTCGGATATTTACAGGATATAGGCGTTGACCCACGCCGGATGACATTTAAGGGCTACGGAGATACTAAACCCCTATTGCCAAATACCACCGAATCCAATCGTTCAAAAAATCGCCGAACAGAATTTAAGGTAGTTGGGCAATAATTGGCTACTTTCTTTACTTTTACCCTTCAAATCGAAATCATGAAACACGTACTTTTTATTTCTGCAGCACTTTTTATAGCCGCATGCGGAAGCACAGAAAAACCAGTCGAAACTGCGGTCGAAGCAGAAGCAGTAGCAACAGGTGTCAATACATATGGTGAAGCTATCTCCACCGACGGTGCTATGGCCTCAAGCCAACTCTACGCAGCTATGGAAAAAACCGATAGCCTTCCTGCAAAAATCAAAGCAACAATAAACGAAACCTGCGAGATGAAAGGCTGCTGGATGATAGTAGATATGGGCGATGGCAAAGAAATGCGCGTAAGATTCAAAGACTACGGTTTTTTTGTACCCACATCGGGGGTAGAAGGCAAGCTTGCCATTATGGAAGGTTACGCTTTCACAGACACGCTCTCTGTTGACCATTTGAAGCATTTGGCCGAGGATGCGGGAAAAACGCCCGAAGAAATCGCTGCTATCACTGAGCCCGAGATTGGGGTGAATTTTGAAGCTACTGGAGTGATTATAATGGACTAAGAACCATTAACATGCTCAATAATAGCGCTCTGGTGAAATACCAGAGCTTTTTTTTTGATGTTAATAACCGATTCAAAAACCGCTCGCCGAATGTTCACGTGGTATCTAATATCACTATATTTGTCTGTTAAAAAAAAAATATAACCGCATGAAGCAACTTTACAGCTATCTCCAATCTTTAAGTGTTTTCGCAGCATTCATTTTATCGAGCCTAAGCGCGTTTGCTCAGCCCGGAAATACTTGTTCGCAGGCTATATCGGTTCCTGTCAACATTAATACGTGCACGGTCACCACGGTATCCAATGTGGGTTTGAGTGCCAGCGGTATTTCTCCGACAAATTGTCCTGGCTATAACGGTGGAGACCTTTGGCTTGCTGTGGTTATGCCTCCATCGGGCCAGCTAACCTTCCGCGCTCAGTTAAATTTAACCACCCCTACTTTCTCCATGGATATCAACATGGCCGTATACTCCGGAGTTTGTGGATCTCTCGTACAGATCGGTTGTGATACCGATTCTGGCCCGGGCTTCTATCCAGAGCTTGCCTTCAGCGGAACTCCCGGGGTTACTCACTACATTCAACTTTGGGACATAGGCAACAACCAAGCCGACAACATTGATGTTTGCGCAATTGGCGCCCCAACCTGCATATCGCCTACTGCTACTACCACTCGCCTATGCGGAGCCGCAAACCAATATTCCGTAAACGTAAACATTACCAACTTGGGAAGTGCCCCGTCACTTAATATCTTGAACAATGCCGGTGCGCCTGCAATTAATAACGTGACTTCAACTGGTATATACAATGTAGGTCCATTTAGCTTAGGGCAAACAGTAACCATCACCATACAAAATCCTAACGACGCCAGTTGCAATGTGTTGCGCGTACTGTCTGATGTTGGTCTGGGATGCAATCGAATTGTGACCTGTGGCAATCTTCTAAATCAAACTTATTGCTATGCGAATAGCGATAATTCTGTTTTCTTATACTCATCATCGAATAATTCTCCAATTACATTAACGTTTGCTTCTGGTCTTATCCAAAATGGCTCAGATATTATTACCATCCGAAACGGCACTACAGGCACATCGCCCATTCTTTTTCAAGGTTCTAACGCCGGAAATTTAGCGGGTCTTACCCGCACTGCCAGCAGCGGCAGCATTTTTATGCGCGTCACATCAAACATAGCCGGCAGTTGTTCCGACAATAGCCTTGGCCTTGGTGGTGGGTGGAATTGGAATATTTCATGCGTTGGAAACACCCAATGCCAGGATGCTTCATTGGTTCTTTCTCAAACTTCTCTAGCCCAATCACTTGTTTCTTCCAATGTTGCCGATTTCTCTTACTC
>Ga0335395_10003156_pt1 | contig 10226 bp, 3 predicted proteins | sample MAT02_FD_205744 | JGI IMG/M metagenome (GOLD analysis project Ga0335395, IMG submission 205744) | Freshwater microbial communities from Lake Fryxell liftoff mats and glacier meltwater in Antarctica - MAT-02 (spades assembly) (version 2) ...
ATGACAGTGCTGAGCATTTTTACTTAAATGCGTCGAAGCCAGACAGCAAAGGCAAGCCGGTTTTTTTGGCAGCGGCGAAAATTGGCGCGGGAAAGGTGGCCTTTCACTTGATGCCGCTCTACTACCAGCCGGAATTATTGACGACGATCTCGCCTGAGCTTAAAAAGCGTATGCAGGGCAAATCGTGCTTCAATTTCGCCAAGTTAGATGAGGAACTATTCTGTCAACTTGAAGCGCTGACCCAAAAGGCATTACTTGAGCGCTAATTTGGCTGCAAATTTTGCGATCTACGGCGCTGCGCGAATAAGCGCGCAAGTGAAGTTCCCACATATAAGCCCGCCCAATAACTGTTCGAGTTCTGCGCAGGTTGCCAGCCACGCTACCCCAAGCCTGCATGGCAGAAAATAGCGGGGCCGCTTAGAAGACCGCGTGTGACACCGGCCCCTGTCAGATTCGCGCTACAGGCTTACACCAAACACACCGGCAGGAGAAACCTCAACCTACCGACGAACCGGATTTTCCTCTCCGCCACCCGCTATCAGCCGAATAGCCCAGCTATTTAGGCATTGCATCTGACATCTTTTGATCTTCCAAGGTTTGCGAATGATCGGGCCCGTACAGCTCGATATCGCGGGTAATCACTTCACGCCACGCATCCAGCGCCGTCGCACTGCGCAGTGCTGCCAGTGCACGCGCGCGGGTGCGCAGCGCTTCCATCAATGACGGATGCAATCGGCTGTGCAGCGTATTTGAAATGGCGATTACGCCGTCAATGCGCGTTAGTGCTGAACTGGCATTTCCGGAGGCAATTTCAAAAATCGCTAGGTTGGTGGCTAAATCCAAAGTCAAAGGATGCGCCACCCCGAACTTCGCGAGCGCCCGCGTGTAGGCTTGCTGATAGTAGAGCGCGCTTGCAGCGAGATCGCCAGAGAAGCGCAGCGCCATCCCCAAATTTGAAAGCGTCGAGATACTGAGTAAATGATTTTCGCCCAGCGCACGTTCGCAATCGCGCAATAGCGGGCGCAGCTGCGCAACGGCGGCCTGACGCTGCTTGGATTGCAGCATTAGCACGGCCAAGCTGTGCCGAGCGCGCAGCGTTTTGCTGTTCAGCGCCCCGTAGCTGCTGCTGGCAACCGCAATCGCGCGCCGCATCACCGCCTCGGCCTCGACAAATTGATTTTGATTGGAGCGCAGCAGGCTGAGTATATTGAGCTGTGCAAGCAAAACCCTAGGTGTCACATGTGTGGCTTTTTCGAACTGCGACTGAGTTTTGATCGCATAGGCCAAAGCGGCCGTTAACTCGCCTGCATTGAATAGCTGCCGACTTTTAAGCGTTTGCAGCTGCAAAGTGAGTTCATCGAGCGGCCCAAGCTGTGCTTGCGCATCAGTCAATGTGGGTTCCAGCAGCCGTAACGCCGCTGGCGTGTCGCCACTTTCAAGCACAGCCCGGGCTTGCCGATAGCGTAAGCTCAATTGGCTACGCGAACTTGCACCGATTACCGGTTCGCCAAAGGTGCGCAGCGCGTACGCATAGTGCTTTGCCGCCTGCGGAAAATCGCTAATGGCCTGATAGCTATCACCGATCACCGTCTCGATTTCACGCAGTGCAGCGGGTTCTGCGCGCAATTGGCTTTGCGCCGTCTCTGCGGCTTGATCCAGCAAGCTGCGCATCAGCGCACGATCCAAGGTTTTCGCGTTGTCAGGATCAACCGAACGCAACATTTTGCCTAAAAAATCGCTAATTCGACGCGCTGAAGCTTCCGCGCGCCCGGCGCGATCGCGCTCGTCTAAAGCGATGCGCTCAGCCGCCATTGCGCGGTTGCGATCAATCATCAGCCGCAGCGTGAAGCCGCTGCCCATCAGCGCAAACAGTGCGATAGCCAAGGCGAGCGCCCAGCGTCGGCGCAGCAATTTACCGGTGCGATAAAGCCAGCTGGGCGGCATGGCCCACAGCGCATGCCCGTTGAGGTAGCGCGACAGATCCTCGCTCAGTGCCGTAGCGCTGGGGTAGCGCGCACTGGCGTTGCTGGCGGTTGCGCGCCGGATCACAGCGGCAAGCTCCGGTGCGGCTTTTGCAGCATCCAAACACAGTAAAGCTTCAAGCAAGCGGCCCAAGCCAAACACGTCTGCGGCGACGGTTAGCGGCTCGCCGCGCTCTTGCTCAGGGCTGGCGAACCCGGGCGTGTAGCCGCGCGCCTGGAATTTAGTTGGCGCTGGCTTTGCGTCCGCCGTGTCAACCGGTGGCGTGCCATCAAGCGGTGCAGCGCCCAGCAAACGCGCAATGCCAAAGTCCAGCAGCAGCGGCCGACCGCTAGCGTCTACTAAGATGTTGCTGGGCTTTAAATCGCAGTGCAGCACGAGCTGGCGATGCGCATAGCTGACCGCATCGCACACGGCAATCAGCAAACTAAGTATGAGCTTGATTCGACTGCGCTCGTCGACAGAGCGCGCATTCGCCCTGGCCGAGTATCGATCCAAGCAGTAGCGATCAATCGACGCGCCCTCAACATATTCCATTACTAAATAAGGCTGGCCGCTGCGGGTGGCGCCGCCATCAAATAGTCGTGCGATATTGGGGTGTGCAAGCCCCGCCAATATTTGCCGCTCGCGCGCCAAATATTCCAGCGCCACCGGGCTGCCCGCGCCGCGCAACACTTTAATAGCCACCGTCTGGGCAAAATTACCGTCGCTGCGGCTGGCCAAAAACACCGCGCCCATGCCGCCCTCGCCAAGCTTTGGCCCCAGCGTCCAGGCTCCCAGCACTTCGCCGCTTTGCACCTGTGACCCGGCCAAACTGCCCAGTAGTCCGATAATGGCCTGTTCCGCCCCCGCCAGCTGCTCGCTTTCCCGGTCAAGCATTGACAGCACGCGTGCGCGCAATTCCGGATCGGGTTCTAGCCGTTCAATCGCCTGCAAGCGCTGTGCAGCGGGAAGCTCAACGAGCTGCTCGAATAGCGCCCTAATTCGTGCAAATCGCGCCGGATCTGCCACGTTAGCCACCCGCCAGTGCGGCTTGCAGCCCAACAGGCGCGAAACCCAATCGCAATCAACACTGGCACGTGCAATCGCCAAACCTGCGGCGATTGCTTGCAATGGCGATACTAAAAGGATCGGTGCATTTACGGTTATGCGAGCTGCTAATGACCAAGTCAGCAAGGATAGCTGCTGAGCGGGGCTGAGGGAACAAGGCGGAGTAGTCGAGTAGTCGGCAACATGGTTGGCATCATTGCAGTTTAGCCGGGGCCAGACATAATCAAGGCGATTAGGTGCAAGCCCAGGGATACGGTAATTTGGAACAGGCTTGCAGATCTCAAGAACTAGCACACCGCTGAAATCAGTTCATTCATGCTTGCATAGCGAGTGCAGCACCTGTTTCAGCAGTGCCACAGGCTCTAACCGCACGCCCCTTTGCTAGTTCGGCTAGTTCAACGGGCTTTCGAAGCCTGAAGCAGAAAATTGACTGCGATTTTCTAAAATGAAATAGCCAGCGCCGGTATCCAATTGCGAAGCCGTGGAGATGGCACCCGTGCCGCCGGACCTATGACACATGATTCCAAGGCATTAAGCGCCTCTTTTAAAGAAATATTAGGGTTTCCGACATAATTCGACAGAACCCGTAATAACTCGGTCATGCGTGCTGGATGAAATTGGAGTCAAATCCCTCCGTCAATGGCGACCGCGCGTATTTAAACAGACTGTTGTGAATTACACGTTGACCGCCGCAAGTCAGCGCTGCCCACGAAGAAAGAAATCTACACCCTACAACGAGAGGTTTTTTATATGAATAAAAGCTTGTGTACTCCCAAAGCAAAATGGCAAACAAGAAAGGTTAAGTTCGACAAATTAATGCGGCCAGTGCTGGCGCTTTGCGTCGCTGTGTTGCTACAAACATACGCCATCGATAAGGCTTCAGCATCGACCGACGCGAAAACCGACGGTAGCGGTTTAGACGCAGGTAGAAGCATTAATCCATCGCCGCAAGCAGGCGAAAACGTTGACTTCTTAAACCCCGCTATGGCGTCCATGTTAGGTTCAAGGGAAGCGCCTGCGCCCATTGTCGGGCGTTTCGAATCTGAAGCAGATCGCTTGGATGCAGAGGGCCCCATTGGCGGCGTTTACGATGTACGTGTTGTGGTGGGTGATGCAAAGGCTTCCAGAACAAGCGAGTTTTTGAGTGCAAAGTCACCCGAGCTTACAAATCCGCTCCCTTTAGAAGCGGCGGAAGTTGGCGAGCTGATTGTGCGCCAAGGCGGCACGATTATCTCAATTACTGAATCGAAGGGCTATGCCACGATTTTAGCAATGCTGCCTAGCCAGGCGCTCAGCTGGGTTCGAATGAACGCCTCGGTAGCGCAACTTGAACGCCGGAGCATGAAGGAAATGTCCGGCGTAGCGATGATGAGTCCTGAGTTCGGTAGCGCGCCCGAGGAATCCGATCCCGAGCAAAAATCCCTCATACCTGGCGTGACTCATACGCGTGTTCTGCTCAACGGTTTTCCAATTGGGATTGACGAAAACGCACGGTTTTCGTCAAACGACGTTTTGCCATACCTACAACAGGGCAGGATGATGTCGTCATCAGAAACGCTTGGACGCGCCTTCGACTATCTAGTTTCTGTATCGACTGTCTGTGGAGCCGGATGGCCGGGTGCGGACGGCAGGCTCTGTGGCCCTGGCGCCAGTACCCCGAATAGAATGCGGGTAACGCTTGATGTCACATCGCCTAACACTTTTGGCATGAGGCAGATTCAATTTTTAGAGGGCGCTTCTACCGCTCGCGTATTGACCCGCGGCAACGTCCGTTCGCAATTAAACATTCAAACACCCGCAGTTAGAATAACGCCGGGCGGTAGAAGGTTGCTGATGGTGCCAGCGGATTTTACCGCCCTTCACGCTGGCGCGAAAATTAGGGAGTGGGACGTCGATACCAATACGCTGCAGCTTTACTATTATGAAAATCTTCAAAGTAACGGCCTTTATTTCATCGGACGCGAAGCCTCCAATACCGGCACAGTTGGAGCCCAAAAACTCAACTTTATGGGCGGTACGCGCGTTCCAAACGCATTTTACGATCCTGCAAAGCCAACAGTGATCTACGCGCATGGTTGGAACAAGAATGCGATTAGAGACGGGGCGCGGGAAGGTCTGTTTTTCAATGAAAACGGCGTTCAGAGGCATGTACAAAATAATTGGATAGATGGATTAAATAATCATGCTCGATATAACGTTGGAATTTACCAGTGGCCGCAATATAGCGACGACGATACCTGCGGAAACCTCTGCCCCGAGCCGAGGCGTGCCGAAGCTAAAATCTATGCGTTTCAGGGGCTCGACTGGAAAAGCTCCACCGGTGCAGTGCGTACAGATAATGTGTCAGGGGGGCAGCAAAATGTTCCGATTGCAGAGCAATATGCAGTAGCACTCGCCCCGATATTGGCTGACGGTAGGTTTGTTTGGCTTATTGGCAATTCGCTTGGCGGCCAGTTGACGCTTAACGCGGCTGCATTAGCAGGCAGAAGACCCGCACGCATCTCGTTTATGGATCCGTACTGGTCTCCTGGAGACGATCGCTTAGGCGCACGCGGGTTTACTCAACAGCGAATGCCTCTTTTGTTGAACTCAGGTGTGCCGATGGAAACATTTTATTCGTCGGCTGCCGGTGGCACAGCAGGTTTCAACAAATATGTTTGGGACAACACAGCGGGCCGGCAGGCTTACCCTAGCTGGGCTGGCTTTTTTGGTGTTGGAACTAAACATGTGCAACACACGCGCATTTTCATGTGGTCTTTAGGCTGCAGGGCCATGACCAATTCTAGCGCTTTCGTTGGCCGCGCCCATTATGATGGACTCGAACTATTTGTTCTTAGCGCAAATGCTTATTGGGAACAGACCGCTGGAATGAACACCATCGACCCATGTGACGATTCTTATACTAAACGCACGGTGAGACGATAGTTGGCGCAGCATTCTAATTCTCCAGAAGTTCAGCCTTAAAAACTGAGCTTCTGGCTTTTTATAAATAACGAAAGCGATCTGCATAAGTGGTATGTGCAGGTTGCTTCTGCTGCAGCGACTTACCCGCCGACTCCCGCGCCTTCTGCGCAGATTACAAATTCTTGCGGTTTATGATGCTTGCTTTTCATACCCGTTAGCGGACAGCGTGCGAGACGCTAATTAAGTAAACCGCTGGATTTTATCGTTTCTATGAATCAATTTCCGATGCAGCGTCAACGGACAGTTAAGCTGTCAATGCATGCCTTATTTCTGCCCACCAGTATCGGAAATCGACAGGCGCTTTAAGCGCAAGGAATTACTTACGCTAGCGTCATCGGCTGTGTGGAAAGCTGGCTAAGCGATGCAGCCAGATGCTGCGCGGATGTTCAGCAGCGTAATTGCCGGCAACCAGACGAATTAAGCCTGCCATTTCGGCGGGCGGCTGCGACGTGCTATGCGGTGCATGCAGTAAGGCGCGAATGACCTGCGCCTCTAATAGGACAGGATCAGCGGGCACCATAATTCCCTGCGCCAGATTCACAGCCTTATCGGCGTACAGGGTTGCCGCTTTTGACTTTCCCAACTTGAGTGAGGCAGCAGCGGCGGTGCTAAATAGTATGGCCGTGTTACGGGCCGACAGGTTTAGCGAATCCGGCGCCTGAAGATACGGTGAGAGCACTGCAAGCGCTGAACGCGCCTGCTTGCTGCGTGCCAGTATCTGGGCCTTTACAATATCCAGTTCAATGACATAGCGTTTGTCTCGCGTTATCGGCAAACTGGCCTGGGCCTTTGATGCATTCAACAGCGCAAGGGCCTCGGCAATCAGGCCTTGCCACATCATCACAATTGCCAGGTTTTTTGTTGCCGAATGGATCGCGGCATAGTCGGAACCGCTCGCAAGCGCGCGCGAAATCACCTTTTCCAGCAAAGCGCGCGACGATTCAAATTGCCCCAGTTCGGCACGCACAACGGCGAGGGAGTTCTTCAGATAGGTTGCGATTTCCACATCGCCTTCAGACTCGGCCTCTGCAAGTAGCGTGCGCATAATCACTTCCGCCTCTGACCAACGACAGTTTCTAAACAGCGCGCTAGCATACGCATTGCGCACTTCCATGCTGACGCTCCGGGAAACAGACACTGACTGATCTAGCAGCTCATTGAGTCGGCGAGTTTGCGCAAGCGCAACGCTTGCGGGTTCGGTGTAGGAGCGCAATTGCTCAAATGACAAGCGCGCCTCGTCGTGTTCAGGCAGCTGCCTCGTAAGTTCCTCAGCTTCCCGGATGATTGAACCTTGCGCCTTGGATTCGGCGGTGCCAAGCAACAATTTGAGCGCTTGAAGGCGCGCTGCGGGGTGCGCCGCAGTGATTTGGGAGGTTAGCGACTTGACCAGCTCGCGCTCGCCAAGCCGGTCGAAGCTTGACGCAATGGTCACGCGCATTAACGCAGCAGCTTCTGGATCGTTAGCAAAGCGGCGGTCAAGATTCGCGTCGGCTTGACGCAAAATGTCCAGCAGTGTCGCCGCGCGACCGGTGCCAGACAAGGGGCGAGCGAGCAACACATCCTCAATCAAAAAGCGGTTGAGCTGCTCGGCCCGCTGGCTATGCCTAAGCGCCTCGCTAGAAGCAATTTCAACGCGCTGAACCTCTAGGCGAAGGCTCTGCTCCGCGCGGATAGCGCGCCATGCTGCATACCCGGCAACAAGCGCGCCTAAAGAAAAAACGGCAGCAAGTGCTGAAAAAAACCGGCGCTGGCGCCGAGTACGCTTACTAATCCTGACGGCTTCTCGGAGCTGCGCGATCACCCGTTCGGTCGCGGCGGCCTCTTCCCGACGCTGAGGCAGGGATGCAACGCGCATGAGCAATTCGTGGATCGATCCTAGCCGATGGGCAGCGTTAACGTGACAGGCATCCGCAATATCCTGGCGTAAACGCCCGCAGTCGATTTGCTCTTCCCAGCCAGCGCCAAGAACGGCATTGAAGTCGCCCACTGCCAATTGGTAAAGCAACACGCCGCACGCATAGACATCGGTTTGCATCGTTGCGTCCGCACCTACCAAGCGTTCGGGTGCGCAGTACCAAGCGCTGGAAAGCGTGCATTCGGCCGGAATTCCAGCCTGAATTTTCAGGCTGGCGCTAAGGTTTTGCACCTCCGCTCGAGACAGCGGCCGGTTGGCACCCAGGTCACCGAGCTTAAGCACGCAGCCCTCATCATCAGCGACAAACACATTGCTTGGTTTAAGATCTGCGTGAATCACGCCAAGTTGATGGAACTGCGAGATCACGGTCATTAAGGTCGTGGCCAGCCGCAGCCGATCTTCCTGCGCAATCGTCTGCAGGCCACCCCGCGCTGCCGACCAAGTCACCATATCTCCGGGCCGTATCCATTCCGATTCGATCCACTGCACCGGGCCGTCAAGACGCCAGTCGAGCACGCCCACCAGATGCGGGGAATCCTTCAGGCGATGCTGAGCCAGGATGAATGCTGCTACCTCATGGCGCAATTGCGCGTGCTGGCGCTCACTGACCGCAAACTTAAATACCCGGTATTTACCCGATTGCACGTGCCGAGCGACCCAAACCGCACAGCCTGCATCACCAAGGCGCAGCGCGCGATCAAGCAAGAAACGTTTTCGTTGCGGAATCGGCCGACCGACGATCAGTTCAAAACGCGCGTCTTCTGCATCTGATGGCAACTGCTGCCAGCGCACAGAACCGGCAAAACGATAGCCTTGGCCGTGAAGGGTGACGACCAGATGCTGGCATGCCCCTAGTGCCATCCGCAGCTTCTTGATTGCAGACGCCAATACCCCGTCGGTGACAATGCGCCCCTGCCATACTCGGTCGATTAAATCCTTTTTGCGTACTAGCTGACCATCGGCCCGCAACAAGACCATCAACACGTCGAATGGACGCCCCTCGATTTCCACCAAGTCGCCAGCAAGTCTGACCTCGCGGCGGCGCTCATCGATTTCAAAGGCGTTAAAAACCCAAATTCGATAGGGTTCGAACATCCGAATCTGGAGAATTGACATGAGCGCTTTAGCTGATAATGTTGTCAAGCTACTATACCGCATTAGCTGATTCCAGCCTGCCCGACAACGGCAACGGTTGCCACCACCCCTTGACGAGGCGCGCTGAGAAAATAGCGTTCAATCACTACACCGCAGAGCGAAAACACAAATTTAAATCCACACTGTGTTTCACACTCAGCTCGGCACGCTTGGCTCTGCGGCTGGGAAAATTATTTGCAGAAAACCTTTGAACACCGCGAACCTCGGGTTGTAGACAAGGTTACCCAACTGGCTGAGATTTTTGCCCGCTCCGTACTGTCCCCGGCTCTTACGCGCAATTACTTTTATGTGCCAGTGCGGATGCTACCGGCTGAAGTCATCGCCTAGAATGCGTACTAAGTCACAAATCGCAGGTGTCGCTAATTTGCAAAGAAAAACCTACGAAGCATTTGCGCAAAGCCCACAGTGTTGGTAGAAATCCTATGCTTAGGAATCAATTACCAACACCTGCACCATTTAAGCTGATTGATGAGCGTCGTCGCCGATTCGAATACTTGTTCCCGTTCAAAACGCTGCTGCGTTCGAACACGTGGAAAATCCGAGTGGAGTGCTTTGAAAGCCCCATCACAGCCGATAAAATCGTTTCTGGGCTGTCAAAGCCATAACATGTCGAAGGCAATAACATCGATTTCGTCGAATGCAGCGGTCGGCAGGTTAAACGGGGCCAGCGCAGCAATATTAATGCGTCGGAAGCTAAGGCGCTTAAAGGTATATCTAGATCTAACCGCAAAACCAGCATCCAGTTTTTCCAAAGCTCGATCACGCTAATTTATCCTAGGTTTTAGCGCGCGCGGCTGATAGATTTCATGGCTCAGCGTATTGATGAGTCCCAAACATGCCGCCACTACTTAGCGAGCTTTGCCGCCTGGCCTTACGTTGGAAGGGTTCGGTTGGCTTTGTGGCATTTGCGCTGATGTTGGAGCTGGCATTTCTGAGCGGCCTGCCCTACAGCTTTCGTTTTATTGTTGACGATGGCATTTTGGGCCATCAACACCAGCTGCTTACGCTGATTTTCATGCTGTTGCTTGCCGGTGCGATCGTGTTCGCTTGCGTAGGCTACGTGCGGGATCGGGTGCTTGCATTGCTGATCGCGCGGATGCTCAGCCAGCTGCGGCTCCGCATGCTCGAACGCTGCCATAGCGCGCCAATGTCATGGCTCGCT
>Ga0335395_10003157_pt1 | contig 10226 bp, 8 predicted proteins | sample MAT02_FD_205744 | JGI IMG/M metagenome (GOLD analysis project Ga0335395, IMG submission 205744) | Freshwater microbial communities from Lake Fryxell liftoff mats and glacier meltwater in Antarctica - MAT-02 (spades assembly) (version 2) ...
TGTCACTCACTCCAGCAGCGATCGCATCACACCGCCCATGGCCAATAATGCTTCCGCGCGCAAGCGCATCCGTCAGACTGAGAAGCGCACCGAGCGCAACCGCATGCGCCGTTCGCGCGTTCGCACCTTCCTGCGTAAGGTCGAGCTTGCGATTGCTGGCGGTGACAAGTCCCAGGCGGCCGCCGCTTTCCAGAGCGCACAGCCGGAGATGCAGGCTGCGGTGACCAAGGGCGTGCTGCACCGCAATACTGTAGCGCGCAAGCTTTCGCGGCTTTCCGCGCGTATCAAGGCGATCTCTGCGCCCGCCGCCTGAAGTACATTTCCTTTATCTGACCACTGAAACGGCTCTGCCGGGAGTAATACTTGCTCTCGATTGCGGAGCTTTTTCATGTTCAGGGTGTTTGATTGCGGCTAGTTTGTCACACAGGGTGCTGATTCTTCGGTGTCTGCGCAGCGGCCCTTAGTTGCGGGAGTTGGTGGCGGTAAGATCGGCCTTCAGTCCCGCGCAAGACCAAGCAGGGTAAGTTTAGCGTCAAAGTCCTGAATGCTCTCAAGAAGTTAGCTTTTGGGCGCCCCCGCCCTCAAAACAAAACAAACGATGCGCGCCCCGGCAGGGCCGCTTTGAGAGACCGAGGACAGGGATGGATCAAGAGACGGGCGATACGCCCCCGCCCAGTGCAGGAATGACCGCCACCAGCTGGGCGCGGGTGCGTGCGCGCCTTCGGCAGGAAGTGGGCGACGTCGAGTATCGCAACTGGCTGCGGCAGATGAGCCTTTCCGGCATTGACGGTGAGGCTATATGCATCAATCTGCCCACGCGCTTCCTGCGCGATTGGGTGCGCGACCATTATGGCGACCGTCTGCGCACGCTTTGCCAGGCCGAGATGCCGGGCGTGCGCGTCGTGGAATTGCGAGTGCAAGCCACAATTAGCCCCGAACAGCCTTCCATCGAACAGGAAGTCCAGGACACATCACCGCTTGCCGAGAGCCTTGCGCCAATCCCGCCGACGGCCCCTACTGAGCCGCAGCGCAATGACTGGCTCGTGCCGCTCGATCCGCGCTTCACCTTTGACAGCTTTGTCGTTGGCAAGCCCAATGAATTTGCCCATGCCTGCGCGCGCCGTGTGGCGGAGGCACCAGCGCAGGCCGGTTTCAACCCGCTTTTCCTCTACGGCGGCGTGGGGCTGGGCAAGACGCATCTGATGCATTCCATCGCCTGGGCGTTGCGCGAACAGGACCCCAACCTCTCCGTCGCCTATATGTCGGCCGAGAAGTTCATGTATCGCTTCATCGCGGCCCTGCGCAGCCACAACACCATGGAGTTCAAGACGCAGCTGCGCTCGGTCCATGTGCTCATGGTGGATGACCTGCAATTCCTCATCGGCAAGGACAACACGCAGGAGGAATTCTTCCACACCTTCAACGCGCTGATTGATGCCGGCAAGCAGATCATCATTTCGGCCGACAAGGCCCCGACCGATCTCTCTGGCATCGAGGATCGGCTGCGTACGCGTCTCTCGGGCGGGATCGTGGCGGATCTGCACGCCACCACCTATGAGCTGCGCCTGTCCATTCTGCAGTCCAAGGCTACCAGTTCGGGCGTGGATGTGCCCGCACGCGTTCAGGAGCTTCTGGCCCGCAAGATCGCTTCCAATGTGCGAGACCTCGAAGGCGCGCTGAACCGGCTTGTGGCCCATGCCAAGCTCTTTGGCCGGCCCATCACCCTGGAGACGGTGCCAGAGGTTCTCTCCGACATTCTGCGCTCGCATGACAAGCGGCTCTCGATTGATGACATCCAGCGCAAGGTGGCCGAGCACTACAACATCCGCCTCACGGAAATGGCCTCGGCGCGGCGCGCGCGCGCCGTGGCCCGCCCGCGCCAGGTGGCGATGTATTTGGCCAAGCAGCTCACCTCGCGCTCCCTGCCCGAGATCGGCCGCCGCTTTGGCAATCGCGACCACACGACCGTGCTGCACGCGGTGAACCGGATCAACGAATTGATGGGCGCGGACCCCTCTTTTGCCGAGGACGTCACGCTTTTGCGCAAAATGCTGGAGATGTGAGGGCTGGCGCGGTTTTCACTGTCCGCGCTTTGACCAAACCCGCCGGGATGTTAGAGAAACGCCAGAGGGGCCGGGCGAATCGCGTCCGCCGCTCCGGACAGCAAGGGACCGCGAGAGATGAAGTTCAGCGTCGAGCGCGCCATCCTGCTCAAGGCCCTCGGCCACACGCAATCCGTGGTCGAGCGCAGGAACACAATTCCCATCCTCGCCAACATTTTGCTGGATGCGAAGGACGGCGCCCTGCGCCTGACCGCAACCGACATGGAAATCGCCATCGTCGAGGAAGTGCCCGGCGTGCAGGTCGCGCGCGCCGGTCGCACCACCGCACCGGCACAGACCCTGTATGAGATCGTGCGCAAGCTGCCCGATGGCGCCACGGTTGAACTCGATCACAAGGGCGGCGATGCGCCGCTTTCCCTGCGCGCTGGCCGCTTCAGTACGAGCCTGCCGGTGCTGCCGGTGGAGGATTTTCCTTCCATGACAGAAGGCAACCTGCCGCATGCCTTTAAGCTGGAAGCGGCCAAACTGCGCGGCATGATTGCACGCACGCGCTTTGCCATCTCCACCGAGGAGACGCGCTACTACCTCAATGGCATCTACCTCCACACCGCTGATGATGGCGGCGTGAAGAAGCTGCGCGCTGCCGCGACCGACGGCCATCGCCTCGCGCGCGTCGAGACCGATCTGCCCGAGGGCGCTGCCGCCATGCCGGGCATCATCATCCCACGTAAGACGGTGAATGAACTCAACAAGCTCGCCGAGGAAACGCGCGACGAGATCGAGTTCCGCCTGTCCGACACCAAGATCAGCTTTCGCGTCGGCACCGTCACGCTGACCAGCAAGCTGATTGACGGCACCTTCCCCGATTACGAGCGCGTGATTCCGCGCAACAACGATAAGATCATGGAAGTCGGCAAGCAGGCCTTCGCGGATGCCGTGGGCCGCGTGGCCGCGATTTCCAGTGAGCGGTCGCGCCCCGTGAAGCTCAGCATTTCGACCGACAATCTGCTGCTGACCGCTTCCAGCGCCGAACAAGGCGAAGCGCGCGAGGAGCTGGATGACGGGGCGGTGACCTATGCCTCCTCGCCCATCGAGATCGGCTTCCAGGCGCGCTACCTGAACGACATCACCGAGCAGGTGGGCGAAACGCTGCGCTTCAAATTCTCCGACGGCAGCGCGCCGACCGTGGTGCAGGATGCGGCGGATGAGGACGCGCTCTACGTGCTCATGCCGATGCGGGTCTGATCCCCGCGCGATGGATGCGAGGGCCGTCACGGACCCATGATCTGGTAGAGGTGTGAAGGGCAAAGCCATGCTGCGCCTGACCCGGCTTCGCCTCACCCACTTCCGCTCCTATGCCAGGGCAGAGTTGCGCTTCAATGCGCCCATGGTGGTATTCACCGGCCCCAACGGGGCTGGCAAAACCAACCTTCTGGAAGCCGTCAGCCTCCTCGGCCCCGGCCGTGGCTTGCGTGGAGCGCGGATCAGTGAGGTCGCCATGCAGGGTGCTGTCAACTGGGCCGTCTCCGGCCATTTCGACGACGGGCTGGACGGCTTCGAACTCGGCACGGGCAGCGTGGAGGAGGGCAGCGCCGAGCGCCGCACCTTCCGCCTGGATGGCGAGAAACCCCGCGCCCAGGCCGACCTGGCCGAACGCGTGGCCGCAGTCTGGATCACGCCCCAAATGGACCGCTTGTTCCAGGACAGCGCTGGCGGCCGGCGCCGCTTCCTGGACCGCCTAGCCATGGCGCTGGAGCCGCATCTGGCGCGCGAGGCCACGGCCTATGAATCCGCCGTGGCCGGCCGCAACCGCCTCTTTGCCAAGGGCCGCGCCGAGGCCGCCTGGCTCGCCAGCCTGGAGGATGCGATGGCGCGCCACGGCATCGCCATCGCGGCCTCGCGCCGGGCCTTGGTGGCGCGATTGAACGCGGCGCTGGCAGGCGGTGCTGCGGGCGAATTTCCGGCCGCGATCCTGGCGCTGCAATGCCCTGCGGCCGCGCTGCTGGATGACATGCCCGCCTTGGCCGCCGAGGACGCCCTGCGCGCCTCCTGGGCGGCCGCACGCCCCCGCGACGCGGCGGCGGGTGCGACGCTGAGTGGGCCGCACCGGGCGGATGTGCTGTTCACGCATGCGGCAAAGGCGATGCCCGCCGGACTGTGCTCCACCGGTGAGCAGAAAGCGCTGCTGATCTCGACCGTGTTGGCCCATGCCGGTTTGATCGCCGATGCGCGCGGCTTCGCACCTTTGCTGCTGCTGGATGAGGTGGCAGCGCATCTGGATGAACAACGTCGCCGCGCGCTGTTTGCCGCACTCCGTGCGCTACCCGCGCAGAGCTTCCTGACTGGGACCGATCAGGATGTGTTCTCACCGGTTTCTCAGAATGCGCAGCACTGGCAAATCAGCCCCGGCGAGGCGCTTTGCACCCCCCTGCCATAGCCCTACAAAAAATGCCATAAACGCTAGGTCTTTCCAGAGGTTTCCCGATTCCCGATGAGCAGCGACACCCCGAGCGTTCCCCCCGTTGGCGATGACCCGCTGAACCAGGTTTCCGACGCCGATTATACCGGCGCCTCGATCACCGTTCTGCGCGGCCTGGAAGCCGTGCGGAAGCGGCCGGGCATGTATATCGGTGACACCGATGACGGCTCGGGCCTGCACCACATGGCTTTCGAGATCATCGACAATTCTATGGACGAAGCGCAGGCGGGCTATGCCTCGCGCGTGGACCTCGTGCTGAACGGCGACGGCAGCGTGACGGTCACCGATGACGGCCGCGGCATCCCTGTGGATATCCACTCCGAGGAGGGAATTTCCGCGGCCGAAGTCGTGCTGACGCGGCTGCACGCCGGCGGGAAGTTCAATCAGAATTCCTACAAGGTCTCCGGCGGGTTGCATGGCGTGGGTGCGGCCGTGGTGAACGCGCTCAGCGAATGGATGGAAGTGCGCATCTGGCGCGGCGGGATCGAGCATTTCATCCGCTTCGAACATGGCGACACGGTGCAACCGCTGATGATCGTGGGGCCCAGCTCGCATCACCAGGGCACGCAGGTCACGTTCAAGCCGTCCGTCGGCACCTTCACGCAGGTGGAATACGACTTCAACATTCTGGAACGCCGGATGCGGGAGCTGGCCTTCCTTAACTCCGGCATCGCCATATCGCTGCGTGATGACCGGCATGTCCCGGCGCAAACGGCCGAGTTCAAATTCGATGGTGGCCTCGTCGCTTTCGTCGAGTGGTTGGACAAGGGCAAGGACCCGATCTTCAAGCCGCCCATCAGCGTCGTCGCCAAGGAAGGTGAGGGAATTCGCGTCGAACTCGCCATGTGGTGGACCTCCTCGCCGCGCGAGGTGATGCTCTGCTTCACCAACAACATCCCCCAGCGCGATGGCGGCTCGCACCAGGCGGGCTTCCGCCAGGCGCTGACGCGGGTTGTGGCGAAATATGCCGAGGATCTGGCCAAGAAGGAAAAGATCGAGCTGGTCGGCGATGACATGCGCGAGGGGCTCACCTGCGTGCTTTCGGTCAAGGTGCCCGACCCGAAATTCAGCTCGCAGACCAAGGACAAGCTGGTTTCTTCCGAGGTGCAGCCGGTGGTCCAGATGGCCGTCGCCGATGCGCTGTCGCATTGGTTCGAGACGCACCCGAAGGAAGCCAAGCTGGTTCTCGACCAGGTTGTTCTCAGCGCAGTCGCGCGCAAGGCCGCGCAATTGGCGCGCGAGAAGGTGGGCCGCAAGAACGCCCTGGATATCTCGACGCTGCCCGGCAAGCTCGCCGATTGCCAGGAGAAGGACCCCACCAAAAGCGAAATCTTCCTCGTCGAGGGTGACAGCGCCGGTGGCTCCGCCAAACAGGGCCGTAACCGCGCCAATCAGGCCATTTTGCCGCTCAAGGGCAAGATCCTGAACGTGGAGCGCGCGCGCATCGACAAGATGCTGGCGAGTGCGGAAATCGGCACGCTGATCACCGCACTAGGCACGGGTATCGGCACGGGAGAACCGGCGCGCGGCGGATTTTCCGCAGACAAGCTGCGCTACCACAAGATCATCATCATGACGGACGCCGATGTGGATGGCTCGCACATCCGCACCCTGCTGCTGACCTTCTTCTTCCGGCAAATGCCCGAGCTGATCGAGCGCGGGCACCTGTATATCGCCCAGCCACCGCTGTATCGCGCCAAGCGAGGGCAAGAGGAGCGCTACCTCAAGGATGATCGCGCGCTGGAGGATTTCCTCATCGAGAAGGCGACCCAGAACGCGCGCATCACCCTCGCCGATGGGCGGGTGGCGGTGGAGGGCGAACTCGCCGAAGTGGTGGAAAGCCTGCGCCAGACCACGTCCCGTATCCGGCGCCTCGCCGCCAATGTGCCGGTGGAGATCGTCGAGCAGGCTGCCATGGCCGGCATTCTCACGCCCGATGCGCAGCGCGCGCTGGAAGGTGCCGGAGAATTCGTCACGCGCCTGGACGCCATGGCGCCCCCTTCGGAGCGTGGCTGGAAGGCCAGTGTGGATGAGGCCGGCATCCACATGCACCGCATGGTGCGCGGCGTGGCCGAACGCCACACCCTGACCGCCGCCGCCCTGCGCAGCGCCGAGGCGCGCTGGCTGGACGAGCGCCGCACCAAACTGCGCGAGGAATTCGCGAAGGGCGCCACCCTGGCCTTCGACACAATGGAGCACGCGGTCCGCGGCCCACTCGCCGCCTTCGATCGCATCATTGGGCAGGGCCGGCGCGGCCTCACTATCCAGCGGTTCAAGGGCCTGGGCGAAATGAACCCAGACCAGCTCTGGAAGACCACGCTGGACCCCGCCATCCGCACCCTGCTTCAGGTGCGCGTGAATGACGCCGAGGATGCCGAAAGCGTCTTCTCGACATTGATGGGCGATGTCGTCGAACCGCGGCGCGAATTCATCGTGGGCAATGCCCTCAAGGTCGCGAATCTGGACGTGTGATGGACGCGCGGATTACTGCTGTCCGGCGCGTCATCGCCGATCTCGGCCGCCACATGGATATGGATCTCGCCGTCCGGCTTTGGGATGGTGAGGCGGTGCCGCTCGGCCCGACATGGAGCGGTGACCTCGCACTCACCATCAGCGATCCCGCTGCGATTACCCGGCTGCTTCGCCGCCCCAAGGCGCCCACGCTGTTCGACCTTCTGGCCGAGGGCCAGCTCGACATCGAGGGCGGCACGCTGATTGATGTAGCGGACCGCATTGGCGACAAGCGCACGCGCGGGTTGCTGAAAAAGATCAATAAGTTCCACGCCTTCCGCGCCCTGCTGCCCTTCCTGTTTGGCCCCGGCGAGGCCAATCCCAGCCACGCCTATGCCGGCGCCCAGACGGCGCGCTTCGAGGCAGGACGCGACGACACTGCGCTCATCCAGTTCCATTACGATCTCTCCAACGAATTCTACGCGCTCTTTCTCGACCCCGAGATGGTCTACACCTGCGCCTATTTCCCGAATGGTGATGACAGCCTCGCTGATGCCCAGCAGGCCAAGCTCGACATGATCTGCCGCAAGCTGCGCCTGCAACCGGGGGACCGGATGCTGGATATCGGCTGCGGTTGGGGCGGATTGATCTGTCACGCGGCGCAGCATTTCGGCGCGCACACCCATGGCGTGACGCTGAGCCAGGCGCAGTATGATTTCGCCATGGCCAAGGTGAAACGCCTGGGCCTGGAGGATCGCGTGACGATCGAGTTGCGCGACTTCCGCAGCCTGAGCGGCATGGAATTCGACAAGATCGCCTCGATCGGGATGTATGAGGCCATCGGCCTTGACAACCGCGAGGGGTATTTCCGCCAGATCAAGTCCCTGCTGCGCCCGCGCGGTATCTATCTGCACCACGCCATCGCGCGGCCCATGAAGAAAAATGAGCGCGAGTTCCGCAAGAAGCGGCCGGAATTCGCGGCGCTGGTGAATTACATCTTCCCCGGTGGCGAGTTGGACCACATCGGCGGCTCCACTGATTCTATGGAGCGCAATGGCTTCGAGATCCACGACACGGAAAACTGGCGTGAGCATTACGGCCGCACATGCCGCCTCTGGACGCAGCGCCTCTATGCCAATCGTGACGCCGCGATGGCCGAGGTGGGCGCGGCCAAGACGCGCATCTGGCTGCTCTACCTGGCCGGTTGCGCCATTGCCTTTGAGCGCGGCACGGTCTGCATCTTCCAGACCGTCGCGACGCGGCGCAACCGCGGCCCCTCGGGCCTGCCGTTGACGCGCCAGGATCTCTATCCGCGCCCGACGGACTGATTCTCCCTCCGCTTCACCTTCTCTTAATGCGGCCGCGGTAGTGTCGGGGACCCCAAGGAATGGATGGCGCGCGTGAAGAAGTTGAAATTTGTGATCGCAATTGGGTTGAGCCTTTTGGTCCTTTCGGCTGCACCGATCCAGGCAGAACGCAGCCCCATATTTGGCTCTGCGGCTATAGAAGCGTTGTCCAGTGATGCTGCCCGGGATATCACCGCGCGCGGTTTCTGGGCTGATCACCACGGTGCTTTAGCGGTGAACCTAGCATATAATGCTTATATCTACGCCTATTATGCCAGGTTCTTCGCCGTATCCAACAGCGCAACTGAAGCAAGCTGGTATATGTCCGCTTCAAACAACGCTTATTGGGCGTACATAAACGCGTATTGGGCCTCAGTTTACTCCACCTGGGGAATTTAGGCCGCTCCATGGCAAATGGCAGACAAAACGTCTCGTCCGCCACAATCTTGGCAAGTGGGCAAGGCGCCAAAATGGTGGGCCACGCAGGTCAGGTATGCGCGCTTTGGCTGGCGTTGGGTGCGGCTCCGGCATTGGCCCAACCCGAGCGTGGCGCGTTGCTTGACCGAATCCAGATGCTTGAGAGGCGGCTTGAGCAACTGGAGCGCGGCCAGAACCCCGGCCGCGCAGCCCGTCCCCCACCCACGCCGCAGGGCATTCCCGCGGGAGCTGCGGCGCCCTCCCTGCAAACGCCACCGCCTGCAGTACGGACACGAGACCCGCAGGACGAGGAAATCCCGCAAGAGGCCTTCATCTTTCGCGACCAAGCCGTGACGCTGCGCCCCGGCCGCGCCGAATTGTCTCTGGATCTCGGCTACCTGCGGGATCGCCGCACCGTCTCACATGACCGCAGCGCCTCGGCCGTGCTGACTTGACGGGTCGGTATCGCCGACGGCATAGAAGCGTCGGTCACCGCACCTTTTTTCAATTCGACGCGCAGCTTTGACCATTCGCCATCTTTCACCACCGACCGCGAGACCCGAGGCATCGGCGATGTCGCACTCCAGGTAAATGTGCGCGCCTGGGGTGAGCGGCCGTCCTGGCCTGGTGCCGTCGTCACCGCGGGCCTGGTCACGCCGACCGGTCCTTCACCATTTCTCGTCTCCCCCCTGGGGGTGAGCGCGCAGCAGGTGCCCGTAGACATCACCCAGTTGGTCTCAGCCCGTGGCGCATGGGCGCTGCGCGGGGGTATGCAGTTCTTCAAAACCCTCGATCCCATCGTCCTGTTTGGCGGAGTTTCTTATGAATATGCCTTCCCAGTCGAGCAATCGGGCATTAATTTTCGCCCCGGCTGGCGCATCAACTACAATGCGGGGGTAAGCTTTGCGTTGAGCGAGCGTTCAACGCTCGGTTTCACCTTTATCGGGAACTATACCGCTGCCCTTCAGGCCAATCGAATCAACTATCGCACCACGGCGAGCGAGGCTGCCATTCTGCGTCTTTCCCTTGTTCAACGGGTGCTGCCGAATATGTGGGTGGAGCCCTCCCTCGGGATGGGGCTGGTTTCTGAAAGCCCGAATTTCCAGATCGGCCTCGGCCTTCGGTACAGATTCTGACCATGCACACGCAACGCCGCATGGCGCTGGCCCTGCTCACTTTGGCTGCAGCCCGACCGGCTGACGCGCAGGAACCGCTGATGCGCCGCCCGCAATCCTGGCAGGCGCGGCGCTATGCGAATGTGGTGCGCCAAGTCCTGGAATTCTCCTGCGGCAGCGCCTCTCTCGCCACCTTGCTCACCTTCTTCCTGGCCCGCCCCACAACGGAGATGGAGGTCATCTCCCTCCTGCGCCAACGCTACCCGGCCGAGGCCGATTGGCGCCGCAAGCAGGAGGTTGGCTTCTCCTTTGAGGACATCATCTTCGCGGCCGAGCGACTCGGTTTTGCCGCCCA
>Ga0335395_10003160_pt1 | contig 10224 bp, 6 predicted proteins | sample MAT02_FD_205744 | JGI IMG/M metagenome (GOLD analysis project Ga0335395, IMG submission 205744) | Freshwater microbial communities from Lake Fryxell liftoff mats and glacier meltwater in Antarctica - MAT-02 (spades assembly) (version 2) ...
TGGATTACTTACACCAACCAGAAGGTCCACGACATCCTGAAAACGGGTTTTGACAAATCGCCCATGTTTTCGGGGCGGATTAAAGGCCTTGGTCCTCGCTATTGTCCATCGGTGGAGGACAAAATCAATCGTTTTGCCGATAAAGACCGCCACCAGATTTTCGTGGAGCCGGAAGGCTGGAACACGGTGGAGGTGTACGTCAATGGCTTCTCGACTTCCTTGCCCGAGGATATTCAATACAAAGCCTTAAGAGAAATTCCCGGCTTCGAAAAGGTGAAGATGTTCCGGCCCGGCTACGCCATCGAGTACGACTATTTTCCACCGACGCAGTTGAAGCTGACCCTGGAAACGCACCTGATTGAGAATCTATATTTTGCCGGACAAATCAATGGCACCACGGGCTACGAAGAAGCGGCATGTCAGGGCTTGATGGCGGGCATGAACGCTCACCTGAAAATCCGGGAGCAAATCCCTTTTGTTCTGAAAAGGTCGGAAGCGTACATTGGGGTGTTGATCGATGACCTTATCAATAAAGGTACCGATGAACCTTACCGGATGTTCACCTCGCGGGCCGAATACCGGACGCTGCTGCGGCAGGATAACGCCGACATTCGCTTGACGGAAAGAAGCCACGCTGTAGGTTTAGCGGACGACCGACGGCTAGAAAACGTCCAGCGCAAAATCGCGCAAACGGAGGAATTGGTACAGGAATTAAAGAAGATAAAAGTGACGCCGGAAGAAGTGAATGCGCAGTTGGAAAGCTACCATACCTCACACATCAAAGACAAAACGACACTCCACCAACTCCTGAAAAGACCGCAATTGACGATCAAAGAAATCCGGGAAATGCAGCCGCAATTTTCGGAATACCTCGACAAGTTCGGTGACGATGCCATCGAGCAAACCGAAATCCACGTCAAGTACGACAGCTACATCGAGAAGGAGCAAATGATGGTGGAGAAGATGAGCCGCATGGAGGACCTGGCCATCGTGGGAGGTTTTAATTACGACAAAGTGCAGGCGCTGTCCTTTGAAGGGCGGGAGAAATTAAAGAAAGCAAAGCCCCAAACCATCGGGCAAGCCTCCCGCATCAGCGGTGTCAGCCCGTCGGATATTTCGGTACTTATGATTCATATCGGCAGATGATTCTCGAAACGCTCACCCAATGCCCGGTTTGTCAATCGACCCGGTTCCATGATTTCTTGAGGGTGAAAGACCACACCGTTTCACAGGCAGAATTCCAGATCGTGGCTTGTGACTCCTGCGGCTTTAAGTTTACCAACCCGCGTCCGTCCGCCGAAGAAATCGGACAATATTATCAGTCGGCGGATTATATCTCACACCACGACAAAGCACAGGATTTGATGAGTACGATCTATAATCAGGTACGGAATCACACGACGCGGCAGAAAATCAAACTCCTCAATAAGACGGTAGGAAAGAAGGGAAGTTTGCTCGACGTTGGAAGCGGCGCGGGCTTTTTCCTGTCCCAAGCCAAGGCAGCGGGTTGGAAAGTGAGCGGCACGGAACCCGATGCGCAAGCCCGCACCATCGGACAAGGCAGGGTGGGGGAGGACATCTACGAAACCATCGACGACCCATTTTTCACAAACAAACAATATGACGCCATCACGATGTGGCACGTGCTGGAACACGTGCATCGCCTGGACGAAACGATGGATTGGTTGCACCAGCATCTGACTGAAAAGGGCAAATTGTTCGTCGCCGTTCCCAATCACGAATCGGAGGATGCACACGCGTTCAAGGAAAACTGGGCGGCCTACGATGTGCCACGCCACCTGTATCATTTTTCCAAAAAAGCTACGCGGCAATTGGCAGAAAAGCATGAATTCCGGGTGCAGGGAATCTTGCCCATGTGGTTTGATGCCTACTACGTTGGGCTACTGAGTACCCGCTACCAATCCGGTAAAACCAGTCTGCCGCAGAGCGTTTGGCGGGGGACAGTTTCCAATTGGAAGGGTCGCAAGCCAGCGGATGGGTCGCCCAATACTTCCAGCCTTATTTATATTCTTGCCAAAGCCTAGCTTAGTAAGATTGACCTACTTAAAAAAGTTCAAAACTGATTCAGCTACCATACACAACCCTCAGTACCGCGCGTTGGTATTGGGGGTTTTTAGTGCCCTGACAAAATTTCATAGTCAATTGCCAATCAATTGCCGGGGGCTTTAGCCCTTGGTTCGCGACAACAATACTGGAATCTTCCTCGCCATCCGTGGGCTAAAGCCCCCAGCAATGGAAGTTACAGTACCATCAAACAGAATCATTACACCACCCAATAACTCATTCCCATGAAAAAGTATTTCCTGGCTGTCCTCTCCCTAATTATCCTGGCCCGCTGCGCCCAGCAGGTCGCCCCCACGGGCGGAAAGAAAGACATCATCCCGCCCACTTTACTAGAGTCGAATCCGCCCAACGAAACCCTGAATTTCAAGGGGAAGGAAATTGAGTTGTTCTTCGACGAGTACGTCATCGTGGACAATATCCAGCAGAAACTCATTATCACCCCCGAAACCGAAAACCCCTACACCTACAAGCAAAAGGGTGTCTCGATTCTGCTGGAATTCAAGAAAGACTTTGCCGACAGCACTACCTACACCTTCAACTTCGGGGATGGAATCAAAGATTTTTCAGAACGAAATCCCGTTCAAAATCTCAAACTCGTTTTCAGCACTGGGCTGACTATCGACTCCGCCCGAATTTACGGCACCGTCACCGATCTGCGTTCCAACAAGCCAGTCTTCGATGCCCTTGTTGGCTTGTACCAAATCAAGGACACGATCAACCCCGAGAAGCAGAAGCCCTACTACTTTTCCCGCACCGACAGCAGTGGCCGCTACGCCATCGAAAACGTGCAGGTGAACAACTACCGGCTGATCGCCACCGACGACAAAAACCGCAACCAACTTTACAACACCAAAGACGAGCGCGTGGCCTTCCTCGACTCGGCCATTCGGGTCGGTTCCGATTCGGTAAGCTATAATCTCAAACTCTATTTATCGGACGTAACAGCACCACGCGTTCAGCGCACCTTGCCCAAGGTGAACAACTACACGGTGGTTTTTAACAAAGGCGTGGATAGCATCGGCGTCCAATTTCTGCGCGACGACTCGCTGGCGTATTTATTGGAAACCCCGACCCAGCTCAAATTCTTTAAAGGAAACAATACGGCCGACACAACGCTCGCGGTCATCATCGCCAAGGATTCCCTCGGCCAAATTGTGGAGCAACAGCAGAAGATTTCCTTCCTCGCCCAGCGTGGCAAGGATCGCCAACTAGACCCATTTACGCTGACAACGACGCCCGGCAGCGGGCAGCCTTTGTCCCGTGATTTCAAACTCACTTTTGCTTTCAACAAACCCATCGCCCAGCTAGACAGCCAAAGGATTCAACTCCAAAACGACAGCCTGGCCAAGCAGCCGCTCGCGGCCATGAAGCTGGGCTGGAACAAGTACCGAAGTGAACTCACGATAGAGGGCAAGGCCACGGCGCGGGACACGATCAAATGGATTATTCCCAAGGGCACCATTATCAGCGTGGAGGGGGACTCGATCCCCGCCGTCACCTACCGCTACCCGGTTTTGAAGGAAGAGGATTTCGGCATTCTGCGCGGCCGGATCATGGCCGATTCGGGGGCGTATTTTATTCTGGAACTAGTCAACGAGGAATTCAAAATCGTGCGCACGGCTTATTCGTCTCCCTATTCCTTTACGCAGGTGCCGCCGGGCAAGTACCAGTTGCGTATCATCGCCGACCGCAACAACAACCGCCGCTGGGATCCGGGTATCTACAATGTGGGACGACAGCCGGAGCGGGTTTACTATTTCCCCGATCCGGTCGTAATCAAAGCCAACTTCGAGTTTGATGACAACAATTTCACACTACCTACTAAAGCGGCTGATTAGTTTTGCCCCAAATACCGTTTTATGTGCATAACTCTGTGGATAACGCATGGATGGTGTGGATAACATCCCAGTTGTTGTGGGAAACCCTGTGGAAAACAATGGATTAGTGTGGAAAAGATCGCATCTCCAAATGCCATGTGGAAAACCCACCCGCTAAGCGCGACTTAACAGGCTGTTAATACACTTTAGCGACGGTGGATAACTTTCGCAGAGTTATCCCTCCACAATCCACAGCGATTTGTGGAAAAAATAAAGTTAGACTGAAAGACAGGGAATTAGTTGTGGATAAGTGGCAAAAGTGCGTGGATAAATGTCTAACTTGTCCACAATGGGCCGCGTAACTGAAGTGGAACTAGAGTGGATAAAATAGTTATCGACATATCCACAGCCCTAATTTAACTTTAATAATAAAAATTATTTAATTATATTATTTATGAAAAAGGGTTTTGCGTGGATAACGTTGCTGGCGTTGCTGATCGGGATCAGCAACGCCTACTGTCAGACGGACGAGCAATTGGCGGAGGAGTACTTCAAAAAGGAGGAGTGCGAGAAGGCCGTGACTTATTACGAGAAGATTTTGAAAAAAAACTTCGAGAAGCGGGCGCTGAAAAATTACACGAGCTGCCTTGTCAAAACCAAAGAATGGGACGACGCCGAGAAATTTTTCAAGCGGCAGGTCAAGGGCGATAATCCCAATGCGGCCTGGTATTTTTTGAACTGGGGTATATTGCTGGAGGCGCAGGGAAAAGCCGCCGACGCCGACAAGCGCTACGTCGAAGCCGTCGAGGCATTTGGGCCGCGCGTGGACTTGTATCGTGATTTGGCGGAGGAGTTTCGTGAGATGCGCAAGTCGGAGTGGGCCCAAAGGACGCTCCAGCGTGCCCGGGAGGCGGGTCGCAATGAAAACCTTTACCGCCTGGAAATGGCGAGCGTATATCGCGAATTGAACGAACCCGAGGCGATGATCGCCGAGCTGCTTTCGTACGGCATTCTGTTCCGCAATACCGAGATCGTCCAGAATATGCTGCAGGACTTTTTGAAGGAAGAAAAAGAGCAGGCGATGCTCGAAAAAGTCCTCTATGACAAAATCCAGAAGAACCCCAACGAAGCCTTTTACAACGAACTCCTGGTGTGGTACCAGGTGCAGCGCAAGGATTTCTACAAAGCCTTCGTGCAGGAACGCGCCCTCGACAAGCGTTTCAAGTACAGTGGCACCCGCATTTTCGACCTGGCTAACCTAGCCCTGCAAAACAAGGATTACGAAAATGCCGCCGATATGTTCGAGTACATCGTGAAGGAATATCCCAAGGGGCAGCTTTATCCCTTCGCCCGGCGCATGGCCATCAGCTCACGCGAGGAGCAGGTCAAAAACACCTACCCCGTCAAGACCGCCGAGGTGCAGAAACTCATCGGCGAGTACCAGAAACTGCTAGAAGAACTGGGTACCAATCCCCGGACGCTGGAAGCCCTGCGCAACATGGCCATCCTCCACGCCTTCTACCTCGACGAGAAGGACAAGGCCATCGAAATCCTGAACCGCGCCATCGAAGCGGGGAAAACCGAGAAGGAATTTGTGGACAAGTGCAAGCTCGACCTAGGCGACATCTATCTTTTGGTGGGTGAGCCTTGGGAAGCGACGCTGCTGTATTCGCAGGTGGAGAAGTCGCAGAAGGACGATATCTTGGGATACGAAGCCAAGCTCCGCAATGCCAAGTTGCACTACTACAAGGGCGATTTTGAGCTATCCAAGGAAGTGCTGGACATCCTGAAAAGGGCCACGACCCGCGAAATCGCTAACGACGCCAACGACCTCAGTCTGCTCATCATGGACAACACCGGACTCGATACCTCCGAAACCGCCATGCAGGAATACGCCAACGTAGAGTTGCTGCTCTTCCAAAACAAGCGCGGGGAAGCCATCGACTCGCTGAAAAGTCTGTTTGTGAAGTACAAAGACCACAGCCTGGCCGACGAAATCCTCTGGCTCAAAGCCAGAACCTACATGAAGCTCGACAGCAACCAACAGGCACTGGCCGACCTGAAAATCATCCACGAAAAATATAAACTCGAAATCCTCGGCGACAACGCCCTCTACACGATGGCGAAGCTCTACCAGGAAAAACTCAACAACAAGGAAGAAGCCATGAAGCTCTACCAGGAACTACTGGAAAAGTACCCCGGCAGCATTTTCGTGGCCGATTCAAGGAAGCAGTTTAGGGCGTTGAGGGGGGATGCGATTAATTGAGGGGTTGAAGAAAAATATGCCGCTTGGTAAGTTTTTAGGGGTGGATAGATCTAAAAATCAAACAAAATTCATACATTGATGCCGTTTTAGTTGAGCGAATTGTATTTCGTCGAGTATCGGCTTCTCTTTGTTGCGGATCGCGTTGCAAACGCGAGAGTAGACAACCCCGATTACAAATCAGGGTTAGCGGGGATTCCTTCGGGCTATCAGACCTTCTTTCGGCAAGTGTTGTGCCGAAAGTAATAAGGTATTCCCGCTTGAAAAGGTTGAGTAAATTCGTGAAACGTTGCTTATCGTATCCTGTTGCCGAACGCCATTGCCGTTCAGTTTTTAAGTCGTTTATTGAGATATTCATATCCTATCAATATACGAGAACATTTCCAATACAAAAAGTCTAATGCTTTATGTTGTTGAACGCTAAGTTTCGTGTTCTCTTTGAATAATAAGAACAAGTCTTTTAATGCGAGAATGATTTATTCAGCTAAATTGGTTTGAATACTAAAATTTCAATTTGCTATTCAAGGGTGAAAAAAGTACAAAAATTTGTGTCTGACGACACTTGCTATATGACTATTTGCCTGATCTTAGCTGTATATTTACTAGTAGGCTGCGATTCCATGAAGTACAAAAAGTTTGTCTTTAACGACACAATCAAGGAACATATCTTGTATAGTGATCTACCCAGTGAAGGTAACGAATTCATGAAAGTCGTTGTTAAGGGTGATTTTGAAGGAAGAGCCTCTCTGGTAATGTACACCGATCCAGATCTCAAGAATGAAACATCGTTATTACCCGATTTTGATGGAAGAATAGACACTTCTTTTTACAGAGATTTTTATGGGGGAACTCCTGCAATAAAATTTATTCCTTACCCCCCCATCTCCGAATCGACAGGGCGTCTGGAAGTTATTTTAGAATATTGATTCAGAATTCGTGTGGTATACAGGGTTTTCTTATAAAACCATTTCCTAGCTCGTCGTAGTCTTCCGATTTTCGTTGTGCGGGGTCTTCCGAAGGGAGACAAGGGATCATCCGAGTATGGTGGCTCTGTAAAAACGACTAGTTCGTCGTAGTCTTCCGATTTTCGTTGTGCTGGGTCTTCCGAAGGGAGACCCAGCACTTCAAATAAATGGCCGCCGACGGTCGGCCCCGCTGCGACCGCTAGCGTCGCCAAAAGACTCTCCCGCTTTCCTGCCAGTAATTTTGTAAAAAAGATAAAAACCTTGACAACGTTAAGAATTGATACCGAGGACAAGAAAATTCTAAAAGCTGTCCGGGCTATTTTGGAAACCTTCGAGGTGCCTTTTGAGGAAGCCCAATCTGCTTCGCCTTACGACCCTGAGTTTGTGGCGATGGTAAAAGAAAGCCAGCAAGAAGCCAGGGAAGGGAAGGCCGTCACTTTTGGAGAGGGAACCAACCTATGGGAACTGATAAGTACCAAATAAAACTTACTCCCACGGCCATCCGGCAATTGAACGGTTCAAGGCTCAACTGAATTATATTGGTCTCTCCACTCAAGACACTTTTCGCTACATTTGTAAAAAAGCAAACTCGCTATGAATCAATTAACGGAACGGATTACGATCAATCCTGGCGTTTGTAACGGTCGTCCAACCATTCGAAATATGCGGTTTACTGTGGCGCAACTGCTCGAACTGCTCGCGGCGGGTATGAGTGAGCGCGAGATATTAGAGGAATACAGTTACCTCGAGAGGGAAGACATAAAGGCTTGTCTGCAGTATGCCGCGCATATCGCGAATACCAGAACGATCGTACCGCTGGCACAAAGCGCCGCTTGACTTCTCCTAAATGCTTCGCTTCATTGTCGATACCCAATTACCTCCTGTGCTGGCCACGTATCTGAGAAGAAAAGGGTGTGATACCACACATACGACGGACTATCCAAAAGCACAATTTCTCACAGATGCTGAAATTCGAATCATTGCTACCGATGAAGGTAGAATCATTATAACGAAAGACGATGATTTTGCTGATTACTTCTGGGCGAAAGGAAGTCCCCCGCTTGTGATTTTGCTGACAGTGGGAAACATGAAGAACAATGATTTGATAAATCTGTTTGAAGCCAATTTAGACAAGGTGCTCAAACTGTTTGAGCAGAACCGCAATCTTGTCATATTTGGAACCACAAGTTTGGTAGCGTATTGAGCTCCAAACCATTTGAGTAAGATCTGTGAGAATTAAGGTCACCCTGCAAGCAAAAATCACTCCCCTTCTCCTTGCGCCAGACAAGGCATATACTCGTATCCAATATTTCTACACAAATCTCAGGCTTATCAAAACCCCCATTTACCTCAATAAATATGCCTTGAAGCCTTGGAAACTAGCTTTTAACGGAATAGCGTTTTTCTCCAACGAAAGTAAATTTTCGAGCCTTTCCGGAATATGAACAGACGAATCGAGGGTTTTTTCCACTAAATCCAAAAATTTGGCCGGATGAGCCGTCGCCAGGAAAATTCCGGTAAAATCTTCGCCGGATTCTTCCCGGTACTTTTGTAACCCCTCGTAGGCCACGGCGGTATGTGGGCACATCACGTAGTTCGTCCGCTCGAAAAGGTTGCGCATACTCGCCTTCGTCGCTTCGTCGTCGAAGTAGCAGCCCGACACCATATTGCGGACGCTTTGCCAGTCGTCCTCAAAAAATCGAGTGAGCCGCACGAAGTTGCTCGGACTGCCGACGTCCATCGCGTTCGAGATCGTTTCGATGGAAGGCAGCGGCTCGTAAGCTTTGCTTTCCAGGTAACGCGGCACAACGTTGTTGCGGTTGGTGGCCGCCACGAAATGCTGCACGGGCAAACCCATACGATACGCCAGCACGCCCGCGCTGAGGTTGCCGAAATTTCCGCTCGGTATCGAAAATACTACCGGCTTGCCAAGGTGCTTCGTTTGGGCGTAGGCCGAGAAGTAATAAAATGACTGCGGGATCAGCCGCGAAATGTTAATGGAGTTAGCCGAGGCAAGATTATATTTGTCAGTAAGCTCTTTATCCAAAAAAGCCTCCTTCACCAGTCGCTGACAATCGTCGAAGGTACCGTCCACTTCCAGCGCGGTGATGTTGTGGCCCAGTGTCGTCAATTGCTTTTCCTGAATCTCGCTCACCTTGCCGCTCGGGTAAAGAATCGTGACTGAAATGCCCGGCACTTTGTAAAATCCCTGCGCCACCGCCCCGCCCGTATCGCCGGACGTAGCCACCAGAATTTTTATTTCCTTTTGGGATTTTGCCAAAAAATAGGACATTAGCGAAGCCATGAACCGCGCCCCAAAGTCCTTAAAGGCCATTGAGGGGCCGTGGAATAATTCTAATACGTAGTTATCGGGCGTAATCTCCATGACGGGTGCCTCAAAAGAAAACGAGTTTTCCACAATCGTCTCCATGTCGGCGCGGGAAATATCGTCGCTCAGCAAAGTATGCCCTACCTCTACCGCAATCTCGTTGAAAGTGCGTTTTTCAATGGTTTTCAGAAAATCTGGCGAAATAGTCGGAATGGACTCCGGCATATACAATCCATTGTCGGGCGGCAAACTTCTGAAAACCGCCTCTTCCAAAGAAGCCTTGATACTTTGCGTTTTGGTACTGTAAAACAACATGATAACCGAGGGTAAAAAATAAATTTCAGGCCGCAAAGCTAAGCAAATCACCCCGTAGGCGGGTTAAGGCCGCAAAGTAATTTTGGAAAAAGTGGCTAACTTGCCATAGTACGTAAACGTCTTCATCACTCATCACTCATCACTCTCTTGAAATGCCAAAAGGAATCTACAAAGTACCCCAACCCATCAATGAACCTGTTAAGAGCTACGCGCCGGGCAGTCCCGAGCGAGCCGAACTGAAAGCCGCTCTTGAACAAGGGCGTTCGCAAGAGGTCGACATTCCGCAATACATTGGCGGCGAAGAGATTTTCACCGATAAAAAGCATAAAGTCACTCCACCGCACGACCATCAACACGTGCTGGGCTACTTCCACGAAGGTGACGCCTCGCACGTCGAAATGGCGATTGAAGCCGCCTTGTCGGCGCGGGAAGCTTGGGCCGACCTTGCCT
>Ga0335395_10003165_pt1 | contig 10216 bp, 5 predicted proteins | sample MAT02_FD_205744 | JGI IMG/M metagenome (GOLD analysis project Ga0335395, IMG submission 205744) | Freshwater microbial communities from Lake Fryxell liftoff mats and glacier meltwater in Antarctica - MAT-02 (spades assembly) (version 2) ...
CCAAAGTCCACGCCGGCGCTCCCTACGGCGAGCAGCGTCATACCGCTACCCTCGGCGCCACGGTCGGACGCGCCGATCCGGTTCCTGCTGTGCCCACAATACCCACCGTGTAACTCGTGTGATGTAATCGCCGCCGCGCGCGTAGCGCGTGGGGAGTCGTCCAAAGTTTGTCGGGAACCGATGGCAAGCCACGCCCAGCGTGGAGACTAACCACCCGAAGGCGCGAATGCCCCTCCCACCTCGCTCAGCGTGACCCGTGGGGCCGCAGATCCGGCCCCGTGTACACGCAGCCGGACGTACACGTTTCGCGTACGACCAGCTTGGACAGTCCCGGCAGCACCGGCGCGATACGCGCCCAGAGCCACGTCGCGAGCACTTCGCTGGTGGGGTTTTCGAGCCCCGGGATCTCGTTCAGGTAGTAGTGATCGAGCTCGTCGATGATCGGCTTGACCGCCGACTTGATATCCGCGAAGTCCATCACCCATCCTGACGGCTCACCGAGCAAACCGGCCACATGCACCGCGACCATGAACGAATGGCCGTGTAGCCGCGCACACTGGTGACCCGGCGGCACGTGCGGCAAGCGGTGCGCCGCCTCAAAGGTGAATTCCTTGAAAATCTCCATCCCTGCAAGATAGCGCATCGGGCGGCGCCGCTACGCCTCGCGGGCGCTGCGCTGTACCTGCTCCACCGCCTGCAGCAGCTCCTCCGCCTCGAACGGCTTGTCGAGAAACATGACGTGCGGCAGCGCCAGCAGCGCGGCCGGCCACCCGTCGCGTGCGTATCCTGATGTAAGCACCACGGGCAGATCGGCACGGAGCGCGCGCGCGGCACGCACGACCGCCTCACCGTTGGCATGGGGCATTTCAAAGTCGGTGACGAGCACATCGATAGCGCCGATCTGCTCCGTGGCCAGTGCGATGGCTTCCCGTCCATTGGAGGCGCAGAGTACCTCGTAGCCGACGCGGGTGAGCGAGCGCTGCATGGCGGCCTGCACACCCGGCTCGTCTTCCGCCAGCAGGATGCGCCCGGCACTGCGTCCGCCACGCCCACTCACCGCCAATGCCACCGGGTGGTCCACCGTGTCTTCCTGTGCTTCCGGAAGCCAGATCGTGACCGTCGTGCCAACGTTTACGGTGCTTTCCACCTGCACCACCCCGCCATGATGCGCCACCGTCCCGTACACCATAGCCAGCCCAAGCCCGGTACCGGCCCCAGGGGCTTTGGTGGTGAAGAACGGCTCGAACACGCGTCGCAACACGTCGGGGGGCATGCCCAGCCCGGTGTCCTGCACCTGCAAGCGGACCCAGCGTCCTGAGGGAACAGCGCCGGGCGCACTCCGCGCGGTTTCTGCCGGGACCGCTACGTCGACATCGTCAAGCCGGATGGTCAGCCGCCCGCCGGACGGCATCGCATCCCGTGCGTTGACGGCGAGATTCATGAGCGCCTGCTCCACGCGACCGCTGTCCACCCGCACCAGCCGAGCGCTGTGAGATTCCACGGCGAGTTCGACCGAGGCCGGTACCACGCGGCTGAGGAGAGCGACCGCATCGTAAACCACCGACTCGAGCCGTTGCGTCGGCCCGCTCACCGGGCTCTGCTGCGAGAACGTCAAGAGCTGACGCGTGAGTGAGCTGGACCGACCGGCGGCCGCTTTGATGATCGCGAGGTCCTCGCGGGCCTCGTGATCCGCCGGCAAGCTATCGAGCGCCAGGTCCGCGCTGCCGACAATCGCCGTGATAAGGTTGTTGAAGTCATGGGCCACCCCCCCCGCAAGGCGCCCCAGCGACTCCATCTTCTCCGCGTGCCGCAGTCGTTCCTGACGCACCTCGAGCTGCGCGGCCATCGTGTCGAACGCCGACGCCAACTGCGCGAGCTCGCCCTGCTGACGCGTCACGCCAGTGCGTGCGGTGAGATCGCCGGCTCCAAGCTTGCGCGTGGCATCGAGAATGGCCGTCACGTCGCGGAGCACGAAATACTCGGCGCCCAGCCAGGCAATCACAAGCGCTGCCAGTGCCGTCACCACGAGCCAGAACACCCGCACCCGCAACCTGGCCGCCGGCTCGGCATACGCGACCGCGGGGAGCACCCCGATCGCCACCACGGTCGGGAAACCCGGCGCACTGGCCAGTCGGCGGTAGGCGATCAGGCGCAACACCCCGTCCACTCCACGGGCTTCGGTAAAGCCCGACGACGGTGCCGCCGGACGGGCGCTGTCGGAAAACACGCGGGCGACCTGTGGTACCTTCGAACCCACGGACTCGGCATACGGCAGACGCCCAATCAACGTCCCGGCGGAATCCCCGATGCTGATGACGGCGCCCTCCGCGAGCCCCGCCGCAGCGACGGCGCCCTGAAGCCGGGCGAGCCACATCAGCCGTATGCCAATGGAGAGCACGCTGGTGACCGTGCCGTCGCGATCCTGCACCGCGATGTTGAGCGGCACGAGAGGTTCGCGATTCCGTTCAGCGGCGAGGTACGGGCCAAGCACTGATGTATCCGCGGACAGGATTTTCGCGAAGAGCGGGCTGGCGCTGACATTCCCGCCAATCGCGGCGGGGGTACGCCCCCCACAGTCCACAATGCCCAGCGCCGTGAAGCGCGTGGGTGAGGCCACCTGAGGCACCAAGGCGCTGAGGCGGACAAACGCCTCCTCGCAGGCTGCGCGTTCGCCTGTGCGCACCGCGGGCACCTCCGCCCACGTGCCGAGGATACGGCGTCCGGCCAGAATGGTGTTGTCGTTGTCGGTCGACGCAATGTCGAGGAGCTGCTGGAGCCGCGCGCGCACCCCCTGCAACGACTGCTCTGACTCGCGCTGCGCGGTCCAGATCGTAAGAATGACCGCGGGCAGGTAGGCCACGGCCACCAACAGCAGCAGACGCGTGCGAAGCGACGCAATACGCAGTTTCATGGCTCGCGTTTTGCTCGCCAACACCCAATCGCGCACGGGGCCATCGGGATTCCTGGTGGTGGCAAGCGGTTTCTCTGGTGCGGCGGCGGCGCCGTATCAGAACGGCAGATCGTCCCCTCGTGGAAACTGGTCACTACGCCATTCTGGTCAAGGGGAAATGCGTGGTCTGCGTGCATCCTATTAATTGAGCGGAGCATTTGACAGGGTCCACTGGGGGAGATAAGGTGGAGAACTTCAAGCGGGCGTTTTCCAGATAGTCGTTGGCTGGCGCACCGATTCCCACCACCCGGCACCCTTCATGATGAAGCAACGAATACTCACGGTGTTCATGGGCACCCTGCTCTGCGCCACCCCTGGCTGGGCGCAGCAGAAAACGGTGACCGGTAAAGTGACGCGTGACCTCTCCGCGCCGCTGTCCGGTGTCTCCGTGGTGGTCAGGGGGACTACACAGTCCGCACAGACCAACACCAACGGCGACTACTCCATTCGCGCGGAGGTTGGCCAGGTCTTGCAATATCGGCTGATCGGCTACGTGCCGCAGGAGCGCACCGTAGGCGCCGAGTCGGTGCTCAACATTCAGCTGGTGAAGGTTCCCACGGCACTCGACGCCATGGTGGTCACGGCACTCGGCGAGACCACGCAGCGGCGCAGCCTGGGCACGTCGCAACAGACCGTGCAGGGCGCCGACATCGCACAGACCGGCCGCGAGAACTTCATCAACGGGTTGCAGGGCCGCGTAGCCGGCGTAGAAGTCACGAGCACGTCGGGCGTGCCGGGCGCGTCATCGTCGATCACCATTCGTGGTGTGAGTTCGATCAGCGGCAGCAACCAGCCGCTCATGATCATCGACGGTCTGCCGCTCGACAACAAAACGTTCAATACACAGTCACTGGCATCGGACGCACCGGGATCGCTGACCGCCTTCAGCAATCGCGGGGTGGACTTCACCAATCGCGCCGCCGACATCGATCCGCAAGACATCGAAACGCTGGTGGTACTCAAGGGTCCGGAGGCCGCCGCGCTGTACGGTATCGATGCCGCCAACGGTGCGATTGTGATCACGACCAAGCGCGGAAAGGCCGGTACGAGTACGCTCGAATACACTAATCGCGCGCGCATCGACCAGACGCGTGGGCAGCCGGTCGTGCAGAATACGTACGCGCCATCGGGCACGACGGGTGATCTGCTCAATGCGTTTTCGTATTTTGGTGCTCCCTATCCGGCGGGCACCCAATTCTTCGACAACGTGGACGGCTTCTTCCAGACGGCGGTCTCGCAGCAGCATAATGTGACGGCGAGCGGTGCCACTGCGGATAACCGCATCAACTATCGACTTGGTCTTGCGGCGAACCTGCAGGGATCGGTGATCCCGAATTCCGAGCTCACGCGCTTCAACCTTACTGGTCGCACCGGTGCACAGGTCACGCGCTGGTTGAACACCGATCTGTCGGTGTTGTACGTGCAGTCGGACAACGACCAGGCGCTCAAGGGGCCCAACGGTCCGCTGATCGGCCTCCTGCTCTGGCCGCAGACGGATGACGCGCGCGACTTCCTCTCCCCCTCGGGTAACCGTCGGCGGATCACCGCACTGTCCGCGAACACGGAAACGGACAATCCGTATTTCAGCGTCAACAAGAATCGCCTCAATTCGCGCAACGGTCGCCTCAACGTCAACATGGGCATCACGCTCACGCCATTCGCATGGGGCTCTCTCAAGACCAACATCGGATCCGACGGCTACACCAATGAGAATCTGATCCTGCGGCACCCTGAAAGCGCCGGTGTGGCGAACGACAACAATGGTATTCTCGACCAAGCCACCGACGTTGTTCGTAACCTGACCGCACAGACGGTCTTGAACATCAATCGTCGGCAGCTCACGAAGAACTTTTCCATCTCAGGCCTCGTAGGCAATCAGGTATTCGACTTACGTTCGGAAGTAAGCGGCTTGCTCGGCCGTGATTTTCTCGATCCGAACTTTGTGTCGGCCAACAACACGAACGTGCGCACTAACCGCACGAACCTGCAGCAGCGCCGTCAGGTAAGCGCCTACGCACAGGCCGTAGCCAACTACCACAACTATCTCTACGTCACGGTCACGGGCCGTAACGACTGGACGTCCACCATCCCCGAAGAGCGCAACTCGTTCTTCTATCCCGGCGTCACATCGAGCTTTGTCTTTTCGGACGCCGTGCCGGCGCTTGGCAAGTTCATGACGGGTAAGCTGCGCGCTGCGTATGCCGAAGTAGGTCGCGACGCGCGGCCGTACGCCTACCGTCCGGCGCTCGAGTTCAAAAGCACCGCTTTTGGCGGCTACGGCTATGGCTTCACGGGGCCGAATCTGAACCTGCGCCCTGAGTTCGCCACCTCGTACGAAACCGGCACCGAGCTTGGCTTCTTCAACGATCGCCTCGGCCTCGACGTGACCGTGTACCGCAAGGAGACGACCGATCAGATCGTGAATGACATCCGCGGCTCGTTTGCCACGGGATTTATTCTGTTCAACCTGAATGGCGCCTCCACGCGCAACGAAGGCCTCGAAGTCACGCTGCGCGGTACGCCGGTCCTTACGAACAACTTCTCGTGGGACGTGCTGGCCAACTTCGAGCGCGCCCGCGGCACTGTGCTGGCGCTCCCGAATGCGCTCCCGGAGTCGTACGTGTCGGACACGTGGCTGTACGGCAACGTGCGCAACGGCGTCGCGCCGGGGCTGTCCACACGCTCGCTTACCGGAACGTTCTACCTGCGCAACAATGAAGGTCAGATGCTCATCGACCCGACCTCGGGGCTGCCGCTGCGCTCCACGGCGTTCATCGATGCCGGCTACGATCGCGCCCCGGACTTCTCGATCGGCCTGAACAACACGATTCGCTACAAGCAGATGTCGGTCAGCTTCCTGCTCGACATCCGCAAGGGTGGTGACGTGTTCAATGCCACCGAGCACTTCCTGACGTCACGTGGCCTGGCGAACCGCACACTCGACCGCGATCAACCCCGCGTCATCGCGGGCGTACTGCGCGATGGCAAGGAAAACTCTGCCACGCCCACCAAGAACGGCATCGTCGTGATCCCGGCCGTCCAAACCGCATTCTACTCGAACATCAGCGAAGAGTTGTTCATCGAGAAGGATATTAACTGGATACGCCTGCGTGATATCACGGTCAAGTACGCCCTACCCGGCAAGATGTTGAAAGCCCGTTCAGCCAGCGCCTACCTCACAGGCACCGATCTATTTCTGTTCAGCAACTATTCTGGTCTCGACCCTATCGTCAACGGCAACTCAGCCGCCGTGGGTGGTTCCGGTGCAGCCGGAGTCGATTTCGGTAACTTCCCGATGCCACGCGGTCTGGCGTTCGGCTTCACTGTGGGGTTCTGAACCATGTCACGACCCATTGATCACGCAGCGTCGCGCGCGGCGCGAACCACTCAGGTCTCACGGAATCCCATGAAGAAGATCCACGGCGCTCTGCTCGTTGGCGCGCTCGCGCTGGCGTCGGTCAGCTGCGACGATTTCCTCGACGTCAACGAGAATCCCAACGGCCCGCAGACCGTTTCGGCAAATCTGTATCTGCCGCCGATGCTGCACTGGATGGTCACCTCACCAGCATTCGATGGTCGTTTCGTGGGCCGCTACACGCAGCAGTGGTTCCTCCTCGGCACCTCGCTCAGTACGTGGGACCGCATGGGCTATGATCCCTCCAGTGACAATGGCGCGCAACAGTGGCGCGATGTGTACTGGACGTTCGGTCAGAACCTTGCTGACATGATCGCAAAGGCCGAGGCTGAGGAGCGCTGGGATCTGCTCGGCGTAGGGTACGTGCTCAAGGCGTGGGGCTGGCAGGTGCTCACGGATATGCACGGCGAGATCATCATCAAGGAAGCGCTGGCTCCCAACACGTTCACGTTCAACTACGACTCGCAGGAATTTGCGTACGGTGAGATCCAGCGTTTACTCAATCTGGCGATCACGAATCTGCGCCGCACCGACGGCGCCGTCGACGCGGCGTTTCTGGGCCGCACCGACAAGATGTACAACGGTGATCGGACCAAGTGGCTCAAGATGGCACATGGTTTGCTGGCGCTGCATCTCAACCACTATTCCAACAAGGCATCGTACAAGCCGGCCGATGTGATCGCGGCGGTGAACCAATCGTTTGCCAGCAACGCCGATGACGCGCTCCTGCAGTTCCCCGGGACGCAGAACGATGATATCAACTTCCTTGGTCGCACACGTGGCAACTTCAACGCCTACCGACAGACGCGCTTTACGGTAGAGCTGATGAACGGCACCGCATTCGCGGGCGCTGTTGATCCGCGGATGAGTCGCATGCTCTCGCCGGCGCCCGACGGCCAGTATCGGGGGCTGGAGATCAACACGCCCAACTTCGGTGCCCTCACGGTGCCACAGCAGCCGAACAACTTCTACGGCTACCCCGGCGCTGGTGGATTGCAGCTCCCGGGCCGGTACCTTTTTGCCGACAGGGTGCGGATGCCCGTGATGACCTATTCACAGCTGCAGTTCGTCAAGGCGGAAGCGGCGTACAAGCTGGGTGACCTTGGCACCGCGCTCTCGGCATACACCGAAGGCGTCTCGTCGCACATCGACTTTGTGAATGCGCGCAATTCCGAGGCCGGTCAGTCACCGCTGCCGATTACGGCGGCAGAGAAGGCCGCGTTCCTGGCGAACCGTGAAATCATTCCAGCCTCACCAGGGGGCTTGTCGCTCACGCGGATCATGTCGCAGAAGTTCATTGCGCAGTGGGGATGGGGCCATAACGAAACCTGGATGGACATGCGTCGCTACAACTACACCGACGTGGATCCGGCCAGCGGCCGGCAGGTGTACCCAGGCTTCACGCCGCCTGTCATTCTGTTCCCGGACAATGGCGGGAAAGTGGTGCAACGCGTACGAGCGCGCTTCAACTCGGAGTATGTGTGGAATCGCGCGGGCCTCGACGTCATTGGCGGCCTGGCACTCGATTTCCATACCAAGCCGCTCTGGATCACTCAACCGTAACCCACGATGAAATCTTTCCGATCCATAGCCATTATGCTGGGCGCCGTCGCCCTGGCCGCGTGTGAGAAGAACGCGGTGCAGGACATAACGGGTACCCTCCCGGGCGCCCGCATGTTGTACTTCAACTTCGGCGTGGGTACGCCGTCGGTGAACTTCTACGCCAACGACAGTAAGGTGACGGCGATCCTCTCTGCCACTGGGGTCGAGTCAACCTTTGGCGTTGCCTCAGGGGGTGTCGGTAGCGGAGCACGCTACGCGGCGCTCGAGCCCGGGCAGTACACGTTCTCGGGACGCATCTCCGCCACCATCGACAAGGATCTGCCGATTGCCTCGGCGCCCGCCACGCTGCTCGACGGTAAAGCGTACTCGTTCTACATCAGCGGCATTTACAACACCGACACCAAGTCGGCCGAGTCGTTCGTGATTGAGGATGCCTTCGTGGACACGCTGGACTACACGGTGGCGTACGTGCGTTTCGTGAATACGATCTCCAACGCGAACCCGATGACGCTGTTTGCCATCTCCACGACCACTGGCGTGGAAGTGCCGATCGGCGCGGCGGTGGCGTACAAATCGGGTGGTGCGTTCACCGCGGTCCCGAATGGTGTGTACAATGTGGTCACCCGCTACGCGGGTGGCAGCACCAACGTGATCACGCGCAACGGGGTGAATTTTGTAGCGGGTCGTGTGCTTACGATCGGTGCTCGCGGCGATATCACCGTGACGTCCACCACGCTGCCTACGCGCCCGCAGCTGGACCTCACCGCCAACCGATAACGGTGCTGCGGTACACTCCTTGCGACCACGCGCCCCCGGCAATCTGCCGGGGGCGCGTGGTGTTTGTGGGAACGTGACGCTGCGGACTTACTTGGTCCAGATCACAATGCTTCCACAGCCGCTCAGGGGCGGCAGAAATTGCGCCGGTGCCTGCGACGCCCGATACACCTCGATGCCGGCGATCTCGCGCGGTTTCACGAAGGCATCGAGATCCGCCACCGCCAGCCCCTCCATGATGCCACCGTTGATGTACACGGTGGGCGTACACCGAGCGTCGAAGGTGCCGCGCATCTGGATCGTTTCTTCCACGCCCATGAGGGGCTCGAGATACACACCGGGCACGTTCCGGAAAATTTCCGACGTGGCGATGGGCTGCCGCCGCATGATATCCTCCGCTGTGAGAAAGCGTCCAAGCCCAGACCGGCTGCGCTCGCGGAACATGGCGAGATCGCTATAGCGCTGATAGTTGGCGAGCACCTTCACGGTGTCGAGCACGGCCTTCAACGTGACCATCGCGGTACGCAGAACCGGTGCGCTGTCCACGACATCCACCACCTGGCGCATGGGATAGTGGCCAAGGGCGCGCAGCTCCAGCATGCGGGTGCCACGCGGCGCATCGAGCAGATTCCATTCGCCGCGCGCATTGGTGCGGGTCTGCGGACCTCGGGTAATCCCCACCTGCACGCCAGCCAGTGGCCGCGCGCCGGCCGCGCTGACCACACGTCCACTCAAGCGACCGTCGCCGACATGAATACGCATGGACGCCACGGCAGTGTCCACAGGCACTGCGGAGTCGAGTGGCGCAATGGTTCGCGAGACCACGCGGCTCACGGTCTGTGCGGCGCCCAGGTAGAGGTCACGCCGGAGGAAGCCGCTGGAAGGCACCTCGACATCGACTACGTCGGTACTATCGGCCCCACGACTGGCGCTCAGCGCCAGCGTGCCGGGGCTGGGTGCATCACAGATGGCATACCAGCCATTCGCCAGCGTCGTCGCCACCCGACGCGGCATGCGCTGCGCCATCCCGTTCTTGCCGATCGAAATCTCGGTCCACTGTCCGGACACCGTCACCCCTGCTAACGCATCGCGCGAGCGGGCGTCGCGCACCACGCCCATGACCAGCGCACCGGTGGTGGCCGACGCGGGCGCCCCACACACGGCCGTACGAATCCGCGCCGGTCCGGGCACCCCGAGGTCTGCGCGAACGAGAGTGGTATTGACCACGCGCACCGCACGCAGCGGCGCCTCAATCCCCAGCGAATCGAGTACGGGGTGATAGAACCCCACGGTGTAACGCCCCGCCGGCACGTCGGGAAAGGTGAACTCGCCAAGCGAGTCGGAGGGGACGGTCTGCCCGAAATTGCTACTGTCGCTCCCCACGAGCTGCACCAACGCCCCACTGAGCGCCGTGCGTCCGATACTGTCAAACACCAGGCCGCGTACGATCGCGCGCGGCACGACCGGCGCACTGGCTGTAGCCTGCGCGGTGAGCGCACCGGGCGAGAGACTCG
>Ga0335395_10003166_pt1 | contig 10215 bp, 7 predicted proteins | sample MAT02_FD_205744 | JGI IMG/M metagenome (GOLD analysis project Ga0335395, IMG submission 205744) | Freshwater microbial communities from Lake Fryxell liftoff mats and glacier meltwater in Antarctica - MAT-02 (spades assembly) (version 2) ...
TTCGGTGCCGGAACGGGCGACTATTACTTGGTAGCCCAAACTGGAGAGGACGTTGGTTAAATCTTCGATATATTTGGGAACTGCTTCGACTATTAATACTAAACGAGAGCGAGAATTGGCGATCGGATGCTGATATTTTGGTTTGAATAATTCTTCCTCGGCCAAAGCAGGCGATGGGGATTCTTCCCCGCTGTTTCCCGGAGGATTTGGCGGCAGTAGCAGGGTAAATTCAGAGCCTTGGTTTTCTGAGGAAATAAACGAAACATCTCCGCCGTGGAGCCTCGCGAGCCTTTGAGTCAGTACCAGTCCCAGTCCGGTGCCTTGAAAGCGTCTGGTAAGGGGGCTTTCTAGCTGTTGGAATTTTTGAAATATCAGGTGCTGTTTGTCAGCGGGGATGCCGATGCCGGTGTCCCAAACTGTGAAGGCGAGCCAACCTTCCCAAACATTTACTTTCAATCCGATTTTGCCGCCGGCTTCGGTGAATTTTAGGGCGTTGGCAAGGAGATTGACGAGCATTTGTCGCAGTCGCAGTTCGTCGGCAATCAAATAGCTCAGTCCAGGTTCTATTTCTAGTGTAAATTCTATTTTTGCTGACGGTTCTGCGTTTGCTTCGCCGTTTGTTTTGCTAGGCTCGGAAGGGGATTTTTCTTCTTGCTGTTGCAGTTGTTTTGCTTGTTCAAAGGCTCTTTTGCAGGTGGCTGCTATTTCCACAGATTCGGGAATTAATTCGAGCTGCCCGGTTTCCATGCGGGTTAAGTCTAAAATGTCGTTAACTATTGTCATCAAATGCCGTCCGCTTTGATGAATTAGTTTGGCGTAACGTGATTGCCGATCGTTGAGTTCTCCGATCAATTTATCTTTGAGGAGGCTGGACAAACCGAGGACGGCGGTGAGCGGGGTTTTGAGTTCGTGGCTGATGCAGGATAAAAATTCGTCTTTTAGTCGGTTGAGATGGATTAAGTCTGCGTTTTTTGCTGCTAGTTCTTTGGCGACTAAATGTTCTTCGGTGACATCTTGTCCCATGACTAAAATTAGCTGGTCTCCGAGTGGCTGTTTGACAAATTGCCAGATCCGTTCTTGACCTGTTTGTACCTGGCAGTCGCAAATGTATGTGTCTGGTTTGCCTGCGATCGCGCACCACGCTGGAGCGGTTAAGGTTGATGGGGAGGCTGCCGAGTACAGGGGTAGGGGGCAACTGGTGGCTGCGGTTGCATCCCGCGCGGCGAAGCTATCCTGCAGGGAATCGCCCGATCGACTTGCTCCTACTAAGCTCATGCACTCAGAGGTGATGGCCTCGAATTGCACGTTCTGGTATTCGCTGGTTACATGGCTTGGTTTGTGGGACGAGTGTTTGCCCAAATTTGCTGCTGGTTCTGGAATGGGTTGAGGCCCGGCTCCCACCAAAATCCGCCACGCTGCGTTTTGACTGACTATTTGTCCGCTGGGGGTTTGCAATCTCAGCGGTAGGGGCAGTTTTTCTAGGAGTTGGACTAGGGAGTTGAGGTTTTCTGAGGGTTTCAATCCTGCTTCTAAAAAGCGCCCTTTGCCCTCGGCGGTGGCTAGCGCCGAGGAAACGGGTATTAATTCGATTTCTTTGACTGCTGTTGACCCCGCCTGACTGCTGCTGTTGAATGCGGCGATAAATTGCAGCAGGCTCAGGCTCTCTAGCAGTCCTAAAAATTTACCGCTGGCATCTGTAAGGGCGATCGGGCTTTTGGAGAAACCGCCGATGGTTTGGCTGTGGGCTGGGGTATTGAGTTTTTCTTTTTGCAGGTACTGCCAGAATTCACTGACACTCTGAGCTGCGGATACTATTGTGATGGGTTCGATCGCGATCGAGCTTTCCGACAAAAGTTGATCTCCGTCGTTTGTGCGTGAGTCCGCTCCCGTCCAAAGGCTGCGGAGGTAAACTAATCCTAGGGGCTTTAGCTGTTCGTTGACTACTGCGACGCGATCGCAATTTCCCTCGCTGAAAATCGACCGCAGCGATTCTAGTGTCGCTGTCAATCGGCACAGCGGCACTTGCTCGATAAAATTCTTGAGACTGGGGTTAGTGGTTGGCATAACAAACCTGAGATCCTGCTATTTATAGCAGTAATATTTTTGATTCCCAATGTATCTGCGGATTTCTGTATCTGGATCTTATATTTATTTTATATCAGTTCGCTATCTGGCCCCGGAGCGCGATCGGTAGGAGCGAGTTCTAGACCTGCACCTGATTTGAGGCGACTAGCAATTATTTTAAGGCTTAAGCTTAATTGCAGAAATCAAGCTCAGGGTGCTTGACGCAAAAGCAAAGGAGTGCACTTTTAGTATCCCTATGTTACAGATTTTATCATCTATTTTGCCATTAAGATTAGTTACAATCAATGTTGAGATCAGTGTGATTGTGTAAACAAAGTTTTCATAGTTATTTTAGATTTTAGACTCCTAGTCTAGAATTCTAGAAAGGAATATACGGGATTGATCCCGCCAGATGGGAAGGTAAAATAGCAGGGATAAGATAGGTTATAGGACAATAAGGTTCAGCTCGGAATAATCTGAATCCTAAAAGATACCTGTATCTCGCATTAAATCGTGAAATTAAATTATTTTAAAAGTGCTAAGTAGAAGTCAAGCGCAAAGTTGGAAGAAGGAAGAACTGAGATATTGCAACTGTGGCAAAAACCGGAAATAGAACCTAATATCTAGCATTTACACATCTATTTCTCGCTCAACAACCAGGTTTTATAAGTTGATTGAGAATGGTGCAAATTATCAGAAAAATAGAAATGGAAGCCGTCAAGCGTGAAGTCAAAAAAAGACATACACAGCAAGATTTTTTGCTGGCGGTATTTGAGGTTTAATTAAGTAGGTTTACTTCACTCAACTGTATTGTTTGAATGCGTGGGAGTTGTTGAAAAAATCCCACGCATTCAAGCACAACTGAAATGCGGCCATATCGGTGAATCTTCAATGCCCCAATCGATTTACGGCAGCCAGCGGGGATGATAACCGGCAAAGGGAAGTTCTTCGGGCTGTACTTTTGCGGGAGAACCGTCTGCGGATATTTCTAATAAGGGTAGCACCCAGAGGCGGCTGCTGGCGATCGACTGTCCGCCCGAGTTGCGGGGACTGTCTCCTGCTGAGGGTTTGGCTGATGTGATTAATTGGTCGAAAATTAATGCCAGCCCGTCAGGAGATAAGCTAATTTGGGTATCTAATTGGTTGGGCAAAATTAGCAGCGGTTTGATGGTTCCTACCAAACGAGTGCCCTCTTTTTTGAGGTCGATGGCGGCGATAAAAGGCTGTTCTTTGTAGCTTTCTGTTTCGAGGCGTTGGGCTAACAAACAGTAAAGACGCTGGAATTGATTGTCTTTGTTTTTGCGCGGGTCGAAATAAACGGAGATAATGCTGCCGGGAATCCGCAATATTTCTTGTTCCACACCTTGGTTGTCTAAGATGAAAAGCGATCGAGTAAAATCAGCGTTGTATTTAACATAGGCGGCGGCGGAGTTGTCGCGGGCCATTCCCAATACTTGTTCGTATTTTGGTAAAAGTTCTACTGGGTCTGCTTCTGGTGTGAGGGGGACGATCGCTAATCCTTGTGTTTGAGATATTACCACCGATTTGCTGTCGGGCCGAATCATAAAATCTCCGCCTTGTTGATTTTCCAATGGTCGGGGCGGTAATTTTTCTTCCAGAATCCAAGGGCTGAAATCGCTTGGATTGCTGCGGTTGACGCGCTGGATAATGATGATTTTTCCGTCTGGTGAAAGGTCAAATTTTAGGTTTTGGTAATCTTTGGAGTCTAGTAGTTTGTCGATTCTACCTGCTGGCTGTTTTTGCTGGGGTTCTTCTCCGGGGGATTGGGGATTGAGGCCGGTGGTGACTGTAAATAGTTCTTGATTTAGCGTGCCGCGAGTACGGGCGATCGATCGATCTGTGGCTGAGAATAAAATGCGATCGCCGCCGGGATAGGGTTTAAAATCGGTGACAACCAAATCTTTGGGAGTCAGGGGTATCGGTTTCGATTCGCTGCTGGAGAGGTTGACTAGCATTAATCTGCTTTCTGTTTCGCCTTGAACGCCGATATAAGCAAAAGCTCGATCGCGAGTGCGAAAGGAACTGCTAAACGGCTGCATTGGCGTGCCTTTATATTGGTTGTTTTCTCCGAAATACTTGTCCGTTGCACCAGCGAGTTTTAATGTGTAGGTAACGCCGTAGGGTGCGGGATCTTTGAGGGTGTAAGCCATGCGCCGTCCCGCCCAACTAAATTTACCGGGGAGGGGGGGTTCTAGCTTTAAGTTTTCCTCAACGGTGGAGTGGTTCATCGGCCGAAAGAAGGTGAGGATAAAGCCGGTATCTCGCGCGCCGATTTGTTTGTTTTCCCAGCTAAATTCTCGCACTCTGGGCGCTGTGCGATCGCCGCTCAGCAGCAGCAGTCCGATTAAGACGCTCAACATTAACATCAGGAAGATCGCCACGCGGTCGATCGGGTGTTTGAACGGCAGAATACCGAAGAATGAAGGATTAAATTTTTTGTTAAAAATATTCACAAATTTTTCTCTCCTATTTCTGGTGAAAAATCACTGCCCAATTTTCCCTCTTAAATTTTACATTCCCAGGCGCACCCCAGTTCAAAAACCCAATTTCTCGATCGGAGTTTCATATCACTTCCGGTCGATTATCATAACAAAAACAGTTCGTAGTGCGGACTTCAGTCCGCTCAAACTGCGGACTGAAGTCCGCACTACGAACCAATCCGAGATAGATCTAGCGATCGCCACCGCGTCCAAGACGACTAATAATTCTGACTGCTACTTAGCTGACAGCCATTATTTCACGAATCCTTGACGATTGCTATATTGGAACTCTGATTAACCGCTGACAGTGTATAGGGCGATTCCGGTTCGGGATATAACTTAGAATATTTGCTATCGTAATGCCTGACCTCAAAATAGTTTAAATTTGACGGGTGAGGCTTATAGATGGAGAAACATTCCAAAAGACAAAAAGTGGCTGCACTCTCTAAATGCCCGACATCCACTATTTGATTTTTGAAGAAACGACCTGATTTAATCCAGTGTTTCATCTGCTTTCTTGACAAACAGTAAAATGCTGAATGAGGATTGTTAAACTCAGCAAATTTTACACCTTCTATCTCTACACTAGATAGCTTGTTTATTACCAATGGGTGCGTTATCGTCAAATCAATATATCTCTTCGTTCCTTGATACATTTCATAACGATTTGGGTAAAGAATAGCATTCTCATACCCGCTTGTTCGGTTAAATTTTTCTAATTTTTCTAGCGTGAAAGCATCGGATAAAATAATGTCATCTTCTATGAATAAAAACCAGTCAAATTCTTCTACTTTTTCGACAAATTCTTCCTGAAGCCTAAACTCCACAAACATCGGGTCGCATTCTGGATCTTCTTGTATCTGAATGCACTTAATTTGATATTCAGGTAAATACGCTGTAACGTGCCTGTTCGGTAGAGTTTGGATCGCAATAGTCAGGTCGCAATGAGCAAAACTCGCCAACAGTCCATCTATTGTATGCCTGAGTCTTTCTATTTTTGCTGCCCCTTTTTCTGGATTTTCAGATTCTTCAACTGATGTAATGTGTGCGACAGCAGCAAAGATTTTGGGGCGTTCTTTGTCTGGCTGTTCGTTTTCTTTGAATATATTTATGATGGTTGTTTTTTGATAAAACAGCATCATTTTAATATACCTAGTGAACACTCGAAATATTTCTTGTAACAAAGCAATTTGTAAAAAGATAAAGTGCATTACTTTTCTTTGTACTGATTTTTCGGCTGACATACAGACAATCTCCTTTTTGTTTACTGAAACAGTTGATTGATAGGTACTAAATCCATCGGTGATATTTTATCGATAGGTAGCCCCCAACCCAGCAAATAAAATCTAACACAAAGTATGCTTGCTAGCACCCCTAAGAACAGTGCTGTCAATTGGATATCCTCCCAAAAACAAGTTAACCCTTCTTTCCAAAGACCGTAGCTGGTTACTAAATAAGTAGGAATGTCACCGACAGCTACAGCAATCACAGCACCTAAATTACCAAAAAAATGATATCCGACCGGGATGCCAATAGTGATACTCAAGAAAGTTACCAGATTGCCCATAGCTGGATACTGAGATTTGCCGACCGCTAACAAACAAGAACCCATCAAATTGTGGAGAGTAGTGTGCCAGATACCTAAAGCCAAGATTGGCATTATCCAAGATGCTGCTATGTACTCTTTCCTGTACAATGTTAAAATGAGCTGATCTCCAAAGCTTACAAAAATTGCTAAGCCTATGGCTAAAGGTATCAGGATTAAGTTGCGGTTTTTAATGATTTTAGCGCGCAATTCCTCACGAGGCAAGTCTGCTAGCATCGAAATAGAGGGGAAAATTACCCTACCTCCTAGGGCGATGATCACTTGGCGCGGCATATCGCCGAGGGTAAAAGCGATACCGTAAATGCCCAACATTGTTAAAGTAAAGATTTTCCCTAGAACTAAGCGATCGGCTTGAGAACACAGAAAAAATAACATCGTAGACAAAAATATCCATTTTCCATAAGAAAATATTTCTTTAGCGGCTTCTTTATCCCAAGCGAAGCGGTTTGACTGGCCGCGAATCAAAAAATGGCTCCATACTAACTCTATTATAGCGCCAGTAAAACCGCCGAGGAGGATGGCCCAGATTGTGGGATGGAAAAAGGCCCATACAACCATCACTGTAGTAGAAATTGCCTGTATCCCCAACTCAAAAAGCACTACTTGCTTGACGCTCATTTTGCGTTCGAGGGTGGATACGGAGGTGGATTTGAACCCTCCTATTAGGGTATTTATACTTATGCAGGGAATCAACCACAGGAGACGGGGTTCTTCATAGAATTTAGCAACTGGCCAGGTGATTGCAATTAAACACAACCAAACAAATAAGCTGCGAAGAACTTGCATTGTCCAAGCGGTGTTGAAAAATTCAGGCTCCTCCCCGCGCTTGTTTTGAATGATGCTCGGGCCCAGACCTATGTCTGTGAATAGGTTGACGCCTGTGATGAAAACGTAGGCTAGACCCACCAGACCAAATAGTTCGGGCAAAAGCAGGCGGGTCAAAATTAGGTTGCTGGCAAATCGGATAATTTGACTGCTTCCATAGCTGGCGATCGTCCAGAATGCGCCTTTGATGGCTAATTTTTTTTCGGATGACATATACTCTAAACTTATTTCCTAATTATGAGTCTAGTTGCTGAATTTGCCGTTGGCAACTTCTACAGGATACTGCAGCCATTTTTTAGCGAACTTTACCATATCTTCATTTTCTGATTGTAGGACGGGCCCGACGCACATTTTACAATCAGGAAGATAAAATTTAACCTACAACCAGCTCCAAATCTAATAATCATAAGGGTTTTTGGGTTCGGGAATTGGTTTGAGGGAGGATGCTTGAATGATTAATTTGCGCTTACCTTGTAGTTCTTCTACGATTGTTTCTCCTTCTATTTCTAGCCAACTGTCTGGGGGAAAGGAGGCGCGGCTTTGACCGATCGCTAATTTGACCGGCAACCCGATCGGATAGGCATCCGCCGCGCAGCAGGTAATGATAAAACGCCCGATCCACATATATTGTTCTGCTATTTTGGGCGGGTGAATCACAAATCCTTGAACCTTGACTTTTTGACCTCTGTATGTATCTGGCTCGGGATTAAAATTTAACAGTCGCACCCATTCGACGAGCGATCGGTTTTCGGGTTTTGTAGTATTGCGAAATTCTTGTGGTTCCAGTCTGGTGATGGGCAGGGATTCGGTGATGCCTCGTTCCAATGCTGTCTGGCTGGTAAATGTGCGTGGCGTTACGATTAAACCGATTAATGCGACGCTTAACATTAAGGTGCTGCCGACACTGGGGGGAAATAAGGTAATGTGTTCAACTTCTGTGATTCTGGGAGATTTATTGGCTGGGGATGTCCGCAATTGTTTGTTGGCGCGATCGACTTTTAATAGTTCCCAAATTTTAAATCCGCCAATCACCATTAAGCCGATTCCTCCCGCGACAGTCAAGCCAAAGTAATTGGGGTGAATCAGAATGCTTAATTTGCCGGTAATCCAATATTTGAGGAGCAATATTCCCCAGGCTAGGATAGCTAGGGCGTCCAGCCAAGGGCTAAGTTTTTTAAGATTCATATTTTGAAGGAAGAAGGAAGAAGGAAGAGGGAAGAAGGAAGAAGTCATTAGTCATTAGTCATTAGTCATTAGTGCTGTCCCCCCCGAGCGAACGTTATTAGTGCTGTCCCCCGCCGAGCGAACGTCCAACGTCATCAGGAAGAGGGAAGAGGGAAGAAGGAATTGCTTGTTACCATGCTCTGCCTGGTAAGGTAGATCCGGAGGCTCTGTCTCCTGAGCTCGCAACTTACAGAACAGAAGACTGTAGGAGGTGCTTAAGTTATTAACTTTTCGATCCTTAGCTCATTTTTTAACCTAAATATAAGTTGACAGCGAGGGTCATTAAAAATGTTAGTTGAGCAGCCAAGACAATTAAGTAAATTACGGCTCGACCTTTAAAAATAGAGAGCATTAAACCGATGCCTTTGAGGTCAATCATCGGGCCGAAAACGAGAAAGGCTAACAGCGAACCGCTGGTAAATGTGGCGGCAAAAGACAGGGCAAAAAAAGCATCTACTGTAGAACAAATCGATACGACTACGGCTAATAGCAGCATGGCGAGAATCGAGGAAACGGGGCCTTGACCGAGGTTGAGAATTAGTTCGCGGGGTGCGCCAACTTGAATGATGGCGGCGATCGCGCTTCCGATGACCAAAACTCCTCCCAACTCCCGCAACTCCTGTACCATACTATCTAAAAGCAGGCGCAGACGCTCTCTAGAAACGGGGTGAAACATCGAGGAAGGTTTCGAGGTTTTGTCTGTTTTGCCTGTTTGTAAAGGCTTCCAGTCATCTTTTAGCAAAGATTCGATCGGCACTGCACCCCCCTGACCGAGCATAAATGTTCCCGACTGCAACAGTAGCGGAGTGTTGGCTTGGGCGAGGTTTTTTTCGGAAAACTCTGGTTTTGGGAGGGGAATCGCGCGGGCTACAGAGGGGTGTAGCAGAGGCCGCAAGTCTGCTTGGGCGCTGAACACCCAGCCGATGATTGTGGCGATAAACAGAGAAAAGACTACCCGCAAAACTACAATTTCTGGCTGATCGCGAAATGCTGTCCAAGTCGCCCAAATTACCACGGGATTGATGGTGGGGGCCGCAAGTAAAAAGCCGATCGCGAATGGTGCGGGCACTCCCTGCATCAACAACCTGCGGGCTACGGGCACGTTACCGCACTCGCACACGGGAAACAAAAAGCCAATCAAACTGCCCATCAAAGCCCCCAGCAGCGGGTTTTTGGGGATGCGGGATACGAGTTTGCGTTCGTCTACGAACCCCAGCAGCAAACCTGAGAATAAAACTCCCAGCAGCAGAAAAGGTATTGCTTCTACTAACAAGCTGAGAAAAATGGTAAAAGAATTGTTTAACTGATTCGTTATGGCTGGTTGCATCGATCGCCTACTGATAAATTGGTATTTAGTTTCACGTATTTGGCGGACTCCCTGTCGATCATACCTTCTGCACAGCACTAAGTTTAAAATTCCGTTGAAACTTTTTGGCGATCGTCCTCAATGTTATAGCAACCATTAAAAGTTGCAAATTCCAGCGCCGGACACGGCAATGTCGGATCCCTAGCAATGGTCGCCTATAATCTCTATATTTCAACACGAGAATAATAGTCGTTAAAATTAATTTTATATTTTTCCTATCAATCGGATAGTTTTTAATTTAATTGGCGCGAATTATGACAAAGATTCACAAAAATCTAATTAGTTAAAATGTCGCCAAATAGTTCGCAAAATTGACCTTTTGCAACAAACAAATCATGAAATTGGCAAGCTTGTTTAGACAACCAGACTCTATTGAGAAACCTAGCGGGGGTATTTGATACCATTTTTCTAAAGATGTGCTGATGAAGTCTTAGCCCCCCCGAACTCGCGGGGGGGTTGGGGGGGTAATATCTAGCGCTACTTTATAAAATTGGTATGAGAATCGCGCAATTATGATTTTCCTGTATCATCCAATACGGTTCACTTAAGACTATTTATGCCCCGGAGATCCCCCTAAATCCCCCTTAAAAAGGGGGACTTTGATCAATTTCTTGTCCCCCCCTTTTTAA
>Ga0335395_10003171_pt1 | contig 10204 bp, 6 predicted proteins | sample MAT02_FD_205744 | JGI IMG/M metagenome (GOLD analysis project Ga0335395, IMG submission 205744) | Freshwater microbial communities from Lake Fryxell liftoff mats and glacier meltwater in Antarctica - MAT-02 (spades assembly) (version 2) ...
GCGCAGGCGATTCTGTTCACCTGCTCGGCGTTTGGCCCTTGCATTGAAGCCGTGGCCGCGCGCCGCCTGCAGATGCCGGTGCTCAAGCCCAACGAAGCCATGATCGCCGAGGCGATGGCTGCGGCGCAGGGCGGTGGACGCATCGGCCTCGTGGCTTCGTTTGCGCCCACGCTGCAGTCCATGCCCGCCGAATTTCCCGATGGAACCGACCTGCGCACCGAACTGGCCGACGGGGCAATGGATGCGCTGAACGCTGGCGAGGGAGCAACGCACGATGCGCGGGTGGTGGAGGCGGCCCGGCGCCTGCAGGCGCAAGGCTGTGACGTGATTGCACTGGCCCAGTTCAGCATGGCGCGCGCTCGCTCGGCGGTTGAGCAGGCACTTGGACTGCCGGTGTTCACCACACCTGAGAGTGCGGTGCGCCTGCTGCGTCAACGTCTGGTCGGCTGATCATTAGCAGCCGCTACAATCGAGGGTTGCCGTCTGGTGAGATCCAATCGCTCGGGTGCCCCATGCACCCGGCCTCAGGTTCGCCAGATTAGGACGCGCGGGTGGCGAAATTGGTAGACGCACCAGGTTTAGGTCCTGACGCCAGCAATGGTGTGGGGGTTCGAGTCCCCCCCCGCGCACCACAGCAAGAAAAATACGTCCTTTTCCGTTGGCCACAGGCGCTGGCCGACGATTCCATTTTCGGAGATAACCATGACCGTGACCGTTGAAACCCTCGACAAGCTCGAGCGCAAGATCACCTTGACCCTGCCCGCCGAGGTGATCCAAAACGAGGTAACCCGCCGTCTCAAGGACGTGGCCCGCAAGGTCAAGATGGACGGCTTTCGCCCCGGCAAAGTGCCCATGAGCGTCGTGACCCAGCAATACGGTTATTCGGTGCACTACGAGGTGATGAACGACAAGGTGGGCGAGGCCTTTGCCAACGCCGCCAGCGAAGCCAAACTTCGCGTGGCTGGCCAGCCCAAGATCACCGAAAAAGAGGGCGCACCCGAAGGTCAGATCGAATTCGATGCCGTGTTCGAGGTTTACCCCGACGTCAAAATTGGTGACCTGAGCGCTGCCGAAGTTGAGAAAGTGTCCACCGAGGTCAGCGACGCTGCGATCGACCGCACACTCGACATCCTGCGCAAGCAGCGCCGCACCTTCGCCCAGCGCGCCCAAGACCAGGTCGCCACCGACGGCGACCGCGTCACCATCGACTTTGCCGGCAAGATCGACGGCGAGCCGTTTGATGGCGGCAAGGCCGAGGCCTTCCAGTTCATCGTGGGCGATGGCCAGATGCTGAAAGAGTTCGAGGACGCGGTGCGCGGCATGAAATCGGGCGAGTCCAAGACCTTCCCACTGCCTTTCCCCGAGGACTACCACGGCAAGGACGTGGCGGGTAAAACGGCTGACTTCATGGTCACGGTCAACAAAATCGAAGCTGCCCATTTGCCTGAGGTCGACGAAGCACTGGCCAAGTCGCTGGGCATTGCCGAAGGCACGGTGGAAGGACTGCGCGCCGACATCCAGAAAAACCTGCAACGCGAGGTGAAATTCCGCGTGCTGGCCCGCAACAAGCAGGCTGCAATAGACGCGCTGGCTGCCCAAGCCGAGCTTGATCTGCCCAAGGCGGCTGTGCAGGCCGAGCTGGAGCGCCTGGTTGAAGGCGCCCGAGCGGACCTCAAGCAACGCGGTGTGAAAGATGCCGACAAGGCGCCGATTCCCGACGATCTGTTCCGTCCGCAGGCCGAGCGCCGTGTGCGCCTGGGCTTGGTGGTGGCGGAGTTGGTGCGTGCACAGCAACTCCAGGCGAAACCCGAGCAGATCAAAGCCCACATCGAAGAGCTGTCAGCCTCTTACGAAAAGCCGTCTGATGTGGTGCGCTGGTACACCAGCGACAACCGACGCATGGCCGAGGTGGAGGCGATCGTGATCGAGAACAACGTGGCCGACTACGTGCTGTCGCAAGCCAAAGTCACCGAAAAAGCGGTCGAGTTCGATGAACTCATGGGCCAAGCCTGACCACGGCGCTGCGCTGGGTCGTCAGGGCGGAGCAATCCGCCCTTTTTTTTCGCGCGTACCGCTTGCCTTTGGCGGTCGGTACACCATATGAAATGGGAAGCCATGTCCGCTACAGACTGCTGGCCTTTGCGGGTTGGTTACAGTCAGGACATGGGTCAAAACCCCACACGAACAACCACACGGAGAATCAAATGAGCGGTATGGACATTCAAGGCTTGGGCATGGTGCCCATGGTGATTGAGCAATCGGGTCGCGGTGAACGCGCCTACGACATCTACTCGCGGCTTCTCAAGGAGCGCGTGATTTTTCTGGTCGGTGAAGTCAACGACCATTCCGCCAACCTGCTGGTGGCACAGTTGCTCTTTCTGGAGAGCGAGAACCCCGACAAAGACATTTCGTTCTACATCAATTCTCCTGGCGGCTCGGTGACAGCCGGCATGGCGGTTTTCGATACGATGAACTTCATCAAGCCCGACGTGTCCACGCTGTGTGTGGGCTTTGCCGCCAGCATGGGCGCTTTCCTGCTGGCCGCTGGCGCCAAGGGCAAGCGCTTCTCGCTGCCCAACTCCAAGATCATGATTCACCAACCTTCTGGCGGCAGCCGCGGTCAGGCGACCGAGATCGAGATTCAAGCGCGCGAGATCCTGAAGACCCGCGAGCAGCTCAACAAGATCTTGGCTGATCGCACTGGCCAGCCGTTGGAGCGCATTGCGCGTGACACCGAGCGCGACTATTACATGACCGCTACCGAGTCGGCTGACTATGGGCTGATCGACAAGGTCATTGACAAGCGTCCCTCCGCTGCTTGATCAAAGTTATTTTCGAGATAAAGCGTCTGAAATCAAGAAATTTTCCTGCTTTTTCTCGATTTGGGCTGCTGCTGGTCTGCACTATCATCGTTTCTCCGACACCACCTTTTCTCTCTTGAAGCATCGAATCCATGGCCGATAAAAAAGCTGCCTCTGGCGAAAAAGCGCTCTACTGCTCCTTTTGCGGCAAAAGCCAGCACGAGGTCAAGAAGCTGATCGCCGGTCCCTCGGTGTTCATCTGCGACGAGTGCATCCAACTCTGCAACGACATCATCCGTGACGAGTTGCCCGGCCTGGAGACCGTCAAACCTGCGGGTGACCGGCTGCCAACGCCTGCGGAGATCAAGGGCAACCTCGACAGCTATGTGATTGGGCAAGAAACCGCCAAACGCACCCTGGCGGTGGCGGTTTACAACCACTACAAGCGGCTGCGCCACAAGCAGACCTCTCGCAAAGACGAGGTGGAACTGTCCAAGAGCAACATCTTGCTTCTGGGTCCCACAGGTTCGGGCAAGACCCTGCTCGCGCAGACCATGGCCCGCATGCTCAATGTGCCGTTTGTCATGGCCGATGCCACCACGCTGACCGAAGCCGGTTACGTGGGCGAAGACGTGGAAAACATCGTCTCCAAGCTGCTGCAAAGTTGCAACTACGACGTCGAGCGCGCGCAGCAGGGCATCGTCTACATCGACGAGATCGACAAGATCACCCGCAAGTCGGACAACCCGTCGATCACCCGCGACGTGTCTGGCGAAGGTGTGCAGCAGGCGCTGCTTAAGCTGATCGAGGGCACGATGGCCAGCGTACCGCCGCAGGGCGGGCGCAAGCACCCGAACCAAGATTTCTTGCAGGTAGACACCACCAATATCCTGTTCATTTGCGGCGGCGCGTTTGCGGGTCTTGAGAAGATCATCGAGAACCGCACCGAGGCATCGGGCATGGGATTCGGCGCGGTGGTCAAGAGCAAGAAGCAACGCAGTCTGACCGATGCGTTCAAGGAAATTGAGCCCGAAGACCTGATCAAGTTTGGCTTGATTCCCGAACTCGTGGGTCGCGTGCCAGTGATTGCGGCCTTGTCCGAGCTCAGCGAGGATGCTTTGGTCGAGATTTTGACTGAGCCCAAGAACGCGGTGGTCAAACAGTTCGCGCGCCTGCTGTCCATGGAAGGCGCCGAGCTGGAGGTGCGTCCTGCGGCGTTGAAAGCGATTGCTCGCAAGGCGTTGGCACGCAAGACCGGTGCGCGTGGATTGCGCTCGATTCTGGAGAGCGCGCTGATCGACACCATGTTCGAGTTGCCGGGCTTGAACAACGTGGAAAGCGTGGTGGTGGATGAGTCCACCATCGACGAGAACAAGCCTCCCTTGCTGGTCTACCGCGAGTCGGCCAAACAGGCCTGAAAACCAGCTTAGGCAGCGTCTATTCAAGAGCGCTCCTGATCGATTTTTGACGATGCGTCCGATCTCTATCGCCCGCATCGGCCCCATCTGCTCATTTTGTTGAGGTTGAGAAATGTCTGGACAAACGCCCCTGCCGAGTAACTCCATCGAATTGCCGCTGCTGCCGCTGCGCGATGTGGTGGTGTTCCCGCACATGGTGATCCCCCTGTTTGTGGGCCGCCCCAAAAGCATCAAGGCGCTGGAGTCGGCGATGGAGGCGGAGCGCCGCATCATGCTGGTGGCCCAGAAGGCGGCGGCCAAAGACGAGCCGTCGGCCGATGACATGTTCGAGATGGGTTGCGTCGCCACCATCTTGCAAATGCTCAAGCTGCCCGATGGGACGGTGAAAGTGCTGGTGGAAGGCGTGCAGCGCGCCAAGGTGTTGTCGATTGCCGAGGGCGAGAGTCACTTTGTGGCCACGGTGACGCCAGTGGATCCGGCGGTCGAACGGGCCGAGCTGGCGTCCACCGAAATCGAAGCCCTGCGTCGGGCGGTGATGCAGCAGTTCGATCAGTATGTGAAGCTGAACAAGAAGATTCCCTCTGAGATCCTCACGTCGATCTCCAGCATCGACGACCCAGGTCGGTTGGCCGACACCATCGCTGCCCACTTGCCGCTCAAGCTCGAATCCAAGCAGGTGGTGCTGGATCTCGATCCGGTCAACAAGCGACTGGAAAATCTGTTCGAGCAGCTGGAGCGTGAGGTCGATATCCTCAATGTCGATAAGAAGATCCGCGGCCGTGTCAAGCGACAGATGGAGAAAAACCAGCGCGATTTCTATCTGAACGAGCAGGTCAAAGCGATTCAGAAAGAGCTGGGTGAAGGCGAAGAGGGCGCCGACATTGAAGAGATCGAGAAAAAGATCAAGGCCGCTCGCATGCCAGCCGAGGCACGCAAGAAAGCCGATGCCGAGTTCAAGAAGCTCAAACTGATGTCGCCCATGTCTGCTGAGGCCACGGTGGTGCGCAACTACATCGATGCCCTGGTGGCTTTGCCCTGGAGCAAGAAGACCAAAATCAAGCACGACCTGACCTACGCCGAGACCGTGCTTAACGAAGACCATTACGGTTTGGAAAAGGTCAAGGATCGCATCCTCGAATATCTCGCGGTGCAGCAGCGGGTGGACAAGGTCAAGGCGCCCATTCTTTGCTTGGTGGGGCCACCCGGCGTGGGCAAAACCTCTCTCGGGCAGTCGGTTGCAAAAGCCACGGGACGCAAATACGTTCGCATGGCGCTGGGCGGCATGCGCGACGAGGCTGAGATCCGCGGTCACCGTCGCACCTATATCGGTGCGATGCCCGGGAAGGTGCTCCAGAGCCTGTCCAAGGTGGGCACGCGCAACCCGCTGTTCCTGCTCGACGAGATCGACAAGCTCGGAACCGACTTTCGGGGCGACCCGTCCAGCGCCTTGCTGGAGGTGCTCGATCCCGAGCAGAACCACACATTTGGCGATCACTATGTTGAAGTGGACTTCGATCTGTCCGATGTGATGTTCATTGCTACATCGAACTCGATGAACATCCCGCCGGCTTTGCTAGACCGGATGGAAGTGATTCGTTTGTCGGGTTACACCGAAGACGAAAAAACCAATATCGCCATTCGCTATCTGCTGCCTAAGCAGCTGAAGAACAACGGTATTCAAGACGGTGAGCTCGATATCCAAGAGTCTGCGGTACGCGACATCGTGCGTTACCACACGCGCGAAGCGGGTGTGCGCTCGCTGGAGCGTGAACTTTCCAAGATTTGCCGCAAGGTGGTCAAGGGCTTGCTGCTCAAGAAGTACACGCCTATGGTTGTGGTCGGCGGGAGCAACCTAAGCGAGTTCCTGGGTGTGCGCAAATACAGTTACGGTCGTGCCGAGGCACAGAACCAAGTGGGTCAGGTGGTGGGCTTGGCTTGGACCGAGGTGGGTGGCGATCTGCTGACCATCGAAGTGGCCATCATGCCAGGCAAGGGTGTGATCACCCGCACCGGCTCGCTGGGCGACGTGATGAAGGAGTCGGTCGAAGCCGCTCGCACCGTGGTGCGCAGCCGGGCCCGTGCGTTGGGGATCAAGGACGAGCAGTTTGACAAGCGCGACATCCACATCCACGTGCCCGATGGCGCCACCCCCAAGGACGGCCCGAGCGCGGGAGCGGCCATGACCACCGCACTCGTGTCTGCCCTGACCGGCATCCCAGTGCGTGCCGATGTGGCGATGACGGGCGAGATTACCTTGCGCGGCGAAGTCACCGGTATCGGCGGCCTTAAGGAAAAGCTGCTGGCCGCACTGCGCGGTGGCATCAAAACGGTGATCATCCCGGAAGAGAACGCCAAAGACCTTGCCGAGATTCCCGACAACGTGAAGCAGGGCCTTGAGATCCTGCCGGTGAAATGGATCGACAAGGTGCTGGCCATCGCGCTGGAGCGCCAGCCCGTGGCGCTCACCGAAGAGGAAGTAGCAGCGCAGGTGGCTGCTGCTGTGAGCACGCCAACGCGTGGCGCCGATGCGGTGAAGCATTGAGGCCAAAAAATTTTGTTGGTTCGCGGAGAGCCCGATTTTCTGGGCTATAATTTGAGACTTCGACGAACATACCAAATCGTTGAAATTACGCGGGAATAGCTCAGTTGGTAGAGCGCAACCTTGCCAAGGTTGAGGTCGCGAGTTCGAGTCTCGTTTCCCGCTCCAGTTTAAAAAAGGGAAGCGTTGCTTCCCTTTTTTGTCGGAAGGTCGGTAAGGAGTTTGACCTCTCTTGCCTGTGGCGCGATAGCAAAGCGGTTATGCAACGGATTGCAAATCCGTCTAGCCCGGTTCGACTCCGGGTCGCGCCTCCAGTCTTTTTGATGCCCCGCCCCGTGCGGGGCATTTGCATTCAAGACATCTGCGTTGTGGGCGCTGTGCGACCTGCCACAATCTGTCTGTGCCTCGATGGTGAAATTGGTAGACACAGCGGACTTAAAATCCGCCGCTCACCCGCAAGGGGGCGTGCCGGTTCGACCCCGGCTCGAGGCACCAGCCCACACCAGGCGTTTTTTGCCTTCAACGGTAGAGTGACTTTCATGACCCGATACAACGCTCCCTTCGAAATCCATGTGCATGGCGACGTGCGGCTGCGTGACGATGTGGTGTTCGCCCAGATTCAAGATGCGCTCAAGCCACTGTGGCAATACGCTGGCGCGAAGTCGCTGGCAGCAGCTGCCGAAAGTGCCTACGAAGACGAGCCGGGTATCCGTTTCGATGCCGAGGCCCACGTGCTCAACATCTGCTGGACAGTCCCAGGCGATGACGACTTCCGCCAGGTGATGGAAGAGACTTGCATGGGCCTGAACGAACTCGCGTCTGTGGGAGCGCCGCTGGAGGTCTCGTTCTACGACACCGAGTACGACGAAGAAGAGTCGCCTGAGGCTGGCGAGGACGCTGAGGCGCGCGATGACTTCATGATGTGTTTTGTGGGCCCAACGCCTGCGGCCATTTTGCAGGTGCAACGCGATCTGCTGGTGCAGGACGTGGTGCATATCATGGAGCGCCATTTCGATGCGTCAGAGCTCAGTGGTGTGGTGGGCGCGATTGACCAGCTGTTCACGCAACGATTTGACGCGCTGGTGAGTTCTATGCACTTGGGCAAGCCGCCGCGGGGTCACGGTGGTTCCTCCGGCCATGGCGGCGGGCGCAAGCCGCGTCACCTGCACTGAAGCCCCGTCTTGTCGTCTGTGTCATGACACCGCGCTAGACTGCGCGCGAGCCGGTAATGCACGCCGGTCTGGAGAGACGCCATGGCGATGTTCAGCACCGAAGCCCTCAACCCTGGCGTGCGCAAGCGCGAGGTGTTCGGCTGGGCCATGTACGACTTCGCCAATTCGGGCTATACCACCGTGGTGCTCACGGCGGTGTTTGCCGCCTACTTTGTGGGCTCGGTGGCCGATGGGGCGCCCTGGGCCACCTTCGCTTGGACGCTGGCGCTGGGTGTGTCAAACGCGCTGGTCATGCTCACCATGCCCGTCTTGGGCGCCTGGGCCGATCGGCACGGTGCCAAGAAGCGATTGCTGGTGTTCAGCACGCTGGGCTGCGTGCTTGCTACAGCAGCCCTGGCCTGGGTACAACCCGGGGCGTTGGCGTTGGCCGTGTTTCTGATCGTGATCTCCAACATGTGCTTTGCCTGGGGCGATTCGCTGATCGCCTCCTTTCTGCCCGAGCTGGCCCGTCCGCAAGCCATGGGTCGTGTGAGTGGCTGGGGTTGGAGCTTTGGCTACCTCGGCGGCATGCTGGCGCTGGGGCTGAGTCTGGCCTATGTGATTTGGGCTCAAGGGCAGGGGCAAAAGGCTTCCCAATTCGTGCCGGTCACCATGCTGATCACGGCGGGTATCTTTGCTTGCGCAGCGCTGGTCACGTTGTGGTTGTTGCGCGAGCGGGCGGTGGCCAACCCGCAGGTGGGGCGCCATGGGGTAGTCGACGCACTGCGGCAATTGCGGCGCACCTTCGACAAGGCCAAACAGTACACCGATTTCATGTGGCTGCTGGCCTGCGCGGTGGCGTATCAGGGTGGCGTGGCGGTGGCCATCACGTTGGCGGCGATCTACGCCGAACAAGTGATCGGCTTTGTGCAGCAAGAGACCATGGTGCTCATCTTCGTTCTCAACATCGCGTCGGCGATTGGGGCCTTTGCGTTTGGCTATTGGCAGGACCGGCTGGGGCATAAGCTGGCGCTGGCCATCACGCTGGTGGGCTGGATGGCCACCTGCATCATCGCTGCGCTCACCACCACCAAGGGCGGCTTTTGGTACGCGGCCATCATTGCCGGCCTGTGCATGGGCAGCAGCCAGTCGTCGGGCCGGGCAATGGCGGGCCTGTTTGCGCCACCGGCGCAGTTGGCTGAGTTCTATGGCCTGTGGACGTTTGCGACGCGGCTGGCCAGCATCATCGGCCCGCTCACCTATGGCGCCATTACCTGGATCACCGATGGCAACCAGCGGCTGGCCATTGGCTCGACTGCGGTCCTGTTTCTGGTGGGCCTGATTTTGTTGCTGCCGGTGAACATGGCGCGAGGGCGAGCGGCTGCGCTGGCCGACGCGCCTGCGCCTGCGAAGTCCGGCTGAAGTTCAGGACGCGAGCGCCCGAGCCGCCGGGCCGATACCGAGCCAGCGAGCGGCAGCGCTGTGCAAGCTGTTGTGGTCGCCGGTGCTCAGCAGTGCGACGCTGGCTGGACTGGCTCCACTCGCGACGGCTGGCAGACCGAGCACGCTGCGTGTGCGCCGCGCCACCGGCTCGGCGGTGTCCACCAACACGACCTCTGGTCCGCACAGCGCCTGCAGGCTCTCGCGCGCAAACGGGTAGTGGGTGCAGCCGAGCACCAGGGTATCGATGGCTGGCCTGTCGGGGTCTTGCTTACGCAGCTGCACCCAGTGATGCGTGGCTCGCTCCAGCACGGCCCGCACGTCTGCACGCTCAATCGCATCGGCCAGTCCGTCGCATGGCTGGCGGCGAATGTGGAGGGGTCGATCGGCTGCGGCCTTCACGGCACCGAGCAACTGTGCGAAGCGGGCACTCTGCACGGTACCGCGCGTGGCGAGCACACCGATATGGCCGTTGCGCGAGAGGGCCACTGCCGACTTGAGCGCGGGCTCCACGCCAATGAATGGCAGATCGGGGTGGGTCTTTCGCAGATCGTCGATGGCGAGTGCGGTGGCGGTGTTGCAGGCGACCACCAGCGCCTGGATGTGGTGCTCGGTGCGCAGCTGCCCAGTGATGTGCTGCGCACGAGCGACCACCACTTCGGCAGATCGCTCCCCATACGGTGCGTGGGCGTTGTCGGCTAAGTAGACAAAGTGCACCTGCGGCATCTCGGCACGCAGCGCACGCAACACGCTGAGGCCGCCAACGCCGCTGTCATAAACGCCAACGGTGATCAAGGGCGCGCCTTCAGGCGCTAGCGAGCGCAATGCCTTTGAATTCGCCCGATGCGATGCGCG
>Ga0335395_10003172_pt1 | contig 10201 bp, 9 predicted proteins | sample MAT02_FD_205744 | JGI IMG/M metagenome (GOLD analysis project Ga0335395, IMG submission 205744) | Freshwater microbial communities from Lake Fryxell liftoff mats and glacier meltwater in Antarctica - MAT-02 (spades assembly) (version 2) ...
CGTGCGCAACTCATGGCTGATCTGGCTGAGAAAGGCATCCTTCTGGATCGACAGCTGGGTCAGCTTTTCATTCGCCTCGCGGAGCGCGCCGGCTGTGCGGGTCAGTTCAGCCTCGCGCGCCTCAAGCTGGGCGGAGTATTCCAAGATCTGCGCCGACTCGCTCGCCACTGCCATCAGGTCTTCCACCGTCACCGTGGCCCGGCCCACAAGCTGGCTGATCATTGCATGGGCCGTGGCCGCGCCGACGGTGCCCGACAGCTGCGCCTCCAGGGAATTAAGGAACTTGGGCGTCGGGTCGGGCAGGAAACTGTCCTTGCCCTGACCCCGTGCTGCGGTCTGGAACAGCGAGAGCGCGGCCTCTTCACCCAGAATGCGCTGGGCCATGGTCAACAGGGCCTCAGGCTCCACCTGACCCTTCGCCCAGCGTTGCAGGCCGACCGCACCTTCGAAGACGTTTACGAAAGCCGCCCCCTGCAACCGCTCGACCGGGCCGGGGAATGTCAGAAGTGAGCCGACGCAAAAGGCGATAAGGTTGAGGGTCAAGGACCAGAACAGCGCATGGATCATCGGATCCATGGCTTCGGTCCCGAACAGGGCCTGCGGGCGTAGCCAGGTCAGGCCAAACAGGCCTTGGGCAAAAACCGCATCCGACAGCGCCGCCCCCGGCCCGAACGAAGGCAGGAACGAGGTGTAGGCCCAGACCACGAAACCCGTAATCAACCCGAGAGCCGCGCCAATCCGTGTGGCCCCGCGCCAGAAAAGGCCGCCCAACAGTGCCGGCAGCATCTGTGCCACGCCAAGAAAGGCAATCAGCCCGATCGACGCCAGCGCCGCCGACCCGCCGGACACGTGGTAATAGCCATACCCCAGTGCCAACACCGCCGCGATGGCGATCCGCCGGGCGTTCAACACCACCGAACGCAGATCATCCCCGCCCCCCGCCGCAGGCCGCAGCCGCAGCCAGAGCGGGATCACCACGTGGTTCGAGATCATCGTGGCAAGCGCGATCGACTCGACGATGACCATTGAGGTCGCTGAGGAAAACCCGCCAAGGAAGGCCAGCATCGCCAGCCCGCCCTGTCCCTCGGACAAGGGCAGGGTCAGGACAAACATGTCGGGATTCGACCCGGCAGGCAGCCGGTCAAGACCCACCACGGCAATGGGCACGATGAACAGACTCATCAGCATGAGGTACAGCGGAAAGGCCCAGCTGGCACGGGCCAGGTGACCCTCATCATCGTTTTCCACCACCATGACCTGAAACATCCGGGGCAGCGTGATGACTGCGGCGGCAGACAGGAAGATCAGCCCGGCCCAGCGCCCGGGCTGAACCTGCCAGGCCGACAGGTCGGCCGCGTCAATCCGGGCGATGATGTCGCCCACCCCGTCGGCGATGCCCCAGACCACAAAACAGCCGACCGCCAGCAGGGCCACCAGCTTGACCACGGCCTCGACCGCGATGGCCGTGACGATGCCGTGGTGCTGTTCCTTGGCGTCCAGGTTTCTGGTGCCGAAAAGAATGGTGAACAGCGCCAGCCCCACCGCCACCCAGATCGCCGTGCTTTCCGGATCGGGCGGGGCCAGGCCGTCGGGCGTCGCGCTGGCGAAGACGCCAAAGGACAGCACCACCGATTGCAGTTGCAACGCGATATAGGGCGTCGCGGCTACCACCGCGATCACCGTGACGATCACGCCAAGCGAGTTCGACTTGCCGAACCGTGATGAGATCAGGTCGGCGATCGAGGTTACCCGGTACTGCCGCCCGATACGCACCAGCTTGCGCAAAAGCCACCACCAGCCGACAAAGACCAGCGTCGGGCCGAAATATATCGTCAGAAACTCCAGCCCCGACCGGGCCGCATAGCCAACAGCGCCGTAAAATGTCCATGCGGTGCAGTAGATCGACAACGACAGCGTGTAGACAAGCGGCGAGCGTAACCAGCCCAGCCGCCCCGTCTGCGCCCGGCGCTCGACGATGAAGGCCACGGCGAACAGGAAGATGACATAAAGCACACAGGCCGCGACCAGAAGGTTGAAGGGCATTTCAGTCCTCCTCCTCCTCGGTCGTTTCGCCTCGGCTCAGTCCGGGGGCAAAGGCGGCGGCCAGGACGATCAGCCCCAGCCAGACGGCAAAAAAGTATATCACATCCCAAGCCGCCAGCCTTAGCCGCGATTCCTCAGTCCAGAGCAGTGGCAAGAGCAGCAGGAACACCCCGAGGATCGGCAAAAGCCGTGCCGCATCACGCAACCGCCGCCGCCGGTACAGCGAACGGGCCAGAAACAGCGGGGGCTTGGGCCGTGCCATCAGCGGGCCATCAGGGATCGGACCTCGGCCAGGATCTCGGCGTTGGAGAAGGGTTTTGACATGAAGCTGTCAGCGCCAGCCTGTTCGGCCATCGCGCGGTCGCGACCCCGTGCGGTCAGCATCATCACCGGCAATGAGCGGGTGTCGGGGTCGGCGCGCAAGGCGGTCAGGATCTCCAGCCCGGACATGCCGGGAAGCATGTGATCCAGGATCACCAGATCCGGCCTGTCGCTGCGCACGCGGTCCAGTGCTGCATTGCCATCGCTCAGCAAGCTTACGCGCCAGCCGTCGCGGGTCAGGATGAAGCGGATCGCCTCGGCGATGTTCGGTTCATCCTCTATGAGGAGCACATGCTGTGACAATGGTTCCCCCGGCGCAGTTCGGCCGACCATGGGTTCACTATCCGCCGAACCGGGGGGCATGTCAAAACCACAATTGCCAGGGGACGGGGGCAGGCTAGCCTGCGGCCGACAGGATTGAGGGTTCACGCCGCGCTGCGCAGTCGGTGCGCGGACAGACCCGGCAACTGGACCCGATCTGGATCGCCGCCGCGGATCCGGATGCGCCCGGCAGGACCAGCATTGCCGCCTCGCGCAGCTCCGGCCCGCGCAGCCCGAAAGGATGACGCGGGCTGGCCCAGGCCACCACGCGGAAGGATCGGCCACCCTGCCCCGCCATTTCAACCACGGCCTCGACAGGGTGCAGCGGTCGGCCAAGGGCTGCATAGAGTGGCCAAAGCGGACATGCGGCCCCGAAGCGCGGCAACGGAAAACCCACCGTGGGCTTGCGAAAGGTCAGCGTGCCCGAGGCATCGCACACCACCAGTCCCGCACCAAGGTCGGCCAGACCGGCCAACCTGCGCATCACCACCAGCGGATCGCAGGCAAAGGCCTCTGCCAAAGCAAACGGATCGGGACCATGGCGCGTGACGGCGGCGACAAAGCCCACCATTGGCAGCGCTACGGCATCTGCAGCGGCACGGGCCAGATGATCGCGCGCCAGACTGCGCGCGGCAGTCGAGGCGAGCGCTGCAATTTCGCTGTCCAGCCCGTCCGGCAGCGCCGCATCCTCAAACCCCCAGCCGCGCGACCTGAGCCAATCCTCCACCTCTTCCTGGGGCGCGGCGATGCCCTGTTCGGCCATCGTGCTGCCGGCATCAAGATAGGCCACCAGCGCTTCGGCCCCGACGGCGAGGCGTTCGCTGTCATGGTGCAGGTTGCGGTGAAACCGTGCGGTCCAGTCGGCGGGAAGATCATCTGTCTCGGCCAGGATCGCCGCCGTGGCCCGGACCGAAGACAAGGACGACAACACCTCGTGCAGCGACGCAGACAAATGGGGATCATGCGTCATCCGGTCATTCAGCGTTTCGATTGCGCGTACCAGCGATTGCACGCGGGCGTCCAGTGCGACCAGAAGCCCCGCCCAACCCGGAAAGCGGCTGACCAGTTCCTCCAGCCGGTCAAGCTCGACCACCACCCCGGCACACCGCGCGACCGACGATTGCAGCCCCTCGACCAAAGCCGCGTCGGACCCTTTGGCCAGCGCCGCCCGATCGACGCCCAGCACATCGGCCAGACGATCGAGTACAGCGCCACCCACCTTGCGCCGGTTGTGTTCAATCAAGTTGAGGTAGGAGGCCGAGATTCCGACACGCGCCGCCACATCCGACTGCCGCAAGCCCGCTGCAAGACGGCGTTCGCGCAGGCGGGTTCCGGAAAGGGCTGACAGCGGCATGGCGTGACCTGTTGGACAGGCACAAGATTTACAGTCCCGTCACAGATTTACAACCATTGAAAAGCAAGACGCGCCCGGGGATTACCCGGGCGCGTCCCTGTTGGTCTGTCAGATCAGTTCGCCAGTGCGGCGTCAGTAATGGCGCTGGTCCATGCGCCCGTGGGCGCCGCCGTGATCACCGGGTCCGAACCGCCAGCCAGCAGCGTGGCCACCGTGCGTTCTGCCGCCGCCACGTCCAGCGCGCCGTTGGAGCCCGCGGTCAGCTTGGCAATCTCTCCCATCATCCGCTTCTGATGTGCTTCGGTCTGCGCCCCGGTCTGGTCATTTTCCAGCACGATCATCGCCGCCTCGTCGCTGTTGGCTTCGGCGTATTTCCAGCCCTTCATGCTGGCACGGACGAACTTGACCATAGTCTCGGCAAAGGCCGGGTCCGCCAGGCGCTCTTCCAGCACATAAAGCCCGTCTTCCAGCGTCGCCACGCCCTGATCTTCATACTTGAAGGTCACCAGCTGTTCCGGCGTAATACCTGCGTCGATCACCTGCCAGTATTCGTTGTAGGTCATGGTGGAAATGCAGGCCGCCTGCTTTTGCAGCAAGGGATCGACGTTGAAGCCCTGCTTCAGCACCGTCACGCCGCCTGCCGACCCGTCGGTCGCAAGGCCCAGCGTTGCCATCCAGGACAGGAACGGAAACTCGTTGCCAAAGAACCAGACGCCCAACGTCTTGTCGGCAAAGTCGGTGGGCGAGGTGATGCCGGTCTCCGCAAGGCAGGTCAGCATCATCCCGGACGATACGAAGGGCTGCGCGATGTTTACCAGCGGGAGGCCCTTTTCGCGCGCCGCAAGTGCGGCAGGCATCCATTCGACCATCACATCGGCGCCACCGCCCGCGATCACCTGCGTCGGCGCAATGTCGGGGCCACCCGGCAGGATGGTGACGTTCAGCCCCTCTTCCTCATAAAACCCCTTGGCCTGGGCCACATAGTAGCCCGCGAACTGCGCTTGGGTGACCCATTTCAGTTGCAGCTTCACATCCTCTGCCATGGCACCGGTGCCAGTGGCCGCAAGGAACGCTGCGGTGATCAGTTTCTTCATTGTCGTCTCCCATGTTGGGCCCGCTTTCCGGGCCATTGGTTAATGCCTTTGCGACGGGTGCCAGAAGGTCACCCACCGTTCGATCAGCGCGATCAGCCCGTAAAGTGCCGACCCCGCCACTGCCGCAACCGCAATCGTGGCCCAAACCATGTCAAGGCCAAGCCGTCCCACCTCGGTCGAGATGCGGAACCCCATGCCGTAGATCGGACTGCCGAAAAACTCGGCGATAATCGCCCCGATCAGGGCCAGAGTCGATGCAATTTTAAGCCCGTTGAAGATGAAGGGCATCGCTGCCGGTAGCCGCAGTTTGATCAGACTCTGCCAGTAACTGGCCCCCCAGGTCGCCATCAGATCGCGCTGCATCCGCTCCGACGACTGCAGGCCTGCGACGATGTTCACCAGCATCGGGAAGAACACCATCACCACGACAACCGCCGCTTTCGACTGCCAGTCGAACCCGAACCACATCACCAGAATGGGCGCTAGGCCGACAATCGGCAGCGCTGCAACGAAATTGCCAACCGGCAGAAGACCCCGCTGCAGGAAAGGTGAGCGGTCGATGGCGATGGCCGTCACGAGCGCGGCCCCCGCGCCGATCAGGAACCCCGGGATCGCGCCCTTCAGGATGGTCTGGGCAAAGTCAGTCCAGAGAACCGGCAGTTCTTCGGCGATCTTCACCGCAATTGCGCTGGGCGCAGGCAGGATCACCGGGGAGACGCCAAGGCCCCTCACCAACCCTTCCCACAGAATCAGGATCGACGCGCCAAAGATAACCGGCACTAACGTCCTGCCCGCAGCGCCACGCGAAAACGCACTGCCCGCCAGCGCCACGTTCAGCGCCCATGCCCCCAGCCAGACCAGAATCGACAGCCACAGGACGCTCATGTCGGGACCCCCATCCGCCTGCGGGCCAGCCCTTCAAGCTGCCCCACAGCCACGATCAGCAGCCCCGCCAGGATCGCCGCCGCGAACAGCGCCGCCCACATGATCAGCGGCTCGCCAAATTGCGACCCGATGAGCATCCGCGCGCCAAGCCCTTCGATCGCCCCGGTCGGCAGTTCCCCCACAATCGTCCCCACCAATGACGCCGCAATCGCCACCTTCAGCGAGGCGAAGAAATACGGCATCGAGGCCGGAAGCCGCAGCTTCAGGAAGGTCGCCCCCTCGCCTGCGCCATAGGTCCGCAAAAGGTCCAGCTGCATCTGGTCCGGGCTCCGCAACCCCTTCACCATGCTGACCAGCACCGGGAAGAAACTGAGGTAAGCCGCGATGATCGCCTTCGGCACATCGCGATTGTCGATCTGCATCTGGTTCGAGACCACGATGATCATCGGCGCCAACGCCACAATCGGAATGGTCTGGCTGATGATCGCCCATGGCATCACGCTCATGTCCATCACCCGGAACCTGACGATGGACATGGCCAGCAGAACCCCCGCAAGGATCCCCAGCCCGAACCCCAGCATCGTTCCCTTGAAGGTCACATAGCCATGATAGACAAGGCTGCGCTTAGAGGTCACCGCCTGTCCGAACAGGCCCTTCCACAGCTCTGCCCCCACCTGATGCGGTGGCGGCAGGAGCGGGCGATCCTGCGTCATGGTCAGCGGAATCACCTCGGCCAGGGTGACTGTCGTCCCAGCCCGTTCGGCCTGATCATAGACCCAGGTAGCATTCATCCAGACCGCTGCCAGATACCAGATGACCACGACCCCGCACAGGACGGTCAGAATGGGAAGCGCGCGCCTCATGCCAGCCCCCCCACCCCAACCCTCCCCCACGGAAGGGGGAGGAGGCCGCCTTGGCCCTGCGAGAGGGCTTTGCCGATCAAGACCCTCCCTCTCGACGCTTGGGCTTGGGAGAGGGAGAGGGAGGGTGGGCACCTGCGCAGGGTCATACCTTGCCCCCTTGCGGCCAGGCGATCATCGCCACCGCGACCACCCCCAGCGCCATGCCGGCGATTTGCAGCCCCGTAGGCCGTTCACCGAAGATGAACCAGGCCACCAGCCCGATCATGACCAACTGCACGATGGAGGAGATCGAGATCGCCACCGCCAGCCCGCTTTCCCGCATCACGCGAACCATCATCAGGTTTCCGATGCTGAACAGCATCAGCGCGCCGATCAGCACCGCAATCTGCGCATTGGCCACATAGGCCCGCAGGACCGAGTTCGCGGTGATGAACACCGCCATCGCCACGCAAAGCCAAAGGACCAGACCACTATTCATCCAGATGCCCCGCGCGCAGCCCTTCGCGCACCCGGTGCGCAATCTCGATGAACTCCCGGCTGTCGCGGATATCAAGGGGGCGTTCTTTCGGCAGGGGCGAGTCGATGATGTCAGTGATCCGCCCCGGACGGGGGGACATGACGACGATCTTGGTACTGAGGTAAACCGCCTCGGGGATTGAATGAGTGACAAAGGCCACAGTCTTTTGCGTGCGCGCCCACAGCTTCAGGGTTTCCTCGTTCAGCCGGTCGCGGACAATCTCGTCCAGCGCGCCAAAGGGTTCGTCCATCAGGAGGATATCTGCATCAAACGCCAACGCCCGCGCGATGCTGGCCCGCTGCTGCATCCCCCCCGAAAGCTGCCATGGGAACTTCTTGCCGAACCCCGAAAGCTCCACCAGGTCCAGCACCCGCTCCACCCGTTGATTCATCTCGGCCTTGGAAAACCCCATGATTTCAAGTGGAATCCGGATATTCCCGGCAATCGTCCGCCAAGGATACAACCCTGCCGCCTGAAACACATAGCCATAAGCGCGCTTCCGTCGCGCCTCATCCGGTGACATACTGTTAACCGTCAGCGTCCCCCCCGTCGGATGCTCCAAAGCCGCAATCGCCCGCAGGAAAGTCGTTTTCCCACAGCCCGAAGGCCCGATGAAGCTGACGAACTCCCCCCGGTTGATGGTGAGGTCCACATCCTTCAACGCCTGCACCGGCCCGTCGGCGGTCTGGAAGATGAGGTTCAGCCCCTTCGCCTCGATCACCGGCTGACTTGCATTCGTCGTGTCCTTCACCCGACCGTCCCTTCATTTTCCCGTAGCCTGGGCATGCGGATCTTGCACGCCTGCAAAAGTCGGACGAACAAGCGGAGCCCCGGCACCTAGACCCCCGTCGCCGGGATACCCGACCGCACGACCGGCCTCGGCGCGGTCAGGTCCCTCCACTGGGTCAGCGCCTTGTTCACCGCCGGGCGAGGCTCGCGGGCGACGAAACGCCCATGGCCTTCCTGCGTCTTCACCTCGCCGTCGTGGATCGCGACGTGGCCGCGGGTCAGGGTAAAGCGGGGAAGGCCCTTGACCGTCTTGCCCTCGAACACGTTATAGTCGATCGACGACTGCTGCTTGCCCGCCGTGATCGTCTTTTCCTTCTCCGGGTCCCAGACCACAAGGTCGGCATCCGCGCCCACCAGAACCGCGCCCTTCTTGGGGTAGCAGTTCAGGATTTTCGCAATGTTGGTTGAGGTTACAGCCACAAATTCATTCATCGTCAACCGCCCCGTCCCCACCCCGTGCGTCCACAGCATCGGCATCCGGTCCTCCAAGCCCCCCGTACCGTTCGGAATCTTGGCGAAGTTGCCAAGGCCGAAGCGCTTCTGTTCCGTCGTGAAGGCGCAATGGTCGGTGGCCACGACCGAAAGGCTGCCGGACATCAAACCCGCCCAAAGGCTGTCCTGATGCTGCTTGTTGCGGAAGGGGGGCGACATGACCCGCCGCGCGGCATGGTCCCAGTCGGGGTGGGAGTATTCGCTGTCGTCCAGCGTCAGGTGCTGGATCAGGGGTTCGCCCCAGACGCGCTTGCCTTGGCTTCGCGCCCGCCGAATGGCCTCATGCGCGTCCTCGCAGCTCACGTGCACCACGTAAAGCGGCACCCCGGCCATATCGGCGATCATTATGGCGCGATTGGTCGCCTCGCCCTCTACCTGCGGCGGGCGGGAATAGGCGTGCCCCTCCGGCCCGGTGTTCCCCTCGGCCAAGAGCTTCGCCGTCAGTTCCGCAACGACATCGCCATTCTCGGCATGGACCATTGCCAGACCGCCAAGCTCGCCAATCCGGCGGAAGCTGGCGAAAAGCTCATCGTCATTGACCATCAGGGCACCCTTGTAGGCCATGAAGTGCTTGAAGCTGGTCATGCCCGCGCCCATTGCCTCGGCAATCCCGTCCCAGACCTTCTCGCCCCACCAGGTCACCGCCATGTGGTAGGAATAATCGCAATTCGCCCGGCCCGACTTGTTGTGCCACATCTGGGCCGCATCCATCAGCCCCTGCCCCTGCCCCGGCAGCACGAAATCCACCACCATCGTCGTGCCACCGCTGAGGGCCGCCCGCGTCCCGCTCTCGAAATCATCCGCCGAGTAGGTGCCCATGAACGGCATCTCCAGATGCGTATGCGGATCAATCCCGCCGGGCATGACATAGCAGCCAGTGGCGTCGAGTTCGGTGCCCCCCGTGAGGTTCGGGCCGATCTCGGTGATCTGGCCGCCCTCGATCCGGACATCGGCCTTGTAGGTGAGGTCGGCGGTGACGACGGTGCCGTTCTTGATGATGGTGGTCATGTGTTATTGCCCCTGTTCTAGATCGGCTTCGAGTAGCAGTGCCACCTCGCCAATAGGCTTGCAGGTCTCAGCATCACTTTCCCAAAGCGGGTTTCCATCCCAAGCTGCGCCTCGGACAGCATAGCTTTGCCGGTAGTTGATCTCATAAAGGTCAGCGATAGCCCGAGCGTCAGCGTTCACTGTAAGAGCAAGGCTTTCAACGTCACCATCCACTTTGGACGCCCTTTGAAGTGTGGCGACTAGAAAGAGGGCCCCTATCACGGCCTTGCTCTCTTCAAACATCGCCTCACTCAGCGCCTGCCCACCCCATTCGATGTTGGCCAAGTAAAATGCAGCGCACCGGACATGTTGATAGGAATCTTCTGGTTGGCCCCCAAGCAATTGCTGAAGCGGCATGAGCTCATCTGCAGCCGCAGTAGATGCAGAAAAAACGAGAGTAAGGCCGACTAGGAATGCCCTCACCCCACCACCCCCGCCACTTCCAGCACCGCATGCAGCAGCACATCTGCCCCCG
>Ga0335395_10003173_pt1 | contig 10200 bp, 9 predicted proteins | sample MAT02_FD_205744 | JGI IMG/M metagenome (GOLD analysis project Ga0335395, IMG submission 205744) | Freshwater microbial communities from Lake Fryxell liftoff mats and glacier meltwater in Antarctica - MAT-02 (spades assembly) (version 2) ...
CTGCTAAAGCCTGTAGTAAGAAACCGAAAGTACCGCTGGACAAGCCAGCGGGATTTACCGAAAGATCCCATTCTGGAAATCCCATCGGCTTGTCCGATGGTTCTTTCGGCTTCCTGCTTCCAGCTCTTTCGCGCCGAGCGATTCGTTCACGTGTTGAATCCAGTTCGGAAGCCTTGATACTGGCCATGCAGAAAGTAGTTTCGGTTTCGGCTCTGGCTTTTGCAGCCATCTCCACAATGAACCCCATCGCCACCTCTCAGCTCTACCAACCAAGGTTGTTTCCCCACATAGCCTTGATCCGGTTCACGCTGCGCATGAAGTAGACCACACCTGGTGTATGAAGCAAGTATGATTTTCCGAGCTAAGCCTCAAGAAATCCCGGGGTTTGGGGCTGGCCCGAAGGAGCACTGAGGCACCACGACTCGGAAAATGGAAATCGTAAATTTACTATTTTTGCGATTCTGCACTTGCCAACTATTAAGACCTTCGCTGACCCCTTTTGCGTCCCCAACGTTATGTTCTAGCACGTATCGATCGGAATGACCTCCAAATCTTGTATTCTAGAAAACTCGTGTGCGTTCGTCGTCATTACGGCGTAGTCATAGTTCAAAGCCGTTGCAGCTATCCAGAGATCCTGATACCCGATCGTAGTTCCTTTTTTGCATAAGTTCTGCGGAAAGTTTAGCGTGAATCCGTGCTACATTTAGGTCGATCCCAAGAATCGGGAACTGGAGCAAAATCGCTTCGACGAATTGACTTCGTATATCGCGACGCTGTAACGAATCTGCTCGATGGACTCCTACTGAAAGCTCCGACGCAGAAGGGACAGAGATAAAACCTGGCCAGTCAATTTCTGACAATCGGCTTTATACCGAATGTCCACGGCGCTACCACAGAACGAAAACGCCGGTATCGACTACGACTCCCATGGATCAGAAACTTCCTTAAAACTGCTTCGCGCCGCCTCAACGTCTCTCGCAAACGATTCCGCATCCTCCCCTAAAGAAGGCAGCAAGCCCATCATCGCCGCAAAAATCTTCGTCGACGAACAATGGAATACCGGTAGGCTCAAGTATCGCAATCACTTTTCGTAGTCGTAGTTCAACTCTATCCATTGATTCGCTAATCTTTTTCCAGAGCTGGTCCCCGACGATAGTCAGTGGTAAGTTCATTCAATTTCCTTTCATATTGCCTTTAAGATACCAAAAAGGGACTTGTCTTTCAGAATTTCACCCGTCTTTCGCTCGAAGTTCATGGCTCGCTAACTCAGTTCCTTCCGATATTGGCGAAACCATTGTTCCCAAAGCGATCCAATCCAAAGTTGAACCAACTAGCCCCGGCTTCCGTTCTCGGATGCACTGTTGATAGCCGAGACGGACAAGCTGACCGAGAACCGCATATCTCGCCTAAGACATACAAAAACGGGAAGAGGAGGTAGCGACTTAGAGGTCCTGAAACGGTCCTCCAGTTCCTATTTTCAGAGACACTAGGACGAAAATCAATCTAGCTTTTCATCAGCTTCACTTGCAAAGCAATCTGTTCCGCTGTGATCTTAAAATGCTTGTATAGCTGATCGAATGGAGCCGAGGCGCCGAAGGTACTCATTCCGACGAACTGGCCATCTGCGCCGATGTACTTGTCCCAGCCTTGGCGAATGCCTGCCTCGCATGCAACTCGTACCGTTACATCCTTGGGCAATACGCTCGCACGGTAGTCTGGCGTTTGGTCGTCAAACAGTTCGAAGCACGGCAAACTGACGACCCGAGTCATGATCCCCTCTGCAGCCAACAGCTCTTGGGCTTTCATGCAAATCGGGATCTCGGTTCCCGTCCCCATGATGATAGCTTGGGGCGTGCCAGCACAATCGCTAAGAACATAGCCACCCTTTTCGGCACCGGCTGCATCGCCGAGCTTGGCGCGATCCATGGTCGGGACGTTTTGACGTGACAGTACCATTGCCGATGGATGCTTCGTCAATTTCATCGCTGCCTTGTAGCAGTACAGTACTTCGTTGGCATCGCCAGGTCGGAAGACATACAAACCTGGGATCGCTCGGCAAGCGGCCAAGTGTTCCACTGGTTGGTGCGTCGGTCCGTCCTCACCTAAACCGATCGAGTCGTGGGTTAGGACGTACAAAACAGGCTGGTGCATGATGCTGCTCAATCGCATCGACGGTCGCATGTAGTCTGTGAAAACAAAGAAAGTTGCACCGTAAGCACGCAAGCCGGACAAGCTCATACCATTGAGTGCAGAAGCCATTCCATGCTCGCGGATACCGAAGTGCATATTGCGGCTTGCATAGCTATTCGGTCCGAAGTCCCCTTGGCCGTCGAGCAATGTCATGGTCGAGGGAGCCAAATCGGCGGAGCCACCCATCAAGCTGGGCATATGCGGGGCGAGCATATTGAGTACTTTGCCACTGCTGACGCGAGTCGCTAGGCCTTTGGCATCGGCTGGAAATGGCTTGAGGCCGCTATCCCAACCAGCAGGCAGTTGGCGTTGAATGATGCTGGATAATTCGGCGGCTTCTGTTGCGAATTTCGCTTGGTAGTCGGCAAACAACTTCGTCCAACCGGCTTGGGCTTTTTTGCCTCGCTCGCCCATAGTATCGGTGAAGTACTTCTTTACGGAGGCAGGGACCAAGAACTTCTCGTTCTCTGGCCAGCCATAAGCTTTCTTCGTCAGCTTGATTTCTTCTTCGCCAAGGGGTGCACCGTGTGCATTGTGCGTGTTGGCTTTGTTGGGTGATCCGAAGCCGATAATCGATCGGACAATGATCAGAGTCGGTTTGTCTGTGGTCGCTTTGAACGCCTCGAACGCACTTTGAAGGGCCACGAGGTCGTTTGCGTCTTCGACCAAAATGGTGTTCCAACCGAGACCCTGGAACTTTTGGGTTGCGTTTTCGGTAAAGGCTAGATCGGTATGTCCCTCGATCGTGATCCCGTTGTCGTCGTAAATCCAGCACAGATTCGAAAGCTTCAAATGGCCGGCCATGGATGCTGCCTCAGTAGAGATTCCCTCCATCAAATCGCCGTCGCTACAAAGAGCGTACACGTCGTAATCAAACAGCGTGAAACCAGGTTTATTGTACTTGGTCCCCAAATGTTTGCCGGCAATCGCCATCCCGACGGAATTGCCGACACCTTGACCGAGCGGACCCGTGGTGGTTTCGATTCCGGCTGCGTAGCCCAGTTCTGGGTGACCGGCACAGGGACTGTGTAGTTGTCGGAAATTCTTGATGTTCTCGATCGTGATCGATTCATCGGCGGTCACTTTGCCGTGCGCATCGACGCCGCGAATGCCGGCCAAATGAATCATCGAGTAGAGCAACATCGAAGCGTGGCCGCAGGACAATACGAATCGATCGCGATTGGCCCAATCTGGATTCATCGGATCGTAGCGCATTGCTTCGGTCCAAAGCTGAAAGGTGACCGGTGCAAGAGCCATTGGAGTTCCTGGATGACCGCTGTTGGCGGCTTGCACTGCGTCCATGCTCAGGGTTCGAATAGTGTCAATAGCCAGTTGGGGAAGCGTATGTGTTGGTGCGTTCATCGGTTCGGCTTTGAAAAGTGTATTGAAGTCAGGTAAATTATGGTATTTCGACGTAGTTTATCTGGTCAAGAAGATAACGATTTACCTGGTTTTTCGCAATCAGGGGTAGGACCAGTGCCAAAGCTCGGAACTTCCGGTAGAGGAACTCGCTGGAACTGCGGCTGAACATGTGTCTGCTCACCACTGCGTCCTGCAAACAGACTATAACTGAGTTCTCCCACCATCATCGATTTCAAATCCTGCCTCGAAACCCATTGAAACATGACGAAACCTCTCCGTGTTAAGTCCATTCTGTTTGTGCCTTTATGTTTGTTGATATTGCCGGTAGCGTTTGCCTTGGCACAAACGAACGACTCAAAGGACGCTCCACTTCTGCAAGTTGGTTTCGCTCAAATTGACATCACACCCGTTCGCCCGACCCCGATGGCGGGTTACTACGGGAAAAGACTTTCCACGGAGACCCACGATCCCCTTTGGGCCAAGGCCACAGTGATGGACGATGGCAAGATCTCTATCGCGATGATCTCGATCGACTTGATTGCAACCACTCATTGGCTTACCGATGAAACTCGCCGCATCATCAAGTCTCAATGCGGGCTGGCTCCCGAGCAAGTTCTCATCACAGCAACCCACTCGCATACCGGCCCTGTTTTGTTCGATCCGAACTCATCCCGCTACAACCGGTTCGGCAACGATGCAGACGAAACAAAGCAATACATGCTTGAACTTCCGAACAAACTAGCAGAAAGCGTTGCCAAAGCGGTAGCTGCCAAACAACCAGTGACCGTTCGTCATGCAGTCGGCCAAGAAACCCAACTCGCATTCAACCGACGCTTCTTTATGACAGATAGTACGGTCGGCTGGAATCCGGGAAAGCTCAATCCCCGAATCGTTCGCGAAGCTGGGCCGACCGACGATCGATTGCCGATGGTGGCCTTCTACAACCAGCAGCGAGCGCTCACAGCTCTATTAAGCAACTTTTCAATTCACCTTGATACGGTCGGCGGAACTCAGTGGAGCGCCGATATGCCCTTTGCGTTAGAGCAGGCTTTGGGAACAGTCTTTGGACCGAAATGCCATTTGCAATACTCGACCGGCTGCTGTGGCGATGTCAATCATATCGATGTCCGGCACGCATTTGACCAAAAGGGGCATACCGAGGCAGCACGTATTGGAACCCGATTGGCGGGGGCCGTGCTTCGCAGCTTAAATAGTCTCGAACCGGCAACCAGCAGTCGACTGCATTCGACGAAACAGATGGTCAGGCTGCCTCTTGCAAAGCATGCATACGATCGGATCGAATGGGCTAAATCCATTTCCGATCGCGCGAATAGTGAAAAGCCTGCACCCTTCATGGAAATGGTCGAAGCCTTTCGAATCTTGGATGTCGAAGCAAGAAACGGTGAGCCCATCGAAGCGGAGGTCCAAGTCATTTCGCTCGGAAAGGACATCGCATGGGTTTCTATGCCAGGCGAAATATTCGTCCAACTCGGCTTAGCGATCAAAGATGGCTCGCCTTTCGTCACAACCACTATTAGCGAACTAGCCAATGGCTCGATCGGTTATGTCCCAACCCGGCAAGCTTACGCACAGGGGAATTATGAAGTCATTTCAGCTCGCTGTGCAGAGGGCAGTGGAGAAATGCTCGTTGACTCGGCTCTTGAGCAATTGCGCAATCATTATGAGCTCCAAAGTGTTAAGTAAACAGTAGAATGGAGCAATGGAGATAAACATGAATTCAAAATCAATTTCGTCGACGATGCGGCTTGAAGATATCGACGCCAACTTAGCATGGCAAGCCTGGGAGCCTTCGCAAGAAGAGCCATGGGACCTGCGCCGGGCTGCACTGCTGCATAGACGCTCGGGGTTTGCGGCGACTGCTGAGCAACTGCGTGCAACGGTTGCGATCCGACCTGATGAGGTCGTTGCAAAAATGGTCCAGGGGGAGCCGAATCCGTCGTTTGAAATGGACTCATTCGAATCGGACTCGGTTGATCTTGCAAAATCGGTGCTTGCCACCTCCGACACGAAGCAACTGGCCTCATGGTGGCTTCATCGTATGCTGAACACCCCAACGCCACTCGTCGAAAAGATGACACTGTTTTGGCATGGCCACTTCGCAACCGGGGCCGAGAAGGTCTTGGATGTGGAATTGATGCACACCCAGAATCAACTCCTTCGGCAAAACGCTCTTGGCGACTTCCGAAACCTAGCCCAGGGAATTGCAAAAGATCCAGCTATGCTGATCTACTTGGATAGCATTTCGAATCGTAAAGCGCACGCGAATGAAAACTTCGCACGCGAATTGATGGAGTTGTTCTGTCTCGGCGAAGGCAATTACACCGAGGCGGATGTCCAGCAGTTGGCCAAGTGCTTCACAGGCTGGGAGATTCGCAGGAAGCAGTTTCGATTCAATCCGTACCAGCATGACGATTCGACGAAGTCGATACTTGGGCAGCCGGTAATCGAGTCGGGTGAATCCGCGATCGATTGCGTCCTAGCAAGTCCTCACATGCCAAGGTTCATCGTTCGCAAGCTATTCCGCTTTTTCATGACCGAAGATGCTGAGCCTTCGGACGCGTTCCTTGCCCCTCTAGCTGAGCGATTTGCTCAGACCAACTACTCGATAGCTAGTGTAGTGCAGATGATTCTCGGCAGCCGATTAATGCTGAGCGGCTGGAGCATTGGTCGCAAGGTCCGCTCACCCGTCGAGCTAGCGGTCGGCTGGATGCGAACACTCAATTGCTCAACCAACCTAGGCTTTTTGGCAGACCGATTGAAAACGATCGGTCAAGCTGTTCTTTTTCCGCCTAATGTCAAAGGCTGGGAAGGTGGCCGAGCTTGGATCAATTCGTCTACGCTCGTCGGTCGTGCGAACTTGATCTACGAGCTTATCCAAAACGAAATGACCCGATTTGATCGAGGGACGTTTCAAGAGTTTGTCAAGAACAACAATGTTTCCGATTCAGTTCAGTTTTCTAATTGGTTTGCCAACCACTTCTTTGTCGAAGAATTGAGTATAGCCGAAAAGGATCATATCCAGAGATCCTTCAAGGCGTCGTCACCTGATCGCTGGGCTAGCCAAACCATGATTTACTTAGCCAGCCGACCGAAAATTCATTTGTCCTAACAAGCAATCGCTACCGATAAACATGAACAATCGCATCAACCGCCGAACCTTTACTTCCGCCAGTTTTCAAGGTGCAGCTGCATTGGCAATCGGTGCCGCAGCTCCACAGGGCTGGCTGCAATCATTAGCTGCCAATTTGCACGCTCAGCCCAACAGCCGAGAACGTGTACTTGTCGTCATTCAACTTTCGGGTGGTAACGATGGACTCAATACAGTTATCCCTTATTCCAACGAACTCTATTACAAGTCGCGGCCGAAGCTAGCGATTCCGAAAGACGAGGTAATTAAGTTCAACGCTGAACTCGGAATGCATCCGTCCCTGAGAGGCGTCGCGGACCTAATCGAAAGCAAGCAGTTTTGCGTTCTACAGGGCGTTGGGTATCCGAATCCAAATCGTTCCCATTTTGAGTCGATGGATATTTGGCATTCATGCCAGCGCAAGGATGCACGGGGTACTGAAGGTTGGCTGGGACGTTATTTTTCTCTGAGCAGCCAGCTCGCCAATGCCGACACCACCGATTCTTTGGGCTTGCATTTGGGGAGCGAACAGCTTCCGCTCGCGCTGGTTGCTCGTGGAGTTCAGACGCCGTCTTTGTCATCCATTGATCAGCTTCGATGGAAGGGCAAGCCCGAAGAAAACATGGCAGGCAAGGAGGAAATGGAGCTGGAAAAAAAGAGTGCCGCAACAACCGAGAACAGTTTGCTTGATTTTGTGTCCGCGAGCACTTCGGCGGCCATTCAGGCGAGCGAACGATTGGAAAAAGCGTTGGCATCCCCCGACAGTGCCGGTGACTTTCCAAATTCGCAATTGGGGGAAAAGCTCAAGCTGGTTTCGCGATTATTACTTGCGGATTTGAACACCAAAGTTTACTACGTTACATTGGATGGCTTTGATACTCATGCCAATCAGCTTTTGGCACATGCAGGACTCATGCGACAATGGTCGGAAGCGTTGAGTGCGTTTCATAAGCGATTAAACAGCGCCGGTTTGCAAGATCGCGTGCTGGTTTTGACCTTCAGCGAATTTGGGCGTCGCGTTGCGGAAAATGCAAGTCAGGGAACGGACCATGGTGCCGCAGCGCCCGCGTTCTTGTCGGGTCCAAAGCTTGAAAATTCAGTGATCGGGACGCAACCGAGTTTGAGCGATTTAGACGACGGGGACTTGAAGTACCACACCGATTTCCGACGGCTGTATGCCACGTTGATCGAGGATTGGCTTGGAGCATCAAGCAAGCAGGTTCTTGCATCGGAGTACGCGAAACTAGACGAGCTAGGACTCAATGCCTAGAGTTCACGTGGCTTTAGGCAGGACGTAACGGTGGCATCCTGCTTAATGGCGCTCACTTTCGAGTTGAGTGAACCCACGGCGCTAGCCGCGGGCTGCAGTTTAGTCGAGTTAAGTGAAGCCGCGGGCTGCATTTTAGTTAATTTTTCCATCAATTCAGGCCCGAAGCTAACGCTTACGGTTCACAAAGTGAGTGCCATTTGGCATCCTGCCGGTGCAAGCAAAACAAATGGCAAAGAATCTCAATGAGGCCCCCAAGAACGGTTGGTTGCCACACCATTTACGACTCGAAATGTTCCAAAATCGAATCTGAATGCAGTAAGACCCATGGAGTGAACTCGTCGAAAGGTTTATTATAGTTCGCAAACTTCATTTGGTTTGGATCGGCCGAGGCCGGTGCGTCAATTCAATAACAGGGATTAATTCGATGTTTAACGCTTTGAATACCGTGCGGTTCGCAACGCTACTTGCTTCCTTTGCAGTTGCAACAAGTATTTCTATCACCTTTTTGAGTGCTGCAGACCCGATTCCATTTGAAGTGATTCCGGCACAGCTGACGACCGTCCCGCAGAACTTGCTCAAATTAGTCCACGCTCCTGAGGTTCAGAAAGAACTGATGCTGGAAGGGGACTCGCTTGATTCATTTTTGAGTGAGTTAGCGAAAATTGACGGACCATGGTGGCGAGTTCGCATTCGACCGCAAGACGAACAGCGAAAGGTCATCGCCAAGCAAGAGCAGGCCCTGATCGATCTTCTTGAAAAACACGTATCGCCTAAGAAAATGGAGCGACTCAAGCAGATCGAATTGCAATCACAGGGGACGCGTATTTTCGCTCGCCCGGACGTTAAGAAAACTTTGAGTCTGACCAAGAGCCAGTCCTCGCAGGTCGAAGAGTTGTATGTAACAACCGACAACGCAGCCAAGAAACTGGCCGCATCGAAAGCTCAGGATAAAAAGTTAATTGCGGAATTGAAGGCCGCGACTGAAGCCGAAGCCAAAGGAATTGCTGAGATGCTAACCGGCCCGCAAAAAACTGCGTTTGGCAAAATGATGGGAGCAACGTTCGATACGATGAATCTGACTCGAATTTATCCGTTGGCACCCGAATTGGTTGACAGCGGCTATTGGTCGGGGTCGCAGACGAAGTTGGCCGACCATCGTGGCAAAGTCGTTTTGCTCCATTTTTATGCGTTCCAGTGCCATAACTGCGTTGCCAACTTCAAGCACTACAACCGCTGGCACGATCAGCTGACCAAGCGTGGCGTTAGCGTCATCGGCATCCAAACGCCTGAAACAGCTGCCGAACGCGATGTTGGGCAAGTACTCAATGCAGCCAAAGACAAGGGCTTCGCGTTTCCAGTATTAGTTGACGTAAAAAACAGCAACTGGGATACTTGGTCGAATACCATGTGGCCTACGGTTTACGTGATCGACAAGAAGGGCTACATCCGCTTCTGGTACCAAGGCGAACTCAATTGGGAGGGAGCTACCGTAGACAAGACCATCGAGAAGTTGGTAGACGATTTGCTGGATGAATGATTACTCTTGGGTCAACTAAATGGGCAGCATGCTCGATACCACAAACCGGAATTTCCTTCCAGTGAGAGCATTATCATTAAATAATATCAACCAACAGGCGTTAGTCTAACGACACTCACTTTATGAACCGTAATCGCTAGCTTCGGGCCTGTCGCTTTATGAACCGTAAGCGCTAGCTTCGCGCCTGTCGCTATATGAACCATAAGCGCTAGCTTCGGGCCTGCATTGGTGGATAAGTCAACTAAACGGAAGCTCTCGGCTGACGCCTTCGGTTCACCCAACTCAAAATTGAATGCCATTGTGCGCTAGCCCCCTATTTGGACAAGTAACAACCTGTCCTAACGCGGCACGGCTAGGTCAACACCTCTTCTACTCAGGTAGCCGCCCGGTCTCTACGGTCGGGAACGGTCCGGTCAACGACTTCATGAATTCGACCAAGTCGGTTTTGTCCTGAGTTGTCAGGTCTAGCTTCCTGATCTTATCACTAAGGTTCGGGTTTGGATGTCCACCTTTTGCGTACCATTCGACGACCTCTTCGAGTGTCTTTTGGCTACCATCGTGCATGTAAGGACCACTTTGAGAGATATTACGGAGCGTTGGAGTCTTGAACGCGCCCTTGTCCTTTTCGACTTTGGTTTGAGTGAAGCGGCCTAAGTCAGGCTCCTTTGCTTCCATACCTACGCCTAAGTTATG
>Ga0335395_10003174_pt1 | contig 10200 bp, 5 predicted proteins | sample MAT02_FD_205744 | JGI IMG/M metagenome (GOLD analysis project Ga0335395, IMG submission 205744) | Freshwater microbial communities from Lake Fryxell liftoff mats and glacier meltwater in Antarctica - MAT-02 (spades assembly) (version 2) ...
CGCATCGCACTGGTTTCTGCCGAAGATGACGGCACCACCTTTGCGCCGACTTCACTGGCCAGCCACGTGCGTGGTCCACTCGCCATTCGCAGGCTGCTGTCGCGCCTGCACGTGGCCGAGGACCTGGAACAGGCACGCGCGCTGGTGCCGGGCCTGGCCGATGGCGATTCGGTGATCACCCGCAACGGCGAGCGCATCGGCGCGGGCTGGCTGCGGGTGCTGCGCTCGGGCGCGGCCAAGCAGGGCGCGCTGCTGCGCGAGCGCGAGATCCAGTCGCTGCGCGTCGATATCGAAGGCCTGCAGTCGCGCGAAACCGCGCTGGACCAGCGCCTGGCCGGGCTGCGTGACCAGCTGCTGGGTGCCGAACAACTGCGAGAGGACGCCCAGCGCGCGCTGTATTTGGCCCACCGCAGCGTGTCCGAGCTCGCCGGCCAGCTGCAGAGCCAGCAGGGCCGGGTGGACTCGGCCCGCAACCGGATCGAGAAGATCGATGCGGAGCTCGGCCAGTTGCTGGAGACCCTGGACGGCAGCCGCGAGCAGGCGCGCGAGGCGCGCTCGAAGCTGGAGGATGCGATCACCCGGATGGCCGCGCTGGAGGGTACGCGCCAGAGTCTGGAAGCCGAGCGCCGCAGCCTGGCCGAAGCCCGCGACACGGCGCGTGATGCCGCCCGCGCCTCGCGTGACGCCGCCCATGCCCTGGCCTTGACCCTGGAATCCCAGCGCACCCAGATCGTGGCCGTGGCCCAGGCGCTGGAGCGCATGGGTGGCCAGCGCGGCCAGCTGGACAGCCGCCTGGGCGAACTCGCTTCGCAGCTGGGCGCCGGCGACACGCCGGTGCAGTCGCTGGAGTCCGAGCGCCAGTCCGCGCTGGAAGAGCGCGTGCGGGTGGACCGGCAGCTGGGCGAGGCGCGTGCCGCGCTGGAGGCGATCGACAACGACCTGCGCGTCTTCGAGCACACCCGCCAGCAGCGCGACGAACAATCCCTGGCCCAGCGCGAAGTGATTTCCCAGCGCAAGCTCGACCAGCAGGCCCTCTCGCTCAAGGCCGGGCAACTGTCAGGTGCGGTGGCGGCAGCCGGTTTCATTCTCGATGACGTCATCGCTGGACTTCCCGAGGTGGCCGCGGTAGCCGACTGGGAGCAGGCGGTGCTGGCCATCGACGGGCGCATGCGCCGGCTGGAGCCGGTCAACCTGGCCGCCATCCACGAGTTCGGCGAGGCCTCGCAACGGGCCGAGTACCTGCAGGCGCAGGACGCCGACCTGACCTCGGCGCTGGAGACCCTGGAGGACGCGATCCGCAAGATCGACCGCGAGACCCGTGGCCGCTTCAAGGACACCTTCGACCGGGTCAATGCCGGCGTGCAGGAGCTGTATCCGCGCCTGTTCGGCGGCGGCCACGCCTACCTGGAGCTGACCGGCGAAGACCTGCTGGACACCGGCGTGGCGATCATGGCGCGGCCCCCGGGCAAGCGCGTTTCCAACATCTCGCTGCTGTCCGGTGGCGAAAAGGCGATGACCGCAGTGGCCCTTGTGTTCGCCATCTTCCAGCTCAACCCGGCCCCGTTCTGCCTGCTCGACGAGGTCGATGCGCCGCTGGACGAAGCCAACGTGGGTCGCTTCACCACCATGGTCAAGGAGATGAGCGAGAAGGTGCAGTTCCTGTTCGTCAGCCACAACAAGGCGACCATGGAGGCTGCACACCAGCTCTGTGGCGTTACCATGCGTGAACCCGGGGTCAGCCGGCTGGTGTCGGTGGACCTGGAAGAGGCCGCGCGACTGGCGGGAGCGGCCTGACCCTGTACCCTGCGCTTTCACCAGCATTTCCCTCAGCGACCCCCGCGCGGAGAATTCGATGATGTCCGACATGGCACTGCTACGCATCGGAATCCTGGTGGCAGGACTGATCCTGCTGGTGGCGATCTTCTTCTTCGGCAGGCCGCGCAAGGCCAGCCAGGGCCGGCGGGTGGCACCGGGCGAGCGCGACGCCTCCCGGGTCGAACCCAGCCTGGCCGGCGACCTGGATTCGCAGGAGGCCCAGCCCGGCATGGAAGTGGACGAGGGGGAGCAGGCCGAGCTGGCCCTCGCCGCCGGCGACAGCGACCTGGGCAAACGCCCCAGCCAGGACTTCGACAAGATCGTCTCGCTGTACGTGGCCGCGCGCGCCGGGCGCACCCTGCGCGGCGAGGACATCGTGGTGGCCGCGGAGAAGACCGGGCTCACCTTCGGCCACATGAACGTGTTCCACCGGCTGGTGGAGAACCACCCCGAGCGCGGCCCGATCTTCAGCATGGCCAACATCCTGCAGCCGGGCAGCTTCGACATGGCCAACATCCGCGAGCTGGAGACCCCGGCCATTGCGTTCTTCCTGACCTTGCCCGCGCCGATGACCGCGCTGGACGCATGGGAGAAGATGCTGCCCAACGTGCAGCGCATGGCCGAGCTGCTCGATGGCGTGGTGCTGGACGACGGGCGCAATGCGCTGGGCCGCCAGCGCATCATGCACATCCGCGAGGACCTGCGCGCCTACGACCGCCAGCACGAGGCGCCACCGCTGACCAAGGCACCACGCTGGTAGCAGCAGGCCCGGCGGGCAGGATTCGCGCATGACCACCACCACGCCCGCCAACCGCGTCGCCGCGCTGCGCCAGCAGCTCGACGACGCCAACCACCGCTACCACGTGCTCGACCAACCCGACATTGCGGACGTCGAGTACGACCACCTGATGCGCGAGCTCGAGGCGCTGGAAGCCCGACACCCGGAGCTGGCCACCCCCGATTCGCCCACCCGGCGCGTGGGCAATGCCCCGTCTGCGAAGTTCGCCGAAGTGCGCCACGCCTTGCCGATGCTGTCGCTGGGCAATGCCTTCAGCGAGGACGAGGTGGCCGACTTCGTGCGTCGCATCGGCGAGAAGCTGCAGCGTCCGAAGCTGGTGTTCTCGGCCGAGCCCAAGCTGGACGGCCTGGCGATCAGCCTGCGCTACGAGGACGGGGTGTTCGTGCAGGGCGCCACCCGCGGCGACGGCGCCAGCGGTGAAGAGGTAACCGCCAACCTGCGCACCGTGCGCGCCATCCCGCTGCACCTGCGCGGCCAAGCGTGGCCGAAGGTGCTTGAAGTGCGCGGCGAGGTGTACATGCCGCGCGCCGCATTCGAGAAATACAACGAGCAGGCCCGGCTGCAGGGCGGCAAGGTGCTGGCCAACCCGCGCAATGGCGCGGCTGGCTCGCTGCGCCAGCTCGATCCGCGCCTCACCGCGCGCCGGCCGCTGGCGTTTTTCGCCTACGGCACCGGGGCAGTGGAGGGCGGCGCGCTGCCGGACAGCCACTCGCAGGTGCTGGCCCGGCTACGCGAATGGGGATTCCCGGTGAGCGCCGAGTCGGCCGTGGTCGAGGGATTCGACGGGTTGCTGGATTACTACGCGCGCATCGGTGGGCGCCGCGACGGCCTGCCGTTCGATATCGATGGCGTTGTCTACAAGCTGGACGATGCGGCCGGCCAGCGCGAGCTGGGTTTCGTGTCGCGCGCGCCGCGCTGGGCGCTGGCGCACAAGTTCCCGGCCCAGGAGCAGTCCACGGTGGTGGAGGCGATCGAGATCCAGATCGGCCGCACCGGCGCAGCCACCCCGGTGGCGCGCCTGCGCGCAGTAAAGGTGGCCGGGGTGGTGGTGACCAACGCCACCCTGCACAACGCCGACCAGGTCGCGCGCCGGGACGTGCGCGTGGGCGACAGCGTGATCGTGCGCCGCGCCGGCGACGTGATCCCCGAAGTGGTCAGCGTCATGCCGGACCTGCGCCCGCCCGGCGCGCAGCCGTGGGTGATGCCCTCGAGCTGCCCGGTGTGCGGCTCGGAGATCGTGCGCGAAGAGGGCCAGGCCGCGTGGCGGTGTTCGGGTGGGTTGGCATGCCCGGCGCAGCGCAAGGAGGCGATCCGCCACTTCGCCTCGCGCCGGGCCATGGACGTCGAGGGCCTCGGCGACCGCACCATCGAGGACCTGTCCGATCTGGGTTATGTCGAGTCGGTCGCCGACCTGTACCGGATCGGGCTGGATGACCTGCTGCAGATGAAGCAGCGCGCCGACCAGCGCGATGGCACCACCCCGGAAACCGTACGCATCGGCAAGGTCGCCACGTTGTGGGCCGAGAACCTGATGGCCGCGATCGCCCTCAGCCGCAATACCACGCTGGAGCGTTTCCTGTTCGCGCTCGGTATCCAGCACGTGGGCGAGAGTACGGCCAAGGCGCTGGCCCGGTACTTCGGCGACCTGTCGCTGGTTCGGCGCCTGCCGTGGCCGCTGTTCAAGCGCGTGCCCGACATCGGTGGCGAGGTGGCGCGCTCGCTCGGGCATTTCCTCGACCAGCCCGGCAACCAGCAGGTGATCGACCGGTTGCTCGAGCGCGGGGTGGTGATCACCGATACCCATCTGCCGTCGCCGCGGCTGCGCGAGGACCTGGGCCTGGCCGCGCTGCTGGTGGACCTGGAGATCCCGCGCATCACCCGGCTGCGCGCCGAGCAGCTGGCCGCCGGGTTCCCGTCTTCGCAGAAGCTGCTGCGCGCACCGCCACACGACCTGGTGATTGCCGGCATTCCCAACGAGGCTGCCACGTCCTTTTGCGAATGGCGCGGGCAGCCTGCCAATGCGGCGCTGCTGGCACGCTGCCTGGTCGCGCTGCAGGAGCTGCTGGCGCTCACACCCGATACGGCGGTCGAATCGGCAGGACCGCTTGATGGCCGCACCCTGGTATTGACCGGCAGCCTGGCATCGATGACCCGCGACGAGGCCGGCGCGCGCCTGCAGGCGCTGGGCGCGAAGCTGGCCGGCAGTGTGTCGAAGAAGACCCACCTGGTGGTGGCGGGCGAGGCGGCGGGCTCCAAGCTGGCCAAGGCGCGCGAGCTGGGCATCGAAACCTGGGACGAGGCACGCTTGCTGGCATTCCTGGAGCAGCATCCGTGAGCAGCCCGGCGCACCTTGCAACGGACTTGCGCGCGTGACGCCCGCAAACCTGGAGACGTTGCGGCTTCGGGCCGCCGTCAACGCCATGGTGCGGCTGTTCTTCGCCGAGCGCGACGTGCTCGAAGTGGAGACCCCGGTGCTGTCGCAGGCCGGCAACACCGATCCGAACCTGCAGGGCTTCACCACCGGTTTCAGCGGCCACGTCGATGCCGGCGCGCGCACCCGCTGGCTGCGTACCTCGCCGGAGTATCCGCTCAAGCGGTTGCTGGCCGCGGGTGTCGGCGATTGCTACGAACTGGGCCGGGTGTTTCGCAACGGCGAGGCCGGTGGCCGCCACAACCCCGAGTTCACCCTGCTCGAGTGGTATCGGGTGGGCTGGGACCACCTGCGCCTGGTCGATGAAACCGTGGCGCTGGTGCGGCGCGCGCTGGCGTTGATCGGCGAAGAGGCCGACGTGATGTCGTTCACCTACCGTCAGCTGTTCCTCGACTCGGTGGGGCTGGATCCATTCGTGGCCAGCGAGGAACAGTTGCGCGCAGCGCTGGCCGGGGTGTCGATCGACGCACATGGGCTGCAGCGCGACGACTGGCTGGACCTGCTGCTCACCCACCTTATCCAGCCCGCCTTTCCGCCTCGCCGCATCACCGTGGTGCACGACTGGCCTGCCAGCCAGTGCGCGCTGGCACGCATCCGCCACGATGACCCGCCGGTGGCCGAACGCTTCGAGCTGTACCTGGGCAGTCACGAACTGGCCAACGGCTACCACGAACTGGTCGATGCCGCAGAGCAGCATCAGCGCTTCCTGCGCGACCTGGCCGTGCGCGAGGCGCGCATCGCCCCGCTGCCGCCGCTGGACGAGCGCCTGCTCCGCGCCATGCGCGATGGCCTGCCTGCCTGTGCGGGCGTCGCGCTGGGCATCGATCGGCTGTTGATGGCCATGCTCGGCACCGACCGGATCGCCGATGTGCTGGCCTTCGACTTTGCCCGCGCCTGAACGGCGCGGCGCGCCCGGTCCACCGTTAACGGTCCCTGCACGATCCTTGTATTGGGAATGGGCAACGCCCGATGGACGGATGGTGGACCATGCACGCAATGATCAAGTGGGTCGTGGTGGCCGGTGCATTGGCCGCAGGCGGCTGCGCAGTCACGGGTGGACCGGGTTATGGCGGAAGCTACGGTGGCTATCCGTCGGGCCCTGCCTATCCCAGTCCCGGTTATGGCAACCAGGGCGAACGCTTCCGCTGTGAATCGGAGGACGGACGGCAGAAGTACTGCACCGTCGATACCCGTGGCGGGGTCAGCCTGGTGCGACAGCTGTCGAGCACGCCGTGCGTGCGCGGCACTACCTGGGGTACGGACCGCCGCGGGGTGTGGGTGTCACGCGGTTGCCGCGCCGAATTCGCCACCGGCTACGGAAACGCGGGCGGTGACTATCCGGGCGGCGTGCTTCCCGGCTACCCCGGCGGCGGGCAGGGCCAGGGAACGATCCGCTGCGAATCCGACGATGGGCGCACCCGCCAATGCGCGCTCAATACCGCAGGCGGGGTGCGGCTGGTGCGCCAGCTGTCCTCGACCCGGTGCATCGAAGGCCGCAACTGGGGCTACGACCGCAATGCCATCTGGGTGTCGCAGGGTTGCCGGGCGGAGTTCCAGACTGGCGTGGGTGGTGGCCCGGGCTGGGGTAGCGGTGGATCGGCGGGCCAGCTGATCCGTTGCGAATCCCCGGGCAACCGCCAGCAGCGCTGCAGCGTGCCGGTGCGTGGCGGGGTGGAGCTGGTGCGCCAGATTTCCAGTACGCGTTGTGTCGAGGGCAGCAACTGGGGTTTCGACCGCAACGGCATCTGGGTCGATCGCGGTTGCCGCGCCGAGTTCCGCGTGCGCTGATCCCGTCCAGGTCATGCAAGAGCATCGCGGCCATGGGACGCTCCTACGGCGGCGGTGCCCGCCACCCGCAACCCAGTAAACTGGGCGCATGGATCACGACATCGATTTCGAACGCTACGACCGCATCCGCCCGATCCTGTGGACCGGCGATGAACTGCAATTGCTGGACCAGCGACGCCTGCCGTTCGAGGTCGAGCATCTGGTTTGCACGACCAGCGATGAAGTGGCCGCAGCGATCCATGCGCTGGCGGTTCGCGGTGCACCGGCCATCGGCATTGCCGCCGCCTGGGGCGTGGTGCTGGCTGCCCGCGACACCGAGGCCGACGACGGCCCGCAGGCTGCCCTGAAGCTGGAGCCGGCGCTGCAGCGGCTCAATGCCGCCCGGCCCACGGCGGTCAACCTGGCCTGGTCGCTGGCGCGCATGCGCCGCCTGCTGGCCAACGCGGGCACGGACTGGCGGGAACGGCTTGCCAGCGAAGCGCAGCTGATCGCCGAACAGGACCTGGCCGCCAACCGCCACATGGGCGCACTCGGCGCGGCATTGATCGAAGAGGGCAGCGGCGTGCTGACCCACTGCAACACCGGCTCGCTGGCCACCGCCGGATTCGGCACGGCGCTGGGCGTGATCCGCGCGGGCGTGGCGCAAGGGCGCATCGCTCGCGTGTTCGCCGATGAAACACGCCCCTGGCAACAGGGCGCCCGACTGACTGTGTGGGAGCTGCAGCAGGACGGCATCGACGCCACCCTGATCGCCGACTCGGCCGCATCGCACCTGATGAAGACCGGGGGGGTGCAGTGGGTGGTGGTCGGCGCCGACCGGATCTGCGCCAACGGCGACACCGCCAACAAGATCGGCACCTACCAGCTGGCGATCGCCGCGCGCCACCACGGTTTGAGGTTCATGGTGGTGGCGCCGGCGTCCACCGTGGACATGGACACCGCCAGCGGCGAGCTGATCGAGATCGAGGAACGCGACGCCAGCGAGATGCTCGGCATCGGCGGGGTGCGCATGGTGGCCGAAGGCATCCGCGCGTGGAATCCGGTGTTCGACGTGACCCCGGCTGCGCTGATCGATGCCATCGTCACCGAGCGCGGCGTGATCCACGCACCGACCCTGGCCCGCATGCAGGCCGCCTTCGCCGATTGAGGCCCCCGCAAGGGCTGCGCGCGGCGTGCCCGCGGCGGTGCGCCTGCCCCTGCTAAGTCCTTGTTTCCTGAGCAATACCGGGCGGCAAACGGGGGGCTGCGCGTGGTACAATTCCGCAGTTGCAAAACCCCCTGATGCCAGGCCTCCCGGACCCGTTCCGGCCGCGCCGTGCCGGGGCCGCGGAAACCACCCACGAACGGAACCCGAATGGCAGAGCTGGCCAAGGAAATCATCCCGGTAAACCTCGAAGACGAGATGCGTCGCAGCTACCTGGATTACGCCATGAGCGTGATCGTGGGACGCGCGCTCCCGGATGTCCGCGACGGCCTCAAGCCGGTCCACCGCCGGGTCCTGTTCGCCATGAACGACCTCGGCGCGCACAGCAACAAGGCGCACTTCAAGTCCGCGCGCATCGTCGGTGACGTGATCGGCAAGTACCACCCGCATGGCGACCAGTCGGTATACGACACCCTGGTGCGCATGGCCCAGCCGTTCTCGCTGCGCTACATGCTGGTGGACGGGCAGGGCAACTTCGGTTCGGTCGATGGCGACTCGGCCGCGGCCATGCGTTACACCGAGGCGCGCATGTCGCGCCTGACCGACCAGCTGATGGCCGACCTGGACAAGGAAACGGTCGACTTCCAGCTCAACTACGACGAGAAGGAATACGAGCCGACGGTCATGCCGACCCGGTTCCCCAACCTGCTGGTCAACGGTTCGGCCGGCATCGCGGTGGGCATGGCCACCAACATCCCGCCGCACAACCTGACCGAGGTGATCGACGGGCTGATCGCGCTGATCAACGATCCTTCGATAGACGTGGACGGGTTGATGCACTACATCCCCGGCCCCGATTTCCCCACCGCCGGCATCATCAACGGCACCGCCGGCATCATCGCCGGTTACCGCACCGGTCGCGGACGGGTGCGGATGCGCGCGCGCGCCTCCATCGAGGTCAACGAGGACACGGGCCGCGAGTCGATCATCGTCACCGAGATTCCCTACCAGGTGAACAAGGCGCGGCTGATCGAGAAGATCGCCGAACTGGTTAAGGAAAAGAGGCTGGAGGGCCTGAGCGAGCTGCGCGACGAGTCCGACAAGGACGGCATGCGCATCTACATGGAGGTCAAGCGCGGCGACTCGGCCGACGTGGTGCTCAACAACCTGTACCAGCAGACCCAGATGGAGTCGGTGTTCGGCATCAACATGGTGGCCCTGGTCGACGGCCGCCCGCAGACGCTGAACCTCAAGCAGATGCTGGAGGCGTTCGTGCGCCACCGCCGGGAGGTGGTGACCCGCAGGACCATCTTCGAGTTGCGCAAGGCGCGCAACCGGGCCCACATCCTCGAAGGCCTGACCGTCGCGCTGGCCAACATCGACGAGATGATCGAGTTGATCAAGACCTCGGCCAATCCGCAGGAAGCGCGTGAGCGCATGCTGGCCAGGACCTGGCAGCCAGGCCTGGTGGGCACGCTGCTGGCGGCGGCCGGTGCCGAGGCCTCGCGTCCGGACGACCTGCCGGCAGGCGTCGGCTTTCTGGACGGCGCCTACCAGCTGACCGAACAGCAGGCCACCCAGATCCTGGAGATGCGCCTGCATCGCCTGACCGGGCTGGAGCAGGAAAAGCTCACCGACGAATACCGGCAGTTGCTGGAGACCATCGGCGGACTGATCCGGATCCTGGAGAACCCGGACGTGCTGTTGGAGGTGATCCGCACCGAGCTGCTCAACATCAGGGAAGAATTCGGTGATGCGCGGCGCAGCGAGATCCGCCACAGCGAGGAGGACCTGGACATCCTCGACCTGATCGAGCCCGAGGACGTGGTGGTGACCCTGTCGCATTCGGGCTACGCCAAGCGCCAGCCGGCCACCTCGTATCGCGCGCAGCGTCGCGGCGGACGCGGACGCAGCGCCGCGGCGACCAAGGACGAGGATTTCATCGACCAGCTGTGGCTGGTGAATACGCATGACACGTTGCTGACCTTCACCAGTCGCGGCCGCGTGTTCTGGCTGCCGGTGTACCTGCTGCCCGAAGCGGGGCCCAACGCGCGTGGGCGTCCGATCATCAACTGGATCCCGCTGGAGCCGGGCGAACAGGTGCAGGCGGTGCTGCCGGTGCGCGAATACGGCGCCGACCACTATGTTCTGTTCGCTACCCAGGCCGGCACGGTCAAGAAGACCCCGCTGAGCGAGTTCGCGTTCCGGCTGGCGCGCGGCAAG
>Ga0335395_10003177_pt1 | contig 10200 bp, 5 predicted proteins | sample MAT02_FD_205744 | JGI IMG/M metagenome (GOLD analysis project Ga0335395, IMG submission 205744) | Freshwater microbial communities from Lake Fryxell liftoff mats and glacier meltwater in Antarctica - MAT-02 (spades assembly) (version 2) ...
CAGGCGTTCTGTGGCCGTGCGCGTGCCCTTCCACCCAAACGCGTTGCGCCGAAGGCTGGCCCTGAAGGCCCAGGCATGGGAGGCCGTCGCCATCAGCGCTTGGCGAGAAGGTCCGCGGGTGTCTTGCCCGCAGCCAGCGCAGCCTTGAACCAGTCCGGGCGCTTGCCGATCCCGCCCCAGGTCTGGCCTTGATCGTTTTTGAACTTCACCTTCTTCGCGCCTGGCTTTGCGGCGGCGTTCTTGCGCGCCTTCTTCGCGGGCTTGCCCCCGACCGGTGCCGAAGACTTGCCAAGCTGGCCGGCGGCTTTACTGAGGCCGAGATCAGCCGCCGTGAGTCCGTAGCGGAGGATCGCGTCTTTCATTTTGGCGATGACCTCGGCCACCTCCTTCTTGCGCATGGCACCGGCCTGAGCTTGCAGAGCCGCAATCTGCGCGTTCAATGCCGCCAGGGTCGGACCACTCTTGCTTGTTGCCATGTGTTGTCTTTCAGGCGCTCGTTCGGGAGAGCAGAAGGATAGGTCAACGGCAGGTGACTTGGACAGAAGCAATGTGTCTGAAACAGCCATGCCGGCCGCATCGCTGCGTCAGCCTCAAGACGATCTGTCGTCAACGGCGCTCAGCTCATCGCGCACCAAACCATTGGGCTTCGGCAACCGAATGCGCAAGTGCCAGCTACCCGTTGCCCGTTGACAGTTGCCAGTTACGGCGCGGCTAAGTCGATCGCATCTTCAAGGCTGCGTCGTACTCGACGTCAAAGTCGGCCCCGGTTTCCATAGCTGGGTCGATCTGGCGAAACGCCGTGAACATGATCGCCAGCAGGTGCAGCCCTGAAAACCTTCCTGGCAGCGCCTTCAGCGTGTACTTTTCGTCAGAATCGTTGATGTCCAAACCGTTGCTGCCAAGCACCGCGATGACCACGGCCGGCAGATCCTGGATGCACTCGTCGCCGAGGAAGCGCGGGTGCACGATTTCGCCTTGCAGCTTGTGCAGCGCATGCTGCCGCAACGAGGTGCACCCTCGCGTTGGATCGCTCTCTTACCTGATCTGCTGAGCGTTGTTGAGCCGCCGTGACATCTGGCAGTAACACGTTTACTACTCTTTGCCTATGACAGGCGTGCGTCAGAGACCCTTCTTAGACAGGCTGCAATGGGCTAATTCGGACCGCAGTCATAGTTTTACTACTTGTTTGAAACAACATTACTACACTTCACGGTCGCCAAGGGCGATTTCGACCTCGTCGCGTGGGCCCAGCAGCTGTTCGCTTCGCCAGCGAGGACAAGGCGTCGGCGTTGGGGGTGGGAGGGGCGCCGGGCTTGACGGCAACGCACGAAAGTCCGATGCCACTTGCCTGACTTCGAGTGCGACTAGGTCGCATTTTCGAGTACGGAGGAATCCAAGTGCCTGCGCCGTATGGCAAGGGGTGTCTCGTCGCCCACCCAGGCTAGGGCGCCCGCGTAGCCTATGCCCGGCACGAAGTCACGGACCCAGGCCTTGGGCAAAACGGCCAGCGAGTGCGTGATGCCCAGGCCATGCGCCTTAAGCACGGCTTCCTTGCGTGTCCACAGTCGAAAGAAGGCCGGAAGCGGTTCGGCTGAGCGGGCCAGTGTCGCGGCTTCGGCGGGCGCAAAGTGCACGCCAGCGATGGCCCTCGCGTCGACGGCTCTCAGCACTTCAATGTCGACACCGACTGGATGCCGCGTCGAAATCACCAGGGCCAGCCGATCGGCCGTGTGCGACAAGTTGAAGTGGATGCCGTCAAGCAGAGGTTTGCCTCCCGCTGAGTAGTGGAACTCGAGCCCGTCCGGGTCTCGACCCAGACGGGCGCCTAGCGCGCGGCGCAGAAAAGCCCGCGCCAGCATGAATCGATGGCGCAAGAGTGGGTCGCGCAGGCGGTCGGCGCGCACCTTTTCGTCGGCGGACAGCAACGCAAAGGCCGCTTCGGCAGGGCCCTGCAGCCGATCAAGCAGCAGTTCCATCGTCCGTGGCGGGCGGCGCGCGGCGTGGAATGGGCTGGCTGTCCAATGCCGGCGCGGCCTGGCGCAATGCCTTTTCGATGCAGCCGGCCAGCCCCGCTACCGTGGGTTGTTCGAATACGCTGCGCAGCTCGAAGCCGATTGGCCATTCCTGCCGTATCAGCGACCCCAACTGCGTTGCCAGCAGCGAATGGCCCCCGAGGTGGGCGAAGAAGTCATCGTCCACGCCGTACGGCTGTGCGCCCAGCACCTGTGCGTAGAGTTCCATCAAACGTTGTTCGACCGCGGTCCGCGGCGCCAGCGCAGGGCGGCGCGGGGCAGCGGCTTCGGCTGGCAACTGCAGCGCCCCGCGATCGACCTTGCCCGCCGGCGTGCGCGGAAGCTCGTCGCAGACGACCACTCGCGCCGGCAGCAGCGTCGCGGGCAGTCTTTGCGTCAGGGCGTTGCGCACTTCGTCGGCGTCCAGCGCCACGCCGTCGTTTGGAACAACAAAAGCCACCAGTGCCGCTTCGCGCTGGGGCCAGCGCTCACGCCACAGTGCCAGCAGCCGCTCGTGCTCGGGGCTCATTTGACGGCGGCCACCACGGCCATCGAGTCGGCCCACCAGTACTGGCAGTCGGGTGGCGGCTTCAGGTTGCGCACGATGCTGACCGAGAACGACGAGAAGTGCGCTAGCAGCAGCCGTTGGTGGCGACGCGAAAGAGAGTCGATTTCATTGGTGTAGTAGGTGAAGAAGCCGCCTGGGCGCAGCAGTGCGCAGGCCGTGGCAAAAAAGCCGGCGGCAAAGTTAGGTGACAGCGCTACCTCGCTGGTGAACTCGTCCTCGGTTGTTGGGTAGGTGTCGAACAACACGCCGTCGAACGACGCAGGTTCGAAGGCCCAGTCCTGCCAACGGCTAGCCACTACCCGGATATCGGGCGCTGGGTCGGGCTGCAGTCGCAAGCGCTGGCGCCAAGTCTGAAGCCTGCCCAGCACGTCGGCGTGGCACTCGACGATGGTGTGCGAACGCGGCTTCAGGTCCTGCAAGAAGCCGGCCGACAGCCCCATGCCGAAGCCGATCTCGGCTATGTCGCCCCCCGATCCGGCGGCGGCACCCGCCAAAGCCTGCATCAGCGGCGCTTCCCAGTCCTGCATCACTTGCTGGCCATCGATCAGCAACTGCTCGGCGCTGTAGACCGCGGGCCGCGTCGACCAGTCGCCGGCCATCGCGGGGCGCGCGGCGCCGGCCACGTAGCCTTGGGCCAGGGACTGCAGCGCGGCCAGGTCGTCCACCGCTTCGTCCAGCGTGCGGCGCAACAACCAGTTGCGCTGGGCCGGGCGCGGCGTGTCCAGGAAGCCCTGGCTGCGGATGTCGAGATAGAGGTCGAAGTCAGGGGTGTTGCGCCACATCGTCGTGCTCCTAAGTCCTTGCTCGCCGGTCTCGAACCGGTACAGGAAGTCGGCCTCCTGGGCCGTCAGCTGGTCCAGCCGCCACTGCATGCGGGCCGCGGCCGACGCGGGCACCGCCGGCAGCTGCAGCGGTATGACCACAGCCTCGCGTACGCCCGGGTGTGCGGCCAGCGCTCCTTCGATCTCGGCGGGCTCGATGCGGGTGCCACGCAGCTTGAGCTGACTGTCCAGTCGGCCCATGTACTGCAGCTGGCCGTCGGCCAGAAACCGTACACGGTCGCCGGTGGCGTACAGCCGGCCCACGCCATGCGGGTTGGGTACGAAGCGCTGGCGTGTGAGCTCGGGCTCATTTAGGTAACCGCGGGCCAGCCCTGCACCGCCCAGGTAGAGCTGACCCTGCATGCCCACCGGCACCGGCTGCAGCGCAGAGTCCAGCACGTAGGCCAGAGTGCCAGACAGCGGCTGGCCGATGGGTGGATCTGCCGTCATATCGGCATCATCCGGCCGCACCCAGGCGCACGCGGTAATGGTGGCTTCTGATGGGCCGTAGGCGTTGACAAGCTGGACATCGGGCAGGACCTGCAACAGGCGCTGCGCCAGCGCCGCGGGCAGTGCCTCGCCGCCGCAGATCACAAGGCGCAGCGACGTGCACGCGTCGAACCCGGGCTGTGCCAGCAGTACCGCCAGCTGCGACGGCACCACGTCGATTACGCTCACCCGATGTGCCTGCAGGGTCTGCACCAGGCTCTCGGCGTCGCGGCCGCGATCGGCTGCCAGCACCAGCGCGGCACCGCAGGCCAGACCGGCCAGCAGCTCGGACAATGCGGCGTCAAAGCCGAAGCCGTACTTCTGCAGCACCACGTCGATCGGCGCGATGCCTGCCTGTTGCCGCAACCAGCGCAACTGCAGTGCTAGGCCGCCATGCTCGATCAGCACGCCCTTGGGCTTGCCGGTCGAGCCCGAGGTGTAGATCACCGCAGCCAGGCGATCGGGCGGGATGTGGCGGGGCGCGGGCATGGGCTCAGCCGCCGCCATCGCCGCGCGCCACGAGCCGCCGTCGTCCAGCACCACGGCTGGCCGCAGCTCGTCGAGCAGCGCGGACACCCGTGTAGCCGGTGTGTCGGGATCGATGTGCACGAAGGCCGCACCGGCGCGCCATGCGGCCAGCACGGCTATCAGCGTTTCCAGTGGGTCGGACAACAGCAGTGCTACCACGCTGTCGCCCACCGCGCCTTGTGCTCGCAGCACGCACGCCAGGCGGCCACAGAGCTCGTCGAGCTCGGTGCGCTGCAGCGTGCCGCGCGGGCTGTGCACCATGAAGGGCGGGCCGTCGGCGCTGAAAACCCAGACAGGGGGCGGTGGCTCGGCCTGTCCGGCCCATTCGAACAGCAGGCGTTGGCGTTCGGCCGGCTCGACCAGCGGCAGCGTGCCAAGGGCGGCATCGGGTTGCGAACACAGTCGGTCGAGCAGGCGCTCCCACTGGCTCAGCAGCCGCTCGATGCTGCTGTCATCGAACAGATCGCGGCTGTATTCGAAGCGGCAGAGCAGGCCTTCGCCGCCTTCGAAAAGGTCAAGCGCCAGATCGACATTGGTCTGCGTGCGTTCGTAGCCCACCTCATCCAGAACTGCACTCGTGCGGGCGCCGCCCTGACGCGACCGCAGGAATTGCACCGTGGCCTGGTACAGCGGATTGCGCCGCAGGTCGCGCGCCGGCCGCAGATGCTGCACCAGGCGCGCAAACGGCAGCTGTTGCGCCGAATAAGCGTCCACCGTCGACTGCCGGGTGGCTGCCAGCAACTGCCTGAAGCCGCACGCCGGATCGACTCGCACGCGCAGCAGTACGGTGTTGAGGAAGAAGCCGACCAAGCCCTCGACCTCGGGCGTGTCGCGGTGCGACACTGGAGTGCCGAAGATCAGATCGTCCTGTCCCGTGCAGCGATGTAGCAAGACGGCGTAGGCGGACAGCAGGGCCTGGAACGGGGTGACACCTTCGCGCCGGGCCAGTTCGTCCAGCCGCGTGCGCAGCGCCGGCGCCAGCAGTCGCGCGCGTACGCCTGCGAGGTGTGAGATGACCTCGGGCCTCCCGCGGTCGGTTGGCAGCTGAAGGGTGGGGGCTCCGTGCAGGTAGCGCGTCCAGTGGGACAGCAGCTCGTCGGTGCTGGGGCCGTCCAGTCGCGTTCGCTGCCAGCGGGCGAAGTCCTTGAACTGAACGGGCAAGGGTGGCAGCGGCACCGCGCCACCTCGGGCCAGGGCGGCGCAGGCCGTGTCGAGTTCGTGCATTAGCAGCTCGATGGACCAACCGTCGGCGACGATGTGATGCAGCGTCAGCACCTGCAGCCAACGCTGCGGCACGCGCAGCAGGGCCACGCGCAGCAAAGGGCCGCGGGCCAGGTCGAAGGGCGTCTCGGCTTGCTGTTGCGCGATGCGCGCCGACTCGGCGCGGCGTGCTTCGTTGCTAAGGTCACGCAGTTCGTGTTCGGTCACCACGACGTCGCCCGGCGGGTCGATCACCTGCAGCGGCTGCCCGTCGCGCTCGACGAAGCGGGTGCGCAATACCTCGTGGCGCGCAACCACCCACCTCCAGGCGGCGCGGTAGGCGGCGAGGTTCAGGCTGTCCGGCAGCGCCAGGTGCAGGTGCAGGTGGTACGAGACATCGTCGGGTTCAAGTTGCTGCAGGAACCACAGTCGTTCCTGCTCGTACGAAGCCGGTGCTTCGCTGCCGCTGCCGGCGCTGATGCGCGCCGGCGCGGACATCTGTTCGAGCAGTCGGCGCCGTTCCGGCGACAGGTTCGCCAGCCGTTGCGCTAGGCTCACGGCTCGGCCTCGCGCTGCAGCAGGGCCTCGATCGCGCTGTCGGGCATGGCTTCGATTTGGTCGAGCAGCTTGGCCATGCCGTCGTCGAGCGTGCTCTGCAGGGTTGATTCGAGCGCACGGTCGAGCGCAGCGACCGTTGGGTGATCGAAAAGCATGCGCACCGGGATGTCGCAGCCCAGGGCCTGGCGCAGGCGCGATACCACCTGGATCGCTAGCAGCGAATGCCCGCCCAGCTCAAAGAAATTGTCCTCGGCACCCACCTTGTCCAGGCCAAGCAACTCGCGCCAAGTGTCAGCGATCATTCTGGGCCGGCCCGGCGCTGGGGCCACGAAATCGGTGCTCAGATCTGGCCTTTCATGGCCTCCGTGGGCGGCCGCGACCGGAACATGCGCGGCAGTCGCCGTACCGCCGCCCTGCACCCAGCGCTGCAGGCGCGGGCCGAGCGCGTCCACGGCGACGAGCACATGGTTCAGGTCAACGGCGGCCAGCACGCGCTCGAGCACGTCGATGCCTTCGGCGGCGTGGATCACGCCATCCCCGGCGCCGGCCTCAAAGCCCCAGCCGTCCCAGTCTATCGTCAGCCAGCGGGTCGACCCAGCGGCCTGTGCTGCGATCCAGGCATCGAGCATGGCGTTGGCAGCCGCATAGGCGGCGAAGCCCACGCCGCCGAGCGCGGTTGAGATCGATGACATCGCGCAGAAGAAGTCCGGAGGATCGTCGCGCAGTGCTTGCGCCAGCGCCGCAGCGCCGCGGTGCTTGGCAGCTGCGTGCGGCTGCAGCGCGTGGGCAGACAGCCGGCCGAAGTCGTCAAAGTGCTGCGAGTCGGTCAAGCCGGCCGCGTGGAACACCCCGGCGACGCGCCCGCCCAGGCAGCGCGCCAACGCCACGATGCGTGCTGCCTGCTCGGGCGTTGAGACATCGGCCGCGCACAACTGCACCTCGGCGCCGAGTGCCTTCAAGGCGTCGATCGCGTGGCGCTGGGCGCCGCCGTCGGCCACAGCCGTGCGGCCCACCAGCACGATGGCGCGGGCGCCTCGCCGTGCCAGCAGATCGGCGATCAGCATGCCGATGCGGCCGAGCCCACCGGTAACGATGTAGCAACCCTTCAGCGGCGTTGCAAGCAGTGCCGGCACCGGCGCCAGTGGCGTCGGCTCGAAGCTCAAACACCAGCGCTGTGCGCCGCGCTGCGCCAGCCAGGGCGGCATGTCGGCGGCCAGTGCTTCGGCGATCAACGATTGGCCCTCGCCGGCAAGCAGCAACTGCAAGGCGGCGCCATCCAGATCGACAGCCTGGCAGCGCAGCTGGGGATACTCCTGCGGCGCCACCATCAGCGGGCCGAGCAGGCCGGCTGCTTCAACATTCAGCGGCGGATCGGCGGTCGTCACGGTAAAGAGCCGCGATGTCAGGAACAGCACGCGCGCCGGGTCGGGGCGCCTCGCCAGGACTTGCAGCAGCGCGAGCCCCTGCTCGAATGCTGACGCGCCCTCGGACGGCGCCTGCAGCCCTTGCAGCGAGATGACGATCAGCGCTCCTGCCTGCAGCCGCTCGATTCCGACCGCGTCGGACAGCATCAGCACGCGCTGGCCAGTGTCGGCCAGGGCCTGAGCCAGCGCCTGCGCGGTTTCCGCGTCACCGCCCACCAGCACCCAGCCGCAGTCGGCAGCCTGGGTGTTGACGGGGTCAGGAGGCGGGAGCGGCGCCAACCGTATCCAGCGTGGACGGTACAGCCAGTCTTCGATCGGAAGGCGCGCTGAGGGTGCCGCGGGGCCGGCAGCGGCGGTGTCGGCGCCGGGGGCGTCGATCCAGTAGCGCTGACGCTCGAAGGGATAGCTTGGCAGCGACACGCGGCGCCTGGGCTGCGGGCCAGCCACGGCCTGCCAGTCTACCGAGCTGCCGCTGATCCACAGCCGGCCCAGTGTTTGCATCAGGAAATCGTAATCGTCGCCGCCGTCCTGCGAATGGCGACACGAACTCAGCACGGGCCGGTGGGCGCTGCGCGCACCATGCTGGCGGGCCAGATTCGTCAGCGTTGTGCCCGGGCCCACCTCGAGCAGCCGGGCCCGCGTTTCGCGCAGCAGCAGGGCCAGGCCGTCAGCAAAGCGCACCGGGGCGCGCAGGTGGCTCGCCCAATAGGCGGGGCTGGTCGCTTCGTCGGCCATCAGCCAGCGACCACTGACATTCGAGATGCAGGGGATCTGCGGGGCGTTCAGGCGCATGCGTTGCAGGACCAGCCGAATAGGTTCCACCGCCGCGTCGACAAGTCGCGAGTGGAAGGCGTGCGAGGTCTGGAGCACCTGCACCGCCTCGCCTTCACGCTCCAGCAGGACGCGCGCCTCGTCGATCGCCTCAGACGGGCCCGCCAGCACGCAGGAAGACGGGCCGTTGATCGCGGCGATGTCCAGTTGCTGCGCGAAGCGCTCGCGCAGCGCGGTCTCGGGCAACGACGCAGCGAGCATCGCCCCGGGAGGCGTCGATGCCAGGATGCGCCCGCGCTCGGCCATCAGCCACAACGCGTCTTCAAGCGAGAACACGCCCGCCAGGCAGGCGGCCGTGTATTCACCCACGCTATGCCCGAGCAGGGCGACCGGCTTCAAGCCCCAGTGCATCCACAGCCGGCCCAACGCGTAGCTGACCGCGAACACCGCCGGCTGTGTGATCTGGGTGTGGCGCAACGTGTCGGCAGCCTTGTCGTCGTGAAGCAGCGCGACGAGATCCACGCCGAGCAGTGGTCGCAACACGTCCGCGCAGGCGCCCAGCGTTTCCCGGAACAGGGGGACGTCGCGGTACAGACCGCGCGCCATGCCCACGTGCTGCGCGCCTTGCCCTGGCAGCAGGAAGGCCACGCCGTCAAGCTCGTCGTCGCGCTGACCGGTGTAGAGCTGTCGCGCATCCGGCGAGCGCAAACGCCGCACGGCTTCGGCAGTGCCGGGCCCGGGCGACAGCAGCACGCGGCGGTGCGCGAACTCGCTGCGGCCCAGTTGCAACGTGTGGGCCACGTCGGCCAGCGACAGGTCCGGGTGTTCCGCCAGACGGTCCACAATGCGCTGTGTGGACTGGTCCAGCGCGGCGCCCGAGCGTGCCGACAAGGGCAGCAACTGCGTCAGCCGCGACGCTGCTGCCGCCGGTAACTGCGCTGGTGCTTCTTCGAGCACCACGTGCGCATTGGTGCCGCCGATGCCGAAGCTGCTGACCGCGGCGCGCCGCACACCGCAGTCGGGCTGCCAGTCGCGCAGGCTGGTGTTGACGAAGAAGGGGCTGCTGTCCAGGTTGAGCTTGGGATTGGGCGCGCTGTAGTGCAGGCTGGGCGGGATTTGCCGCTGCTGCAGCGCCAGCACGCACTTGATGAGCCCGGCGGCACCGGCCGCAGCGTCCATGTGGCCCATATTGGACTTAAGCGAGCCAAGCGCACAGTAACGCCGCCGCGTGGCGCGCCGCCAGGCCTGGGTGAGCGCAGCCAGCTCGATCGGGTCGCCCAGCGGCGTAGCCGTGCCGTGCGCCTCCATCATCGTTATGGTGTCTGGATGGACACCGGCCATCGCCAAGGCGGCGGCTATTGCACTGGCCTGGCCGTCGACGCTGGGCGCGGTGTAGCCCACCTTCGACGAGCCGTCGTTGTTGAGGCCGAAGCCGCGGATCACCGCACGTATCGGGTCGCCGTCGGCCAGGGCGTCGGCCAGGCGCTTGAGCACCAGCACCGCACAGCCGTTGCCGCCCACCGTGCCCATGGCCTCGGCGTCGAAGGGCCGGCAATGCCCGTCGGGTGACGAGATGCCACCGGGCTCGTACAGATAGCCATGCCGCATCGGCACGGCCAGCGATACGCCACCGGCCAGCGCAACGTCGCACTGATAGTCCAGCAGGCTTTGCGCCGCAAGACAGGTGGTCACCAGCGAGGTGCTGCACGCCGTACCCACGCTGAGCGCCGGACCGCGCAGGTTCAGCTTGTAGGCCACCCGCGTGGCTAGGTGGTCCTTGTCGTTGCTGATGAGGATCTGGAAGTCGTTCACCAGCCCGGCCAGTGCGG